>Ga0210392_10000305_pt1 | contig 33879 bp, 29 predicted proteins | sample IncBWC30OmetaG_FD_161057 | JGI IMG/M metagenome (GOLD analysis project Ga0210392, IMG submission 161057) | Forest soil microbial communities from Barre Woods Harvard Forest LTER site, Petersham, Massachusetts, United States - Inc-BW-C-30-O ... | reverse complement strand
GTCACTCTGAGTCGTGTATTCAGTGAGATGCAAAGCTATCCGGAATTCATCCGGCCTTATTTGCAATCTTTTTTGTAATCAGTATGTCCCTTTATTTATGCGCGTCTGTATAGCTGCACGTCGGGCTAATCCGTTCGCTTCTTTGCGATGTGCTACGTTTCGCATGCGCCGCGCCAGCGCATCCAATATCTGAGGACGCCTTCGCCGTTGCGTATTCCTCGAGCGCCTCGCCGCCCGACGCCATCAGCACCACGATGGTTGCCACCAGATATTCGCGCAGCGCGATTGCCGTCAGCGTGGAGATCCCTGCCAGGAGATCAGAGCCGAATTGCCGTTTGAACAGTTCTTCAGGAGTTCCCAAACCATAGGCACGCCGCCGACCAGCGGCGCCGCAAACAGAGGGATGTCGTTGGCCGGGGCAGGGAAGTGCAGCGCGAACTTCAGAAGGATGGTTATTGCAAGTAGGGTGAACCCGGCGATATGCGTCTCTTTGGTGGGAACAAAACCCGGCTTCGGTGAAGCCGCCATTACTTCAACTTATCTCACTTCCTCATGTTCAAGTCAAAGATGCAACACTTGCGAGCCTGATCACACGGTTTTGTCCTTGGAGTAGCACAATTTTTCGAGATTGCAGTCGGCGCACTTGGGTTTGCGCGCATAACAGACGCGACGGCCGTGCCAGATCAACTGGTGGGAAAACTGGATCCACTTCTCCTTCGGGATGATTGCCATTAAATCCTGCTCAATGTTCTTGGGGACTTCGTGGCGCGTCAGGTCCAGACGGCGTGACAGCCGGATTACGTGCGTATCCACGACGACGCCGCTGGCGATTCCATATGCCGTGCCCAGCACCACGTTGGCAGTCTTCCGCGCTACGCCTGGCAGCGTCAGCATCTCTTCCATCGTTCGTGGAACTTGGCCGTCAAACTTCTCCACGATTTCCTTACTCGCACCCATCACCGATTTTGTTTTGTTGCGAAAGAATCCGGTCGGGCGGATTTCCTGCTCCAGCTCTGCCGGCGTGGCATAGGCAAACGCGTGAGGCGTCGTGTACTTCTTGAACAGTTCCTGCGTGACTTGATTCACACGCACGTCAGTGCATTGCGCTGACAGAATCGTCGAGACAAGCAGTTGAAACGCATTCTCATGCTTCAACTCGCAGGTGGCTTCAGGATACGCTTCATCCAACTTCGCCAGGATCGCGGTCACGCGCTTCGCATCCGTCCCGGCCGCCTTTCCTGCCGTGGCGCCGGCCAGGCCCTTTCTTGCTGTCTTAGTCTTCGGTGTGGCGCTGGCTTTTGTGCCAGCCTTTCCTACAGTCTTCGCTCTCTTCTCGGCCTTCTTGCTTGCCTTCAGCTTTTTCTTTGCCGCCATCTTGTCCTCTTCTTCTTTTATCCCAACACTTCCAGCAATCTGCGGAACGCTTTCCCACGGTGACTGTGACGGTTCTTCTCCTCCGCGCTCAATTCTGCAAACGTTTTGCCGAGCGCCAGAAAGTAGAACACCGGATCGTACCCAAATCCTCCGCTCCCTCGCGGCTCTTCCAGAATCTCTCCATCGACTTTCGCGGAAACTACCACGTTCGCCCGGCCACGCAGCCCTGCCGCAATCACACACACAAAGTAAGCGGCCCGCTCCGCGCCTTTCTTCCCGCGCAGTTCGCCAAGCAATTTCGTGTTTCTTTGCTCGCTGGAAGCGCCGATGCCGGCGTAGCGTGCCGAAAGCACTCCGGGTGCGCCACCGAGCGTCGGAACCACCAGGCCCGAATCATCCGCAAACACCATCCCATCGCAGTGCTTCGAATAGTAGAGCGCCTTGCCCGCCGCGTTTTCCGCAAACGTCGGCGCCGCCTCCTCAAATTCCGGCAGCGCGGCATATCCCGGCAACGGCCCCAGTTCCAGCGCGTGACCCGCCGCGAGAATCTGAAACTCGCGCAGCTTTCCTGGGTTTCCCGAAGCCAAATACAGTTTTTTTCGCGCGCCTGATTCAGTCATTTTCTGGAAGATTCTATTTTCCGCGGGCCAAAAACTTTGCAGGCAGCACGGTCCGTTGTTCTTCGCCCAACACACGAATCCCCACCGCCGCCAGCGCCAGTAATTCTTGTAATTCGCCGCTGGTATACGGCCGTCCTTCCGCTGTTGCTTGTATCTCCACATAGTCGCCGCCGCCGGTCATGACCACATTCATGTCCACGTCCGCGCGCGCATCTTCTTCGTAGCACAGGTCGAGCAGTCCCACGTCGTCGACGATCCCCACGCTGATTGCCGCAACTGTGTCAATGAGTGGCGACCTCCGCAGGATTCCCCCGGCCACGAGCCGCTCCATGGCCAATGCCATGGCCACAAACGCGCCGGTAATCGACGCCGTTCTCGTCCCGCCATCGGCTTCAATCACGTCGCAATCCAGCCACACAGTGCGATCGCCCAGCGTCTCTTGATCCGTCACCGCGCGCAGCGACCGGCCAATCAGTCGCTGGATCTCCAGCGTGCGTCCCGTCTGTTTGCCTCGCGTGGCTTCGCGCGGAGTGCGTTCCTCGGTGGCGCGCGGCAGCATCCCGTATTCGCTGGTCACCCAACCTTTTCCACTGCCCTTCAAAAACGTGGGCACGCCATCATTCACCGTCGCCGTGCAGATCACTCGGGTCTTCCCCAGTTCAATCAACACGCTGCCTTCCGCCTGCGAAATAAAATCCGGCGTGATCTTCACATCTCGAATCTGGTCCGCGCTCCGTCCGTCGCTTCTCACGCTGTCCCCCTTTGGGCAGGTAAAATACGGTTTGCACATCCGCTTGTTTCTGACGACCTACTTTACCTTCCCTCGAACAAACTCATCGCCGTGCAGGGGTGGTTCCTCCAGTGGCCAGCCAAATTCTCGCAGAGCTCTGGCAGCCAGGTATCGAATGTTGCACCATTCTGAAGAGTCCGCTACAGCCCCGTTACTCCATGCTTCTTTGTTCAATTCTGACGAGCTTCGGTCAAGTGAGTCGAGACACAAGGCTTGTTCGGCGGTCAATTCGGTTCGAAAATTGCCCGTAAGTGTGTCCCGGAAGTTCTCAAAGTCCAAAGCCATCTCGTCCGCCACCGCGACAAAGTTGGGGAAGTTGTTTAGCTGGATCTCCGCCCGACAAGCCAAGAGCTGCAAAGAACGCTTCAGCCGCTCAAAAATCCAGGTGCGATCCGCTTGGTACATGGGATGAGCCTATCACGATCGAATCGGATTTCAGCCGGCGTCCTCCACGATGCTCAACGCTTCGTGGCGGCTTTCATCTTTTCGTAGGCCTTTTGAATCGGCCGCGTGATGATGGATGTGCCTGACGGCGCGGGCTGTGCAGCGAGGCCGCGGCCATTCACTTGAAAAGTCTGCGTCAAATCCAGGTGCCCCGCCAGTGAATCCACTTCCTGTCCATGGATCAGAATCTTTAGTCGCTGCACTTGCGGCACGTTCGCTTCCAGCGTTCGCGTAATCGAGTCCACCGCCGTCTGCTCGCTCTGAATGCCCGACGGAATCGACGTCCCCAACGCCTCGGAAAAATCCGCGATTCCCGTGCCATCCGGCAAAATGTAGAACGCCAGCAGCGCTGCATCGGGCGGCAAGGTCCGCGCTTCCGGGTCCACGGGCCCCGCCAGCAGCGTATTCAACACCTGCTTCGCGCGAAGCGCCGGATCGTCGGAAAGCGGCAAATCCACGATCACCGCACGCAGCGTCCCGTCCTGCGCCCGAGTGCCCCAGTACAACTTGGCCTTGACCATGGGCCCGCCAGTTCTCACTGGCGCCGGGGGAATCAACTCGCGCCGCGCCTGCTCCGCCGTTTTTTCTGTCAACTGCGCTACCTTGTCCACCTGGTGCCGCAGCGAAGGGAAGTACAATGCTGCCGCGATCACCGCAACTAGCAGTACTCCTGCCAGCCATATCAGCCACCTGGGAGTCATGGCTGCGTCCCTCCGCCCGGGCTCGTGATCGTCGGCACCACGTATGACAGTTTGAACTCCGAGACGCCCCGCGCGATAGCGTCGGCGATGCCCGGCACCATGCGATCCAGTTCCGCGCGATCCGCCACCGACACGCTGGAAATCTCCACCGCAATGGCGGGCGCCGCCGTTGTGCGGAGCTGCCGCACCGGTGCGACGAGCGCTGTCGTCGGTGATCCCTTGAAGCGCTTCGCCAACTCTGCCTGTACCAAATCTCCCAGCTTTTTGCTCAACCCCACAAAGGGCGCTTGCGCCTTGTCCCACGGGATCAACCCATTCGGGTGCTCGGTTGGTGGAATTTCGGGCATAACGTAAACGCGGGCCGTGCCTGCCAGGCCCGTCGAAGCCACATGCAGTGTGATGAAGACCGCGCCACGCTGGGCGTTCACCCGGGCCGAGCGGTCATCGAATGACGGATTGTCGTTTGCATCGCGCGTCTGAATCACCTGGAAGCCTTGGAACTCCAGAGACTTCTTCACCCGCGCGGCAAACAGCAGCACCACATCGCTCTCGCGGATGCCTTCGGTTCCACGCGCGCCCAGGTCCGTGCCTCCGTGCGCTGGGTCCAGAACCACCATGCTCAGCCCAACGCGCGGCGGCAGTGGCGCAGCAGTCGCCTGTGGCGGACTCGTCCCTGGCGCCGGTGCGCTCGCCGCGTTGTCTTGAGTCGCTGGATTAGATTGCGCCGTGCCCCCAGGCGAAGCTTGCGCCAGAGCTGTCGCCGCCAGGGTTAATCCCAGCAACCCAGTGCATAGCGCTCTCGAAATCGTTCCGCGTCGTCTCACGTCGAGCAGCATACCAAATCTCCCGGCGACTCCGCCGGACCTCCGCGTTCCCCGCGACGAAAAAGGGACCTCCCTGACCCGAACAAAAACGCCCGGCTCTCGCGAACCGGGCGCCTCTCACTTGTATTGGCAGTTGCCAGTCTTAAACTGTTGCCGCGCTCACGGCTGTGCCGTTGGTTTCGCCGCCTTGGCCGCTTCCGTCCTGGTCTTCAACTGCGCCTGTTGGTCGGGTGTCAGCACTTCGTTCAACTTGGCCATCGTACCGGCGTGCAGTTCCTTCATCTTCGCCTTCTTCTGGTCATCGGTCAGCGACGAGTCACTCCACACGATTTGGCGTTTGGCCTTGGCGTCGGCGAAGATGTCCTTCACCTTGGGCTTCTGGTCATCCGTCAAGTTCAGACTCTCCACCGCGGACTGAAGTTTGTCCCGCATTCCCATTTCGCCCTGCCGCGCAGGAGCAGCCTGGTTCTTCGCCAAGACCCCGGGCACGCACAGCGCAGCGACCACGCCCAAAGACACCAAGCCTCCTAAATACTCTCTCGATCTTCATGTGAATCTCCTCAGATTAGATTCTGGGCTGCGTGGAGGGCACGGGCCTCTTATTTCCTACCACACTGATTTGCGTGCGGCGACAAGAAAATGCCCGGCTATCTGAAGCCGGGCATTCGACATCTTGGTTCGGTCGGCCTCAGCAGGCCAGAAGCAGCTTGCGCTAATCGGCCGGCAGCGGTTCCGCGGTCGCCTGAGTCTCGTAGCGGGCGCGCACCTTACGGGTGGCAAAGTAAACTCCGAAGCCCGCCAAAATGATGGCCACGCCAAAGGCCAGTCCATTAATCCCCAGAATGGTCTCGTGTTCACTTTCGACCATCGAGAGCAACAGCAACCCCAGCGGGAAAATGCCGCAACTGATGGCCCCGGCCATGCCTCCCGGCACGCGGAACCCCCGGCGAAGCTTTGGCTCGCGGATGCGCAGCGCGACCAACGTCACGAACTCCAGCATCAGCGCCGCTCCATAGAGCATGATGTCCAGCGTGATGAGCCGCTTGAAACCCAGCAGCAGGCAGGGTACCCAGCAGATCGCGCAGACTACAATCGCGACCCACGGCGTTTCGTTTTTCTTTGTCACCTTGCCGAATACCTTCGGGAGCATGCCATCGCGCGCCATGGCCAGCGGTAGCCGCGAGTAGCTGAGGACCAGGGCGTTGAACATTCCGAACGCGCTCATCATTCCACCCAGCGTCACAAAAAATCGCAGCCACTGCATGCCCATCACGGTCCCGCCAAGTTGCCCCGCGATGGTGGCCCAGGATCCTTCCTCGTTAAACGCCGAAGCCGGGATGCCGGTCAGGTAAACGGCCACAAAGGGCAGGATGTACGTCAGCGAAACCAGGATGACAGCCGCGATCATGGCCTTCGGATAGGTCTGGCGCGGGCGCTCCACCTCTTGCGCGATCGTCGACGCATTGTCCCAACCCATATAGTCCCACAGCGCCACCAGCACGGCGCCAAGCAGACCGACGCCTGCCCCAGCCGTCACGGCGTGCGGCTGGCCGAAGGCCGCCAATTTCACCGGCGACAACGCCACGATGATGGCAAACGGCAGCGACAGCAGGAAAAACAGCCACAACGAGGTGATCCCAACGACACGAATCCCAGCCAGGTTCAGCGCCGCGCAGGTCACCACCACAAACAGCCCCGCGTACAGGGCGTGGTAGCCTTCGCCAAACCACGGCACCATCTGCTTCAGGTAGATCGCAAACAAGGTCGGGTAGATCGCCATATCAAAGATACTCGCGGCCAGCGACAGCCACGCTTCCTGAAATCCCCAGAAATTGCCCAGGCCTCGGCGTACCCACGCATAATAGCCCCCTTCGGCCGGGAGCGCGCTGGAGAGTTCGCCGATCATGAATGCCGTTGGTAGGCACCACAGCACTGGCAAGAACAGCAAAACAAGGATTCCCCGTCCGTAGCCTGCTCCGGAAACAATCTCTTCGGTCCCATAGGTGCCCCCGGACACCATGAAGAAGGTTGCGGCCACAAGCGGCCAGAGGGTCAGTTTTGCAACTCTCTTTTTCGCTGAAGAAATTGCCTGGGAAGGAATCTGTGCGGGGAGCGATAAGGTGCTCAATTTTTTTCTCTCGTCCTCCTAGTATGACTCTCGCTCTCGACTCACTGGAGCAACGTCATCTTTTGAAGAATACAGTCTCTGCACTCGCATGCAAGAAGAAAATGCATCTTGGTGAATTTTTTCTGTGTCGACAACCGTACTTTCGTACTATTCGCTTGCCGGTATCTCGCGCGGAAGTACCCAGTAGCGGTCGTGGTCTCGCTCCAGCGTGCCTCGCACACCCATTCCCGCTAACTTTTCCGGATTTTGCTCCCTATGCTAAACTCGCGCATTATCTGATTTTCATATTTCTTTCATGGAGTCAGCCACATGAAGAAGCTTCGCTCGGCCTTTTTTCTCATCGTTCTCGCCTCAGCCAGTTCCATTACCATCGCGCAGCAGTCTCCCGCGCCCCGACTCATCGGCGTTGACGACCTCTTCGACTTCCGCGAGGCTCACGACCCGCAAATCTCTCCCGACGGCCAATTCGTTGCCTATACCCTCAGCGCTAACTCTCTAAAGGACGACAAGTCTGAAACTCGGATTTACATGGTGCCTGCCGCTGGCGGCGACGCCGTCGCCCTCACCGCCGAAGGCAATTCGTCGGAGCATCCGCGCTGGTCCCCCGACGGCAAATTCCTCGCGTTCCTGTCTGAGCGCAACGAAGGCAAAACCCAGGTCTACCTTCTGAACCGCCTCGGTGGCGAAGCTCAAAAGCTTACTGACACGATTCAGGACGTCGACGACTTCGTTTGGGCTCCCGACAGCAAGCGCCTCGTTCTGATCCTCCGTGATCCTTCTCCCGAAGAGCTCGAAGCCGCAGCCAGTAAGGGAAAAGAGGACGCCGCCGACAAGCCGGCGGCACCGAAAAAGCCCAAAGCCAAGTCTCCTTGGGTGATCGACCGCTTGCAATTCAAGGAAGACACCGTCGGCTATCTTGACCGCCGTCGCACCCACCTCTATGTCTTCGACGTTGCCGCCAAAGCCACGACGCAAGTCACGTCCGGCGATTACGACGACGACGATCCAGCGTGGTCTCCTGACGGCAAGTTCCTCGCCTTCTCCAGCAATCGCTCCAAGCCCGATCCCGACGCCACCTACAACTGGGACATATGGGTGGTTGCAGCCGACAACACCGACAAGGGCGCGAACCTGACCCAAGTCACCACCGCTCCGGGCGAAGATCGCTCGCCGACGTGGTCGCCCGATGGCAAGTGGATCGCCTACTCGATGCAGTTCGATCCGAAGCTGTTCCAATACTCCACCAAGCACATCGCCATCGCACCCTCCACCGGTGGCGAAGCGAAGGTCCTGACGAAGTCGCTCGATCGCATGGCCACCACTCCGCGGTTCAGCCCCGACGGCAAGGGCGTCTACTTCATTGCCGACGACGACGGCACCCTGCAGCTCTGCCTCGTGAACCTTGCCGATGGCAAGATTACGCGCCCTGTCAGCGGCCACGTCATGTTGGATGGCTATTCGGTGGCGAAAGACGGCATGGTGGCTGCGAGCCTCTCCACCATGGACCGACCTTTCGAGATTTTCTCTGCCTCTGGCGGCAAGCTCACACAGCTCTCCCACGCCAACGACGCGTGGCTGGCCAAGTTCAAGCTGTCAGCGGGCGAATACTTGTCCTTCAAGTCGAAAGACGGCACCGTTGTTCACGGGTACATGTACAAGCCCGTCGATTACGTTCCCGGCAAGAAATATCCCACCTTGCTACGTCCTCACGGTGGACCGGTGTGGGCCTACTACGCGGAGTTTCAGGATCTGGGCCAACTGCTTGCGGCCAACGGTTATGTCGTGCTGCTGCCGAATCCCCGTGGTTCGACTGGATACGGCGAGGGATTCTCGAAAGCCATCTTTGCCGATTGGGGCAATAAAGACTTCCAGGATGACATGGCGTTCGTCGACTACGCCATCGCTGAAGGAATCGCCGATCCTGACAAGCTGGGCGTTGGTGGCTGGTCCTATGGAGGAATCTCCACCGACTTCATCATCACTCAGACCAAGCGTTTCAAGGCCGCCATCTCTGGCGCCGGGGCGGCCGATTATTCCAGCATGTGGGGCCACGATCAATACCAACGGGACTATGTGACGGAGTTGGGCTATCCATGGGAGCACCGCGCCACCTGGGAACACGTTGCCTACTTCTCGAAAATCAAGGACGTGACTACGCCCACAATGTTTGTCGGCGGGAATATTGACTGGAACGTTCCCATCCTAGGCGGCGAGCAGATGTACCAGTCGCTGAAGGCGCTGGGTCGCGAGACGCTGCTGGTCGTCTATCCCGATGAATACCACGGCTTTAAGACACCTTCACACATCAAGGACCTGCATGAGCGTTACCTTGCGTGGTACGCCCACTACGTCAAAGCCGATGGCTCCCCTGCGCGGCCGCCGGAGCCGCCGGAGAAGCCTGTCGAAGCGAAGCCCGTCAAAGCGGGAAACTAGGCACTCTCTCGGGGCGTCGTCACCGCCGACTGTTCGTCGACACGATGGCGCTCCGAGCATGCACGAAAATCCGCCTTGACCAGCTATTCAGCTCGTTTTCTAAACTCGCGCAGGTTTGCAACGGCCATCGCTGAAGCTGCTCCGCAATTGAGACCGGCCCTTTCCTTTTGCGATAGTTTCTACTTGCCGAGGCTTACCCCGATCACTTTGCCACTCACGATGATTTCCACGCGCCGGTTCAGTTTCCGCCCCGCCGCCGTGCTGTTGTCGGCGATCGGGTCGGCCTCGCCCAGTCCCTTGGACGTGATGGTATCAGCAGACAATCCCTGCGCAATCAAGAATTGCCGCACGGTATCCGCGCGCTCTTGAGACAGTTTCATGTTGAAGTCGGCCGCTCCCGTAGTGTCGGTGTAGCCCTCGACCGCCAGGTTCAGTCCCGGGTGCGCCTGAATAATACCCGACAGCTTGGCCAGCTTGAGTTGGGCATCGGTGCTCAACGCGTATTTGCCCGTTTCAAAAAGCACGTCGGCCATGTTCACCACCAGACCGCGTGGCGTGTCCGTCGTTTGCAACACGTCATTCAACTGTTTCAGCAATTGCGCTCGCAAAGCTGCTGTTGCGGCCTGCGCACGTTCCGCCTCTTCGGCCGCCGCTCGTGCTTTGGCCTGGGTGGCGGCTTGTTGCGCCGCCGCCTGCGACGCCTGGGCCTGCGCCTCCGCATGCATTTGCGCTTCTTTTGCCGCCGTCAACTCAGCTTGGCGCTGCGCCTCTGCAGCCGCTTGAGCGTCCGCGGCCGTCTTTGCCTTGGCCGCCGCCTCCGCCGCTGCCGCTTCCTTTTCTTTCTGGATGCGCTCCGCCAATTCTCTCTGCACCGCCAGCGCTCGAGCATCCTCGGCAAATTGGATCGTCTGCCGCGCCGCCGAGATCACCTGGTTCTTCCCGGAGTCCTGGGACAACGCGTTCTCGGCCATCTGCAAGCTGGCCTGTGCTTTGGAATAAACCTGCGGGGCGTACTGTTCCGCGCCTCGCGCCTTGGCGATTTCCACCGCATTACGCGCTTCGTACATATCCAGCGGCACCTTCTTCAAATCCAAGGTCATGCCCAGCGGGTTTCCCAGCTTGGCGTATTCAGCACGCTTCATCAGTTTGTAGCTGTTGTCAGGGTAGACCTTGCCTTTTGTTTTCTTGCGCGTTTCGTTCACCAGGACTACCACTTCGCTGGGCATGCGCACCGCATAATACGGTTCCGCAGTCACGATCAACGCAAACGTCTGCGTCTGTGCTCGTACGTCCAGTTTGCCCTCGCCGTTCTGGTTCAGCGGGATTTGCCCGAGATTGGTGGTCGTGCCGTCGGGCGTCACAGTCCACAATACGTAAGTCAGGAACTCAGCTCCGATCGAGGTGGGTTGCGGCATGCCGGTTACCTTGAGTTCGATCGAGGTTCCCCCCGTCTTTGCTTCCGCTTTTGCTTCACCGCTCGCTTGCGGGGCGGACGACGTTCCCACCATGTCGACCTTGATGCTGCCACCCCCAACGGGGTAGCCAATCGCGGCCACGGTTCCACTGATCACGTTCGCAGCCGGCTCCGGCTGCTGCGTCTGCGCGGCCGCTGTGGCTGCAATCATCGTGAAACACGACACCAGCGTCATGCACTTCCAATTCCGTCTCATGTTGTTCTCCAATGGTCCGTTTGCCAGAGGGAGGTTCAGGCGGCTGGCAATGCGGTGAGTGTACACCAAATTCGTCCTAAGCGAGGGTGACGTCCCTCACCCGGGCTTGCCAGTTCTTCGCATTTCGAAGGCAGCGGCATGTTGTGTGCCTGTGGCCATCAGCTGCTCAATGCGCTTGACCGCTTCGATTCCACCGCGTGCGCCTACCCCCAGGCAATTCAGTGCCGCCGCCGCGCAGGCAAACTCCAACTGTTTTTGCATCGACCATCCCTGCAGCAGCCCGTAGATAAATCCCGCATGGAAGACATCGCCGGCTCCGGTAGTATCGACTGGCTCAATCACATAGGCCCGCGCATAGTGAAATGTTTCTCCGTCCCACACCAACACACCTTCTTCGCCCAGCGTCGCGCCCGTCAGGCGGCAGCCAAATCGCTTGCGCACTTCCGGCAGCGACTTCCGCAAATCCTCGGTGCCTGTCAGGCGCCCCGGCACATCGCGACTGGTGATCAGGTAGTCGATGTTTGCAAGCAGCGCTTCTACGCCGGGATACAGCGCGTCCAGGTCCGCGATCACCGGGATGCCTGCGGCTCGCGCCCACTTGGCCGCGGTGTTCGCCGCTTCCGTGTCGTGCCCATCCAGGTGCATGGCTCGCGCGTTCCTGATCCAATCCCGTTGCAACTCCTCGGGCCGCAGCGCCAGGCGCTCGTCCCTTTTCCAAAGTACCGTGCGTTCGCCGAAATCATCCACCATGATGAAAGCCTGCTGGCTGGTGCATCCTGGTGTCGTGAACAAGTGCGCTTCTACCCCGGCCCTCTCGAATTCCGCGCGGTGCAATGCCCCGGCTCCGTCGTCCCCAATTTTCCCCACGTAGCGCGTGTGCAGTCCCCATTTCTGGCAAGCCACCATGGCCGTCGCGGTTTGTCCGCCCGGCAACACTTTGGCCGAGCGAAATTCCACCTTCGACCCGCGCGCCGGATAATGTTCCACCGGAATCAGCGTGTCCGTTGCGTTTAAACCCACACCCACGACGTCGACCTGAGGAATCTGCGTCATCCGCCTCCTTTCGCTGCCTTGCCTCGAAATGTCTCAATTAAAGTTTGTCAACTTCCAAATCGCCAGGCCGCACGTCACCAGCAAAATCAGCATCGCCGCGCCCAGCGCCAACGCCGGCCCCCAGTGAATCGACAACTCCGGCACACGCGCAATTCTGGCGAATCCCACAAACACGGCAGTCGCGCCTGCGATCAAGATCCAATCCACGGCTCTTCGTTTTGGCGGAACTTCGCCCGTGGCTTGCCGCCCATCCATTCGCGCTTGCACATATTCGGGCGCGACACCGTATCTGTCGCTCTCCTGCTGCGCCGCATCCTTCCAGCGCGACCGTTCTTTACTGGTGGCCGAGGAAAGCGCAATGGCTCCCACGCCCAGCATCATCAGCAGCGATCCGCCAATCACCTGTGCGTACGTCGCGTGTCCCCTGCCGTGCAATTCGCCAAATACCAGAATCCCCCACAGCATGCCCCACAACTGATTCGTGTTGGACAACGGAATCCCCCGGCTGATTCCCACGTACTTCGCCGCGTACTGCTGAAATAAGTCGCCGATCACCCAGATGAACCCGCCCAGCATCAGCCAGAACATCACACCGTGCGCGCTCGCCAACTCCTGCCACAACGGCCGCACGCCGAGAGTGCTGATCGCCAGCGCCGTCATCATCCCCAATTCCCCGAATGTAAAGAACGTTACGAACGACAATGGATTCATCCCCGTCAAGTACGCCTTGCGGTACGGGATGTACATGGTCCCCCACAAAATGCCTGCGCCCAACGCTGCCCATACCCCGCCCAACGAATGAGCTGCCGGTCCTTGCCCCGAAGACGCAATCGCCAGCACCGCTGCACCCACGCACCCTACCAACGTTCCGCCAACCACGCCAGCCCAGCGGCGCCAGCCAGCCTGCTGCAACTCATTGAAGAAAAGGAATCCCCACAGTATGCCCAGCAGGCTGTTCGAATTCCATAACGGAAACGCGATGCTCAGCCCGATGTCGCGGATCGCGTAAATCGTTAGCGTGTTCGCCACGGCCCACAAGCATCCGGCCAGCAGCGCCCACAGGATCAAATGTGGCGCACGCCCCACGTCCGCGCGAATCGAAGACGTTCCCAAAAGAAGCGCAGGCAGGCTCCAGCGCGCCAGGAACACTCCAATCACCATGATCAGCGAAATCACCACCGGCGAGACGCCGATGGTTACCAGTTTGGTGGGCGCCTCCGCGGCTCCCAGCCACGCTCCGGCCGCAAATCCGGAGAGTATCCCCAACAGTTGCAGTTTGCGCGCCCGTGTTGCGTCCTTCGCTGCACTTTGAGAGATAACCGCCCCCGGGTTTACCATGCGCCCCCGAAATCAATCGCTATCGCACAAACTTCAGCAACAACAGCCCGCCCAACAGGACGAGCACCGGCACCCAGAAGTGCAAATCTGTCAGCACGCTCTTCAGCCAACTGCGCGGTTGTTTGTTTGCCGGATTCCCACTGCTCGGTGTGACCGTCATAGCCGGCGCGATTATATCTCACGCCCCGTTTTGCCACACCCCTCAGGCCATCGCGCGTGCCGCAACCTCCTGGATTTGCCCTCGCTGCTTGCTCGCGATATCCTCCCTAGTTCGCCGGAGGAACTGAATGAATCGCTCATTGCGTGTCCGTGTGTTCGCATCGTTAACGCTTGCCTTGCTGTCTGCATTTTTCGCCGCGCAACTCGTCACTGCTCAGCAATACGATCTCAAGCTCTACTCCGAAATGCGTTGGCGCTGCATTGGACCTTTCCGCGGAGGCCGGACTGTCGCCATCAGCGGGGTTCCGCACCAGCCCAACGTGTTTTACATGGCTGCGGTAAACGGCGGCGTTTGGAAGACCACCGACTTCGGCAATACCTGGACACCGATCTTTGATGATCAGCCTTCCGGCTCTGTCGGCGCTCTTGCCGTCGCTCCTTCCGATCCCAACATACTTTATGTCGGCAGCGGTGAAGGCTTGCAGCGCCCCGATCTCGCGGTCGGCGATGGTATGTACAAATCCACCGACGCCGGGAAAACTTGGACGCACCTTGGGCTGCGCGACGCCCAGCAAATTACCGCCATCGTCGTCGATCCAAAAAATCCTGATCGCGTTTTCGTGGCCGCCGAAGGCCATCCCTACGGCCCCAACGCCGAACGTGGCGTTCTCCGTTCGCTCGATGGTGGCAAAAATTTCGAAAAGGTTCTATACAAGGACGAAAATACCGGCGCCGCCGATCTTGTTATGGATCCCGGCAATCCGCAGATTCTTTTCGCTGCACTGTGGGCCGCGCGCGTTGCTCCCTGGGAAGTTCGCAGCGGCGAATCCTTTGTGATTCCGGGCAGCGGACTATACAAATCTACCGACGGCGGCACGACGTGGCGCCCCATCACTAAAGGACTTCCGACTTCCGCCGAACTGGCTCGCATCGGCATCGCCATTTCCCCAAGCCGTCCGCAGCGCATGTATCTCACCGCGGAATCGACAAAAGATGCCGGGATCTACCGCTCCGATGATGCCGGCGAATCCTGGCAATTCGTGAATGGTGACCATCGCATCGGAGGCCGTGGTCCGGGCGCGATGGGCATCGTCGTTTCGCCAGACAATCCGGATTTGATCTACGTCGCGAACACCACTACGTGGAAATCCACAGATGCGGGAAAAACATATGTTGGCTTCAAAGGCGCTCCCGGCGGCGACGACTACCAGCGGATCTGGATCAATCCTGAAAATTCGCAGATCATCGCCCTCACCGCAGACCAGGGCGCGGTGATTAGCGTGAACGCCGGCGCAACGTGGAGCAGTTGGTACAACCAGCCAACCGCGCAGTTCTATCACGTCACTACCGACACGCGGTTCCCTTACTGGGTCTATGGTGCCCAACAGGAAAGCGGCAGCGCTGCCACCATGAGCCGCTCCGACTACGGTGAGATCACTTTCCGCGAGTGGAGCCTACCCGGCGTGTTCGAGTACGGCGACATTGCGGTAGATCCCAACGACCCTAATATTGTCTACGGTGCCAAACTGACGCGCACTCGCCAGGACATTGGTGAAGTGGCCGACATCGCGCCCGAGCCCGTTCGCCGCGGCGAATATCGTTACAACCGTACTCTCCCGGTGGTCTTCTCACGCCTCGATCCCAAGACTCTGTACTTCGCCGCGAACGTGCTGTTCAAAACCTCCGACCAGGGCCGCAGCTGGACAGTGATCAGTCCCGACCTCACTCGCGCATCCTATGAACTTCCGCCGAATCTCGGAGCCTTCGAAGCGGGGGACCCCGAAAAAGGCAAGCATCGTGGCACGATCTACGCCGTCGCTCCATCCTTCCAGGAAGCCAATACCATCTGGGCCGGCACCGACGACGGCAAAATTCACATCACGCGCGATGGGGGCAAAAACTGGAACGACGTCACCCCGCCGCAGCTCAAGCCTTGGAGCAAAGTCTCGATCATCGAAGCTTCACACTTCGATCCCGGCACTGCCTATGCCGCCATCAACAGCTTTCGCCTCGACGATCTCCACCCGCACATCTATCGCACCCGCGATTTCGGCGCCACGTGGACCGAGATCACCAGCGGTATCGCCGATAATGCGCCCTCCAATGTCGTGCGCGAAGATCCCTCGCGCAAAGGACTGCTCTATGCCGGCACGGATTCCTCCGTGTACGTTTCGTTCAATGACGGCGATTCCTGGCAATCGCTGCAGTTGAATCTGCCGCACACCTCCATGCGCGACCTTACCATTCATGGCGACGATCTGATCGTTGGCACTCATGGCCGTTCGTTCTGGATTCTTGACGACGTAAGCCCCTTGCGCCAGATGAGCGACGAACTCGCCCAATCCGCGGTCTACCTCTTTGCGCCGCAGCAAGCCGTGCGCTTTCGCTGGAACCGCAATCCCGATACGCCGCTTCCTCCCGAAGTCCCTGCGGGAAAGAATCCTCCTGACGGCGCCATCATCGACTACTTCCTCGCAACGTCCGCGACTACTCCGGTCACTCTGGATATTCTCGATTCCGCCGGAGCACTTGTTCGCCGCTACTCCAGCACCGACAAGCCGCTTCCCATGGAGGAACTTGCTGTCCACCATCCCATCCCCATGTACTGGGTTCGCCCGCGGCAAATTCTTTCCGCCGAAGCCGGCATGCATCGTTTTGTTTGGGATGTTCATTATCCTCCGCCGCAAGCGCTGAACATGGAGTTTCCCATCTCTGCCATCGTGCACAACACCCCGCTTCATCCTTTGGGTGCTTGGGCGCTCCCCGGTAATTACACCGTGAAGCTCACTGTCGATGGCAAGAGCTACTCGCGGCAACTGATCCTGATCATGGACCCGCGCATCAAAACCTCCGCCGACGACCTGGCCAAGCAACATCAAATGGAAATCGGCGCCGTCGCAGGTATGGACGATAGCCTGGAAGAATTGCAGCAAGTTCAATCGGTGCGTGCTCAGTTAAAAGAGCTTGCCGCCAAGGCGAAAGGGAAGCTGGCAGAACAGGTTGACGCTGTCGACAAGCAGTGCGCGGAGCTGCAAGGCGCCACGCAGAGCGGCTTCTTCGGCCTGCCTCCCAGTGGAAAGCGGCCCGAAACTCTCTCGACTCTCAATCAACACTTCGCCGCGATCCTGGCAACCGCAGATAGCGCCGATGCCGCTCCTACTACGCAGGCCACAGCCGCTTATCATGAACTCGACGACGCTTCCACGGCTCTCCGCAAACGCTGGAACTCCCTGAATGAGTCCGCTGTGGTTGAGTTAAATCAGTCCTTGAAGCAATCGGGCCTTCCGACAATCGATCCCAAAAAGCCGCAGACTGAAAAGCCAACCGATGATTCTGACGGTGACGACGAGCCGTAGGACTGCAGAGCTTGGCGATATCGTTGGTTCCATCAGCGATGAATCCGATTGGGAAGCCGCGCAAGATCCGGAGTCTGATAAGTGAGCCGGCTTCTTTTAGATACTCACATTTGGCTTTGGGCGTTTCTGGAACCTCACAAACTCTCTACTGCCGTTCATCAATCCCTCGGTGACTCGAAAAATGCGCGCTTTCTTTCCGCAGTGAGTGTCTGGGAGGCCATCCTCCTGTTGGAGAAGAGGAGGGTTAAAGTTCCGCAGGACTTCGGTCAATGGTTCGACAAATCAAACCGGGAACGCAGTTTGACGGCGGTGGGAATGAGCTGGAAGGTTGCTCGCGAGCTTCGCTTCACATTGATTGGCTGCAGTGATCCGGCAGACCGCTTTTGTCGCGACCGCGCGGGCTTAATGACATGACGCTGGTCACCGCCGATGCGAGAATTCTGCGGCTTCCCAATCTAAAACTCTTGCCCAACGTCTAGCTGGTATTTGCTGTTCGTGCGCTTTTGCAGGGAGCGCGTCCTTTCGGGCTACCGCCTCGATCCTTCGTTTCCGGGTTGTTCCTCAATGCAGGTACTTCTGGAAAAAGGCCGTGGCGCGCTGCGAAGCATCCGCCGTGGCTTCTGGACGGTAGCCATCTTTGTTATCCGGGTTTTCGAATGCGTGGCCCGCGCCCGCATAAATCTTGATGTCCGTCATCTTGCCGTCCGCCTTCATGGCGGACTCAAACGCATGCACCTTCTCCGGCGGAATCCCCTGGTCGTCGGCACCGAAATTCCCCAGCACCGGCGCCTTGATCTTTGCGATATTGGCAGGATCGGTCGGTAACGGGCCGTAATTCACCACGCAAGCCGCCAGTTTCGGCTGATCCACCGCCAGTTTGATCGACCACCCTCCACCCATGCACCAGCCGATGGAGCCAATCTTACTGGCATCGACATCTGGCCGCGATGCCAGATACGTATAGCCTGCCTTCAGGTCGCGCAGCCCCTGATCCTCTGCCAACCCGCGCATCAGGATGTGCGCTTCGTCGGCAGTCTTCGCCGCTTTTCCGCGATACAGGTCCACAGCCAGCGCCACATATCCTTGCCCCGCGAACTTCTGTGCTTGGTCTCTCACCCAGTCGTTCAGTCCCCACCATTCGTGGATCACGACGATCGCCGGATGCTTCCCGCCGCCCTCGGGCAACGCCAGATATCCGCTAACTGTGTCATTGCCGCTCTTGTACGTTACTGTCTCGGTCTTCGGCGCGCCGGCACGCAACGCCATCCCGAAACCGAGCACGCACAACGCAAGAACTGTCAGAAACTGTTTTCTGTTCACAGTGCATTCCCCCCACAAAGAAATGGCTCCGGAACTGTAACGCATTCCAGAGCTGGAAGTCACTCCCCGCCTCTCCCTAAGGCCTTCTCATCCGATCTGGATAGGCCTTAGCTGGCCGGGCTCTTTTGCAATTCGTCGATTGCTGCCAGCACGTCGTCGCTGTGCTTTTTCACATCCACGTCTGTCCAGAGTTTCCGTACCTTGCCATCGGGTCCAATCAGATAGGTGTGCCGCGCTGACAATTTCACGACTCCAAGATTCATGATCGAGTCATATTCCTGCGAAACTTTCTTGTCGGTGTCGGCCAGCAACTTGAACGTTAGGCTTTCCTTGGTGCAGAACTGCTGGTGGCTCTTTTCATCCTGTACGCTGACTCCGAGGATCACCGCATCCTTGGCTTCGTACTTCGCCAGATCGCGCTGAAAGTTGTGGGCCTCAATCGTGCACCCGGTGGTCATATCCTTTGGATAAAAGTACAGCACCACCCACTTGCCTTTGAAATCGTGCAGGCTTACGGGCTTTCCTTCCTGCGAATTTAGCGTGAAATCCGGCGCCACGGAGCCGATGGCCGGTGCGTTGTCCCCCGCGCGCGACCTGGAGGCCATCGAAACCACAATCAAAAACGCCACCGCAATCACTGCCACCGCTCCAAATAACACGGTCATCATTCGACCCATCCTCATAGTTCACCCCTTCTCTGATAGCCAGGATTTGCGCGGTATCTGCTGGGTAGATGCAAACCCGGGCAAATCGGCTACACACTCCCGCGGCCCATTGGTCGAGCAGGCCGCGCTGGGGCGGCGGCAGGAATTCTACTTCTTATTTGCTGGTTTCGGGTGGATTTGCGTATTGGGTATTGCATCTTTTGGCTTCCGGACTGTGCGAACTCCAATCGGATGGTGGGAAGTGGCTTTGTGGCGTCAGGATTACCACCTAGGCTGGTGCTTTGTTCGTTCGTCCAAGGTAAAAATAAATGGCCGGCGTCAGAATCAGCGACAACACGATCGAACTCAGCAATCCTCCAATGACCGCAACGGCCAAGGGCTGCAGCATCTGCGATCCCGATCCGATCGCCATTGCCAGCGGCAACATACCCGCAATCGTCGCCAACGCGGTCATGGCAATCGGCCGTAGCCGCCGGCGCCCCGCCTGAATCATCGATTCTTCCTCGGTGAATCCCAGTTGCCGGAATCGTTGGTCGGCATCCAGTAGCAGAATGCCGTTCTTGGCCACGATTCCCACCACCATGATCATCCCCATGAACGACGCTACATTAAATGTGATGCGCATAGCGAACAGCGCTAAAAATCCTCCAAATGTCGAGAGAAGCGCCGACGCCAGAATCGCTACCGGCGCGGAAAACGTCCGAAACTCGAACAGCAGCACGACGAACAGGAGCACCAACGCCAGCAAAAACACCATCAGCAGATCGTGAAACGATTTCTGCTGCTCTTCATACAGCCCGCCGTATTCCACGCGAATGGACGAGGGCAATTTCAGGTCTGCCACCGCCTTCTGCACTGCCTGCATTCCTTGACCCAGGCTCACGCCCTCAAATCGCCCCGTGACTTCAACCAATCGCTGCAGATTCTCCCGCCGAATCTCTGTTTGTCCCGGATCCGTGGAAATCGTCGCCAGTGATCCCAGCGTCGCCGTGCGGCCACTCGCACTGGTTAGCAACGTACTGCTCATGCGGTCCAGCGACGCCCGGCTCTGTTCCGGAAAGCGCACACGAATTGTGTACGCTCGATCATTCAGCACCACCGGAGTTGCTGCCGGCTCTCCTTCCAACACCGCCGCGGCATTCGTGGCTACTTCTTCCGGCGTGAATCCCGCTCGCGCCGCGACCGCCGAGTCTACTTTATAGGTGACGGCCGGCCCGCTGATGGTGTTCTCAATTCCGTCCAGTACGTCGACCACGTGCGGGACTTTTTGAATTGCCTCGGCCACGCGCGGCGCTGTCGCCGACAACAGCTTGGCGTCGGGCGAAAATAGTTTGATCACGATCGGCTCGGGCTGGCTCGTGAGATCGCCAATCATGTCTTGCAGCACCTGCACGAATTCCACATCGGCTCCCGGCTCGGTCCGCTTAATCTCGGCGCGAATGTCGGACATAATCTCTTCAATGTCGCGCTTGCGGTCCTTCTTCAACTTGACTGTGAAATCGCCGCGATTTGCTTCTGTCACTGCCGCGAGCCCCAACTGCAAGCCTGTGCGCCGTGAAGTATTTTCCACTTCGGGCGTCGATCGAATGATCTCCTCGACGTGCTGCAGGATGCGGTCGGATTCTGCCAGTGAGCTTCCAGGAGGGGTGTAGTAGTCCAGGATGAAGCCGCCTTCGTCCATTTCTGGCAGCAAGTCCGACCCAAGGAATTTGTAGCACACGAGCGTCATCACCACGATCGCCACACAGGAAACGCCCACCATCACGGGCCTGTGCAGAATCTTGAGCAGCATGCGCCCATAAAAATCGACAATGCGCCCGAAGAATCCGGAAAGATGTGCTTCCTCTGCCGCAAGCAACGATGCCGCGGTCTGTTCACTTGCCGGAGTCTCTCCCGCACCCGCCGTCTCTTTGCGCCGAACGAAATACTGACTGAGCGTTGGCGTCCACGTCAGCGCCAATAGCAGGGAACTAAGCAAGGCCACGGTCATGGTGATTGCCAGCGCGCGGAAAAAGCTTCCAGTAACGCCAGTTGTAGAAATCAACGGCAGGAATACCACAATCGGAGTGATCGTCGAGCCCACCAGCGGCTCAGTAATTTCTTTCAGCGCGCTTTGGATGGCTTGCAACCTGGATTCACCGGCGTCGCGATGGAGCACGATGTTTTCCAGTACCACGATGGCGTCGTCAATCACCAGCCCCACTGCGGCTGCCAAGCCCCCCAGGGTCATCAGGTTGAAGCTCTGTCCCGTCAGCTTCAGCACCATCAGCGTCAGCAACAAGGTAACCGGTATCACGAGGCCAGCAACAAGCGAGGTTCCCCAATCGCGCAGGAACAACACCAGAATGACCGATGAGAGCATGATCCCCAGCAGCACCGCGTCGCGCACGCTGGCCATCGAGTCCTTCACAATCGTCGACTGGTCGTAGAAAGGTTCCAGGTGCACGCCGGGCGGCAGCGTCGGCCTCAACTCGGCAATTTTCTTATGTACCTCGTTCGCGACGTCCAGCGTATTGCTTTCCGGCTGCCGGTGCACACTGAGCAGTACCGCTGGTTTCCCGTTCGCCGTCACCATCGTGTACACGGGGGCTTCCGACGGCGCCACTTTCGCAATGTCACGCAAACGAACCGGCACTCCGTCCTTGGACGTCTTCACGACAATCTGCCCGATTTCTCCGGGAGTGTGCACTTGTCCGCTGATCAGTCCCAGCACCAGTTGATGTTCGTGCTCCAGCAGTCCCGGCGAATCGATCAGGTTGGTCCGCCGAATTGCTTCCAAAATGTCTGTCACCGTGATTCCCGCCGCGAGCAGTCGCGCCGGATCCGGGGTGACCTGGAACTCCGGTACGCGGCCACCTTGCACCAGTACGCTGGCAACCCCATCCAGGCGATTGATTCGCGGCTTCAAGTCGTACGTAGCAATCTCCCAAAGCTTGCTTTGCGGGATGGTGTCCGATGTTAAGCTGTATCCAAGAATGGGAAATGACGCAAACGTCATCCGGTGCGTTTCGATTTTTGCGGTTGTCGGCAACTCCGGCTGCAGCCGCGCCACCACAGCGTCCACTCGCTGCAGTGTCAAAATCATGTCCGATCCCCAGTCAAAGAACAGATCCACTTCGGCAGAACCGCGGCTGGTAATCGACACGACCTTATTCAGGCCCGGCACGCTGTTCACGGCTTCTTCGATCGGGCGCGTAATGGTCACCAGCATCTGGTCGATCGGCATCACGCCGTTATCGATGCCGACGATGATCCGCGGAAAATCTGTATTGGGAAATACCGCAACCGGAATACTGAACCCCAAGTACGCTCCCACCAGCGCCAGGCTAACGATCAGGAACAGAATCGGTCGCGACAATCGCCGGAACCACGGCACCGCCGCGCCTTCTGGACCTTTCTTTGCTGAGTTCAGCGTCTCTTCCGGCCGCGAATCCATGCGCCGCTACTCCTTGCCCTTCGCAGGAGCCGCAGGCACATTGGCTTTTTTGTCCGCGGCCGTATCCGCCTTGTCGCCCGCATCGCCGGCACCTTTGTCTTCTCCTTCCGCAGGCGGTGCTGCTTCCACCTTGATCTTCGTACCGTCCGGCAATGCGTACCCGCCTGCCGTGATTACCGGATCATTTTCTTTGATGCCAGACTGAATCTCCGCCAGCTCTTTGTTGCGTATCCCAATTTTCACTTTCGCGAGATGCGCCTTCTCATCTTTCCCGGCGATCATCACGTAGTCTCCCGCTTCGGGTGACTTGAATACAGCTCCCGCGGGCACGGTCAACGCATCTTTCACACTTTTGGCCGTCGCTTCGATTTGCGCGTTCATCCCTGGCTTCAGCGCCGGATTCGTCTTCAGCGCCTCCACCCAGATTTCAATCGTGGTGCTTCCTGGATCCAGCGCCGGGCTCACCAGCATCACTCGCCCCGGAATTGGCTCTTCCACTCCCTGCACATTCAGTTCTGCGTGGTCTCCCACCTTCAACAGCACTGCTTCACTTTGTGGCACGTGCGCCTTAGCGATCAGTTTCGATGTATTCATTACCGTCAGGATCGGCTGGTTTGCCGTTGCCAGCTCTCCCTGATACAGCGGCCGGTCCGTCACCACGCCGTCGATGGGGCTGTGAATCACCGAATAACTCAGTTGCGCCTGCGCATTTTCGTACGTACCTTTCGCTGCCGACAGTTGGCCACTTGCAGCTTTGAGCGCTTGCTCTTGGCCCAAGCGCTGCAAATCCGCGAGCTGTTTTTGCGCTTGTTCGTTCTGGCTGCGCGCCTGGATCATGGCCACTTCTGCTGAATCCAGGTCGCGTCGCGGGATTGCCCCTTGATCGAACAACTCTTTTCGCGAGTCGTAGACTTTCTGTTGTGCGTCGAAAGCCGCTTTTGCCGCCGCCGCATCCAATTCTGCCTTCTGAATCTGCTGCGGCACGCTCGCCCCCGTAGTCGTTTTGTAGTTGGCCTCCGCTTGTTCGAAATTGCCCTTACTCTGCTCCGCAGCTCCTGCTAAGTCCGCGTTTTCCAGTTGTGCCAGCGGTTGCCCCTTTTTCACGCGAGTTCCACGCTGCACATAAAACTTGTTGATCGTCGAAGTAATCTTTGGCGTAATGACCGCCTGCTCCAGCGGAAAAACGACCGCCTCGGACGACACCGTCAATTCAATCGGCCCGCGCTTTGCCGGCGTAGTCTGTACCGCGACCAAGGGTTCAGCCTCTTTCTCTGCGCTGCTGCATCCTGCCAGCAGTGCCACGGCGCAAACCGGCAATAGCAGCGCCGCCCGCCACTGGCCCATTGCGTACGTTTTTCTTTTCATTCGACCGTTCATGGAATCGTCATTACCCCTGTCAGTGTCTGCAGATTGGCCAGCGCCACGTGATAGCGCACTGCCCCGTTCTGGTAAGCCGCATTGGCCTGCGCAAATGTGCTCTGCGCGTCCACCACTTCAAGTACCGTCGCCTCTCCACCCTTGTAGCGAAGCGTCGTCAGCCGCAAGCTCTCCGCCGACAACTCTGCGGATCTTTGCAGCCCGCTCAATTCATTCAAGGCTGTCTCTGCTTCCGAATACAGCGAGCGCATCTCCGCCAGCAATTTTCGTTGCGTGAATGACAACTCTTTGTTGGCTAGTTCGCGCTTCAACTCCGCTTGGCGCACACGGCTCTGCGTCGCGCCCCAATTCCACACCGGCAAAGTCAGTGCCGCCATCGCCGAGGAACCCAGGTTGGAGAGCTTCTGGCCGTCCACGATCGAATTCGTCGCATAGTTTGGCGCATCGATCCCATACCAGTAATCCAGGCTGATGGATGGTAGATATCCCGCGCGCGCCGCCGTTACGTCGTGTCCCGCTGCCTGTGCATTCGCCAGTGCCTCGCGAATCTCCGGATTCTCATGCGCAGCCTGCGCCTCAAATTCTTCGCGTACGGGTAGCGGCACATTCAAGTGAAGATCATCCGCGGTTTCAAAGTTGTCGTTGAAGTCCGGGAAGATCAGGACTGCCAGGTCCAGCCGCGCATTCAGCAACGTGAGTTGCGCCTCCTGCAGTTGCCGCCGCCGGTCCTGCGCTTGCAACTCCGCCTTGATCACATCCGAGTGCGCCACTTCGCCGCCGTGTTCCAGCTCTTGCGTCAATTTCAGGAATGCCTCGCCCTCTTGTGCCGTGCGTCGCGATGTTTCCATGACCTGTTCCGCGGCGCCCACGGCGAAGTAGCTTTGCACCACGGTCACCACCAGTCCACGGGTAGCTATTTCCACGCGCGCCTTGGCCGCCGCTGCCAGTGCTGCCGTCCGCCGGTAGGCCGCCACTGATGCCATGTCGAGCAGTTCGTGTACATTTCCCTGGCTAATGTATTCGTGCGGCGCATTGTTGGCGATGAACTTGACATTCCCCAGGGCGTTCGGTTGTGTGTACAAGGTCGAAGTATTGAAGTCCACGCCAGGCAACAACCCGGCACGGGCTTGCACCTTATCTTCCCGCGCCACTCCGGCATCGGTGGCCGCCGACTGAAATTGCGTGCTGTTTTTTCGCGCCAGTTCGAGCGCGTCTTTCAGGGTGATTCGCTGTACGGAGGCACTTGCCTGCCCTGCTGTTTGCACCGGTGCAGGCGCCACCTTTGGCACGGGCGCGGACGGCACTTCCTGCGCTTGCAGCGGCAGCACAATGGCCATTGCCGTAAATGCTGTGAGCAATACTCTGGTTGTTATTCTTCGCATAGAGAGCATCCGGCGGCGCCTACAGTGCCCTGGAGCGCCGGCCGCAACTCCCTAAACGTATCGGAGAGAACCTAAATGTACGATTAATCGCTCAAAAGAAACGGACGCCCAAGTTGGCATTGAGAACTTGCATCAGCCGTCTTCTGAGGCGGGCTCTTCGCATCCTGCTTCTTGATCGGTATTCGCTGATATCTGATATCGCGCTCGACTACCGCACCCTATCTACTAACGTCCCCACCGGCAACCACGCCGTAAACGTCGTTCCAGTCGCATCTGACGTGCTCAATTCGAGCCGCCCGCGATGTGCCTCCGCGATCCACCGCGCAATGGATAAACCCAGCCCTGCGCCGCCGGAATCTCCCTCCGCCCGCGAGCGCGCCTTGTCTGCGCGGAAGAATCGTTCAAATATTCGCGTCTGCAACTCCGCAGGAATTCCGGTTCCCGTGTCGCTCACACTCAATGTGTAGTCGTCACGCAGTCGGCGGCATTGCAGCGAGATTTGTCCGCCCTCCGGCGTGTACTTGATGGCGTTGTCCAACAGGTTCAGCAGCATCCTCCGCAACAGCGCTTCGTCCGCCTCGATCGGCAATTCCGGCTCGATCGCGGCAGACAGGGTAATCTTCTTCGCCATCGCCAGTGTCCTGGCTCTGCGCATCACATCCGCGGCCAGTTCATCCAGGTAAACGCTTTGCAGTTGCAGCGGATACTGCCCCGCATCCGCCCGCGTAAGCGTGAACAAGTCCTCCACAATCCGCGCCAGCCTCTGCGATTCATCCTTCAGTATTCCCAGCGTCTCGCGGTATTCTTCCGGCGAGCGGTCAGCCCGCGAAAGCGTCACTTCCGTCTCCCCGTGCAGGATGGCCACCGGCGTGCGCAACTCATGGGACGCGTCTGCCATGAAGCGTTTCTGGCGTTCAAAGGATTCCTCCAGCCGCTCCAGCAATTGATTGAAGGTCACCGCCAGTTGTCCCAGTTCGTCGCGCGGATTTAGCACCGCCAGTCGGTCGTGCAGGTTCGCGGCCCCCATTCCGCGTGCTTGCGTTGCCATCGCTGCCACAGGTTCCAGGCTTTTTCTCGCCAGGAAATATCCGCCCACACTTGCCAACAACAACGCAACGGGAATCGCCCACAAAAACGTATCGCGAATGTCTTCCAACATTTCGTGTTGCGGATGCAACGATTGCAGAACTACAAGGGTGTAATTTTCGTCGACTACCTCAACACGCCTCGCATAGCCGCGAAAAACATCCCGCCCTGCTCGCAGAGTGCGCATCGCTCGGTGCGAGGAATTGGAATTAGCCGCAAGCCCTCGAAACGGTTCCGAAGCAAAAATGGCTGGAGTGGCCCGTTCGCGCGAAGAACCCGCTGCCGGTAGATCCAGCGTGCTTAACACCACGTTTCCGTTGGCGTCGAGAACCACGAAGACGGTGTCGCGAAACCGGTGTTCCAGCATCGCTTCGCGCGCCGCCTCTTTCGCCGGATCCGGACCGTCCTGATCTTTCAGTTCCGCGCGGAATGTGGTTGCGAACGCATCCGCAAGCTCCACCAGGTTGCTGTCCGTGCGTTGCGAGCTATTTCGTTCGTACAGCACGTAGGTGAGTACCGCCAGTAGAATTAGCACCAACGCAAGCGCGAGCGTGTACCACACCGTAAGCCGCACGCGCACCGAATCAAGCATGAAGTTTTCTCGTGCCGCCCGATGTTGATGGCTTTCCGCCCTTGCCGTTGCCAGCTCCAGCGTTTTCCTCGCCCGCGTACAGCAGATAGCCGCTGCCGCGCCTGGTCTGGAGCATCGGCTTGGCTGCTCCCTCATCAATTTTCCGCCGCAGCCGGTTGATGTACACCTCGATCAAATTCGAAAACGGGTCGAACGATTCGTCCCACACGTGCTCCGCGATTTCCGCTCGTCCAATCACCCGGCCCGCGTTGCGCGCCAGAAATTCTAATAGCGCATATTCTTTCGTCGTCAGTGAAATCGTGCGGGTCCCGCGCTTCACGGTCTGTGCAGCGGTGTTCAATACCAAATCGCCTACTACAATCTTCGGGGAACGCACTTCCTTCGGCCGGCGCAGCAAAGCCCGCAAACGCGCCAGCAGTTCCCCAAATTCAAATGGTTTTGTCAGGTAATCGTCGGCCCCGGAATCCAAGCCGGTAATGCGGTCCTCTACGCCGTCGCGCGCTGTCAGCATCAGAATCGGCGTGCGTTTTCCTTTCGCGCGAATCGCACGGCAGGTGGCGAATCCGTCCAACCCGGGAATCATCACGTCCAGGATCACCACGTCGTAGTCGTTGATTTCCCCCTGGTACACCGCATCGTTGCCATTCGCCACCACGTCTACGGCGTAGGACTCTTCGCGCAATCCTTTCGCCACGAATCGCGCGATCCTCGCGTCGTCCTCCACTAGAAGCAGTCTCATGCCCGTATCATACGGCAAATGATTCGGCCCGATAGCAGAGAACTATCGGCTGCTGTTTGGAGCTCGTCGACACGGTCGTGAATGACAAACTTCACTAGCGCGAAAGCCGCTCTTCCATCTCCTCCAGCGACCTAGGCCAATCCTCTCGCAATAACCGGCTAAGCGCCCGATCAGCCAGCAATTTCCCTTCGGTCTGACAGTGTGGGCAATAGTTCGTGTCATTCGACGCGTAGCGTATCCGCTGGATCTGCGTGCCGCATACCGGGCAAGGGTGCCCATACCGTCCATGCGCCGCCATTCCCTCGCGAAACGCCGTCACTTTCTCCGGAAACTTGTTGCCTGCTTGCTCTCGCAATCGTTGCGTCCACTCCTGAAGCGAACGTCGCACAGCTTCGTACAACCGTTGAATCTCGTCGTCCTGCATCCGTTGCGTGAGTTTCACCGGCGAAAGCCGCGCCGCGTGCAGTATTTCGTCCGAATACGCGTTGCCGATTCCGCTAAACATGTGCGGATCCGTCAGCGCTCGCTTCAGCGTGTGGTTCGAAGCCTTCAACGCCGTCCTGAACTCATCGAGCTTTGCGTCCAACACTTCCAGTCCGCCGGGATCAAGCTTCGCCAGTTCCTCATCTCCATCCACAACATGCAGCGACGCGCGCTTCTTCGTACCCGCCTCGGTCAGCGTTAGCGTGCCTGAATCGAAGTCCAGCGCCGCCAGTGTTCTCCGCCCGTCGGGAGTCGTCCGCTTCTCGATCCAATGCAACCGCCCGGCAATCATCAGGTGAAACACCAACCACAGCTCGTTATCGAACTTCAGCGCGATTCGTTTCCCCACGCGCCTCAATTCCTTCACGGTGCGGCCGTGCATCGCTTCAATGGGAGGCTTCGCGGTTCGCAGAAGGAATGGCCCGCGAATTTGCATGCGTTCCAGGACGTGCCCCAGTATCCGGCGCTCCAACGCTTCGATATACACAACTATGTCGGGAAGCTCCGGCATCTTTTCCATCCAAGTGAAGCTGCTGGTCTGCGAGCGAGGAGGCCGATGCAGCGTGCTCCGTTTGCTTTGTTGGCTTCAACGCCAAAGTCGTAGACGCCGATCGTAGGAGGCCCGCCTAAAACATATTGGCCAGTCGGCAAAGGCTCCTTGGGACTGATCTCGACGACGGTCTCGGAGATGCGCTTAACGTCAGCCGCTTGCAGTCGCTTTGGGGGCATCCAGGTTTTGTCGGCATGCGTAAGCTCCAGTTCGCGATGATCTTTTTTCACGTCCACGGTGCCGATTTCAAGGACCTCTGAACTCACATGGGTCGGAAACGCGATACAGAATTTCGGGCTTGCCCCCAGCGTGATAGCTGCGGCCGCATCTTTGTACATGGCAATCCGCGTGCGTCCCGAATCTTCGAAGGATTTCTTGAGCTTGTCCCCATCCGCGTCCGGAAGCGGTATCACTGCAGGCTCCCATTCATCATCAGGATTGAGCCGACCACCTTGTCTCCCTGCAGTACCTGGGCCGTCTGGGCGGACGGCCCGAACTTGAAGGTATAGTCGTCCCACTTGACGACTTCGTTGGGCTTTACAGTTTGCCCGTAGCAACTAAGCACCATCGCCAGCGTGATTGCGCCTGCCCATGCAAAGGATCGCAGAAAAAGAGCAGTGGCCATGATTGAGCCTTTCTTTCGGGCGGCGAATCTCCCAAAAACTTTTTGGCCATGAAGACTAGTCTAATCTTACACCGAACGTAAACCCTATGAATGATTTGTGATTGGAGTCATACGCCTCCACAGCATCTTTTCGGACGGAACATGGCTCGGTGGAGTAGAATCGCCCCACGCCCACGGACAGGTCGCAGCTGAGGGTTTACGGAGCACCCATCATGAATCAAACGCAAAAAACCAGAAACCATTGGCAAATTCGTAGTGCAGCCCCAAGCATCGCTCTCTTTCTATTTACTTTGATCCTGGCGTCGCCAGCCCTGGCGAAAATGAGTGTCGACTTTGACCCCAATCTGGATTTCTCGAAATACAAGACTTTTGCCTATATCGGCGGCGCGAATATGCTGGAGTTCCGCCAGCTAAATCCGAATTACATCACCGACCGGGTCCATTCGGGAGTATCGCAGGCGTTGACCCAGCGCGGCCTGAAGGAAGTAAAGCCCGAGGAGCAACCAGACTTGGTGGTCCGGTATTGGGCCAATAGCCAATCCCAGATTGTCTCGCCGTCGGCCGGAACGTGGGGACAGTTCGGGCAATATGTCAGCGACTACTGGGCCTACACTTACGATCTGATGAGATCGGAAAGCGCCCTGGACGCATCGCTGGTAATCGATCTGATTGATGCGAAGCGAAAAGACCTGGCGTGGCGTTTGTACATGGAGCAGAAAATCGTTGATGATGACAGCATTTGGAACAAAGTGCTGAATGAGATTTCCAAAGGCTTCGAAAGTTACCCGCCCTCGAAAAAACAAATCCAGGAAAAGAGCAAGGAACGCGCCGAGCACCCGCCTAAGCCGGCGGCCCAGTGACGCGAAGGTACCAACGAACAGAGCCCAAGTGAACGGCCGAATCGCCGTATGGTCAGTTGGCTTTTCCCAGGAGCTGGCGAGCATACGCCGGCGCTTTGCCGGCATCTTCGTGTTTGCAGTATGCGTAGACGTCCACGCCTTGACTAAGCCACGTGTCGAAGCGCTTTTTCCAGGCGCCGAGCTGCTTCGGCGTGTAGTTTTCTAGGCGCAGTCGGGCGTAGGTGAATCCCGCGGTGAGTACGTCGGGTGGCGTTTGCTTTTCGGTTTCTGATAGACACAGAGCGGTATCGTGCTGCCGAAGCACAGCGTAGGTTTCATCTGTGTACCATGATGGGTGGCGCACCTCAAAGGCGAAAGCGAAAGCGGGTGGACGAAGGGCAAGAAAATCTTCCAGCAGCGGGCGATCGAATTTGAACGTAGGCGGCAATTGCACCAGTATCGGGCCGAGGTGGTTGCCTTCGTTCAGCACACTGGCCACTTCCAGAAAACGCTTGAGCGTGCTTTCGCAACCGCGCAACCTTTGAATATGGGTGATTTGCTGGTTGGCTTTCAGGGCGAAGCGAAATCCTCCCGGCACAGTCTTGGCCCACTGCAACAGCACGTTTTCCGTCGGCATGCGATAGAAACTGTGATTGATCTCGACGGTCGAAAACTGCTGGGCATAGAAGCTAAGCATCTCGCGCTCCGCCAGCTTCTGCGGATAAAAATTCCCCTTCCATTCCTTGTAAGAGTATCCAGAAGTCCCAACATGAAGCTGGCCCGAGCCAGGCATGATGCACCTCCCTGCCTTGTCATTTAATCACGGCCCGTGCGCCCACAAAACAATAAAGGGCCGCGAATGCCGCGCAATCAACTGCGCTTCGAGGTTCGCGCCGGCATGAGTTGGCCGAGAAGCTCGATCGCTTCTTCCAACCTTTGCTGTCGCTTCCAAAAATCGCCCCACAGATCGCCCTTTTCTTTCAGCCGGGCAAACACGGTCTTGATATTCAGCGTCTCGGGCCGCAGGTTTTTTCGCAGTTCTTGCGGCAAAATGGGCGCGGAAACGGGAGCCTTCGGAAACGCCCGCACGGAATAAGGCGCCGCCAGCGGGCGGCCATGAGCATTCTGTTGGACGTCGATCAATATGCGTCCGGCAGGACGTTTCGCCACGGACCGTTCATTGGTTACCAGATTGGCATGCTCGCTGGTCACCGTGCGCGCCACAATCTCGGCAAATGTCCGCAACTGCTCGTAGGTATAGACGGGCGCAACGGGAATGTATATGTGGATTCCCGTTGCGCCGGAAGTTTTCAGGAAACTCGCCAACCGTAATTCCTGCAACTTCTCATGCAACGCCCCTGCAATCGTGACTGCAACAGAAAATTCCGTGCCCTCGGAAGGATCGAGGTCAAAGAAGAAATAGTCTGGATGGTCCAAATCTTCATAGCGGCTGGACCACGGATTGTGATCAATGCAACCGAGGCTGGTCAAAAACAAAAGCGAAGCGTGGTCATCAGCAGTGGCGTAGTGAATTTGCTTCCCGCGTTCTTCGGAATCAACGGGCACAGTCTTGAACCAGTCCGGCAGGCCTTCGCGCATATCTTTTTGAAAGAACGCCTGTCCCTTGATTCCGTCCGGATAGCGGCGCAAGACCAGCGGCCGGTCGCGGAGAAACGGCAAAATGAAGTCGGCGATACGGTAGTAGTAGGCCAGCAGCTCCCGTTTCGTGTAACCGGATTCGGGAAAATAGACTTTATTCAGGTGGCTGAGGCGCACGCGTTTGCCGTCCAGTTCGATGGTGACCGTTTCCCCGTGGCCCTTGAACAACTCCGCCTCGATCTGCGCTTTTGTGTCGAGCACCTTGCCCGTAACCTGTGGCGCGCGAACGATCGCTGGGGAAGTGGTAACAGGTTCGGCTTCGCTCTCCCACCGACAATCGGTAGGACGCGCGTCTTCGCGAAGCGCCAGGAAAACGGGATGACGCAGAACATGTTCCTGCGTCCACCCGCTGAACTTGACGCGTGCGACCAGCGCTGGCTCTACCCACGATGGCTTCTCATTGGTTTCGGGCACAACGTCGAATGGACAATCGGCCGTCGCCAGTTCTTTTAACTTGCCGCTGATTTCTTCCAGCTTTTTTCCATCAAATCCGCTGCCCACGTGCCCGATGAAGCGCAGTTTCTTGCCTTGATACAAGCCCAGCAGCAGCGAGCCAAAGGGAAGAGCAGGGGTGCGCGATGCGGTCCCGCCGCCAACAGCTGCATCGAGGGTGTTCGTTACCTTCAGCTTCATCCAATACGCGCTGCGGTCGGAAACATACGGGCTGTCGGCGCACTTGGCTACGATTCCTTCGAGGCCGGTCTGCTTCGCCAGCTCAAAAAGTTCTTTCCCATGTTCCATCTGGTGATCGGCGTAGCGGAACCGTTCAGACGCGTGCACCAGGCGCTGCAGGAGTTGCTTGCGTTCCAGCAGAGGCGCTTTGCGAAGATCATAGCCATCGCAGTAGAGAAGATCGAACGCGAAGTAAACGACAGGTGTCTGCGAAACCAGATGCTCGCTCGGCGCGCGTACGTGCATGCGTTCCTGCAAGCGTTCGAAGCTGCTGAGGCCGCGCTCATCCAGTGCCACGATTTCTCCGTCAACAATTGCCTGCGAGGCTGCAAAAGCCTGCGGAAGAACGGCCAACTCGGGATAGCGTTTGGTGATGTCCGCGCCGTTACGGGAGCGCAACGTCAAAGCGCTATCCTCGATTCTGGCCAGCGCGCGCACTCCGTCCCACTTGATTTCAAACAGCCAGTTCGGATCGGAGAACGCATGCTCGCCAAGCGTGGCCAACATGGGTTCGACGTGAGACGGCATGGCACTTTTTCGCGCGCCGTCCAGTTCGCCGGGCTGGATAGGATTCGCTTCGCGTTTGGGCGGCAACTCTTCAGCTATTTCCTTAATGGTGCGGCCCGTCAGCACCGAGCCATCGTGCTCGTCGATGTTCCAGGCGGGATCTTCGTTGGCATCCTGATGCTTGATGAACAGCCATTCGTTGCCCTTCTCGCTGTGTTTCAGCTTGACGAGCACAAAGCTTCCGCGCAGCTTCTCGCCGGACAGATTGAACTTAATCTCACCTCGCTCGATTTGTTTGCTCGCGCTGGCGTCGCCAATCACGCTGAAGGTTCCGCGATCCCACACCATCACGGTTCCCGCGCCGTAATTGCCCTCCGGGATTTTTCCCTCGAAGTTCGCGTAGTCCAGCGGGTGATCTTCGGTTTGCACCGCCAGCCTCTTATCGGCAGAGTTCAGCGAAGGTCCCTTGGGCACCGCCCAGGACTTCAGCGTTCCATTGATCGCCAGTCGGAAATCGTAGTGCAGCCGTGTTGCGCGGTGCTTTTGAACCACGAACGTGTCGCCATGCTCAGCCCCGGGACGCACTTCCAACTGCGGCAGTTTCGGTTTTGGCAGGCGCGTGCGTTTGGCAGCCGGCGCGGGCTGGTCCTGGATCGGACCCGTGGCTGGTTCGGGTTCGCCGGACGGTTCCGGCGTCCGGCCGAAGTGGCGTTTTCGCTTGTATTCTTCGAGCTTGCCCATGGGTGGATTCTATATCACGCTACTGTGAAGCTCACAGTTACGAGCAAATTGGACGAGGGCGCTGGCCAACGACGCGCTGCTTGCGATGAGCGCGGGCCCGCTTGGGCATCACTGTCATCACTGCCAATGCCCGGGATTTTGGCGAGCTGGCGGAATTCCGTCGCTTCCGGTGGCGGGTGAACGATCCACGAACCAGTTAGGTCAGCATCCTGCCCCTGGGGGGCGATTTCCAAAATGAGCAATACCGCATGGGTTCATCTTGATTCTGGCCTGCCGGAAGGCTAACCTTAAAAGCTCGTGCGCGGATCCCTAGGCT
>Ga0210392_10000302_pt1 | contig 33984 bp, 24 predicted proteins | sample IncBWC30OmetaG_FD_161057 | JGI IMG/M metagenome (GOLD analysis project Ga0210392, IMG submission 161057) | Forest soil microbial communities from Barre Woods Harvard Forest LTER site, Petersham, Massachusetts, United States - Inc-BW-C-30-O ... | reverse complement strand
GATTTTGATGGTGCCACCGACGCCAAGCGCGCCGCCTGATGCCGATCACGTCGAGCACTACTATTCCATGACACTGAGTAAGTGTTACCGGAAGAGCGCGGGACGGCTCAGCTGTATAACCTGCCATAACCCACACGCAGAACTCACGCGCGAAGAGGCGCCTGTCTATTTCAATGGCAAATGCCTTACCTGCCACACGGACCATAGCTGCAAACTTCCTCTGGCTGCCCGTCAGCAAAGCAGGCCAGCGGATAATTGCATCGGCTGCCACATGCTCAAACGAGATATCGGTGTGATCTCCCATTCGAGCGCTACCAATCACCGCATACTTGCTCAGCCAAACGAGCCCTTTCCAGATATTACGTTCCGCCAAACGCTTCCATCACTGCCGGATTTGATCCATCTCAATCCAGCGCCGGGGCAAGAGAGCACTCTGCCACCGCCTCTGACACTTCTCGAAGCGTATGGTGAACTGGCCGCGAATCGTCCTGAATATGTAACACCTTATCTCAAGGTGCTTGATGAATTGGAAGTCACCCAACCTGAGAACGCTCTAGTGCAGGCTGCATTAGGGCGAAGAGAGTTGAAGAAGGGCAACTTTCAGGTCGCAGCGGACCATCTCCAACATGCTTTGCAACTGGATTCACCACGAGCGTCGACCCTGGCAGACCTCTCTGAAGCGATGGCAAAGCTTAATCGAATTGAAGAGTCTCTTGCACCTCTGGACCAAGCTATCAATCTCGATCCATTCGATCCGGTGATGCAAAAGAGCCTGGTGGTTCGACTGATTCAACTCAAGCAATATGCACGCGCGCAAACGGCGCTTGAACATTATTTAGAAGTTTTCCCCCAGGATTCCTTCATGCGGGAAATGCTGACTCGTGCCCAGGGAGCAAGACCTCCTGCGCAGTGAACGGTGATTCGAGACATTTCGAATCGTCCCCGCTTCTGCTAGCGTAAGTTCGAGAGCTATATAGTGAAGGCGGTCGAGGCAAATACATTTCCAATTCGCGTGAGCAAGAACAGAATCTTTTTTGAGGCACTCTATTTGTTCAGGTTGAGTTTGTTTGTGCGAAGAATCATTGGACAAAGGGCATTATGTTTTCAACGATCCGCGTTGATAACGTTCGGACTGTTTCCGTTTGTGCTGGCAGGTCAACCAAATTCTATCTGTAAGGGGCCTGCCGATCTTGAACAGGTTCTTGCGACACATCCTTCTGCCGCCGCTTACGACGCTTTAGGCGCTTACTTCGCAAGCCATAATCAGCTTTCTTGTGCGATCACTGCCTTTGAATCGGCCGTTCATCTCGAGGCTAATTCATGGGAAGGTCACTACGATCTCGGCATCGCGCTCCTTACCAGCCATAACCCAAAGCGCGCTGTCCATGAATTGCAGACAGCATCGACACTCAAGCCCGATACGCCGAAGGTTCTACTTCCATTGGGTGTGGCCCTCAGCCAACTGGACCAGCAGGATGCAGCCATTGACGCATTTCGATTGGTCTTGAAACAGGATCCGCAATCGGTGCAGGCTCTCGACGGCTTGACCAAAGCGCTGATCGCTCAAAAAAGATATGCAGCAGCAATTGCCGAGTTGAAGAATGCACCCCCTGACGAAGTACTGCAACTGAATCTGGCAATCGCTTATTCTAAGAACGGTAATGTGAATGAAGCGATTCAGATACTTTCGGATATCGTCAAAGAGCATCCTGACTATGCGCAGGCTCACACCAACCTGGGCATCGTTTATACGCAGCAAAAGCGCTTTAGCGAAGCAGCCAGAGAGTTCGACGCAGCTCTGCGCCTCGATCCTTCAAACGATACTGTTCGCCTTTCCTATGTAAAAGCATTGGCTGCTCTTTTGCAGTATGATCGCGCAGAGCCGCTCATCAAGGAATATCTCCAGAGACATCCTCATGATTTCGAAGGGTTGTATTTTACCGGCGTCGTTGAGCGCGGACTGGGCAATTATGCTGCCGCCGAAAAGCCCCTTCGGCAAGCAATTTCATTGAACCCAAATCATGCTGACGTTCACTACAACCTAGGCTTTGTTCTCGCTCGCCTTGACAGACCTGCCGAGGCGCGTCCGGAACTTGAGAGAGCGCTGCAATTGAATCCGGACTCGAGCGAGGCGCGTTTTCAACTGGCATCTGTTCTTCGCTCATTGGGACAACAAGATCAGGCGCACGAGGAATTGAAGGTTCTGCAGCAGAAGAAGGCGGCGGACGTGAAGCAGGATGTTGCTTCAGTCAAGGCAAGCCAGGCAAATGAAGATCTGCAATCGGGCGATCCGCAAAAGGCTGTCACGCTATACCGCGAGGCGCTTGCGAACGACCCCCATAACGCTAAGACCTACTATGACCTGGCGCTCGCACTGGATCGGCTCGCTGATTATTCCGCGGAACGGGAAGCTCTTGAGAAGGCGCAAACATTGGATGGGAAGCTGGCTCCGGTCCACAATCAGATTGGCTTTCTCGACCTGCAGGCGGGCCATGCTCAGGAGGCGGAGCGTCAGTTTAAGACTGCACTCACGCTAGATCCGCAATACGCGGAGGCGCAAAACAATCTAGGCGTGCTTTATGGTCAAGTCGGCAAAGACAGCGACGCTGAAAAGATGTTTCGCCTCGCAACGGAAAACAACCCTCAATACGGCCAGGCATTTGCGAACCTCGGACTCATTCTGGCCGGCCAGGGACGTTATACAGAAGCTGAGAGCGCCCTGAGCAATGCGGTGCGGCTAGATCCTAAGAACACTGGAGCGCTCAGCGTGTATGGAATGGTCCTCGTTCGCCTGAACAGGGGCAAAGAGTCGCTGCCCATCTTTCGCAAAGTGACCGAACTGGATCCGAACTCGGCGGGAGCACATCTGAATCTAGGAATTGCCCGAGCCGATCAGTCTGATATGAAAGGCGCACTGGCCGAATTTTCCGAGGCGGTGCGCCTCGATCCGAACAACGCAGCTGCGTATTATAACAAGGGCAGAATCCTGCTGGACATGCAGCGAAATAGCGACGCGAAGCCGGAACTTGAAGCTGCTGTAAGGCTCGATCCGAACGCAGCAGAACCCTGGTACTTACTCGGGTTAATTTCCCGGCAATCCGATCAAACTGATGAAGCAATTGCGCAGTTCGAGAAAGCGGTTGCCGCCAAACCAGACTATGCCGAAGCCTTATTCCTGCTTGGGCAGGAGCTTTTGCGCAAGGGCGATACGGCGGGCGCTATTCAGCAATGGCGCAAAGCGATTGAAGTCCGTCCTCAATACAGTGAGGCGCTTTACACTCTTGCTCGTCTACTCATAAAAACGAATCCGGAGGAGGGCAAGCGTCTGCAGGCTCAGTTTGAACACCTTCAGGCCGAGGAACATATCACCGATCGCGCTTCAACACTCGGTAACTTTGCACTGGCATCCGCCGATGCGCATGACTGGCCGCAAGCCATCTCCCAACTCAAAGAAGCGCTCAGTGTCTGCGGAGATTGCAGTGCTTTACCTGTGCTTCACAAGGATCTCGGCCTGACTTACTGCCGCGCAGGAGATTTTAACAATGGCAGAATGGAGCTGCTTGCCGCGCAGAAGCTATCACCGAAGGATGCAGACATCGCACAGGCACTGCATATTCTGGACTCAATGCAGAAATCGCAATAGTGATTAATGTTCATGCCTCAGGCCTTTGCCAGATCGCATAAGCTCTCCGCGCAAATTGTTGCATGCTGGCGCGGACCGCAAATTCAGCAGCATACGGATCGCCTTCGCGGATCAGTTCGATAATGCGCTTGTGGCGGTCCAGATCTGCTTCCCATTCCTGCGCGGCTCGATGCCCCTGAACGACTCGCATCGCAACAAAGGCGAACAGGGGAACAAGAAGAGTGCGTATCTGGGCATTTAGAAATCGGTTTCCGCAAAGCTCACAGAGGCTCAGATGAAAGCCAAGATCAGCTTCGATGAGTTTGCGGATTTCTCCCGACTTCATGGCTTTCCGCATCTCTTTGAGAGATGCCTCCAAAGGTTCCAGATTAGGTTGACGCTGAGCAGTTAAACCCGCTGCCAGTCCCTCGAGCGCTCCTCGAATTTCATAAATCTGAGCGATGTCCGCTTCCGAATAGGATGTGACCCTGGCGCTGCGGCCAGATGCTTTCGTGGCAAAGCCTTCGCTGATGAGCAGGTTGATGGCTTCTCGTACTGAAGTTTGTGCGACGCCGAATTTGCGCGCCCAATAGCCTTCGATGATGCGTTGACCCGGGGCCAGCTGCCCACGGATGATTTCCTCTCTCAGCTTTGCAGCGAGGCTTTGTTTCACTAACAAGGAGGGGTCGTCTTGACTGGAATTCCTGGCTTCGATCATTAAGCAGTCCCGTAAACCGAGACTAGCACGCCTATCGTGTCGAAACTGCAGTCGTAACCGTAGCGAGAATGAGAATCAGCACGGCGACGATTAAGGTGGCATAAGCTCGCCGCGTTGCAGACTTCCACTCACCCGCTATGATGCCCGCAGCATTGGCTGTGAGAACCATCGTAATCTGATAAATCGCCCAACCCGCCGAATCGCCCAGCCGACCCATATAGCGGGTAGAGAGTCCATAAATAGCGACCGCGCCGATCCAGAGCAAGCCCATCAATGAACTGAGGAAGACATCGCGTGATGGGTACGCCAGAATTTTCCAACTCTGATTTTTACGCAGCAGGTAGAGTGTGTAGGCTAGGTTTGGAATCAGGCCACCCATAAGCGCAACCGGCCATACAGCAAAGACGGCCATAGAATTTTCTGCGCCATGCTGCACAGCTGCCTGCGTGATCGATCCTGCGAATGCAAGTGAGAGATTCAGCATGGAAGAGAGCACGCCAGACAATACCGCAATCATCAATCCGGACGTGTAGCCATGATCCGTTTCACGCGCAGGTTGCTCCCGCAGTTTGCCAGCATAGCCAGAGAGGATGACGCCGAGAATCATCAGTCCGCAGCCCGCGATCAGTGTCTGCGAATTTCCGCTGGTGAGTTCGCCTCTATGCAACACCACAAGAGGGACGAGTGCTCCGAAGACCGTGCCCAGCCCGACAATAATTGTGAAGGCAAGCGCCATCCCCAATCGCACGACGGATATGCCGAAGAGAACCTGAGCGATTCCCCAACCAAAACCAAAGAGCAATGATGGCAACAAGCCCGAGAAGGGCAGGGAAGAGTAGAGTCCCGGCCAGCCGGGGACGGTTAAGGACGCAATGAGACAGGGCACGACGACAAGTGAAACAAGGCTGAATACGAGCCACGTGCACTCCCAGGGCCATACACGAATCCTTTTGAGCGGCAGCATGCAATTCCCTACAAGCAGTCCGCCCATAAGGGCGAGGCCAATGCCGAAGAAATTGCTATTCATAGAGATCCGAGCTGCTTCCCGATTCCTGCGGCGTTTTGTAGCGCCCGCCGGTTACTTCAGCCGGATGAACGAAGTGACTGCTCAAATGAGGAATGTGTTCGAGGAACGTCTCGGGATGGCCCATGGCGATGTGATTGAACAAAACAAGATGCTGATGAATCTGTCCCATGTCGCCAACGTGGGGAACTACAGGAACACCATATTTGCGCGCTAGCAGGCTCACTGTGAGGAATTCGCTAACGCCTCCGATGCGAGTGCAATCAGGTTGCAGAAACCCGACACACTTGGCTTCCAAATAGTTTTTAAACACAACCCGGTTAGGAACATGCTCGCCGAGAGCAAGTGAAAGGGGAGCGATTTCCTGGGCTAACTGCTTATGCGCGAAAATGTCATCGGGGTGTGTCGGTTCTTCAACCCAGTATGGATCCATGCTCGCGAGTTCCTTGCAGGCGGTGATTGCAGTAGGTAGAGACCACTGCTGATTCGCATCGAGCATAATCGTGGCGCCGGGTCCGGTAATGCGCCTCAATTCTTGAGCCCTCTTTAGATCTCGCTGAAGAGCCCCGCCTATTTTCAGCTTGAAGGCTCCGAATCCCTGGTCGAGACTGCGTTGCACGTTTTCGCGCACTTGGTCATCGTCATAGTGATACCATCCGACGCTAGTGTCGTATCCGGGATAGCCCCGCTCCAGAATTCCCATTCGCGCAGCGCGTTTCTGCTGCTCATACGTGAGCATTTGTGATGCAGTCTGTTGATCGAGAACATCTTCGAGGTAGCTCAGATCCAGAAGGTGCACAATCTCGTCGGGTGAAAGGCTTAAGAGCACACTCCACAATGGTTGTTTTCTCGTCTTGGCCCAAAGATCAAAGCAGGCATTTGTAATAGAAGCGAGTGCAAGATGGACCACGCCTTTGTGCGGCCCGAGCCATCGCAGGTGTGGATCATCAGCCAGTGCCCGGAATCTCTCGCCGAATCTGGACATCAGTTCTTCGATATCGACACCTACTAACTGCGAGGCAAGCAGTTCTATGGCGCGACAGACGAGGTCGTTTCCCTGGCCCATCGTCAATACCAGACCAATTCCGCGCAAGCCTGTATCGAGCGTCAGATGGGTAACAGCGAAGGAATATTCTGGCCTGGAATGAACAGCATCTGAACCTGCACCTGGTTCGAGTTGATACCGGACGTCGCGCGTACTGACAGCATTAATCAACATATGTGTAGTGCTCATTCGTGCTTAGCATCAATGTCCATGTTCTAGATCGAGAATCAGGCCTCTTCGGAACGTTTTTCGAATTGGTTGAATCGGCGGGTGCACTCTGTTCCCTGATAGCAGAATTCCAGACATAGTGAACGATGGTGGCCGATGAGCACTCGATCTGGATTCGAAATGTACGCGCAAGGGATCCGTGTGCTGTGAATCCGACATGGTGGGAAGCGCTGAATACTTCCAGCGCGTCATGGGGTCGTTCATACATGGGGCCAGCAATCAGTGCCACCTGAACGGTACGAGACATGGCTCTCCCAATTGGTTTCTTGAACAAGTGGGAATTATACGTATAAGCGCTCAAATAGATCAATTGATTGCCCAGCTGCTCACTCTGTTGGCGGACCGTCGACGTCTAAATTGCTCAGGGCTGGCCGCTTGACAAGCAATTTGACGGGGAATTAGGGTTTAGCAAATATGAGCGCTCAAGGGTGGAATCGTCGGCAATTTATTCAATCGGGGCTGGCCGCCTCGTCCTTTTCGTTATTGCCGAATTTCGGATTTGCGTCGAGCTACGTTTGCGATCGAACCACCTGGTATCGGGATGCAAAGTTTGGGATGTTTATTCACTGGGGCCCGTACTCGCTTGCCAGCGTCGAGGCCTCCTGGCCCATCATGCGGCCTACGTCCGGAGGCATTAGCGAGGCCGATTATCGTGCGCTGCCGGCCAAGTTTAATCCGACCAAGTTTGATCCGGATGCGTTTGTAGATCTGGCGCGCGCTGCCGGCCAGGAGTACATGGTGTTCACCACAAAGCACCATGATGGCTTCTGCATGTTCGATTCGTCGTATACGGACTATAAGATCACGAATACTCCATACGGTAAGGACATTGTGAAGCAGCTTGCGGATGCCTGCGGTAAACGGGACATGCGGCTCGGCTTCTATTACTCGCCTCCTGACATGCACCATCCTGATTTCCGCGACACGTCGAAACTTGCTCGTGACAACTGGAATGGCGAACCTCAGCGTCCGGAGTGGCCTATCTATCTTGACTACATGCAGCTGCAGTTAACGGAGTTGCTGACGAGATATGGGCCTGTTGTCCTGATCTGGTTTGACGGGCTGAATCACCAGGAGAAGTACAACGGAACGCAATTTATCGAGCTTATTCGCAACTTACAGCCGGGAGCACTGGTCAATGACCGTATTGGTGTGCCTGGCGATTATGTAACGCCGGAACAGTTTATTCCCAAAGCCATTCCTACCAAGGATGCTCATGTCTCTGGCTTGGAGAAGAATGGCCAGAATGAACTAAAGGCAACCGTTCCTAAGCAGGAAGATTTTCAGCTCTGGGAAACGTGCATGACGATTAATGAAACATGGGCTTATAACATGCATGATCACGACTATAAGTCGGCGCAGTTCCTGATTCGAGGGCTGGTCGAGGTGGCGAGCCGTGGCGGTAATTTTTTGCTGAATGTGGGGCCGCAGCCTGATGGGGTCATCCAGCCGGAGTTTCAGGAGCGGTTGCGAGCGATTGGCGATTGGCTTGCCGTCAATGGGGAATCTATCTATGGCACTACTTATGGGCCAATCCAGGGAGTAAGTTCACTCAGAACGACGACTAAACGCGAAACAATCTACGTTCATATCTTCGATTGGCCGTCATCTTTGCTGCAGATTCCTGGACTAACGGCGAAGGTAGTTGGCGCGCATCTTCTTGCGAATGGACAGCCAGTTAAATTCCGCCAGGCTGAGCAGAACATCGAGATAGAACTTCCTTCGCAGGCACCTGATCCGAATGTCTCCGTCATTGCAATGAAAACACACTAGGTGTTTAGTCCCGGCATTTGATGGATCGGATTGAGAGTAAATCTGTCGGGTTCTTTTTGCCAGCATTTGCAGATGAATTCATAAGCCGTGAGGCCATGGAGCGTCTTGAGTCGTTTGGCGAAGTTGTAGGAAGCGACGAAGTCGCTGAGGTGCGTGCGTAGCTGGCTGTGGCTGTCGTAGTGATAGCGCTGGACGGTAGCTTCTTTGATGGTTCGGTTCATGCGCTCGACCTGGCCGTTCGTCCAGGGATGATTCGGCTTGGTGAGCCGGAGGTCGATGCCGTGCAGAAGACAGACTCTGTCAAAAGGATGGCCGCGAAAGCGGGCCGTTGGCCCCTTGCGATTCTTCGGCAGATCGGCGAACTGAATACCGTTGTCAGTGAGCACGGTGTGGATGCGATAAGGGACAGCCGCGACCAGGGCTTCGAGGAATCTCACCGCAGTCTGCATGTCGGCATGTTCGACCAACTCCACGAACGCGAACTTCGAGGTGCGGTCGATGGCCACAAAGAGATAAAGCTTGCCTTCGGCGGTGCGCACCTCGGCCAGATCTACATGGAAATAGCCGATCGGATAGCGCTCGAACTTCTTCCCGCCGGGCTTGCTACCTTCCACTTCCGGCAGCCGGCTAATGCCATGCCGTTCCAGGCAGCGATGCAGTGAAGAACGGGTCAGATGAGAAATCGTTGCCTGCAAAGCGTAGAGGCAATCATCGAGGGGCAGCAGAGTGTGCCTGCGAAAAGGAACGATGACGGCCTCCTCCTGCACGGTCAGGACGGTGGAGCGGGGATCTTTCGGACCGGTGCGAAGATCGGCCACCGAGCAACGCTTCCTCCATTTGGCCACCGTCTTGGGGTTGATTCCATGACGGCGCGCCAGTCTTCTCAGGCTCTTTTGACTATGCTGCAGCGCTCGACGGACCGCCTCTGTCGTGGTGGCGCCCCGGTGTCGAACCTGCCCCATAGTGCCTCCTTCCACTCCCTGGATAAGAATGCACCATTAAATGCCGGGACTAAACACCTAGAAGGACGACCTGACACTCCCCGACGGCAGATCCCTCTCTCTCCAAGAGGCTCTTTCTATATTTTCAATCATTTACTGGTAATACAGACGGAACATATCCAGGCCCCGCGAAGCTGGCATGTGGGTCGGGCAGCCCATGAAACGAGAGTGCTGGATTGTGATCCAGCTCTCGAAGTGAAGGGGACCACACTGTTCTGTGTGGAACCACACGGATCGTTGTGTAGTAACCTCTATACCTTTTGCTGCAAGCCCATCCTACTCTTGATCTCGGTTATTGCACGCTGTCTCTAGCGGGAGCAGATCTAAACTAGGTCCCGGAAATTCCTTACTTAGCTGATGAGTGAAAGCTTTGATGCGCTGGATTTTCCACGCCACCGATTGCATTTGCCGCTGAAACAACTGACACCTGTCAGTTCAATTCAGACAAAAGGCTTTGAGAAGCCGAGCGGCGCTTACACGTCGATCCCGCATGAGATCGCTTTTGAGTCCCTTGGAAACGGCCTTTACCCGGAGTTCGGAAATGATCGCAAACACTACGAAGCAATTGCTTTCTCTCGCATTGTCCGCAACCCTGATGCCGTTGGGCATCCCTGCAGAAGCGGCCTTTGCCTTTCAGGCCCAAACGCCTCCCCCCCCAAGTTCCACGCCTTCGCCATCGGCACAGGCGAACTCGGCTCCTGCAGTTGCTCCGCTGACGCCGGATCAACTTGATTCTTTGGTTGCACCCATTGCGCTTTATCCGGATGCGCTGGTTGCGCAGGTTCTGGCGGCAGCGATGTATCCCGATCAGGTTGCGATGGCCGATTTGTGGCTTGGGCAGAACAGCAGCCTGACGGGATCGGCGCTGGCACAGGCTGTGGATCAACAGTCGTGGGACCCGAGCGTGAAGGCGCTGACTCAGTTCCCATCGGTTCTGAAAAATCTCGCGAGCAACCTGGCCTGGACGTCCAGCCTGGGGCAGGCGTTTACAAATCAGCAGACTGATGTGATGGCTGCGGTACAGGACATGCGCGTAAAAGCGCAATCCGCGGGAACTCTGCAGTCGTCCTCGCAGATCACCGTCGTGCAGCAGAGTCCTTCGACTATTGTGATCAAGCCTGCTAATCCTGACGTGGTTTACGTTCCCCAGTACAACCCGACTGTGGTTTACGGAGCGCCAATTGTCGTTCCTGCTTACGTGCCTCCGCCCCTGCCCGTGGTTACGGCTGGCGTCTTTTTCGGAGCAGGCATTGCCGTAGAAGCCACTCTTGGCGGCTGGGGTGGTGGCTTTGGTTGGGGCTGGCACGCCTGGAATGTTGGCTGGAGTGGTGGAGGTGGCAACGTCATCTTCAACAACAACACCTACATCAATAAGACAGTCATCAACCGGACTACTTACAACAACTACCATCCGTGGGGACCGAACAATCCCAATGGTTATCACCCCGGAACCGACACGCACTATGGACCGAACGGTGCGTATCATCCCAGCGGTTACTACGGACCGAACGGTGGATGGCATCCAGATGGCCCCGTTAATCATGCGGGCGGCGCTACTGGAACCGAAAACCATGCATGGTACGGGAACGACGGTGCGTATCATCCGGACGGAAGCTATAAACCGGGTACCAACACGCACTATGGCCCGAACGGGGCCTATCACCCCAATGGCTATTTCGGTCCCGATGGCGGCTGGCACAACGACAAACCCGGGACCAATCCGAACGATCAGCCGGACGGTGGAAACAACGGCAACCACGGCTTGATCGGCGGCAATGGTGGCGTGCAACGTCCAGCGGCGGATTATGGCAATCAGAGAATGCAGGCCAGCAATTTCGGGAGCGATCGCGACAACTCTGGAAGAGTGAATCAGCCTCGCTCATACATGAACGGTAACGGAGACAGAGACCGCGCTGCAGCTGATCGTGGCAGGCAGAGCATGCACCCTGCCGCGATGAGGTCGCGCCCTCAGCACATGAGCGCTCCTCGCAATATGGGCGGCGGACACCGGCGCTAAAGAAGATATTTGACCCAAAAAGAAGGGAAAAGAGATCTATGAGATTCGATACAAAGACGCTATTCAAAAAAAGCGGCCACCTGTTGGCCGGTCTGCTGCTGCTGATGGTTGTTGTGGTCGGCTGTAATGGAAAAGTGCAATCTGTTGCGGCGGCTGAGATTCCAGCGCAACTGACCTTCGCGACGCCTGAGGAAGCGGGACAGGCGCTACAGGCGGCCGCAGCTGCCGAAGACGAAAAAGCTCTCGCGCAAATCTTGGGTCCGGAATCGAAAGCGATTCTGAGCTCGGGTGATGCCGAGGAAGATCAGGCGGCACTCAAGTCATTCGTGAAGAAGTACGGCCGCATGAACCGCTGGGTGATGATGACGGATGGCAGTCGCGTTCTCTACATCGGAGCAGACAACTATCCTTATCCGATTCCGCTTGCGCAGAATCCATCGTCAAAGTGGTATTTCAATACCGCCGCGGGCAAGGATGAGATTCTCGCGCGTCGCATCGGCAAGAATGAGCTTCTGGCGATGGATGCAATCTCTGCGATTGCACGCGCAGAGGAACACTACTATAAGCATCATCACGATGACGATAAGACGCATCAATATGCGCAACTGATTCTCAGCAGTCCAGGGAAACAGGATGGGCTCAACTGGGAAGTTCCGGAGGGTGAGCCGTCGAGTCCGTTGGGTCGTCTGAATGAGTTTGCCAATGATGTTGTTACTTCGACTCAGCCTGGTGCTTCGCCGATATTCGATGGATATTCGTTCCGCGTCCTCACGGCACAGGGAGACGAGGCCAAAGGCGGCGGAAAGAGTTACGTAACGAATGGAAAAATGACTGGTGGATTCGCCATTCTGGCCAGTCCAGTCACTTACGGCGACTCCGGCATCATGACTTTCATTCTGAGCCGCGAAGGCACCCTTTACCAGAAAGACCTGGGTGCTGAAGCTGCTGCTCGGGTGGATTCAATTAATAGCTACAACCCAACAGACGGATGGACACCGGCGGAATAATTTCTTGAGCGGTAAGACATCTGTCCCAAACAGTGCGGCAATTGCAAGAAGTGAACTGTAATGCTGCCTTAACTCAACATGTATCTATACGAAGGAGAAGAGAAAGTGAAAACAAGGAATTTCATTCTAAGTACCGTCGTATGTGCAGCAATCGCCTGCGGCGGAGTGATGTATGCACAGCAGCCAACCGTGATCTATGAGCAAGCGCCCGTGGTTGTTTATCAACAACAGCCGGTCGTTAACATCGACTCTCATCGGCATGGAAATCTTGCCGCCGCCCAGGGTTACATTGTGAATGCCTATCAGCGGATTCAGCGAGCACAGAGCGCCAATCATGGCGAACTAGGCGGTCACGCGCAGAGGGCGAAAGACCTGCTTACGCAGGCAGATGCTGAACTCAGACTGGCGGCGGACGTCGCGAATGAAGAGGGGCACTAAGAATTGCATTTGGAAATCTGGCGTCTGAAATAGCAGGCAATACCACAGGGCGCCAGTAACTTCCTCCATTCCTGACCTATACCAGGTAATCTAAGTGCTAACCAGGCTTAGAAGTATTTAGCAATAAGCTTCTGTTCTGAAGGGCGAACCGAAGCAACGCGTTTGCCCCCTCCCCTTCCAGAGATAGCTTGCGGCAGATGTTGGTGCGATGATTCTCCACTGTTCGATAGTGGATGGAGAGTTCCGCACCAATCTCCTTGCTCGACTTGCCGTCAGCGATTAGTTGCATGATTCGATACTCGGTGGGAGTGAGCAATTCTGCGAGAGCATGTTTTTTCTTCTCTTCCGGCTTTTCACGCCGCTGAAGCAGGTTGGCGGTGATCGCCGAGCTGAGATAATGCCGACCTGCAGCCACAGCCCTTACGCCTGCAACGATTTCCTGCGCGGCGCTGTCTTTCAAAATGTAGCCTTTGCTCCCAAGGTCCATAGCGGTGCGAAAGAGTTCTTCGTCTGCATGGAAGGTGAGAAAGATAATCTCGGTCTGGAGTTTCTGCCTGACGATCTCACGCGCTACGCTCAGCCCGTCGAGCTTTGGCATATCGATGTCGAGTACGGCGATGTGCGGACGAAGCTTCTTGACCAATGCTAGGGCCAGCTCTCCATCCGACGCCTCAGCGACTACTTTAATTCCGGGGTCTTCCTCAATGCTGGTTCGCAGCCCTTTTCTAACGATCGGATGATCGTCAGCAATCAGAACCTGAATTTGCTCATCCAAGACCGCTTCCTCCCAACGGGATATCGACAGTCATTATCGTGCCACGTCCGGGCGTTGAACGCACTTTGAATTCGCCTCCCAGAAGACGAGCTCGTTCCGCCATGCCTGTCAATCCAAAGCCGTTGCGAGTGGTTGGGGAGACGCGGACCGCCGGCGTAAATCCCCGTCCATTGTCTTCAATCGCCAGCGTAACAACATGGCTGCTTCGTTTTACTCGAACCGCCACTTCAGTCGCTTCTGAATGCTTCATCACATTGCTCAATGCTTCCTGCACGATCCGGTAGAAGTTGATGCGCAGTTCTTCGGGGAAGAGGTCGTCGATGTCGTCGACCTCTGCGGCGAATCGAATCTCTGATGCTGCTGAGACTGTTCGAACCAAGGCTTGAATGGCCTTCGTCAAACCAAGCCGGTCCAGTTGAAAGGGGCGCAGATTGTAGGAGATCTCGCGTGTTTCATTAATCGCGGCAGTTGCTTCATCGCTGATTTCTTCGAGTGTTTGCGTCTTACTGCCGTCGGTGGTTGCTTCTTTTCTGGGTCGAAGAGAGAAGAGCGCAAGATTCTTGATTACGACTAGGCGCTGTCCGAGGCTGTCATGCAACTCGGCCGCAATGCGCTTGCGCTCGTCTTCCTGAGAGGCGATCAGCTGTCGAGAAAATGCCTGCTGAAGCGCAGCCTCGCGCTCGAGTTGCGCAACGCGGTAGCGCCAAGCCGCCAGGATGAGAAGTCCGCAGGCAAGCAGGATCAGTGTTTCGAACCACCTGGTTTGATAGAACGGCGCGAGCACGGTAATCGCCAGAGATTTGCCTTCGTTATTCCATACGCCGTCGCTATTTTCTGCGATTACGCGGAAGCGATATGTTCCCGGCGGGACGTGTGTGTAATATGCCATGCGCCGCGATCCAGCATCGATCCAGTTGGAATCGAGCCCCTCAAGCATGTACTTGAAGCGAATCTGGTCTGACTTGATAAAGCTCAGAGCCGTGTATTGGATTTCCAGGTTTTCTTTGCGGGGCGGGATTCGCAGCGGGCCGTCAATCGGGACGGGCACGCGATCGACCATGAGCGATTCGATCACGACCGGGGGCGGTTGCGGATTGACAGAAACCGCGCCTGGGTCAACAACGGCGACACCTTCCTGCGTGGGAAACCACAGTTTGCCGTCGTTCGTCTTGATGCCGGCTGGCGCCATACCGCCGTTGCATTCCACGTTCAGCATGCCGTCGATTTTCCCGTACGCGACCGATGTGATCGAGCTACGTGTGCCAGCAGCAAGCTCATTCAGTTCCTGTTTCTTCACGCGATAAATGCCGCGATTGCAGCTCATCCAAAAATTGCCGGTACCGTCTTCAAGGATCTGGAAGACGCCGTTGTTAAAGAGTCCATCGTGCGTGTCATAGCGAAAGAATTTGCCATCCTTGAAGCGGCCTAGGCCGCCATCGTAGGTTCCGATCCAGACGACGCCATCAATGTCCTCGTAAATTGCACGCACGTTATTGCTGGGCAATCCATCATGCTCGGTCCAACCGGTGAACTGGCCATTGCGAAGTCTGGTCAGGCCGCCGTAGCCACCGATCCAGAGGTCGCCGGACGCACTCTCGGTGATTACGCGAACATCATTTACCGCCAGGCCATCTTTGACGGTGATAAGCCGGCTGAGTCCGTTGTCATATGCAATGAGTCCGTTCGATGTTCCAAACCAGAGTGTCCCTTTGCGGTCCTGATAAATGGCCTGGACAAGAGTGCGGTCGGCGAGCGTAGGACCGGGAGGCCTTCGGAATCGACCGTTCTGATAAATAGTCAGTCCACCGTGCGTGGCAACCCATAGCTGACCATCGCGATCTTCGAAGAGCGCGGATACAAGCACTGCCGGGAGCCCATCGCGAACGGTGTAGTTTGTAAATTTGCCATCGAAGAAGCGACTGAGGCCCAGAGACCATGCCCCTATCCATATCGCTCCCGAGCGGTCCTGGAGAATGGGATAAACGTTGTGGCCGATCAGGCCCTGCTGTGTTGAATAGACCTTGATGGATTGTTTCTGCAGGCGATATAGCCCTTGTCCTTCAGAGCCAAGCCATAGATTTTGCTCTGCATCTTCAAAGAGTGAAGCGATAGAGATTGTGCCGGCACGGTCGGAAGACAGATAGTCGATCGATCGAATCAAACGGTAGCCAATATGGATCGTCCACGCATGTCCTCTGCGATCGAGGTACGACGTGATCGCGGACTGCGGACCTGAAAGCACTGCTCCGGTGCCACTTGGTGCAATGCGGGCCTGTTTCCCCTCGAGAGTTTCGAGCCAGATTGTGCCGTCATAATCAAGTGCCGCGCCCCAGAGTGAATGGCCTTCGAGTCCGCGCGGCAGAGGATAGGTAGTGAAGCGGCCTCCGATAAAGACGTGCAGGTTCTTTTCATCCGCACCCCAGAAGCCACCCTTTTCCCATTGGAAGGCATCGTATCGTATCTTGAGTTCTCTTGGCGTGATGTCCAAGAACCGGCCAGCCGCCTCGTTCCACTGGGCGATGGTGTCAGTTGCCAGAATCCAAATATTTCCTTTTCCGTCTCCGGTAACAGCACGAACGGTATTGTTTGGGACGCCCTGATCTACGGTGTATGTACGGAACTTTCCCTGGTTGTATCGCGTTACGCCACCACCCTCCGTACTAAGCCAGATGTCGCTGTTTCGGTCTTCAAAGAGGGACACAAAGCGGTTGGAGTTAATTCCGGGAGAATTGCTCTTGTTCAAGATGGTGAAGCGCACCCCATCAAACCGAACAAGGCCATCGAGTGTAGCTATCCAGAGATAACCATCCGGAGTCTGACAAAGGTTTCGAACGATGTTCTGCGGCAGACCGTTGTCAGCGGTCCACACATCGAATCGATATTGCGCGAGAGATGCGGGAGCGATGCAGAGGAAAACGAGCAGCCATGACAGGCGGGATGCTCCACGCAGCATTGCAGTCCGGAAGGTAATGGCGCGACGCGGGCCCGGACTTGCCATCAACCCCACGATTTTCTCCTGAAAAAGCTGTCCGCCATGCCAGGAGCAGCTTATTTCCTCGCAGAATACACGCTGGGGTCAGGTCAAAACAATAAAGTTCCAGCACTCCTGATGAATCGCCGCGAAGGATAAGTATGACACCCGTGTGGAACCACATGGGTCTTCGTGTAGCAACCTCTATGCATTTCCTCGGCCATCTCTCATAACTTTTATCTTGGATATTCCCAATTCCTCTCAGAGGCCTCGCTGGAGACGCCCTGCAATTGCGTTCTGCTCGTACCAATGGGAGGTTGGCTCGATTTTCCTCTCAGCACCGATCGAACTCTGAAAGAGGTTTTCCGCGCATGTTTTTGTTGGAGCGTGGTTCGCAGTTGCGTGGTGCTGTGATTGTGATTGACCGGCTGCTCACTCGGGATGGAAACTCATCCCGGACGAGCCTTTTCCCCACAGATAAGTAAGAAGACAAGATGACTATTCTGATTGTTGACGATAATCCCGGAATTCGACGTTTGCTGCGACGTGCGTTGATCGATACGGCCAGCACCATCTGGGAATGCAGTGATGGGGTCCAGGCTCTCCCCTTTTATACGAGCAACCAGCCCGACGTTGTACTGATGGATATACGGATGCCAGTCGTAGACGGCCTCACAGCGGCCAAGCAGATACGGAAGGTTTATCCTTCGGCCAAAGTGGTGATCGTGACAGACTACGACGATGAAGATCTGCGCAAAGCAGCATCAGAAGCGGGAGCTTGCGGCTATTCGCTCAAGCAGAATCTGACTGAGTTGGTGCCTTTGCTTCGCTCGATCACAGGAGAAATCGACTAACTAAAACAGAGCTAGGATGTCTTGATGCCTTCGCCTTCAATGATGGTGATGTATTTGTCGATGGGCAGGTCGGTGAACTTTTCCGTTGTGCCGCTGGGCTCGGGCCACTTTATTTCCAGCCAGTCGATCTTTGTCCGCTTGCCGATGCCGAGCACGAGACGTGGATCGTGCGATGAGAGGAAGCTTCCACCGCCCACTTTTGTTCTGCTGCGCTTCAGGTCTCCGGACTGGTAGGTGACACGGGCGCCGACTGCGTCGCGGTTCGATTTTTTGCCGACCAGCTTGATTCCCAGCCAATGGTTGTCCTTGGGGGCCGTGTTGCGCAGCAGAAGCGGAGCAGCATCATTCACGGAGACGAGGACATCGACCGCGCCGTCGTTGTCGAAGTCGCCGATAGCGAGCCCTCTGGCCGAGAGATGCTTCTCGAAGATCGGACCGCTTTCGGCGCTGACGTTGCGAAGCGTTTTGCCGTCGCTGTGAAAGAGCAACATTGGCTCCTGATAAGTCACGTCTTTCTGCATAGTCTCGATCAGGTCGTCGGGATTGCCGTTGGCGAGGAATAGATCAAGATTGCCGTCGTTGTCGTAGTCGAAGAATTTCAGGCCCCAGCCGCTCATCAGGCGCGTGGCGGCACCGACGCCGGTGGTGTTGGCCCGATCGTCGAATGTCTCATCGTGGTTGTTCTGATAGAGCGAATACTTTTCGTGATCGATGTTGGCGACGAAGAGGTCGAGCCAGCCGTCCTGGTTGAAGTCGGCGGCATCGACTCCCATGCCTGATCGGGGACGGCCTGTTTCGCTGAAGCCGACGCCGGCGAGGGCGGCGATCTCTTCAAATTTACCGTTGCCCCGATTCATGAAGAGGAAATTTGCGGTGGTGTCGTTGGCTACGAAGAGATCCATCCTGCCGTCATTGTTTAGGTCGGCGGCGACGGCGCCCCAGGCTTTGCCGAGATGCTTTCGAACGCCAGACGACTCGCTGACATCGGTGAACGTGCCGTCGCCGTTGTTGTGGAAGAGCCAACTGGGCATGGGCTTGTAGAGTCGCGGGACGCAGTAGCCGGGCTTGTTGTTGTAGGTGACGCAGGGAAGGTTCTTGGATTTGTCGAAGTCGACGAACTGGCAGACGAAGAGATCGAGGCGCCCATCGTTGTCGTAGTCGAACCACACGGCGCTTGAGGCCCATCCGGGAGCTGCAACGCCGGCTTTTTCGGTTACGTCGGTGAGGGTTCCGTCGCCGTTATTGCGGTAGAGGATGCTTCGCCCGTACTGGGTTACATACAGATCAGGGAAGCCGTCGCCGTTGTAATCGCCAACGGCGACGCCTTGTCCGTAACCTCCGGCTGCGACGCCGGCTTTTTCGGTTACGTCAGTGAAAGTTCCGTCACGATTGTTGCGATAGAGTGCGTTACGCAGCGGCGGAGTGGAATTGTAAAAATCGCACTTGCCGCTGTTGACGAGATAGATGTCCATCCATCCGTCGTTGTCGTAGTCAAGGAAGGCGCAGCCTGCTCCGGTCGTCTCTGGAAGGTATTTCTCAGATGACTTGCCCGCCGTGTGGACCCATGTGATGCCACTGGAGGAGGCGGGGACTTCTTCAAACGGATAGGTTGACGCTGCAGACATTACTTGAGAGGAGCCTTTGAGTCCGGCGAATCCGGCAGTGCCAGCGAGGGTGTAGAGGAAACGACGGCGCGACCATTCTGCGCCTTTCAAGAACGAAAAGTTCACTGCGGACCCCGGGCCCCCTGATTGCCGGTGTGTTCTGCAATCTGCTGCTGCAGGGCGAATTCACGCTGCGCGTCCTCTTTTCGTCCGGTGCGCGCGTATGCGGTTGCAAGGTTATAGTGTGCAGCGGGGTTGCCGGGCTGGAGCTTGACTGCCGTTTCCAGGGGAGCAATGGCGTCGTCGTATTTCTTTTCCGCCAGAAGCGATGTGCCTAAACCCAGGTAGGCATCGGCGAAGTTGGGATCGAACTTTGTTGCTTGAGTAAAGCGATGGACTGCCTCCGAAAAATCATTCGTCTGACGGGCGAGTTCGCCGAGGACATAGTGAGCCCCTGCATTCGCCGGATCAATCTCGAGTTCCAGCAGTAATTCTTTTTTTGCCTGTTCCTGGAAATCTGCTGGCGGATTGGGCCTCGACAAGATGAGCCGCGCAAGACGGAAATGGATGCCGGGATAATGCGGATTTTGTTCGAGAATTTTGCGGTAGTCTTTCTCAGCCTGGTCCCACTTGCCCTGCACTTCGTTCGCTTCCGCGTCCATTTCAAGGGAAGGCAGGGAATTCGGGGCTGTGCTGGCTAGTTCCTGCGCCGCGCGATTGGAGAGATCGGAATAAGCATGAACGGAGACGTACAGCACTTCGGGGTCGCGAGGAAACTGCTGGTTCAGAACCCGCACGAAGTCCAACAATGGCCCGTACTGTCGCAGCATCGTTGCACAACGAACGCCGTCGAGGCCAACTCTCTTTTGCAGATCTTTGTCGGTGATGTGCGCCACGGTCTTTGCGAGTAACGGCAGAGCTTCAGAACAACGGCCACTCTCAGCAAGAGACGCGGCATGCTCGGCTGCTTCGGAACTGGTAACGGCTGCCTTATTAGGAGTCTGCGCGATAGATGAGGCGCCAGCGGCGAGAAGGAACAGAAGTAGGAGATGCAGATTGGACAATTTAAGCATAAATAAAGGGGCAGACGTTGATGAGCATCTGCCCCTGAGTTTATCAGTCGCGCTTAGAAGTAAAACTTCAGCGCGAATTGGATGTTTCTTGCAGGCTGCGAAGTAGTGATCAGCCCAAAGGTGGTAGAGCTAGGTGTATACCCGGTATCTGGATGTCCCAACTGCACGTTGTTGAACGCATTCAGGAAATCACCGCGGAATTGTAAGTACTTACTTTCGGTAAAGTGGAAGTTCTTCGACAGTCCGAGATCGGTATCTGTGTAACCGGGGCCTCTGACAGGTCCTTGGGCCGGACAATTGCCAAATGTTCCCGGCGCCGGTTCCGAATATCCGGATGGACTCATCCACTGGTAGCCCTGGAAGGTGCCGGTGGAAGCGAAGCTCTTCTGCCGTCCAAAGATCTGCTGTTGCCCGCAGTCCGGACGCGCTCCTCTGGAGTTTGTTCCCGAAGGATCGACGGAAGCGTTGTTGTAAACGGCCAGGGGAAAACCGCTGTGAATGGAAAGAATCGTGGAAGCCTGCCAACCACCCACAACAGCATTTACGACCCGGTTCATGTTCGCGCCAAACTTCTTGCCTCTGCCAAAAGGCAGCTCGTAAGTAGCGTAGGCGGACAGGTTGCTTTTGGTGTCGTAGTAGCAGCTGGCGTAGTCTGCTCCAGGGTTATAGAGGTTCTGGTAATACGGCGACGCTGGAGTGGCCTGTGTGGCTGATCCCCACGTGCCGTAGTATCCGCTGTTGTTGGTAAGGCAATGCGACCAGGTATAAGCCACCTGCCCTTCCAGACCGTTGGACAGACGCTGCTGCAGCACAGTCTGGAGTGCGTCGTAGTGCATGTAGCCGGTCGAAGCGGTTCCAGACACGTTCCCGAGGTCGGCAACCAGAGCCGGATTGCCCTGGAAATAGAAGCTCGGTTCGGGTTGCCCATTGATGAGTTGTTTCTGCAAGTACGGTGTCGGAACCATCAGATGGGTTCCATGTTGGCCAACGTAGCCCACCTGCACCGTCGTCGATGAGGTAACTGCGTCCTGCACTGTGAAGTTCCACTGCTGGTCCTGCGCAGGCTGAACAGTCTTGTCCCATACATACATGATGGCTCCCGCAAACGGATCGCCTGGGACAGCTCCGCCCGGACCTTGCTGGGTCGTCCAGGTTGGGTTGGCGTAGGTAGCACTGACTTCAGTCGGGGTGAAAGGTGGATTTCGTGGAAGGCGGAGGTTCGTGCCCGTTCCTTCCAGGTAAGAAGAGATGGTGTATGCGCCGCGGACAACCATCTTGTTCTTGAAATACTCCGGCGACCATGCGAAGCCGAAGCGGGGTTGAAAAGCATTTTGTCCGTATACGGAGTTGTAGAGGGACCTGCTGTTGCCGTTCTGTCCCGCGTAGAGTATTTGTCCGGTGGTGAGGTCTAAGTTGTCCTGGCGGTCGTTGAGTTCCACCCAGGGGGTATGTGCTTCATAGCGCAGTCCGAGGTTCAAAGTCAGTGTGGGAGTTAGGCGCCAATCATCCTGGAAGTATCCCGCATAGGTCCAGGAAAACTGGTGCCATGACCCGCCGCTGCTGACGCCCTTGCCGGTTGCGGACGGGTAGCCGAGGAAGAAATCTGCCCCTGCGTCGCCAGAGAATGAGCCGCTGAACAGGATGGAGCCGTACGCGCCACTATTGCCGGTGTAAAAGGTGTTTACCCGATACCGCCACATCTGGAAGCCTGTCTTAAAAACGTGCTTGCCATGATTGATCACCAATCCGTCGTTGAACTGGATTACCGTATCGGCAAAATCCTGTTGCACGACGTTGCTGCCGACATTGGTGAGTGTGCCATTTCCGGGAGATGGCGCCTGTCCGCCTCCAAAGCCCAGCAACAACAGCCCAGGCCCTGCGCTATTGGCATTTGCAATCCCAAGTGATGTTCCGAGATCGCCAATGCTTTTATTAAAGGTGGTTCCGTTAAAGAGGGTGATCCAGCTTGTGCCAAAGCGGGCTTCGTTCAATATGCTGGGGCTGAAGGTATGGGTCCAGGTACCGACTACATTATGTATCGGAGCTTGCGCGAAGCCGTTACCCAGAATTAATAAGGAATTGCTACCAGGGTCGTTCTGGTATGCCTGTGAGTAGCGACCGTCGAAACGGTCCTTTTCCGTTATGTTCCAATCCACCTTAACGTCACCCTGGTCGGTGTTGTAGGCCTGTGTGATGGTATTGACCGCATTTTGGGTGGGGTTGTCATTGATCGGTTGTGGATAGTAGCTGGAGGCAAAGAGATTCGTGGCAACGGCGTTCTGCTGCGACAAGGGGATCTGGTTGTTGGGATAAGGCGCGCCTGTGACCGGATCCTTAAGCTGTACTGGTTTGTCCCCCTGCAGAAGCGAACTGAAATCGCCATTACGCTGAGCATTGGTGAAGACTGTAATGAAGTTGCTGCTCGCGGGGTGATCGAAGCGCTGTCCCTGGTAGTCTGCAAAAAAGAACAGCTTGTCCTTGATGATCGGGCCTCCAATGGCGCCACCATACATATTCCAGCGTAGCGCTGCCCTTGGTAGTTCATTACCAGGACCGAGGAATTTGTGTTCCCACTGGTTAGCATTCAGAACGTCATTGCGGAAGAACTCCCATATGTCGCCGTGAAAGCGGTTGGTTCCCGACTTGATCGATGCGTTGACGATTCCACCCTGGAAATTGCCAAACTCGGCGGAAGCGTTCGATGTGATCAGGTTGAATTCCTGGATAGCATCCGGCGCGGGCGTGACGGCCAGCAGGTTGTCCGAGGTCTGGTTGTTATCCATCCCGTCTAAGATGAAATTGTTGGACTGCTCGCGGTTTCCGTTAATATATGGACGGCCGCCGCTCGCAGTGTTGTCGCCGTTGTTGAAGCTTGAGTTGTCAGGGTTAACGCTGCCAGGCGCCAACAATGTGAGCTCGACATAGTTGCGCGTCGCCAGCGGAATTTCCGTGACAGCTTTTGAATTGATCAGGGTGCTGACTTGCGTCGTATCGGACTGCAGAGCAGGCGCCTCGGAAGTGACCTGAATGGTATTGGTTACCGCGCCGACCTGCATCTTGAAGTCAAGACGCGCCGTCTGATTAAGCACGAGCGTGAGGTGGGACTGGACAGCCGTTTGAAACCCGGACGCCTCCACTTTTACGTCGTAAGTGCCGATTGGAACCTGCGTGAAGTTAAATATGCCGCTGTCATTTGCTTTTGTGACGTAAACAGTACCTCGATCTGCGTCGGTTGCTGTAATAGTAGCGCCGCTGAGAACCGCCCCAGCTGCGTCTACAACTGTGCCTGTAATCGCCGCCGTGATTTGTTGAGCCCACACGGACTGACGGATGCCTAGACAACCTAGAAGCACCCCCAGAGTGAAGCCCCATAAGACGACTCTTTTCATACTCGCCTCCCAAGCTTTGACTCGTTGGCTTCTGCGGACGGCATTCCCGCATCTCGGAGGAGCCAGATGCCGGAAACCGTAACTAAAGACCCCGATCTTGCGGATGAAGTATTCCTGTACAGCTGACTATACAACTAGTGCTGAACAAACTGGTATCACTAGAATTTTTCATTTTCGTTCCGGGGTCTACCGCAAAAGTTAGGCACAAGAGTAGGCCAAATTGTTTAGAAACGCAATAAAGAAATCCTGAAAGCGCTCTAAGTGGCTTTTGTGGCTTGTGCTTCATCCAGTTGAGGCTTTCACATCTGACCCGATTTCATTAGAGGAATTCAAAGTTGTCAGTGCGTTTGAAGAGTGGAGTTGACTGGCTTCATGCCCTGCCTCAGCGAACTATGTAGCTCTCTTTAGGCCAAGCTCGATCAAAAGGAATTGGTGAGACTTTTTCCTGAGTCGTCGAGCTGATCGCGCGTTCAGTTCTTATTTGGCTCTACTTGAGATTGTCGTCTTTTGCGTATCGTTTCCGATATCTCCAGTGAGGGCACGCAACTGAGGCCACTTTGAAATTCCTCTCCGATTAGCCTCCCTCAAATCTGTGATCAACCGGAGAAACGGACCCAGAGGCGTGCCTTCCTTAGAAGGAGATCATCGTAATGAAAAAAATCATCGCCACGGGGCTCTTCGCCTTGGCAAGTCTTGTCGCCGTGCAGAGTGCCTCGGCGCAAAACTATAAAGTCAAGGCAAGCATTCCATTCAACTTTGTGGTCGGCAGTAACATTTTGCCTGCGGGAACCTATACTTTCTCTTCGCAGGACAACCTCGCACTCCACATTCAGAATGACAAGAAGCAGGCGACTGTATTGAGCACCGTGCCAGTTGATGGAGTTCTATCAGAAAGCATAAGACTGGTCTTCAACACGTATGGCGATCAGTATTTTCTCAGTAAGATTCTTTGCCCGAGTTCTAATTTGAACCTGGAATTGCCTGTCTCGAAATTGGAAAGGAAGGCGCGGCTTCAGGAAGTCCAACTCGCCGACCTCGGTCAACATCGAAATGCGGCGCACCATGATGGTGGCAAGTAAATTTTCAGGCCGCGAAGGGCTTGATGCACTGTTCGACTCAAAAGAGCCGATAGAGAGAGCCCTTCATGCCATTTGAGCATGTAATGTTGCGGGAGCCAACGACAGGGCCCGCGCATCCAACTCCATCAATCTTTCAGAAGCCGTCTGCCAAGTTCTCGACCGACTTCGGCGCGCCATTCGCGCCGAAGTCGGGTTTCAATTTCGGCTCGATTGCTTTGCATTCTCCGACGGAACGCGACAACTCCGCTCGGCATCCGGCGCTGGCATTCCAGCGCAAGCTTGAAATCGGTTCGGTGGACGATCCTCTCGAACGCGACGCAGACGAGACTGCGGAGCATGTATTGCGTATGCCGGAATCTGCGCGGAGAGTTCCGACTGACTCTTCGCTGCACATGCAGCGAAAATGTGCCTCGTGCGTACGAGAAGACAAAGAACAGGATGGCCAATTCGCAAGGAAGGCGATGGCGCCGTCGGGAGATGTTCCGAGTAGCTCTGTGCCCCCGATAGTTCATCATGTGCTTCGTCAGCCGGGACATCAGCTCGATCGGTCAACGCGAGACTTTCTCGAGCCGCGCTTCGGACGCGATCTCGCCAACATTCGCGTGCACACGGATTCCGCCGCAGGAGACTCGGCGCGCGCCGTGAATGCCCGGGCATGGACTGTCGGGAAAGATATAGCCTTCGCGCCAGGACAATATGCGCCGGAGACGCACGCGGGACGGCTCTTGCTTGCTCATGAGTTGACGCACTCCATCCAACAAGGCGCGTCACCCCCGCAGCAACAGCACGGACAAGGCGCGCGATTCGGCAGAGCCCAGATGATGCTCCAGAGGCAGGTAGCCGACCCGCGAAAGCTGCAGATCGAGACGACGGTGGAACTAAAACACATAAGGAAATCGGAATGGCTGCTTGAAGAGGTGCCGGGTGGCGGATCTTCGATCACAGAGCTGTATTGGGTTGATTTTGAGGTTGATGATGCAGGTGTCATGTCGGCCAGCGTCCGAACCGTGTCGCCCGATCGTGCCTATCGCAGCGGAACGTTGAAATTCGGGGATGAGTTTCGCAAAGCGCTGAAACTCTTCGACGAGAGCGGCGTTGAGGTGAAGGCATTTGAGGGCGACTGGAGCTACATGACCAAGGATGAAATATCCGAAAATTTAAAGGCGTTCAGAGAGGGCATGGCGGAAGGATTGACGCGAGAACAAGCCGCGGCGAAGACTCCCACTGGCAAAGTCGTGAAGCGTTCCGGCTTTGAAGTTACAAGCGTGGAAAATGTCCCGGAATCGCAGCCGCACCTGGTCGAAGAGGGCGTGCGGCGGTGGCATGTTAAAGCGATCTTTGGACGCAAGGCGGTCCCGGGACCAGGCTCTTCGCCGCAGGGTAGTCTGGGTGGCAAGTCGGCGACCCCGACGGCGGGTGTTCCAAAAACTTCCACGGTTGGGGGTGGAATCGCCGACGTCAAGCCAGCCGCAGTGTCCGAGCCAAAGGTGTTAGACGTGCACCCAGGTTCCGCGATACCCGAAGGCAAGCTGCGCGGTGGCTCCCTCGGAGTTGAGCCGAGCACCGGTCCGAGCCTGGGCGAATTCGCGGTGGCCGCTGTGAAGTCTATCGCGGTGGACACAATTGTCGCGGCTGTGGTCCTGGAGGCGCTACACCTAGCCCATGCATGGCTCGCCTACGAGAAAAATGTGGAATCAGAAGGTGAGCGCCAGTTCCGCGAACTCTTCGAGAAGAACGTTACACCGGGGGTTGAGAAAGCTCTCAAGGTCCACGCTCGCGAGGCCGCGCAGATGACTGCGCAAAATCCTGAGTTCCCGGTCTACGCCAACGTAACGGTAGAGCTGGACGAGAGCTGGACAGTGAGCGGCATTGCGGGATCGGAGTCAGAGAAAGCCATCACCAACGCGCGCTTTGTCGACCTGGGACTCAGCTTCAAGAAGGTCTCTAAGGAAGAGACTATCAACACCCATAGTTCTTCGGGGTTCTTTTCGGACGTCACCACTCATTACGCCACCAGGCGCGTAACCTACCCGGTAGAAGTGTCTTTCGCAGAGACCCCCGCCCAGCACCAGTGGCGGATGTTCCTTCACCAAGCGGCTCAGGCCGCAGCACGACACTTGTCGGCGCGCGCGGTGGCCGGTCACACTCACTTCGGCGGTGGAGCCTTGTCCGCAGCCGAGGAGCGCGAAGAGCGCCGCCGGGCGAAATGGGGTGAGCCGTCGCTATTGGAGGAGCACGAACGCGAAGAGCGCAAGGTGTGGGTGCGCGCGTACATCGAATACACCGCGCTGCACGGCCCCGATGACCTTTACGCGGACGCGCTGAAGTACCTTGCCGAGTTGGATAAGCCGGCCGCACTGAACGGCGTTTTTTCGCCGTTTGGCAGAAGATAAATGCGGGCGCTTTGCAGCTATCGTTAGATTACGAATGACGACGGTCCCGTAACTCCGGCGACTACTTCTCATTGTTGTTTATGTGTCACCGCGATCGGTTTGCGAGCGTGCCCTTAGGAGAAATATCCGAGAGAGATCACTTTCTTCGCACGTGTTGCTTGATGGTGAGCGTGGTAGCCTTGGTGCGTTTGCAGATCAGCGTTTGCGCGTGCTGACCTGAATGACCATCGGCGAGAAGACCTAATATGGGAAGGATCGGCCAGGGTAATAGCGAGCAAGTATGTCGACACGGTGTTCGATCTCGTGGCTGGATTGCGCTTGCTCTCGTAGTGGCGATCGCAAGTGGGCAATCACTGGTAGGGCAGCAACCCATCACCCATGTGCCGGCAGAAGACTCCCGCAATACCAACATCACTGCAGTCTCGACACACCTGCCATTGCCAGAGTTCACCAGTCTCAAAGCGTGGGAGCAGCGCAAGACTTTTTTGCGAAATCAGATTTTGGTTTCAGCCGGACTCTCGCCCATGCCGGAGAAGACACCGCTTCACCCACAAGTCTTCGGGAAGATTGAGCAGAAGGACTACACGATCGAGAAAGTGCTGATCGAGACGCTTCCCGGATTTTATCTGGGAGGTAATCTATACCGGCCGCGGAATAGAAGAGCGAAGCATCCGGGCATTCTCAATCCGCATGGTCATTGGCCGTATGGCCGACTCGAAAATCAGCCACTCTACTCCGGGCCATCTCTCGGTATCAGTCTCGCACGCCAGGGATATGTCGTCTTTGCGTATGACATGGTCGGTTATACGGACACGATTCAATTGCCGCACCATTTCGGCAGCGCCGAGCAGCGTTTGTGGTCTTTTGGTCCGCTGGGCTTGCAGCTTTGGAATTCCATCCGCTCGCTCGACTTCCTCTCGTCGCTGGACGATGTAGACACAACCCGACTGGGAGTGACAGGTGCGTCCGGTGGCGGGACGCAGGCTTTTCTCCTGGCGGCTGTGGACGATCGCGTGCAGTTTGCCTCTCCGGTCAACATGGTATCGGCCATCATGCAGGGCGGCGACCTGTGCGAGAACTCTCCCGGACTGCGATTGAATACAAGCAACGTTGAAATTGCCGCTATGTTTGCGCCGAAGCCAATGCTGCTTGTCTCGGCAACAGGCGACTGGACACACAATGTTCCGAAAGAAGAGTATCCCGCGATCCGGAGGATTTATGACCTCTACGGCAAGGGAGATCAGGTAGAGGTGGTTCAGATCGATGCACCACACAATTTCAACGAACTCAGCCGTGAGGCTGTTTATCGCTTTTTTGCCGAACACAATCCAGGCCTGAGCGACAGCAGGAAACTGATTGAGCACGACATTTCTGTGCCGGCTCTCCAGGACATGTTGGCGCTTTCGAATCGCACGTTGCCCGCGAACGCTCTCGATTTGGATGGTGTATTTCGCCTTTGGCAGGATCAGTCGCAGGTGCAAAACAGTCAGATTCAGGATCGCGACTTTTTTCGCGAACGGCTGAGGCAAACGCTCGCCATCGAAATCCCGAAAAACGTAATCGTCGACCGTGATGGCCGCTCGATTGTTCTCGGCCGCTCTGGGAAGGGGGATCGCGTGCCTGGCATTTGGATACAGGGAAGTGGCAATACTTCGCTTGTCGTCGATCCGAAGGGTTCGGCAGCGGCACTCGAAACCGACGTGGTCAAGCGGCTGCGGCAAGAGGGCAGGTCTGTCCTGTTGTTGGATGTTTTTCAGACGGGAGCGGCAAAGGCGCCGCGCGCCGGCGACATCGCAAATACCTCTGTGCCGAAGTTGGCCGATGATGCAGACGACGAGGAACGAGCCGATGCTGTGGCTGGATATCCGAAGTTCCTGACATTCAACGTGAGCGATGACGCCGCGCGGGTTCAGGATATTCTCACGGCGATCGCGTATTCGAGCAGGAACCACAAGGATGTCGAGCTGTTCGCTACAGGTGACGCAGCACTGTGGTCCGTGTTCGCAGCTGCAGTCAGCGGCAGTCCGGTTTTGTTGCACGTGGAGAATGTACCCAATCTGACAACCAATGCCGATTATCTGGAACACTTCAATGTTCCCGGCATTTTGCGTGCAGGCGGTTTGCCGGTCGCGCAAAAACTGCTGAATGGTAAATGAAGAAAGATCAGCAGCACTTCGTGTCGAGAGCGGACGTTGTTTAGCATGTGATCCGCTGGGGTGAGCAACCGGTTCGCGAGATAGCAGACCGGCCATCGCTCCTTGCGCGTATCGCGCTCTATTTCACTCCATCCTGCACATCGCTTTTTAGGAACTCCGCGATATGTTCGTTGAGAAACTTCAGATCGGCGGGGCTGGCGCCTGCTCCGGCTGGGTGTCCCCATAGAGAAGGGATTGGCAGCAGAGTACAGTGAGGAATGAACTGTGCTTCGTAGCTGGCATCCGTAACCGGGAAATATAGATCGGTTGCCGATGGCATGTAGAGCACCTCTGCCTTGATCGATCCAAGGGCCTTCTGTACGTCACCGCCGAAACCGGGTGTTGAGCCGACATCGTGACGTTCCCAAGTACGCATCTGCAGGATCAGATTGTTTGCATCCGCGCCAGGAATGAAATTCGTTCGATAATGCTCGAGCACCTGGTCGAAGGTCGTGCCCGCGGGTTCCTCGGTTCGCCACAGCTCTTTCCGCCACCACTCTTGTGAAAAGAGCCACGCAGTCCACACCAGAGAAAAGGCCTGAATGCCTTTCACAGGCTCTGTTGTGTAGTCGCCGCCTTTGAAAGCTTCATCGGTTGTCAGCGCAGTGATCTCGCTTTCCAGACGGACGATCCCGTGGCCATACGTCTTGGCTGTACCAGAAGTCGCAACAATGCGGTCCATGTAATTCGGGTAAGAGACGGCCCACTGGAACGCCTGCTGTGCGCCCATGGAAAAACCGATGACTGCCTGGAGGTGCCGAACTCCAAGTTCTGTGGTGAGGAGTTGGTGCACCGCCTCTACATTGTCCTGGATGGTCGTCACGGGAAAGCGCGGCCCGTGAAAAGGCTCAGGCGTATTGCTCGGGGATGACGATCGTCCATTTCCGAACAGCTCGGTGGCGATAAGAAACTGGCGCGTTGGATCAAGCGCCTTGCCTGCTCCGATCAGCCACTCATAACCATGCATGTCCGCCATATAGTGCGAAGGCAGAAGTACGGCGTTATCGCCCGCCGCATTCAGATGTCCATAAGTGCCGTAGACGAGTTTTGCTTCTGGCAGAGTGACTCCCCTCTCGGTGTGGAAGTTATGGATGATGAATTCATGAGGCTCCGGCTTGAGAGGCGGTTCTTCGGCTTTTTGTGCGCGGAGCGTGACTGCGCCGAGGCCAATGCAGCCGCAAACGAGAAAAAGCAATAACTTCTTCACAGTGGTTCTCCATGGTCAGACGATGCTTGCTATTTACTTTGCCTGAAGAAATGCATTCACAACCTGCACATATTTGTCCGGTTCCTCGTACGAGGGAAGGTGTCCGCTTTTGGCGAAGATGATCAGCTTTGCTCCGGGAATGGCCTTATACATCCGCCATGCCGTGAGCGGGGCAACGTTCATGTCATAGCGGCCGGTAATGACAAGCACCGGGAAGGTGAATTTGGGCAGTTCCGCGGTCACGTCGATCTTCGATGCGGCCTGACCTACGGCATTACCGGTGGCGGGGGTATATTCGAGGTCTTTCACGTTGGCGAGATATCTGTGCAGCAAATCCTCGTTGTAGAAGATCATGCGGAAATGGTTGAGCAACTGTTGCTGCGCAGCTTCATCGGTGTCTCCCAGCTTTTTGCGCAGCGCATCATCTTCCTCCTCAATATCGGGAAAGACCTCGGGAAGGAGATGGACGATATCTTTCAGCGCAGGCGGAGCAGAGTCGCTCAGAACCAGCTTATGGACATGCTCGGGATGTGCCACGGCATAGGCCATGGAGAGAAATCCTCCGAAGGAGTCGCCCACCAAATCGACCCTAGAGAAAGCGAAGTGTGAACGCACCGCTTCGAGATCGGCAACCTGTGCCGATATGTCCATCGATGCACCTGCGCGCACACCTTTCGATTTTCCTGTTCCGCGCTGGTCGTAGAAAACAACCTGCCGCGTCTGCGCCAACCTGTTCCAGACATCGTTCTGGATCATGTAGATGTGAGAGAGGCCTGGACCTCCGTTGACGGCGATGACCGGCGTCTCAGCCGTGGGCTTGCCGTAGACCCAATAGGTAAGGTCAACATCGGCAGTGTGGACAACACCGGTGACTGACGCTTCCTGCGCAAACGCCGGCAGCGACAGGAATATCAGCAATGCGATCCATTTTGGCAAAGACGATTTTGAAGTCATTTCTGTACTCGATTTCGGAGATAAGCGGGATGGGCCCAATACATTCCTAGGTTACTTAACGAAGATTGTCTTGGGGCACATCGCATGGACGCCAACGTTGCCATCCACTAGCTGAGTAATATCGACGTCGACCGCAACGCTGGTGAGCATATAGGCTTCGTCGCGGCTCAGGTGTTTTTCGTCCACGAGGAAATTGATCATGTCACGCACCGCGAGGGTGGTAGCTTCTTTCAGATCTGGACTAAAACCCATGCTGATATAGCTTGTTGGCGTTTCTGCTCTAGGCCAGAGCAGATGCCGGTCCTTATGCACAACAAACTTGAAGGTGCCAGTGAGGAAGGTCTCCATGGCGGTGATATCTACTTCGCCGTTGCCCTGTCCGGCGTGGCCGTCGCCAACTTCGAAAAGCGCGCCCTTGGCGTGAACAGGAATATACAAGGTGGTGCCGGCGACGAGTTCCTTATTATCCATGTTGCCGGCGTGCATCCAGGGCGGCGCGCTATCGATGCGACCGGCCGACGGTGGCGGCGCGTTGCCCATGCTGCCGAAAAAAGGATGGAGCGGAATCTCAATGCCCGGAGCGAACTTTGCGATCATCTTCTCGCGATCAAGCGGGATGATCTTGGAATGGCCGTAAGGATAGTCATTGGGCAGAAAGCCGCGTCCGGCAGCGAATCCATTGCAGGCCCAGGGCACATCGATGTCGATCTTCTGAATCTGGATTTCGAGGACATCACCCGGTTCGGCCTCTGCAATCTCAACAGGGCCGGTGAGGATATGGCCGCCAGGGCCCTTGTCCTTCACCTCGCGATAAATGTCGGCGTTGTAGGACGGAATGTCGGAGGCCGCGACACCCTCGTCAGTCAACCGCTCATTCGGACCGCAGGTGGAAAGCGTCTGGATGCGAACCGTGTCTCCTGAATGAACCGTGAGCACCGGCTTCGCTTTCGCCGAGTAGTACCCCCAAACAACAGTGGAAGGCGTGGCGAGCAACGTGGCTGGCGCTGTCTGGCTGATGGCAATCGCTCCAAATAGAAATAGCGTTGCCGCAGCGAGGATATGTTTCATCGATGGCTCCCTGTCGATCGGCTACTGAGTAAGATCAGAATTAAATTTTCGCAGCTAGATGGATGATACTTGGCGCTACTAAAGTGCTTTGAATATAACCGAAGTTCGTTGTGCCCCATGCAGTCGCGGGATCCGCATGTCAATAGTGAAGAACGTCCGCATGTCAACTGACTCAATAACCCAATCGTGAGTGAATACCAGACGCTTATTTCTAATAGTGGGGAAGAGTGGCTTTACGCTTGCGATTTCGCAGTGCCGTGATAGGGTGTGAGCAGCGAATATGCCCGACCTAATGCGGAAGTTGAGGTCTAAACTTGCGGATCGTTGCCGCAAGCTACGCACCTTCGGAAGGCTGGCACTTGCGTTCTCTAACTGTGCTATGGCTGCAGTGCTTTGCAACTGGCCGGCTAGTGCAGGTCAAGCTCAACAAACAGCATCGGCCCCAGTCTCGGTAGTGCAACCCGGCGCGCCGGGAACTCCAAGCAGGAAACTTCCTCCCACTACATCTGGCGTGACGCCACAGCTCTCGCAGGCTGATGTTGAATTTATGCAGGGCATGATTATGCATCATGCTCAGGCAGTGGAGATGACCGCGCTGATCCCATCGCACACAGAGAACAAAGAGGTTCGCGCTCTCGGCGCACGCATTAGCCTTTCGCAAGCAGATGAGATCAAGTTCATGAAGCGCTGGCTTGTTGCGCGCGACGAGCCCACGTCGATGGCGATGCCGGGCATGCCTGACATGGATAGGAGTGGCAAACCGATGCAGGCGATGCCTGGAATGCTCACGCCAGAGCAGATGAGCACATTGCGGCTGGCTAAAGGGGCAGAGTTTGACCAGAAGTTTTTGACCGGTATGATTCAGCACCACAATGGCGCATTGGTGATGGTGAAGGATCTCTTCGATACGCCGAGCGCTGGTCAGGATGGCGAGATCTTCGACTTTGCGACGGACGCGGACAACACCCAGCGCGCAGAGATCAAAATTATGGAAAACATGCTGAAGGAGAAAAAATAAAAAATATGCGGGTGCTCGCTTTTCGTCTTGTCAGTGCATTTTTCGCTGTGTCAGTAATTGGTTCCAGTGTCAGCGCCTTACAGGCGCAGACGCCGCCTGCACAGGCTGCAAAACCAGCCCCGGCGTCTCCTGCGGAGGAAGAAGACCCATTCGCTCCGCAGCCACCTACACCGCTGCCTCCAGGGATGACTGGCTCAACGACAAGCGATCCGCGCGCAGGGCTGAGGCCGGGACTTTACGATGCCGGCGAAGCTGCGATGGGTATGGAGCACATCGCCTTTCTGAGAAAGGCTGACGCGTTCCAGTTGTCCTCCAATGAACCGGACGATCCAGTTGTCCAGAAGACGCTGGACACCCTAGGCGTGAGTAACAAAGCCAAGATCCCGAAACCCATGCAGCTTGTGATTGCACAGCTGGCCTTTGCGAACTCGGATTTTGCGTTCCAGGGGACGCATCTCTTTCAAGGCAACTTCTATGGTGTGAACTTTTACGATATTTCGAACCCGGCGAAGATATCGCTGATTACCTCGC
>Ga0210392_10000301_pt1 | contig 34136 bp, 26 predicted proteins | sample IncBWC30OmetaG_FD_161057 | JGI IMG/M metagenome (GOLD analysis project Ga0210392, IMG submission 161057) | Forest soil microbial communities from Barre Woods Harvard Forest LTER site, Petersham, Massachusetts, United States - Inc-BW-C-30-O ... | reverse complement strand
CATCTCGGACTCGCGAAGGACACGCCAGCAAGTCGGCTTACAGAAATTCGCTCTGCGCGCGAAAACAAGATTCAATCCTTTCCGAGACTCGGTGGCCTGCACCATCGTTATGCGGTGGCAGCGTAGATTCAAGAGCTGTTTTTCTGAGAGCCAAATTCTTTTTTGAAACTCGGCCAGGCACAGTCCACGTTCTCTGCGAGCATTTTCGCAAATCGACGAATCAGCATGCAATCCCAAACCGAAGACCCTCCGCCAAGGAGAAAGGAATCCTTTTAATGTGGTGCACGACGATTTGGGCGAACTACAGGTTCCCGTGGTGACCGTAGTCCCCGATTAACGGACATCTCCGTACCAGGACAGGCGTCAGTAGCACGAAAAAGCAGAAAACGTGCGCTTCCCCGTGCTCCGTCAGGCCAACAGACTTTGAGCTTGCTTTCCGGACATTGTTACTGGTCTTCGTTGCGGTCGTCATGGTGACGACGGGTCAAGTAATTATCGAAAACAAAATCGCCCACATCATCACCCAGTCGCTGGCCAGCATTCTCGTCGAAGCGAAAATGCTGACCGGCTAAGACGCGGCTTACGGTGGCTTCCGCTGCGATATCCGAGATGGTCTCAAAAGACCGCACCACGCCGGGAAGCGTTTCGGAGGTCACTTGCTGCTCGAAACGATTGGAGTCAAAGAAAGAAATCAAAACCGTGGCGGCGGCGTGACTGATGGATGCATGCGCCCCCGGATACGATGGATCCGGAGCGGTGTTCATGCTTTGTGGAAGCCAGTTTGGATCTGCCAACGTCTGCGGATTATTGTCCGTGTCCGCGGCCCGGATCGCGGTTACCGGACGCCAGAAGTTAAAAGTATATTTGGCGTCATAAAAGGCGATTACGCTGTCGGCGAGGCTGAGGTCCAGAAGAGCAAATAGCCGGGCATTCTGGGCCGTCGAAAGATGGTAATCGATAGAAAGTGTCTGCGCGATTTCATTCCAGTAATTTTGGATGGCCCCATTCCAAAAAAGCCCGATCTGCTTCTGGTCTGCCGTTGCCGTCGTGCTATTGAGCATTCCGACCGACTTGATTTCGTTAAACGAATCCTCATAGGCATCACTGGTTAGCGCTGGTGGTGGGCCGGGGCGGAACTGATTTGCGAACTCAATGGCAAAAGGAGTGACGTTTGACCAGTGCGTGAATTGCGCCGGCTTAAAGTTGGGCGGCGTCAACTGGTAAGAGCCAGGCACATTGACGGGAACGAAAGGTGGAGGTGTTGCGCCCGATCCGTCATGATTTCGTATCGCCAGGATATCGTCAGCAACCGTCTCTCCGATGTGGATGGCTTCGGTCTTGCCCTGGCTGTCCGGGATTTCTGCCAATAATTGTTCGAACTGGCTATCCAGACTTGTTTGAAAGTTCGGGTATAGCTTCACAAGAATTTCGTGGGCAGCGGCGTCGGCCGCTGCATCCTGTGAGGCCTGGCGCGATACTCCGGAAAGCTGAACCAGGTAAGGCTTATGGGTCCGATCGATAGAATTGACCGCGTCATAAATAGCTGCATGCAAAATCGCGAAGCTGCGGGTTGAATGCACAGTTGCCGGCTGCGCTCCAGGGGTGCGAACAATCGATAGCAGCGTTCGATTCCACTGTACGACTGGATTGACCGCTTGGGCCGCTGCCGGATTCACCGCAACGGATACACCGGCAAAGAACAGGGAAGCCAGAAGCAAAGTCTTTTTCATGGGAAATAAATTTTCCTCTTCACTCAACATGCATGTCCCTTACACAGTGGAGACCTTCGAATAGGCTGATTTATTCCCCCATGCCAAAATTATTCCGGTTCAACGATTACAGAATTCAATATTTCATAGCACCTGGATCCATGAATCCGCCGGAGGCCAATCAGCCCAATATGGGACCCTAAAAAGCCGGGGACTGTATAACTACGTGAAAATACAGGCTATTAAGGGATGGATGAGCTGCTGAAACTAGTGTTTTTAGCGGCATCACCGCGGATACGCCGGTCACGGACGTGTTATGAAGGCATCGGCCACGCGAGGACGGCGGAGAAATATGCCGCGAGTGTCCTTGCGGGGAATCAAGATATAGCCGGAGAACGCCGAATGCTGCGAGAGTTCGTGTTTCTGGATACCTTCAGGCAACAGTTTAAGCAATTCCTAGAAGCGTACGGCAAAATGGTACAGGATGGCTCACCATAAATCACCGATGTTTATGCGGTCATTCTCAGTTTTTCCGGCTGCGGGATTGCTGCTTAAAAAGCCATTTGCCAACTATTTGCCAACTTCCCGTGAGCCAATATCAGTCCTATTTGCCGCTTCACCCCAATAGTTCTTATCGGTCACCACGAATCTCTATCGTCGGAGCCATGAGTTTGCTGGCAATGATACCGACCGCACTATCGGCCCTTGATTTGCTACAGCGGTTTAGCAAGTTGAAGAGTCCCAGCGCCTGTTGCTCGGAATCAATAGCTTAGCGGCCCCAAAACGCTGATTCTCGGGTCGAACATCCGATTTTGGGAAACAATTGTTCCCCAAACTGTTCCCCAACTGGGACCCATTGCGTGGTTCCCAATCGGTACAGAATCGAAACGCGCCCGCCATTGTCTCGTTATCCCAAACATCGAAAGCGCATCATCTGATTCCCGCCTCGCTGAAATTCGTATGGTACTGTTTCGAGTGGAACCTCCCAGGAATCATTGGCATTTTTCACAATACTCGCGACATATGGCGAGGTTTGGCCATCCAACCCCAGCAAGGGAAAAACCCTAACCTCACGGGCCACACGGCACAATTCTTGAATTGCGGAGTGATGGAACGCTTCTGACAAGTGCTCCGTGTACAGAAAGAGAAAATGCGAGCAAACGGCTAAGTCGAATGATTGGTCAGGGAAGGGGATGGTCGGAAGTTCGGCGGCAACATAGCGTCCTTGCCGCTTTCCCTCATCGTAGTCATCCAGGAATTTTTCCATGGCTTGCATCCGTATACGGCCCAGTTCCTCAACGGACTGGATCGTATCCCAGGCAAACTGTTGGCTGTTGCGTCGGGCTTGTTCCAAGATCTGGTCATACGTTGCGGCGATCCGGGCACGAATCGTGGTCGTGTCCAATCGATACAACGGATCCATCGAGACGACCGCCGTACCGCGACGAGTCGATTCGGCATTGAAGCTCGCCGGACCATCCGCGCAACCTAGGATCCTAAGACCAAGATCCGCGTCACTCAGAACGAACATTCGCCTGTATTCCTCGAAGGATCTGCCCCACGGGACTATTTCATCGAGTGTGAACATCGCTTGAGAAGCTTGTGAATGCCGTAATTCACCACATCAACGAGCGACGAGGTATTTGACGAGCAGTCAGAAGAAACGGGTTTCACATGGCCCGCATATCACGGTTCTCGAAAACCAGGCTTCCGCGCTCGCCTGTTCGTCGGATGGCGACATCACCATGGCCCGGGCCAGCTAGCCGCCGAAATGGACGTACAATCATTACCTTTTTTGAAGTCAAAAAGGAGATTCCGGCTTACGCGATATTCGAGGAATCCTTCCGACGGAATTGCACGTCAAACAGGAGGACTGGCCATGCCGAGGGTAGCCGTGCTGGCGGCCCAGCAAGAGCACGCCGATCATGTCGCTTGTTCCCGGCTGCTGGCCTCTTCGTTGCTTCAGCATCTCCCAGAAACGATCGAAACTGGCCGGCCAACGTGCTTGTGCCCGCCACTGTTCGAGCGGTGTCGAACCAGCGAAGGCTCCAGGCTTCTTCGTCAGTGCCTCCAGGTAGTGCTCCAGGTTGAGTACTTTCTACTGCCGGAACTCCGAGCAAAGCGCAGTGAGTTGGAGATTACCAGCGTCAAGACATGTCCGCCGCCCGGATTTGCATTGCAGCAACCGCTCGTGTCCCCAAAACCATCGGGGCCGGTACCGGTGAAATCGCTCTATCCCAGGTGATAAAGATCACCGAATTGCCTCTCCAGGCCTTTGAAGACATGATGGCGTTAACAGTGCCGAGCAGAAAATTATCGCCCGCGATCAGAGGTTGGATCCGAGAGAAATCGCAGGGATCCGCAGGAGTGGCGAGCAACTACCATACACCATGTTGTTCCGGTGGTTTGTGGATTACCAAGGAAGCGTCAGTTATTGCCTTTGAGATTTTGCTGCAGCCGTCGGAAAGGCTCTGGGCTCAAGGTGAAGGCGGAGCATTGCGCACTGACGGGGGAGGGTGTACGTTGGGTCGGCCGGGAAGTCAGAGTGGAAATCTCGGCTTAGGAGGTGGTCATGCGAATGATTGGAATTGAGAACTCGCAAATTCTTCGGCACAGCATTCGGGCGTGCCTACTCGTTCTCGTGATTGCGGTTTTTGTCGTTTCTACGACTCCGCAAGGACTTCAGGCACAGTCCGGCGACCGCTCTACCCTCAAAAATTACCAACACGTTTTCTTGATCATGATGGAGAACACCGGTTATACCAGTCTCATCGGCAACCCCAATGCGCCGTTCATCAACTTCGCTGCCGCGACATATGGGCTTGCCACCAACTACACCGGGATCACACACCCCAGCCAGCCCAATTACATCGCCTCCACGTCCGGTTCCACCAACGGCGTCGCAGATGACAACGATACCACTATTGACGTCCCGAACATCGTGGACCAAATGGAATCGCGCGGCAAATCCTGGAAGGCTTACATGCAGTCGTACTCTCTGTGCGTGACGCCGCTCGATCATGCCTGCGGCAATCAGCTCTATGAGCGCAAGCACAACCCGTTCATCTCGTATAAGGATGTTCAAACCAACCCAACTCGCGTCGCGAATATCGTGGACTTCCGTCAGTTCACTGCCGATCTGGCCAACGGCACTGTTCCCGACTACTCCTGGATCAGCCCCGACCAGTGTCACGACATGCACGGCCGCGCTGCCACTCCGGCCGACCCCTGCGACTTCTCGCAGGTGCAGAGCCTGATCGCCACCGGTGACGCGTTCGTGCGCGACACGGTTAACTCGATCATGAACTCAAGCGCATGGAACGGCAATTCGATCATCTTTATCACGTGGGATGAAAGCGATTTTCCGTTCAGTGATGTGAGCGGTTGCTGTGATGCCGTCCCCGGTGGCGGGCGCGTCGTTATGCTCACGATCTCCCACTCCGATCATTCTGCCCGTACCTCGGACGTTGCTTACAATCACTACAGCATGCTGGCCACAATCGAGGATGGGTGGAAGCTCGGTTGCCTTGGCTTCACTTGCGACAGTGCAAACGTCCCGAGAATGACAGATTTGGTCGGTCCGGGAAAATAATCTCTACGAATATCCGGCAAGCTGCGGCATCTGCATGGGCAACTTCAATCTCTTGCATACGCACGGGAACTCCAATACGACGCGATCACGCCTCGTCAATTAGTCGAGGATGGTTTCACAATCGCATCAACTCTCGTTCTAGACCACAAGGACCTCTATATCAAAGGTGACCACACAAAAGTCGCCTTTGCTGCTGGAGGTGCTGTCTACGTTGAACATGGCACCGTAGTACTCGACAAGATCGACTTCGAATTGGCTACAGTTGGGGATGTTCTTATAGTCGGCGAAGACGGAATATCCTTGTTGAAGATTCTATCCTTCAAGGCGGGAGTCAACGGCTCGATAACATAACGTGGGTCAACGTAGAATTCCGAAACGTGCAGTTATACTACCGTGGTGGCCCAATTCGACTGCGAAACGTATCCTTCAGAGACTACGGGAATAAGACTACCGAGCCGGCCAACGTACTGTGCTTAACGTCCCAGTAGAATTGGCAAATATGATTCTCAAAGCGAACGGCCAGCCCATCAACTATGTGTACGAGTTGCCTGTATCGAAATCACCAACAGAAACCCCTAGCAAGCCGCCAGCTTGATCGTCTACTTCTCCCGCGTGTCCCAAACCGCAGTGGGTTACGCCGAAACCGTTCCGCTGGAGCTATCTGCGTTTCGGGAAGTCCCAAGCTGCCACCGAACCGATGAAACGATCGACATGACTTTCGCGAAGCGCAACGCAGCGGATCACGGCTTCAGCGAGTGGAGGGCTGGGCGATCTGACAACGTTCGGCGGCGCGGCTGAAGTTGCCTGTGTCCGCGATGGCGCAAACATATCTGTAGCTGGTCGATTTCCATAGGAAATGCCTATACCTCGAATGGGATTTAGATATTGGAACTATCTCATTCTACGATGCTATTTTAAGTACGTCGAGATTGATCCACGGATTTCAACGGTCTCAATCGTTGAATCGCAACACCTGAGGAGAGAGCGCATGTCACCCGAAGCGAAGTGCCCGTTTCATCATGGCAGCAGCGCAAGCACAACGAACCGAGACTGGTGGCCGAACCAGTTGAATCTGAATCTGCTGCATCAGCACTCGTCCCTGTCCGATCCCATGAGCAAGAATTTCAGCTACGCAGAGGAGTTCAAGAGTCTCGACTACAAGGCCGTGAAAAAAGATCTTGCGGCGTTGATGACCGACTCGCAGGACTGGTGGCCCGCCGACTTCGGCCACTACGGCCCACTATTTATTCGCATGGCGTGGCACAGCGCTGGTACTTACCGCACGTGGGATGGTCGCGGAGGCGGCGGCAGAGGCCAGCAGCGTTTCGCTCCACTCAACAGCTGGCCTGACAACGTCAACCTTGATCGAGCGCGGCGTCTGCTATGGCCGATCAAACAGAAATACGGCAGGAAGATCTCGTGGGCCGACCTGATGATCCTCGCGGGAAATGTCGCCCTCGAGACCATGGGCTTTAAGACTTTTGGCTTCGCCGGTGGACGTGCGGACGTTTGGGAGCCAGACCTCGACGTCAATTGGGGAGCGGAAGCAACCTGGTTGGGGACGGACAAACGGTATTCCGGCGAACGCGATCTCGCAAATCCTTTCGGCGCAACCACCATGGGTCTCATCTACGTGAATCCCGAAGGACCGGAAGGCGTTCCCGATCCACTCAAGGCCGCGAAAGACATCCGAGAAACTTTTGCTCGCATGGCCATGAACGACGAAGAAACCGTCGCTTTGATCGCAGGCGGTCACACTTTCGGCAAAACCCACGGCGCGGGACCTGCAAAACCACACGTTGGACCCGAACCTGAAGGCTCGCCAATGGAAGAACAGGGCCTCGGTTGGACAAGCGCGTATGCCACGGGCATCGCAGGCGACGCCATCACCAGCGGCCTCGAAGTTACATGGACCAGCACTCCGACTAAATGGAGCAACGACTTCTTCGATCACCTTTTCAAGTACGAATGGGAACTTACAAAAAGTCCCGGCGGCGCACACCAGTGGAAGCCGAAAGGTAACGCAGGCGAAGATGCGGTGCCGGATGCTCACAACCCCTCAAAGCGTCACGCACCGGCCATGCTCACAACTGATCTCTCTTTGCGATTCGATCCTGTCTACGAAAAGATCTCAAGACGCTTCTACGAGAATCCGGCCGAGTTAGCCGATGCCTTTGCCCGTGCATGGTTCAAGCTGACTCATCGCGACATGGGACCCCGAGGGCGCTACCTCGGTCCGGAGGTTCCGAAGGAAGAACTTCTCTGGCAGGACCCAATCCCTGCCGTGAATCATGTGCTGGTCGATGACAAAGACGTTGTCTCGCTGAAAGAGAAAATCCTCTCCTCAGGTCTGACAGTCTCGCAACTAGTTTCAACCGCCTGGGCCTCAGCTTCCACCTACCGCGGCTCAGACAAGCGTGGCGGCGCAAACGGGGCGCGCATCCGTCTTAGTCCTCAGAAGGATTGGAAGGTCAATCAGCCGGAGCAACTGCAGAAGGTGCTGAAGGCGCTCGAAAAGATTCAGAATGAGTTCAATGGCGCGCAGTCTGGCGGTAAGAAGATCTCCCTCGCTGACTTGATCGTCCTGGCTGGTTGCGCTGGTGTCGAGCAGGCCGCGAGAAATGCCGGCATCTCCGTGACCGTTCCGTTCAGCCCAGGGCGCATGGACGCTTCGCAGGAGCAGACCGACGTGCAATCTTTCGCGGTGCTCGAACCGGCCGCGGACGGCTTCCGCTCGTACACCAACGGAAGCGGCGGCGCAACGGCCGAAGTCGAACTGCTGGACAAGGCACAGCTTCTCACACTGACGGCGCCGGAACTGACCGCGCTTATGGGGGGCATGCGCGTGCTGAATACCAACTTTGGACAAACCAAGTTCGGCGTCTTCACCAAGAAGCCGGAGGCGCTGACCAACGACTTCTTCGTCAACCTGCTCGATATGCGTACGGTGTGGAAAGCGACCTCAGATGCGAACAATACGTTTGAAGGACGAGATCGCAAGACCGGCGAAGTCAGATGGACGGCCACGCGAGCCGATCTCATCTTCGGCTCGAATGCCCAACTTCGCGCACTGTCCGAGGTCTACGGAAGTTCCGACGCGCACGGGAAATTTGTCCAAGACTTCGTTGGGGCCTGGAACAAAGTGATGAACCTCGACCGTTTTGACCTCGTCGCATCCGTTAAGTAAGACGCGAGACGTTTCCGCTGTTCAGCCTAGGCTTAGCCTGAGATTACTTGGCGTTTTGGTTCTGAACCAAGGCCTTCGGGACCTTTTCTCGCAAGCGAGCGCGAATAGCCGCTCGCCAAACGCGATCGCTCGCGTTTTCAACCTGAGCTACGACGCCATCTGGAACGATCAAGAAAAGGTGTGGAACGGCAGTCTGAGTTTTCAGCAGGTTTATCCACTGATTTTGAAACGGGCCGCGGCAGCAGACCTTGCACCCGTCGAACACAAACGACCACAGGAAGTGGCAAAAGACTTGACAGCGGCGCCGCTAGAGATAGAGAAGAAAAAGAAGTAGTCGTCCTGGCGATAACTCGCGTTGAGCTTATTTGACAGCAGAAGAGTGTCTGAGACTGTGCTTCCGCTGCGCCGATTATTCCCATCAACCCGCGTAAGCCACGTAAGCCACTTTACGACCCCGTCAAAAAAGCTAAATGATTGTTGTGCCGCATCTTAGCTTAGATTTTTCCTCGTTCGCAATGAGGAGGCCGGGGGTTCGAATCCCCTCTCGTCCACCATTTCTCAAAAGGACACCCACGTCTTAGACCCCTCAATCGACGCAACTCTTGCTGATCCAACACCGGATTGTTTCGTGACACAGACTCCCTGCACTTGGAAGTACTCGTCGATTGTGCGACACAGAGACTCCCTATCCTATAAGTCCAAGGCGATTGTCGGTACGGTCGCCAGTTCATCGACGAGATCTGCGATCAGCGTGCCACAAGAACGCGGACGGAATTCTCGGTAATCACACGATTCTTGGCACGTCATTCTATTATTTGGCGAGGTAGGAATGGCCATCGCCAGCTGGCGCCGCCATCCGAATCCAGATGATGGCGTAGCCAAGGTTGCTTCAAAACTTCAAACATCATTCGTTAGTTTCTACAGGTCAGCATGAGAGGCCCGCTATCGCGGGCCTCCGATTTGTCTGTCTATTCGCTCGACGCGATTGCCGCGAGAATTTCGGCGCTCGTGCGCTGGATGCATTCAAGCGAGGAAACGAGAGTTTCCTTGTCTCCTGAGTAGAGCTGGATGTAATCGGCGGAGTTCTGGGCCTTCAATCCGATCGCTTCGCAGATCACGAAAGCAACAGCCTCGGCCTCAGTCTCGCGGACACGCTTGGTCGTTTCGCCGCGTCGCTTCCTGAAGTGAAGGAGGCTATGCGCCACCTCGTGGGCCAGACTATTGAATTCCTCGGCGGCGGATTGTCCCGGCAAGAGCGTGATTTTCTCGGCGGTGCACTGGCCTTGCGCCGGATAAATGGAATCTGAGTATTCGAGTTGGACGCCGCGTTCTGTGACGAACTGCCTTAGCCTTTCGGTGTAGCCAGAAGGATCGCCTTCCGCGGAAGCGAGGCTCAGCGAGCGGTTTTCCATCTGTGTCGGCCTGGTCGAACACGTAAACCGCGCGAAAGCCCAAAGTAACGTTGCTCGTTTCTTCTTTGGGAAGGTCTTCCTGGGTACTCTTCCGCACCACGTTGCCTCAGGCGGTCCTGGTTTCCGCTGGAAAGCGTGCGCATTTCCGACCATAGGACGTATTTCAATCGTACTGCCCACAGGCGCAAAGTAAAGCCAGTTTAGGCAAAATGTGGCGCAAATATGTGATTCTGCCCCAAGGGGAACTCTTCAGTACTTTGGAGTCTTTGTTCCCGACTGTCCAGTATGTGGATCAACCCGCCCTTTGGAACTGTAATTGTCTTTTTGGGTCTTGTTCGGGTTTGTCTGATAGTGTGGTTGGACGACCGTCCCGTTCCTCTTTTGGTATTGGCGGACCTTATGATCGCCTTGGGGTGGGGTTTGAGCCAGCATGCCCGAGGCAAGCAATAGGGTGGATGCTATTACAAACGCGCGAACAAATTTCATTCTGTCGCTCCTCGTTGCGAATTTGTCGGCTTTTCTTCCACCTTGAGTATTGCACGCTACCGGCTGTCACCGTCGATAGTACGGTTGGTCTATTAAGGGGCAGAAACTATGGCTGTCAGTCCAGTGTCTTCGCGTTAATGGCCGAGGATCGCGACGGGTCCGGAGGAACCGGCTCGCAGAGGAGCGAGGCGAGTGCGTTCGAGATCGTCGCGATAGAAGAGGTTGTAGGTGTCAAACGGGATGAGACGACCATCGGGGTGAACAATATGGATGCACGTTTTTTTGACGGAGCGAACGTCGAAAGCATAGGCATCCAGAAAACGGACAATGAGTACGCGGAAAATATTTTTGTAATTCAGCTGGGATGGAGCAGAAATACTGGGCAGGCAGCAGCGAAGCTCGCGAAGGCTGGTGGCACCAGATTGAGGGGAGTGATTTGTGGCAAAGAGCTTGAACAGGCAGTCGCGCACGCCTGGTTCCTCTTCATAGACGATGGTATTGCGGGCGGCATGAATCAACACATCGGGTTCAACGAAACGAGTGAGCGGCGCAACTTTGCTGTCGAGTTTCAGCGCATAGGCCATGGCCAGGGAATCCGGATGGCAAGGCACGGGTATGACATCCTCGGGACGGAACAGACTTGATTGTTCGAGAATCTTGCGGCGGACTTCGGTGAGAGTCAGACACCCCCCGCGGAGCGGGTGGCTTGGTGAGTGGGGCCGCCTCAAAGGCGGTTGTCCCGTTGGTTGAGGCGTCGCGCTAGGGCGCGCCTTCGTGTATGAGTTTAGAAGCTGCCGCTGTTACCATCCGCGGACTCTTGTTCGCGGATGTATTTGCGCACTTGCTCCAACTCAAAGCCCACTGTGGACACTGCGTATCCACGGGCCCAGAAGTGCTCGCCCGTGAAATTCCGCTCTTTGCCACACAAGCGGGCCATCGCTATGGCGCTCTTCCCTTTTAGAAATCCGATCACTGAGGCCACCGGATACTTCGGAGGAATCGCGATACACATGTGCACATGGTCCGGCAGCAGGTGTCCCTCAATGATCTGGCACTCCTTCTGCCGCGCCAAGGCGTGGAATACTTCTCCCAATTTGCGCCGTGCCTGGCCAAACAGCACCTTGCGCCGTCGCTTGGGCACAAACACCACATGATACTTACAGTCCCAACTGGAATGCGCTAACCTTTGATACATTTCCGACATAACATCCTCCTTCTTTCTGGCTCTCACCAAGCCACGGGGGATGTTATGCCCAAACGGAACGGTCAAACCTTTTCTGGTCTCACTGGTCGAACCAGTGGCTTACCTAAAATCTGAGTTAGACGATCTGTGGAAGGGTCAAAGTGTTCGACGCGGCCGGCATTCTGGATAGGCTGAAAGGTGACGCCACGGACGCACGTTTGCGTAAGAGCGTAGTCGATGATCTTGCCGATTTCGTGGTCGTTGAGCCCCTTCCGTAGAGTGACCACAAGAGTTGTGGACAGGTCGTGCTGGTTAAGGCGCTCAAGCGCTTTTTCGCGGACCGAACGAAGATCGCCACCACGCAAGTCGAGAAGCGCTTCACGTTCGAAGGAATCAAATTGAAGATAGATTTCGAGGTCGGGATCGGCTTCGGCAATGCGGCGAACAAAATCCTCATCCTGGGCGATTTTTAGACCGTTGGTGTTGACCATGAGGTGACGAATGGGGCGCGCTTTGGCTGGGGGGCAACCGACTTGCAGGACTGGCCGGGGCAAACGCATTAGCTCGCGTGCGAATATTCAGAGGAAGAATTTGACCAGGACGCCGCCGGGAGAGCCGGATACTGGGAGGAACTTGTCCGATAACCCAAACTAACCAGGGCACACGTTTGCCCCACACAAAGACCGTACATACCGGCGGAAGGATTGCTGACTTCGTGGCCCATCCAGACGCCTTACGGGCACGTGTGCGGCTGCAGCAGCAGCGGCGCTTGTGGCGTCTGGGCAAAATTGAAGCTGTCCAACATATTGCTGGCGGCTGCGTCGCGCGACGTCAACGGTCGCAAGCCGTAACGCGTTTCAATGAACTTCAAAACCGACGTGTGATCGTACACGGTGTGCGAGACATACTCAGCCTTAGCGTACGGAGAAATGATCAACAGCGGCACACGCGGGCCTAAACCAAATTGATCGACTTGCGGCGGCGCCACGTGATCGTAAAAGCCGCCGAAATCGTCCCAGGTCACAAAGACGACCGTGGAATTCCAGTCGGGCCCCTGCATCACGGCGTTCAAGACGCTCACGCTCCAATTTTCTCCCTCGCACATGCTGCCGGGCGGGTGTTCACTGTACTCCCCGGGCGGTATGAGCCAACTCACCGCGGGCAAATGACCACTCTTTGCATCCGCGAAGAATTGCGTCGGAGGTGCGATGCCTTCATTCCACAAGTTGGTGTTGCGAATGCTTGCAATAATGGAAAGAAAGCCACCATTCTCGCCGTAATACTTCCACGAGATGCCGGCTTCCTGAAGGGCATCCGGCAGCGTCTTGAAATGAAAGCAGCGAGCTTGCTGCGAACGATTACCATGCTGGTCGATCACGGTAACGGTGCCCCACGAAGAGCCATCACAATCGGTACCCGGGCCAGGGTTTCCACCATCGTCGATGGCTCCGCCCGATTGTGCGGCGAGTGCAAAAAGATGGTTGGGAAGGCTGGGACCGTGTACAGAAGTGAAGTAGCGGTCAGCAAGAGTGAATCGCTGAGCATAGGCCCAGTAGTTGGGAATCTCCTCCGGTGTCGCTTGCGTGTAGGCGCTCCAGGTTCCGCCACTGATCACATCGAACTTGTCCATCTTGCCGCCGTCCATCGCCTGCAGGCTGCGATCCCAGCCGTTGCAGAGATTGCCGGCCGGATAGCTATCCGGCATGGGACTCAGCGGTATCCATTGGCCAGTCGATAGGAGCCCGGTGGTTGTGCCGTCGGCGCCGGGAAAGGTGCCGAAATAGTTGTCGAAAGTGTGATTCTCATTGATGAGGAAAACTGTGTGTCGAATGGCTGTGAAATTTTCGGGTACGGCTCTGTTACCACTTCCCGCGCATGCGCTGAGGAAAAAAGCGACGCACAACACGAGGACCAGCACGAGCGTGGAGCTTCTACCGTGTGTCGTAGCGTGACGCCGATGTAGTCGGCATTCTTCGATGATACGAGTCACGAAGGCGACCTCAGTTAGAGCCAGCACCAGTAGCACAAGCCATATCACGATTATTGGTTTGAACATTGTTGATCCCTTCCGTACTGCAATTGCCTTTCTCTCTGAATACCTCCGTCACCAATGCTTTATTCCTCACGCTTAAGGAGGAAGGACACCGAGCGCGGAAAAAGGGGAAAACGAATGCATGACTTGACGCGTTCAACCGCCAACGTGAGGAAATATAGACAGGGTCGCCTCTGGAGCATTCACTCCGCAAAGCTAGCACCTTGATCTTCGGCGAACCTGTCCATGTGCTTGGGGTCTGCGGGCGTAGCTTTAGACCCCGCGGGGGCGGTTTGGCAAAGCGATATCGCTACAGTTGGCGTCGGGCTTCGTCCGCGTCTTCTGCTAGCCGCATCAGCACATCCACGATGCCGGTGTTTTTGTTGGTGGCTGGATTGATGAAGAGTCCGTCGTCAACAAAGCTGACCACCGAGGCCACGGCACCGCCTTGTGCGGTAGACGTCGGGCGAAGGACGGAAACTGGCCCAAGTTTGGGATCAAGAAAGATGGCCGGCTCGGGCATGATCAGATTCGTCTGGAAGGCGTCGGCTGCTGGATCGCCGTTGAAAGTGGTTAGGCCAGTGTTGGGATCAATCCCGGCATTTAGATTTGGGAAGCTGAGGTCGCCGTCGGTAATGTTCGGCGCGTTGCCTGCTTTATCATGCCAGGTCTGGAAATGCATGGCTTCGCTTGGGCCGATGCTCAACAGCACGCGGAGGACCTCCAGATTTGTGACTTTCTGCGCCAGCGTCGGATAAAGACTGGCGCCACCTTGCTCGATGAACGCAAAGTGGAAACCAGCCGTGCTGGCAATGGCCTGAAGGTGGTTGGGTATGCTCCCGTCAGCGTTTAACGCTGCCTCGGCGTCGGTCTGGGGAATAGCCGGGTGCTGACCTTTGGCGAGATCTGGTACGGCGTTCTCGAACGTGCCTCCTAAGTCGGGATTTTGGTTATCGCTCCGATAGCGCGTCCACCAGGTAGTATCGACAGTGAGCTGCCGCAAATTGGTAAGCCGTCCGGTTTGTGGCACTCCTGAAACTCGGCTGGGAGGCACAATCGCGAATTTACTGAGGTCGATCGGACTTGCGCCTTTCGACTGCAAGTAATTGTTCAGGAAACGATGATGGCTAATTTCGTCGTCCGTGTTGTCGGCGATGTATTGAGGCATGTCGCCATCGAGCACTTGCAGCGCAGTGACATAACCTGCGGAAAGGCCCGTGCTGATGGCCTTGCTGTTGAGTTGCAGATCAATCGCGGAAAGACCCTGGGCACCGGCCACGGCAGTGGTGGGTCCACCAAGTTCCGCGTACTGAATCCACAGGTCGGCTTCCACCTGCTCGAGAGCGCTCAAGAATGTCAGAATGGCGATGTCGCCTTTCGTGATCGGTGCCCCATCATTTTCGATTTGCCCGTAAGTCGCTTTGCTCAGTAATCCCACTCCCACGGCGGCTCCGATTCCCAAAGCTCCGTTCTTTAGGAATGAGCGTCGATTCGCAGGACGTTTGATACCACTTCCGGAATGATTCATGACTTTCCCCTTTATCAAAGTTGAGTTCGCATTGCGTGCTTGCGAGAACTGATTGATAGATCTGTTCAGGACAGAGCAGGCTCCCTTGCGCGGGGGAGAGTCCGGTCGCAACTGGCGAAGCTGCCGCCACATTTGATGGCAGTCTGTTCCTTTGCAAATCGACCAGGAGCGCCAAACCTCAAGATGCTCCAACGACCATGACTGAGGCGGCGGCTTTTTTATTCCCGTTGGGAGTAAAAATACAGACTGAGTGTCGCCATATTCGTTTCGTCCGCTTGGCCGACTGTCCCGGCGTCGGAACCAACCGAACACCTGGCGGGCACTTCAACTGACGCGACATGAGCGGCGCAACGAAGATCGGTTACTACTCGGCAATTAACCGGTGGTCGCCAGGGGCTGCGTCGGAGACAAGGCAGAATTCAACTCTGTACTTTCGCCAATAAATCCATTGATAGCCGCCGAGGGATCCTGCGTGGGGACCCCTGTCCGCTTCCTTGGTCGGCCACATGAAGACATTGATGAGATGCCCACCGACCACATAGACGAGCGCGGCGACACTGCGCCCTTCAACATTATCCAACCGCGCTCCCGGCAGTGCGAAACCTTCACCCGCGAAATTGCGGACCGGGAAGCTAAATCGGCTACCTGCTACTCAAGGCTCAGCGCATGGCGGTCACCAAGACCGAATTCATCGTCCTTCAGAAAGCCGCCTAAAATGCGCTCGTCTACGAATTCTCGTCCAGAGCCGTCTTTTTTTATCGTGACTTTTCCATTCGTCATGTTTCTCATCTCGCTCCTTAAGTGCCGGTGAGCGAAAAACAGGATGTGCAGGAACGCCTTGCCGACCTGGTGACAAAGGAAGAGGCCAAAATTCCGCAGCTTGGAATCCTGGCTCTCACTCTCGATGACAAGCTTATGCTGCTGCTGCCTCCGCTGCGCAACCGCTTCGGAGTTGTCGTGGCAGGCAAAGAGACGTACGGAGCTTACCAGGGCGAGGGGCCGCTCCCGGGAGACGTAATCTATTCCGTGAACGGAACGTTCGTTGACAGTGTTGACTCGCTGCGGTCCAGACTGGACGACCGGCAATCGCGTTGCAGGTTGAACGACTGGGCAGTCTTCACTATCTCGTTCTCGAAACAGATAAATAGCTACATCACACAGCTCTTTCCTTTTTTGTTTTCCGCCAAGGAATAAAAAGGATGGAAGCGCAGTCGTTATCGTCGGAGTGCAGAAATAGTTTGCTGAGCCCTATCATTTAGCCCGTGAGGATTCCTAATGCTCGATAGCCTCGTAAAAGACATTCGCTACGGAGTCCGCAACCTGGCAAGAACCCCGGGCTTTGCCGCCGTTGCCGTACTCACACTGGCGCTGGGGATTGGAGCGAACACGGCGATTTTCAGCGTGGTCGAGAATGCTCTGCTTCGGCCCCTTCCCTATCCTCACCCGGAGAATCTGGTCGAGATCTGGAACACTTATCCGCCACAGATTCCCAAGGGTGGGCTCTCTCCGGGTGATTACGCAGATTGGCATCAGCAAGCCGCTAGCTTCTCGGAGATGGGAGCCTATGGGGAGACCTCAAAAGGCTTCAACCTTACAGGCGACGGCGAGCCCCAGCGCGTACTGGTTGGCTACGCGAGTTCTGACCTTTTCCCTATGTTAGGAGCCCGCGTCGTTGCGGGTCGCTCCTTTATCCCTGAGGAGAACCGAGCCGGCAGCGCGCCAATCGTGATCCTGGGCCATCGTCTTTGGCAAGGCCGGTTTGGGGGCGATCCCGCCGTTGTCGGCCGCACGGTTATTCTCGACAACAAGCGCTACACAGTCGTGGGCATCTTCCCTCCTGCTTTTCAGTTCTTGCGCTGGGCCGACTTGTGGATGCCCCTTGGCCAATTTGACGACGACCTAACCGAGCATATTCATCACGCCTTCGCTGTCGTCGCCCGGCTCAAACCGGGTGTCAGCCTTGCGCAAGCGCGAGACGAAATTGGACGTCTCAATCAGCAAGAAGCAATCGCTTACCCGGATGCCCATAAAGGATTTGGCGTCCTAGTGGAAAAACTTAAGGATCCCTCAGCGGCTAGCTTCCGTAGCACCCTGCTTGTCTTGTTCGGCGCGGTTGGACTCGTGCTCCTGATCGCCTGCGTTAACATCGTGAACTTGCTCCTGGTGCGTAACACCGCCCGTGAACGAGAAGTTGCCATACGTGCGGCCCTCGGAGCTAAACCCTGGCGATTGATCCGCCAGTTGCTCATCGAAAGCACTTTGCTTTCCTTGCTCGGCGGAGTGCTGGGAGTATTTTTCGCTATTGTCGGACTGAAAGGTTTGATGGCACTGGCTCCCGCCAATCTCGTCATCTTGAATGAGACAGGGCTAAACGGGTGGGTCTTGGGATTCACAATTGCAATTTGCCTCGCAACAGGCTTCATTTGCGGTCTGCTGCCCGCCGCGCACACGCTAAAGACAAACCTGGCCGGGGTGCTGAAGCAGGGTAGCAAGGGAGCCAATTCCTCCGGGCATCCCAAGACGCACAACCTGCTGGTTATTTCGGAAGTCGCAATGGCTCTAGTTCCCCTCATCGGTGCAGGGCTCCTGCTAAGAAGTTTTCAGCATCTGCTGGAGGTCGATCCGGGCTTCCATGTCGACCACATCCTGACAATGGAAATCCAGCAGCCTGCCCTTTCTTTCGGGCAAATTAAGCAACTCTCTCAGGAAGAGCAGCTCAAGCTGGGCGAGAAGCAATCTCTGCAGTTTGAACATATTGCCGGGCAAATCCGGGTCCTGCCGGGTGTCAAGGAAGCTGGGGGAATCGATGTCTTGCCCCTTGGCAATGAGCTTCGCCAAGCGTCGCGATTTGTGATCGAGGGCCAGCCACTTCCCGCCGCGGGCGCCCGCCCAATCGCTCAGACTCGCACGGTGAGCCTGAGCTATTTTTCTTCTCTGGGAATTCCATTGCGTGCAGGCCGCACTTTCAGTGAGGACGACTGGAAGGTTCTCAACTTGGTCATCAATGAGACCATGGCGCGGCGCTACTGGCCACAAGGCGATGCGATTGGTAAGCGTGTCAATTTCTGCTCGCTTGACCCTAAACCGTGTTGGTTTTCGATCATCGGAATCGTCGGCAACGTCCACCAGTTTGGACTCGACGCCGGGCCGACTTTTGACGCCTATTTGTCCGGAGGATGGACGCCTTATCTTGTGGTGCGCACCGCTTCCGATCCCGCCGGCGTTGCGGCTGCCATTACGGACGTCATCCACAACGTGGATCCCAATCTGCCGATCACGCGCGTGACCACTATGGATGGACTGATCACCGATTCGGTTTCACCGCGCCGCTTTTCCGCGCTCCTGGTTGGAATCTTCGCGGCTCTCGCGCTTTTGCTTGCGGCCATCGGAATCTATGGGGTGATGAGCTATACGGTCAGCCAGCGCACGCAAGAAATCGGGCTCCGCATGGCGCTTGGGGCGCAGGTCGCGAATATGCGCGGAATGATTTTCGGGCAAACTCTCAAATTGACCCTCATCGGCGTTGGGCTTGGCCTGGCCGGCGCTTTCGTTCTTGCGCGTTTCCTGGCCAGCCTCCTCTTCGATGTTGGCATTTACGATCCAGTTACGCTCTTCGGCCTCGCGTTTTTGCAGATCGCTGTCGCGCTTGCCGCTTCTTACATTCCCGCGCGCCGCGCTACGCGCGTGGATCCCATCGTGGCGCTCCGGTACGAGTAGAGTTGCCTGAAGGAATTGACAAGCAATTTGCATGGGAGAATTTCCCCGGTGAGATCGAGACAAAGGAATCGTCGTTGGACTGTCGTCGGGGTTGCAGTTGCCTTAGCTTTCTTCACCTCTGCTCTTCTCATATTGCAATTGGCGCGGTTCTGCAAGTGCGTTATCGGGTTCCGGGCGCGTTTTATCACGTTAGTGGTCGCTCGATGCATCTGTACTGCACCGGCCGAGGTTCCCCAACCGTCGTGCTAGAAGCAGGCGGAGAGGATTGGCTGATCTAGCAGACTGGATTGTCCTAAAGGGTCCGCTCTCCATTGTAACTTGCATCCCGAGATCAAATGACGAACAAGAAACACATTCTTTGCCGTTCGATTCTGTCGCTTCGTAGCGAAAAACCGCGTCTCATCATCTCTACACGCTTTGAGGATGAGATGGTGCTGAGCGCCGCCCTTTCGGAATAAAAGCTTCAAAGCAATAGTTATCCACAATGACGTTCTGAGAAGGAGGCCCGGTCCATGAAAAAGTCTATCTCGGGTCAAGCAGATCAAGCTATAGAACGAGTACTCGAATTGTCAGCGGACGCCCAAATAATAAGACGCAAAACACCTAAAGACTCGCCGGCGTTCCACAGTTTGAGCGGAGCGATAACAGCTTACGGCAAAGCACTGGCAATTCTCACAGCACTTCAACAGCGCGAGGAATTCTACTCAATAATCGCTCAATATGAATCGTCCGAGCAGAGAGTTGCGGCTAGTTGAACAGCAAACATCCACAAAGGCGATCAGTTCACGCGTTCTTCAAGCACTCTCACTTGTTCGGGGTGCTCTACTAACTACTCTTCGGGATCTCGGAAAGGGAGGCCGAACCTTAGAACATCTCCCCGTCGGTTCAAAGCCGTAGACACTTCGGAACGCGTTGTGACACGCGTCTTGGCCGGATAAGGCTGCCTTCATAGGCTGAGGTCCAAGGGAGGTCATTTTGAATCGTTGCTTCGGGGTGTCCCAAGTCTCTTCTTGTTGTCGAACTGGCCGCGGACAAGAAAGCAAGACGGCGAAAAACGTATAGCTATCTCTTTCTTCCGGAACCAACCGAACGCAAGTCTGCTGGAATAAACACGAGAGCGACGCGGTTAAAAGAGTATGAAGAACTCCATACAGCCACGGCACGAGGAGATTGATACCGGTCCGGCTCTGGACTTGGGCGAAACGGAATTCTCGTCGATTGTTGCGGCCGGTTGCGGGAGGTACGTGGGCGTTTTGAAAGAAATTCCAGACAAAATGGAATCGGTCGTCCTGTTCAATTCGCCGCGTACCGGAACAACCCTGGGCCTTCCGATTTCGCGTTTAACCGTGGCGGCCGTGCGCGAGCATCTCGCTGAATCCGATGCCGCATTCGCTGGGGCAGCTGCAAAATGACAAATGACAGCGCGGTAGGCATCATTCTTGAATACAGATTCCGCAACTTTCAGCGGATACTAGCCCGCTGGATTTCCGACCACAACTCCCCCTCGGAGCCCGAGTGGCCCCTCCAAACGTTTGCAATCAATGTCCACATATTTTGGAGCAATCAGGAAGCTCAATGAAGAAGCTTGTGTCGCGTACTCTGTTCCCCGCCTTGGCCGCGATTGTATTGTGGCCCGCGATATTTTTTCTGCATCCGAGGCCGGCGCTGGCACTCAATGACAGCGTTCAAGTCATAGAAGTCACAGCCAAGAAGTACGAGTATTCGCCCGCGCCTATTCATGTGAAGAGCGGAGCGAAAATTCAGCTCAAGATCACCGCGACCGACCATGACCACGGTTTCTCGATTTTGACGGTTCCCGACGGCACCGGATCGAATGGTTCCGTGGGGTTGGTATTCACTTCTCCACAAGAGTGTTGGCAACTCAAGAAGGGCGAAACAACGACGATTGAGTTTCTAGCGCAAACTCCCGGTACTTACTCATTCAAGTGCTGCCATGTCTGTGGCCTTGGGCATCGGGGCATGAAAGGCCATCTGGTTGTCGACCAGTAGGATGTTGTGACAGCTTCTTCGCAAGTTCACAGACTCGATCGAATCAGGACCGAAACATCAGGATTCGGAGCCGCGAACTTCAAATCGGGTTTACACACGCGATACAAGAAATGAATAGACTTTTCTTTTGCGCTCTAATGTGGATTCTACTCTTCACGAATTCCACGTATACCGACTCGAGTGAGCACACGAGCGTACCTAGTGGTTCGAACGAATATGCGGGAAGATCACTCGATTGGCAAACCGACAGGCTCTCAACGACGAATCCCGTCTCGAAGAGTGCAGTAGGATCAGTTCGCGGACTCATCGAACGATGGTGCGCCGCATACGGCGATCTTAACGAGAAGGAACTTGCAGGCTTGGAATCGCCGGACATCGAAATCGTGGATCGCTTCGGCGAACTGCACGTGGCGAAGCAACAACGCGACGAAGAGCGTTTCTGGGCCGAGGGATTCGAGATGATTCGTCGGGATGACTTTCATCCGGTGTGCACCGTAGAAGAGATACGCTCGACCCGTCCCGATGTCGTGATCGTTCACGCCGACATCTCTTACTCCGCTGGAATCCCTTTGAAAGGCGGCGACGACATCCCTGCATTTTCCGAAATCCACACGTTCATAGTGTCGAGAGATGAAGCGGTTTGGCGGATTGCGGGACACGATATTACGAAGCGCGCTCTTCAGTAACATTCATGCACGTTAAATTCGGAATGCTCGACTCGTCTCTGGTCCGTCCTAAAGAGCGCACAGAAGATCCACAAGATCCTTCTTTTCTTGCGGGGTTAGTTTGGTGCCAAGGATTACGTTGAAATATTCCACGGTATCGTCCAGGGTAAGCAGGCGCCCGTCATGCAACATAGGTTCTGAAAGCGCGAACGGGGCCCTTCTCCAGAACGAAGAGCACTCTCCCAGTCTGATCGGGCTGAAAAAAACAGATGCCCAGCACTGCAATGGAATACGTTGCTGTCTTTCTCCCATCCTACTGAACATGTCTACCTAATTTTGGTCGCACTGCTTCGCGAAAACTTCAGCCGAGACCAAAGACGAGTCGGTTCTTGGTAGAGTAGGCTTGGATACGATTATCTTCTCGATATAAACTGAAGACTCTGGAGGGGACGAACCCGAGTGCGCGTGGAGCGCACATATATAAAGGGCCGACGGAAAGTCGATCCGGACTATGCCGCTCGGAGAAAGGGGACACGTGACGGCAGGATTCGATTGTAACGATGGTGCAGCCTGCTGAGTCGCTCCTGTGAAGGACCCGACCAGAAGCTGTGGAACAAGTCCGAGATGCGTGCGGTCCTCATGGTGGTAACGAACATACTCGGAGAGTAATCATTCAAATGAATACATTAGCGCTGGTGGAACGCACAGCGGAGGCCCAGACACCAACTCGCTCGCGATCCCGCGGGGATTTGTTTTTCCGAGCCACTGGTGCCACCCGTGAAGCTCTTATTGCCGCCTCAACAGATTGCTAAGTCGTTGTTGGGAAAAAGGATGGTTGGTAGGGGCATGGATCGAAATTGCATCCCTACTTCACAAAGACCTGCACGGCAATGACTTAGTGCCACTGCCCCAATTCCAATTGTTGTTAAATGTTGTTAAGGGCCAGTGAGATATTCTTTTTGTGAAAAAGATAGGAGCTTCCCGTTTGCGTCAAATTCAAAATCTAGGATGATGTCCCTGCGGAATATCAAGTTTTCGGCGGGGCCTGTCAGTCTGGTTGTTAGGTGTGCTCCCAAATCGTCATAAAAAAGAGGCTTCTTTTCCTGCACGAACTGTATAACCGTCATTTTAGGTGTACCCGGCGGAAGAGAGTACTTCTTTGGAAGATAAGGTATTAACTCTTCGATGTGTGCCTTTGGACGAAGCGGCTTTCCGGGGCATCGCCTCAGATCTTAACGTGTGCTATTTCAACGTCGAACAATCATTTTTTCTCGAGCACCATAGGACTCAGGTGTTTAAGAAGTAGCCCACATCGGGCTGCAATCGCGGCACGACTCGATGGAACGCATTGCGAAGACATCATTTGGGACAATCGCTCCACTTGGAACTGGAGCATTTGTTATTGATCGTAGCCATCCTCGGTCAACAACTCAAACGCGAAATCGTCCTGTGTTCCTCGCCTTTCCGTAGCGCCTTCGGCTTGGAAGGCGAGGGTGGTGTCGTTACAAAGCTAGCCAGGCGAATCTCACGTTTTCCCGAACGGGACTTAGGGCTTGGGTCGCTATCCTATTTCGAAATCCAATTGGGCCGACGATTCGCTTCAGAACGTGTCTTTCGTTTTCCACGATTCGCTTTACATGTGAGGTTCGTAAGGCGCATTTCCTAAATCGGGACTTATAAATTCCGCGGGCAGGATTATCAACACCCTACCACTCGGTAGGCAGTGCGAAGTGCGTTTACCGAAGCATAGTGGCCAAATGTAGAATTAATATTAGCGAAAGTTCTCCACGAGTCTCAGCTCTGAACCCACTTGCTCCTTTTGGCCATACAAGATCCATTGCCCATCCGGAGACAAAGCAAGGCCCCAAGCGAAAGGTTTTCCAAGACTAGCGACGCGCTTGGTGTGATTAGTCGCGAAGTCCAGGAATTCGATAGAAGAGCCCCAGGCCGTACCAGGGACGAAGTAAATTCCCTCGCTTACTATGACTAGACTCCGGAAATCTTTATGATTTTCAATCAGCTTGGTGGCCTGACCGCCCCCCACGGGGACCCTCCAAACGCTGGCCTCGCCTAAAAGTTTGGTGTAGTAAATAAATTTGCCGTCCGGCGATTCAAGCGGCTCTAAGCCACCGTCCCGCGTGACCTGGATCGCATCACCGCCGGTCGCCGGAATCTTCCACACCTGCTGCTCACGTGTGCGAGCAGAGTCAAAGTAGATCCATCGTCCGTCTCTCGACCAGCTCGGGTTGCCATCATTCGCAGGATCGGTGGTCATCCGCTGAGGCTTTCCTCCACTGGCGCTGGTCACCCAAATGTCAGGTTCTCCTTCTCCTTCTGCAGAGTCAAAAGCAATTCGTCCGCCGTCGGGTGACCAGCGCGGGAATGTGACCCACGGACCGCGGAAAGAAGTTAATTGGACAGGATTCGAACCATCGTTATCGCATACCCAGATCTCCCAATTTCCCGAGCGGTTCGACATGAACGCAATTCTCTTTCCGTCTGGTGAGAACTCAGGAGCAAGATCATCTCGCGTTGAGTAGATGAAGGGGCTAGCCCGATTAACGGATCCTGCGCTCGTCACTTCATTTGCCTTTGAGCCACGCGGCGCGGCGATGCGCCAAATACTAGAATGGGTAGAAGTACTTGTGTAAGCAAGGCGGTGCCCACGTCGCGAAATCGCTGCCTCTATAGCATTTTCTCCAAGAGCCACGAGTCGCTGCGGTTCGGCGGATCGGCCTGCAGAGCCGGAAACGTCAATTCTCCACGCCGACTCATGGGCCTCGTCCCAAAAAACAATCTCGCGCCCATCCTCGGTCCAAACCGGAGCAGAGGCGCGAAGATTCCCCACCTCTATCCGCTTCGGTTCATCCACCGCCTTGAGTCCATCGGAAACAGCCAACAAGTACAGATCGATTTTGGCATCGACTGTCCGGCTGAACGCAAGTGTTCGCCCATCTGGGGAGAGGGATGGACAAGTATCGCCGCTCCAATCCCACATCGCTGTAGAAGGTGGGGACGTCAGTCTCCGCTTTTCTCCAGTGTCGATCGCTATCAGGAACAACCCGGTAGGCTTCTTGGGTGTGTCTCGGTCACTGACGACTAGCGAATTGCCATCGGGCGACCAGGTCAGATAGGTACAGGGAAATAAGTACGGTTGAAAGACTTCGGCAATTTTGCGCTCCGGACCGCCCAAGGCTGGAATCAGCAGCACCGCGTTCTTTTCCCGAGTGAGGTGCCGAAGAAACGCGATGTAGCGACCGTCTGGCGACCATGCGGGGCTGTAGTCCAAGACCGGACCAGTAGTAAGCCGCAATGGCTCCCCGCCAGTGCCGATGAGTTTGACGTAGATGTGTGATTCGCTCTGGCTTTTTTCCCGCCGGAAGAATGCCACTTGGTTGCCGTCCGGCGAAAAGCCTGGGTCGCCTTCAGGGTCCGTAGAAGCAGTCAGTGGAGTAACTGTCAGCCGCGGTTCCGGAATTTTCGGGGCTGGACGAACAAACCATAGAACGCCGCCCAGGCTCAGGGCTGCCAAAAGGGCAGCGGCCCAGGGCCACCAAGGGCGAGGCTTGACGTCGGGGGTTGGCCCGACCTCCATCCCCTCCACGGAAACCATCCAGCGATAGCCTCGGCGGGCCAGAGTTTCAATGTAACGGGGATGGTCGCCTGAGTCGCCCAGAGCCTGCCGCAACCGGTTCATTGCGGCGTTGATGCTGTGCTCGAACTCCACGATGGTGTTGTCCGGCCAGAGTTCCTTGCGAATCTCCTCTCGCGTCCACACTTCGCGGGGGCGCTCGAGCAACATGATAAGGATTCGGAACGGCTGCTCCGACAGCCGTAGAGTCTTGCCCGCGTCCGGGCGCAGCTCACCCGCACGTAGGTCAAGCTGGAATCCTTCGAAGCGAACCAGCCTAGGGGATCTATCGAATCCCTTCACAGCGCCCCCTGGAATTTCTGGGATTCTACCATACGAGGAACGAACGCCTCGCTCCTATGAACATCGCACAGGAAATCTCTGTCTCCACTCACACCGCCGCTAAGTCACTGCAAGGAAGCCAGATCGTTGCATGACCTGAAAATGATGGGATTTTGAGACGCCTTGCCGGGATTTTGAGACGCCTTGCATTGAGGCACTTGCCTACCTAGCGGAAGGTCGCCCTCACCACGCATTTGTGGAGGAGGATGACATGAGGGCAGAAAACAGAAGGCTGATCGCCCAGGGAAGTTTGCTCTTAGGCCTTGCATTAACCCTTGCCAGCTCAGGATTCAGTCAATCTCACGCAGTGCCTAGCAGCGAACCCACACACGAGGCGAGCCCAGGACATCTTGAAATTCCCTTCCAGGAGTACCGCGGCTATCTAATCGTTGTTCAAGGATCTCTGGGCGAAACCCAGAGACTAAATTTCATCATCGACACCGGAACCGATCCGAGTGTGATCGACAGTAGAATCGCCCAAAAATTACACATGGTGGGAGAAGTCGGAAGACTTGCCGTGCACAACCAAATCGTCGAAGTGCAGCAAGCCGTGTTGCCAAGCCTGAAAATAGGCCCTCTGCGAGCCGAGTTTCTCCCGGTCTTGATCCGAGACCTAGGCTCTCTGCAGAAGGATCTCGGAACCCGTATCGACGCCGTCATTGGGTTAGATGTGCTCAGTCTGAGCAATTTCAGCATCAACTACACGACAAAACGGATCGTTTTCGGGATGACGCCGGTCTCCGGCTTCTCGGTCCCGTTGCAAGGTACACCGCCCTGGTTGATCGTTCGGATGGCAGTGGATGGAGTTTCCATTGATCTGCTGCTCGACACTGCTGCGTCAGGCATTCTTCTCTTTGAGAGTCGAATTCGGGACCGACTGCCGCAACTGATTAGCCTCGGCGAGCGTAGGTCATCAAACATGGGAGGCGACTTTCGGCTCCAACGCGTGTTATTAGCGACAACGAATTTTGCCGAAACGGATTTCGGTCAACAGAACGCCTTCGTCGTGGAGGACCAAGAAGACGAGAGCCGCGAGTTTGATGGACTGCTCGGGCCTTCCGCACTCGGCCTGAAGCAAATCGCGTTTGATTTCCAGCGCCACACGTTTTCGTGGGCAAGATAGGGGCAGCGGCAGGACCCGCTCCCACCGTTGATAGAGAGTTGCCTGACTCGTGCTTACCTTGCAGGTGGAACGGACGAGGGGACTATTTCTGTTCGTTGACTTGCCTCACGGCACAACCTAAGATGTGCACCAATGCCAGGTACCGATGCGCTCATCGGCCAAACCATTTCTCACTACCGCATCATCGAGAAGCTCGGCGGTGGCGGTATGGGTGTCGTCTACAAAGCGGAGGATACCCGCCTTGACCGCTTTGTCGCCCTCAAATTCCTGCCTGAAGAACTAGCGCAAGACCGCCAGGCATTGGAACGATTTCGCCGTGAAGCCAAGGCAGCTTCGGCGCTGAATCACTCAAATATCTGCACGATTTATGATATCGGTGAAGAAAACAACAAAGCCTTCATCGCCATGGAATATCTGGAAGGCAAGACCTTGAAGCACGTTATCTCGGGTCGGCCCATGGAATTAGAACAATTGCTCGGCATCGCCATCGAGGTTGCAGACGCATTAGATGCGGCCCACGCTAAAGGAATTGTTCACCGAGACATCAAGCCAGCGAATATATTCGTCACGGAAAGAGGCCATGCCAAGATTCTCGACTTTGGTCTTGCGAAAGTTAGTTCTGCAAAGGGCGGCGCTAGCGATACGGTTACGCTTGCCACGCAAGAAGTGGATCCGGCACACCTGACGAGTCCCGGGAGCACGTTGGGAACTGTGGCCTATATGTCGCCGGAACAGGTTCAGGCCAAGGATTTGGATGCGCGGACCGATCTGTTCTCGTTCGGCGCGGTGCTTTACGAGATGGTGACAGGGCGGACGGCATTTCCGGGAACGACATCTGCCATGGTATTCGACGCCATTCTGCATAAGGCGCCGGTTGCACCGGTGAGGTTAAATCCAGACGTGCCGCAGCAGTTGGAACACCTTACTAACAAGGCTCTAGAAAAGGAGCGCAATCTTCGTTATCAGAGCGCTTCCGAAATGGCTGTGGATCTGAAAAGGCTGCGCCGCGAAGTGGAGTCGGGGAAGTTGCGCGCGACACAGGAAAAGGTGAGCGCATCGGAGTTGTCGCCGATGCAACCGCCACCGCAAGGTCAACCGATTGGGAAGATCATCGGCGTCACCATCACGGTCGTTTGCCTTGCCGCAATCCTCGGCTATGTGTTCCGTCCTGGCTTTCCGCCACCGCGTGTTACGGGGTACACACAAATTACCCATGACGGGTTGCAGAAGGCTTTTCATGCACAAGCTGGAGCGATTGTGTTGACCGACGGTGCCAGATTGTATTTGCAGGAATATTTGGATGGGCGCTACATAGTAGCGCAGGTATCGGCGCTCGGTGGCGATACGATTCCCATCCCGATCCCCTTGCCGAACGTTGCTCTCGACAACATTTCTCCGAATAAGTCCGATCTCGTCGTTGGTAGTTTCACTGGCACTGAAATCGAGCAACCACTCTGGGCTGTACCACCGCTGGGGGGCGCGCCGCGTCGTCTGGCAGATACACCCGGTCTGGACGGTACCTGGCTACCCAGTGGAGAGCTTGTGGTCGCCCACGCGAACAAGATATCCGTTGTCGGCCAAAACGGTTCTATGGGTCGCGATCTGGTTGATTTTGGCGAGAAGAACCTGTTCGCTTTTTGGCTGCGCGTTTCTCCGGGCGGTCGGTTTTTGCGGTTCACTCTCGCGAACACGCTAGGCAACTCTTCGTTCGCTCAAGTTTCTGTAGAAGGAGGTAATTATCACCGCCTGTTCCCGAATCATTTCCGCGGAGATGATTTGGGCGACGGTAATTGGACCCCGGACGGACGTTACTTCATATTCACAGTAATCCACAATGGACGGCACGATATTTGGGCTGTTCGCGAACAGAGGGATTTGTTTCATAGGTTTAACGACAACCCCATTCAGTTGACTTCGGGTCCTTTGAGTTTCCAGTCGCCGCAGCCAAGCGCGGACGGCAAGAAGATTTACGCCATTGGCGTGCAGGCGCGTTCGGAACTAGTTCGTTATGACGCCAAGGCAGGTCAATTCCGACCCTACTTTGGTGGAATCTCGGCCCAAAGCTTGGTTTTCTCTCGGGATGCCAAATGGGTCGCCTACGTCTCGTACCCAGAAGGGACTCTCTGGCGTTGCAGTGCCAACGGTAGCAACAAGCTACAGCTCACGTCTGCCACGACGATGTATGTATATAGCGCTTCTTGGTCACCTAACGGAAGTCAGATCGCTATTTGGGCAAGTGAAACAGGGAAGGCCGACCGGATCTACCTCATTCCTTCCGGCGGAGGGGTGGCCCAACCGATTAGCGCCGGTGAACTCAATGATCAGTGGCCGAGTTGGGCTCCGGACGGAAACTCGATTACCTACAACGAGCTCTCCGGATTTGGCTCAGCAGTCAAGACGGTGGATGTTAGGACTCTTAAGGTTTTACCTGTGCCAGATTCCGACGATCTCGTGCAGCCAGAGCTCTCACCAAATGGACGCTATTTGGTTGCTTCTAGCATTGCGGGCGACAAGATGCGTCTATTTAACTTCAAAACACAGAGCTGGTCGAACTTGGTCACCATGAACGTTGGTCATACGGTGTGGTCCGCCGATGGGCATTACATCTACTTCGGGAGCGGCGATGGTCCTGGAGCCGCGATCTACCGAGTGGCGGTGCCCGACGGAAAAGCAGAGCGAGTAGCGAGCCTTGAGAACTTCAGAAATGCCGTGACGCCCTCGATGATGAGCACGCGTCCTTGGATGGGTGCGACGCCAGAAAACGCACCCCTCTTGATACGCGACACCGGTTCGCAGGAAGTGTATGCGCTGGATTTTGACGCACCATGATATTGAGTGAGTTACCAGGTGCTTTTAGAGCGCTCGCGGTGTAGCTGTCTTGTTATGGTAGGCCAAACCATCTCGCATTACCGCATCACCGAGAACCTCGGTGGGGGCGGCATGGGTGTCGTCTACAAGGCCGAAGACACCAAGCTACACCGCTTCGTTGCCTTGAAGTTCCTTCCTGATGGATTCACGCCAGATTCACAAGCTCTGAGCCGCTTCGAGCGCGAGGCCCAGGCTGCTTCCGCCCTGAATCATCCAAATATTTGCACCATCTATGAAATCGGGGAACACAACGGCCAGCCCTTCATTGCAATGGAGTTTCTCGACGGGCAGACTTTGAAGCACCGTATTTCTGGCAAACCGCTTCCGCTCGACGAGATGCTGGAACTGTCGATTCAAATTGCCGATGCGCTCCGTGCAGCGCACGCTCAAGGAATCATCCATCGAGACATCAAGCCAGCAAATCTTTTTGTGACCAAACTGGACAACGCCAAAATCCTCGATTTTGGTCTGGCGAAAGTAGTCCCTGCTGGCGAGAGCGTCGGTGTATCACAGTTGCCGACCGCCACAGCGGGGGAACTCTTGACCAGCCCCGGCGCAACGATGGGCACCGTCGCTTACATGTCGCCGGAGCAAGCACGTAGCGAGGAGTTGGATTCGCGGACAGACTTGTTCTCTTTCGGTGCGGTTCTCTACGAGATGGCAACGGGCCGGATAGCTTTTCCGGGTAAGAATGCTGCGGTCATTCATGACGCGATTCTGAATCGGGCACCGACGCCGTTAGCACGAGTGAATCCTGACTTCCCGCTAGACCTGGAGCGCATCGTCGATAAGGCATTGGAGAAAGACCGCAAGTTGCGCTACCAAAGTGCGGGCGAGATTCGTACCGATTTGCAGCGGCTGAAGCGAGATTCGGATACGACCCGTTCAGCCGCCGCGAGGTCTCAGGTCGAGTCGAAGTCCGCCCGGAAATCCATGCGATGGGCGGCGGTCATTGGAGCCACAGTCCTGGTCATCGGATTGACGGTGGCCGGTTGGTTCTTCCACACCCGCAAGGAACGCGTCCTGACTGACAAAGACACCATGGTGCTTGCTGATTTCACAAATACAACTGAAGACCCGGTCTATGGTGACACGTTACGACAAGCGCTTGCGGTGCAACTTGAACAATCACCGTTTCTGAGCATCGTGCCCGAGCGACAGGTACAACAAACCTTGCGCATGATGGGGAAATCACCAGACACGAAACTCACTCCAGAAATTGCCGGTGAATTATGTCAACGGGCGGGAAGTAGCGCGGTTCTGCTCGGTTCAATCACTCAAATCGGCACGCAGTACAGTCTGATTCTGAAGGCTGTCAGTTGCTCCAATGGACGGGCCATAGCGAGCACAGAAGCACAGGTAGGTGATCGGTCTCAGGTATTGAGCGCACTGGGCAAGGCAGCATCAGAAATCCGCAATAAGCTCGGCGAATCCCTCAGTTCCGTTAAGAACTACGATACGCCGTTAGAGTTAGGTTCAACGCCGTCGCTTGAGGCATTGCAAGCCTACACTAAGGGACGGAAAGCCTTTGTCGACGGTGATCTTGAAACCGCCATGAGCATGGACCAACATGCCATTGAGCTCGACCCCCAATTTGCCCTGGCGTACTTAGATTTGGGTGTCGTTCACTCGAACCGCGGTGAAGGATCTTTGGCGGATGAAAACATAAGCAAGGCATACAGCCTTCGAGAGCGCGTAAGCGAACGGGAGAAGATAATTATTACGTCTGCGTATTACTTTTATGTGTTGGGTGACCTCGAGAAATCGCTTCGAGGCCACGATGTGTGGGCACAGACATATCCGCGAGATTGGATGCCTAAATACGATGCAGCTTCTATCTACAATCAACTTGGGCAACACGAGAAAGCATTGAACGAGGCCCGCGGATTGTTGGTTCTGGGACCCGAAAATTCGAAGGCGGCGTATTGGTTCATCATTAGTTCCTATATTTTCCTAAACCAGTTTGAAAAAGCCCGCGATTCAATCGAGGAGGCAACGTCAAGGCACGCGGAACCCGACGACTTAATGATGAGACTCTATGACCTTGCATTCTTGGCGGATGACACAGCAGAAATGGAGGAGCAGGTGCGTCGGGGAGCAGGTAAACCCGATGATGAATATTTCCTGCTGGGAATGGAGGCTGAAACGGCTGCTTACAAAGGACGGTTGAGGAAGGCTCGGGAGCGTTTTCATCGAGCAATATCCACGACCGAATCACAGAAATTACAGAGAACGATTCAAATGACGGGTGCACTTGATGTTGCAGGGGCCTTAACTGAGGCACTATTGGGAAGCGGTACTGAAGCCCGAGACGCTGCGATTTCTGCGGCCAAGCGCTCATTCGGTCGATACGAAAAAGGTGCGGCAGCAATGGCGCTGGCCTTAGTGGGTGAGACGACCCGTGCACAGGCAATGGCAGATGATTTGAACAAGCACTTTCCAGAAGACACCATCCTGCGGTTCAACTATCTGCCGACTGTCTACGCCCAGACTGCTCTAAACCACCACGATTCTTCGAAGGCCATTCAGCTGTTAAAGGTTGCAGCTCCCTACGAACTAGGGAACATCGAAGGTCTCCCTGTCCTCTATCCAATCTTCGTGCGAGGTAACGCCTATTTGGCTGCGCATCAAGGAAGTCAAGCGGCCACTGAATTTCAGAAAATCATCGACCACCGAGGCATCGTCCGGTACGAACCCATCGGGGCACTCGCGCATCTCCAACTCGGCAGAGCGTACGTGATGCAAGGCGACACCGCAAAAGCCAAGGCGGCCTATCAGGATTTCTTCACGCTTTGGAAAGACGCGGACCCTGACATTCCGATTTTCATCGCTGCGAAAGCGGAATATGCGAAGCTTCAATAGTCCTGAGGCGAGTTAACTCGAGTTGTCAGCGGACGATTACCGTCTCCCTGAAAAGAGGACGGACAGAGCGAACACCATTGGTGATGTGGCATGTCCGTCCTGAGCGCAGTTTTCTTGGCACCTAGTCTTAGTCTAGTCTAGGCTTCCGGATCGGATTAGGGGTTGCCAGGTAGGCATGCTGTCCGGCTAAAATATAGCTGCCCACAATCTGGCCCGCCTCGTTCACCCGAATGGCCTCAGTGAAGAACGCGTTCGGGAAGTCCACGGTGCTGAACTTGCCCGCAATCAGTGTGAAGCCGTGCTCAGTTCCATTGTTGTCGTCGAAGCGGCCGACAATCTCCCCGTTTGCAGCGATGCCGTTAGGCTCTGTCGCGTCAAGAGCGCCGGGATAGTCAATCGCGGAGAAACTGCCCGCGATCAGCAGAAAGCCATGGATGATCCCGGAGGCATCGAGGTAGTTGCCGACGATTTGTCCCCGGTCGTTGATCTCTCCGGCCGCCGTACCGCCCTCGGCACCGCCCGCGGCACCGGGATGGTCGATGGTGGTGAAATTGCCAGAACTCATCAGAAAACCGTGGGCGTTCCCCGAGGAGTCGACGTAGCCGCCAACGACTTGGCCCCTGTCGTTCATGCCCTGAAGAATCGTGGCGGTAGCGCCGGGAAAGTCAAAGATGGTGAAGGCGCCGTGGTTTAGCAGGAAGCTGTGCCGCACTCTGCTGCTGTCCAGAAAGTGGCCGCCGATGACACCGAGGTTGTTGATGGCGAGGACGCGCGTCTGGATAGACCCCGGCACATCGACGGTTGTGAAGTTTCCCTGGCTCAGTAGATACCCGTGGAACACACCGGAGGAGTCGCGGTACGTGCCCACGATGTCGCCGTTATCGTTGAGCCCCAGGGCGCGAGTCTGATTCGCGCCGGGGAAGTCAATGGTCGTGAAGCTGAAAGAGCCGCTTACCACCCCGGCGGGCGCCAAACTAGTGTTCATGGGTGTTTGAGCTAGAGCTAGGGCCACGGAAAGGACAACTAGAACCAAGACTGCTGGAATTTTATATTTCAAGGTTTCCTCTCCTTCAGAACCGAAAGTTAATAGCGAAAAACCGATGCGTCGCATGTGTTGACGAGTAATCTGCTTCATAAACCTTCTCCCTTTATAAACCGTCAGCCCTTGCGCAAACATAACAGCCTTGCTTTGGTTCACAAGCGACAAGACACGACAACGGCGACACTACTTCGCTTGTCGTGTTTTGCCGCCTCTAATTTCTCTATTCTTGATATGGGTCTTGCGTCTATCCGATGGCCCGGTCGAGCGTTTCCGTTTAGCGTCCTCAAGGATGCGGTTAGGGGATTTATCCGCGCAGCTGAAAAACTAGCTGTCGGTCCACGAGTAACGCGTTTCCGAGGAGGATACACTCATCATATTTAGTGTCACGCGCTTTATAGTACCAGCGCTTTATAGTACCAGATAAGATAACACTAGCTCAGATTGGGGCGCGAGGCCGCTTGGCTACTCGGTCAACTCCAAATCGGCAGAGCCTATGCCATGCAAGGCGACACCGCCAAGGCCAAGGCGGCCTATCAGGATTTCCTCACGCTCTGGAAAGACGCCGACCCTGACATTCCCATCCTCATCGCTGCAAAGGCGGAGTACGCGAAGCTTCAATAGCTATCTGGCTCGAAAATCACTGCGCTTGTGCTTGGCTGGGTTGAGGATTCGGTGATTCGATCCGATAGCCGAGGTTTCGGAGTTGCCGGATCATTCTCGCCGTGCGCTTTTGCTTTGACTGCATGG
>Ga0210392_10000300_pt1 | contig 34319 bp, 32 predicted proteins | sample IncBWC30OmetaG_FD_161057 | JGI IMG/M metagenome (GOLD analysis project Ga0210392, IMG submission 161057) | Forest soil microbial communities from Barre Woods Harvard Forest LTER site, Petersham, Massachusetts, United States - Inc-BW-C-30-O ... | reverse complement strand
TGGCTGATTCGTTCCGCTAAGTTGGTGCGTTGGTTATGTTTAGCACCGATGTTTATTGTGCGAAGTGTAGGCTATGGCCTTAGCGACCGACGCGACTTGTCGAGTGAGCAAAGTTTGATCCTTTGATCGAATACCGGTGATCGCGCACACTTCGCGCGATCATTAATGACCCCACTTCCAATTCCGAATCTCCGGCAGGTCTTCGCCATGTTGGTCGATGTATTGCTTGTGCTCGATCAACTTGTCCTTGAGTTGCTGTTTTAGATAGATGCCCTTGCCGCCGGCCTTCGGCACGCGGTCGATGGTGTCCATCACGAGGTGGAAGCGATCCAGCTCGTTCAGCACTGTCATGTCGAAAGGCGTGGTAATGGTGCCCTCTTCTTTGTAGCCACGGACATGGATGTTGTCGTGGTTGGTGCGGCGGTAAGTCAGCCGGTGGATCAGCCAGGGATAGGCATGGAAAGCAAAGATAACCGGCTTGTCCTTGGTAAAGAGCTCGTCGAAATCCAAATCACTTAATCCGTGCGGATGCTCCGTCTGCGGCTGCAGCTTCATGAGATCGACGACGTTGACCACCCGGATTTTCAGGCCTGGCAGATGTTCGCCAGGATGGAAACTGCGGCGAGCGTCTCCAGCGTGGGCACGTCGCCACAGCAGGCCATGATCACGTCGGGCTTGCCGCCTTGGTCGTTGCTGGCCCATGGCCAGATTCCGATGCCCTCAGTGCAGTGCTTGACGGCCGCGTCCATCGTCAGCCACTGCGGCGCCGGGTGTTTGCCCGCGATCACGACGTTGACGTAGTGCCGGCTGCGCAGGCAGTGATCCATCACCGACAGCAGGCAGTTTGCGTCCGGTGGAAGATAAACCCGCACGATCTCGGCCTTCTTGTTCACGACGTGGTCGATGAAACCGGGATCCTGATGCGTGAAGCCGTTGTGATCCTGGCGCCAGACATGCGAGGCCAGCAGGTAATTCAACGAGGCGATCTTCCGCCGCCACGGCAGGTGTGACATGGTTTTCAGCCACTTCGCATGCTGGTTGAACATCGAATCGACGATGTGGATGAACGCCTCGTAGCAGTTGAAAAGTCCATGCCGCCCGGTGAGCAGATAGCCCTCAAGCCAGCCTTCGCATTGGTGCTCGCTGAGCATTTCCATCACGCGCCCGGCGGGCGCAAGAAATTCATCGTTCGGCACAGTCGCCGCGTCCCATTGGCGTTTCGTCACTTCAAAGAGCGCCCCGAGTCCGTTGGAAAGTGTTTCGTCAGGGCCAAAGACCCGGAAATTCCGCTGCTCATCGTTCAACTTCGCCACATCGCGCAAAAAAGGCCCGAGCACATGCGTGTCGCCAATGCCGCGTGTTCCCGGCAAAGGCACCTCGACGGCATAGTCGCGAAAATCCGGCATCCGCAGGTCGCGGAGCAGAATGCCACCGTTGGCGTGCGGGTTCGCTCCCATGCGTCGTTCGCCCTTCGGCGCAAGTTCGGCCAGTTCCGATTTCAAGCGGCCCTGCGCATCGAAGAGTTCCCCCGGCCGGTAGCTCCTCAGCCAGCCTTCCAATTGCTTGAGATGTTCTGGATTCGTGGCCGGGTCGGAGAGCGGCACCTGGTGCGAACGGAAAGTGCCTTCAACCTGCCGGCCATCGATCATCTTCGGCCCCGTCCAGCCCTTGGGTGAATGGAGGACGATCATCGGCCAGCGTGGACGCGCCATGTTGCCGCGGGCGCGGGCGTCCTGCTGGATTTTTTTGATCTGCTCCACCGCGATGTCGAGCGTCGCGGCCATCGCCTCGTGCATCAGCGCGGGCTCGTGGCCCTCGACAAAATAAGGCGTCCACCCGTAGCCGCGGAGCAACTGTTCCAATTCCTCGCGGGTGATGCGCGCGAGGAGGGTCGGGTTGGAAATCTTGTAACCGTTGAGATGCAGGATCGGCAGCACCGCGCCATCGGTGGCTGGATTGAGAAACTTGTTGGAATGCCACGCCGTGGCCAGCGGCCCGGTCTCGGCCTCGCCATCACCGACGACGCAGGCCACGACGAGATGAGGATTGTCGAACACCGCCCCGAATGAATGGCTCAGCGAATAGCCCAGTTCCCCACCCTCGTGGATCGAGCCCGGGCATTCCGGCGATGCGTGGCTGGGGATTCCGCCGGGAAACGAAAACTGAATAAAGAGTTTCCGCAGCCCGGCTTCATCCTGGCTGATGCCGGGATAGATTTCGCTGTAAGTGCCCTCAAGGTAAGTGTTGCTCACGACGGCCGGCCCGCCATGCCCGGGGCCCGAGACATAAATCATGTCGAGGTCGTATTTTTTTATGACCCGGTTCAGGTGCGCATAGATAAAGTTCTGTCCCGGTGTCGTGCCCCAGTGTCCCAGCAGCATGTGCTTCACATCGGCGATCGCCAGCGGCCGCTTCATCAGCGGATTGTCGTAAAGGTAAATCTGGCCGACCGACAGGTAGTTGGCCGCGCGCCAGTAGGCATCCATTTGTTGGAGCAGCTCCGGCGTGAGAGTATCACTTTTCATGGTTAAGTTTTTTCTGAATTAAGCCGAGGTTGAGAACACGGATGACGGACCGTGCGATCATGAGCTCCTCGTCGGTGCGGATGACCCGCACCTTGACGCGACCAACAGCCGGCGAGATCAGCGGGGCATTCTTTGCATTACGTTTTTGGTTTATTTCGACGCCGAGAAAGTCGAGCCCGGCGCAAATCCGCCCCCGGATGACCGGCGCGTTTTCGCCGATGCCCCCGGCAAAAACGAGCGTGTCCAATCCACTGAGCGCGGCGGCGAATGAACCGATCCATTTTTTCGCCTGATAGCAAAACAGTGCGACGGCTTCGGCCGCGCGGATGTCGGTGGCTTCATGTGCGCATAACTCGCGCATGTCGGAACTGGTCTCCGAGATGCCCAGCAAGCCCGACTCATGGTTGATCATATGATGGAATCGCTTCGCGGTCACCTGTTCGGCGCGGGCGAGATACCAACTGAGGCCGGGATCCAAATCGCCCGAACGTGTGCCCATGGGCAAACCTGCCGTTGGGGTAAAACTCATGCTCGTATCCATGCTTTTCCCGCCGAGCACGGCCGTGAGGCTCGCACCGTTGCCGAGATGCGCGAGAATCACCCGGCCTTTCGCGGCCACGGGATCAAGGCGGCCGAGTTCTTCCATCAAATAGGCACAGGACAGACCATGAAATCCGTAACGCCGGATCCCCCTCGCATCGTACCGCCGCGGGATCGGCAGCAAGTGCGCCACGCGCGGCAGATCGTGATGGAAGGCGGTGTCGAAGCAGGCGATCTGGATCAGGCTTGGAAACCGCCGGTGAAAAGCCTCGGTCAATAGGATCTCCTCCGGCAGATGCTCGGGGTCAAACGGACTGAGTTGGTGCAACTCCTCGACCATCGCCGGCGTGATGCGCTGGGGCTTCCAGTAATTCCGACCGCCATGCACCACGCGATGCCCAACGGCCGTCAATGCGCCAAGCCCGATTCGTTCCTGCACCCAATCCATCAGCACGTTCACCGCGGTCGTGTGGTCCGGCACAACGACCGGCCGTGAGAAGTTGTCCGTTTTTTTCAAACCTTTTACTACCAAGCCGCCTTGCGGGAGGCCCACTCCTTCGATCCGGCCAGCCAGAATCCGCTGCATGGCATTGTTTGCCTCGAACAACACGAATTTGATGTTCGACGAGCCGCCGTTGATCGCCAGGACGCAAGGCGACGCAGATTTCATCGGTAAACTCCCGCGACAAAACGACCTGTCCGCGAATCCTGCTCAAAATAGACCTTCATGGTTTCACTCTAAAGGACAATCGGCGACCCAACAATGGGGTGTTCACGCCGTTGGGGTTTCAATCAACCCTTCTCTCGTGCCCTTCAAACAATCCAAGCGGGCAGGCCAACACCCCATAGCCCGTACTGAACTTTGAGTTCATCTTGAACCATTGAAAATGACACCTGCAGCAACTGCGGGCTATTTATCGACCCGTAAGTTCGGAACCTTCAAAAAATATGTCCTCGACCGCCATGCTCACCGGCTCGCATCTGCGAACCTACAACACAATCTTTCAACATCCGGTCTCGCACAACTTGGACTGGCGACATGTTCGCGCCCTGTTTGAATACCTGGCCGAAGTCGCCGAACAACCAAACGGCAACCTGAAGGTGACCCGCAATGGGCAAAGCTTGGTTTTGCATCCGGCCCGCACAAAAGATGTCGCCGAGACGGACGAAATCATGGCCTTGCGTCACTTTCTCGAACGATCGGAGACGGCGGCGCCAACAACAGATAAAAAAGAGACCCAGTGGCTGCTCGTGATCGATCACCATGAGGCGCGCCTTTTCTGTATTGAAATAAGCGGTGGCCTTCCAAAGCAAATTTTGCCGCACAAGCCGGACGACTATTTTCGTCATGCCCACAACTCGAAAGATTTTTCGCGCGGACAAGAAAAACCGGATCCAAACAGCTTCTTCGAACCGGTGGCCAAGGCGCTGAAGGCCACCGGCCAGATTCTAATCTTCGGCACCGGCACAGGCACAAGCAGTGAAATGGACCAGTTCATTGCGTGGTTGAAGCTCCATCACCCGGAACTGGCCGCGCGGATCATCGGCTCGTTGGTCGTCGATGAACACCATCTGACCGACGGCCAGCTTCTCGAGAAGGCGAGAGAATTCCATTCGATCCACTGAATGCCTCACGCATTAAAACCATAAAGTCGGCAATTGACCGTATGGGGCGAGGCGCTGCTGGCGCGCCTCTCGGCGGCGCACCGCGATGAATTGCGGCGGATCGGCCCGGAACTGCGGCGGGCACTCGAAAAAATCGCCGGAAAATAAACGCCACCGGCATCTTCCTAGCCATTCCTCTCGACGGCGCTATTTGTTCACACCTAATTCCTCGTCCTGGGTGTGGTAAACTTTGCTTCCGGACGTCTGGAAGCAAAAGTTACCACAAATTCTGACCCGAAGACCCATGCCATTCTGCAAGTCGCTTTAAATGGTAATCTTACGAAAATCACCCGGTCAAATCCATGTAATCATTCCTTCCTCAGACAAGTGAGCCAGCTAAGCTACCGCCCGCGTGGCCTTGAGGCCGAGCATCTCCGTCACCGATTCGCAAAGGCCGACAAAAGTCTCCTCTGCCAGCGCCAGCCGCCGCCCTTTCAAGTAGGCCACGCTCCAGCGACGGCGCAGTTTGCGAGGACCGAGCGGAATCGACACAAGCGAGCCTTTTTCCAGTTCCGCGCGTGCAATCCATGCGGCGAGCACGCCGACGCCGAGGCCGATCTTCGCCAGTTCCTTGATGGCTTCCATGCTGCCAAGTTCGATGAAGTTGCTGAGCAGGATTTTTTCCTCGCGAAAATAATCGCTCATGAGACGGAAGGTATAGCTCTTCTTACTGTAGAGGATGAGCGTTTCGCTTCCAATGCTCTCACGCGGCGCCCGGCCAAGCTTGGCCCACGGATGCAGTGGCGCGACAAAGAATCGAAGTTCGTCGTAAAACAACGGCACATACACAAACTCATCCTGCAGGTTGGAAGTCGGCTCAAGGATCAGGGCAAGATCCACTTGCCCGGTGCGGAGCAACTCGAGCTGGCGGTCATGGTCGCCTGGTTCGATTTTGATGACGCATCGCGGAAAGCTCTGCCGGAACTCTCGCAGCACCGTCGGCAGGATGTGCTGGCACGCCGTGGTGCTCGCGCCAACGCGCAGGCGCCCGTGACCCCACTTCGAAAGCGTGTCGAGCCCCGCCCGAGCCGTTTCCATCTCGCGAAGGATTTTTTCCGTGTGTCGCAGGAATTGCTCGCCCGCCTGCGTGAGTAGCACGCGTTTGCCCACGCGATCCACCAGGCGGCAGCTGAGATTGGTCTCCAACGCCTTGATCGCATGGCTGACCGCCGACTGGGTGAGAAACAAATCCTTGGCCGCAAGCGTGAAGCTTCCGCGGCGCGCGAGTGCGGCAAATGCATGCAGTTGGCGGCTGTCGAGAGTCGGTTTCATGGATGAGCCGGATTCATTCTTTGGATGAAATCTTTGAGAAGCATTAATTGAGCCAATTGAATCAGCTGGCACATCGGCGGCTAAAGAACGGACAACTCACGATGCCGATAAAATCGCCAAAATCCACGCCGGACGCCACTCGCGCGCGTCCGCTCCGCGTCGGCTTTTTGCCCCTGACCGATGCTGCGCCGCTCATCGTGGCCCAGCGCCACGGTTTTTTTGCCAAGCATGGGTTGCAGGTGGAACTGCACCGTGAAGTCGGCTGGGCGACCATCCGCGAAAAAATCATCTACGGGGAACTCGATGCCACGCAGGCGCCTGCGCCCATGCTCTGGGCCACCCATCTCGGCTTGGGCTGCGCTCCCTGCCCCGTGCTCACCGCCCTCGTGCTCAACCTCCACGGCAATGCCATCACCCTTTCCCGGGCGCTTTGGGGTGCCGGCGTGCGCGACGCTGCCGGCGTGCGCAACCTCATCCGCACCTGGCCCTCCGGCCAGTTGCTGACCTTCGGCGTGGTATCTTTGTTTTCCTCGCACTATCTCCTGCTGCGCGACTGGCTGCGCGGTGCCGGCCTCAGCCTCGAAAGCGACGTGCGCATCGTCGTCGTGCCGCCCGCCCAAATGTTTCGCAATCTCGCCGCCGGCACCGTCGACGGCTACTGCGCGGGCGAGCCGTGGAACACCCTCGCCGTGCGCGAAGGCGCCGGCTGGTGCCCCACCTGGAGCGCGGCGCAACAACCCGGCCAGCTTGAAAAAGTACTCATGGTCACGCAGCAATTCGCCCAGAAGCGGCCCGGCGAGCACGCCGCGCTCGTGGCCGCGCTCGCCGAGGCCTGCGCGTGGTGCGACGAACCGCAACATCGCGAACCCCTCGCGCAACTGCTGGCCGAGGCCGACTATCTCAACCTGGCCGCGCGCGTCATCGCGCCCGCACTCACCGGCCGCTTCGACTGCGGCAGCGGTCACGTCGAAAGCACGCCGGATTTTCACATTTTCCACCGCGGAGACGCCAACGTACCCACCGCCGCCAAGGCCGCCGAACTGCAGTCCGCCCTCATCGGCGCCGGCCTGCTCACCGCCACCACCACCGACCTTTCTGAGTTACCACCGCACCTCTTTCGCGAAGACCTCTATCGCGACGCGCTCAACACCAACCAAACACATGAAGCCATCTCCTAAACAGACTCCCGCCAAGCCGCACGCCAGCCCGGCCGTTACGATCAACCGCCGTCAATTCCTCACCCGCAGCGCCGCCCTCGCCGGCAGCGCCGCCCTGTTTGCCGCCCTTGGCCGCAAAAGCTGGGCCGCCACCGCCGACTCCGCTTCCGATGCGCCGGAAACACCGGACATCAATTTTGGCATGATCGCGCTGACCGACTGCTCGCCGATCGTCATCGCCCACGAAAAAGGTCTTTTCAAAAAATACGGCATCAATTCCACCGTCACCAAGGGCGCCAACTGGGCCGCCATCCGCGATAATCTTTCGACTGGCTCGATCCAGGCCACGCACATGCTCATCGGCATGCCGCTCGCCTCGACCATGGGCCTGCTCGGCTCACCGAAAAAGCCCATGGTCATCCCGTGGCTGCTCAATCGCAACGGCCAGGCCATCACTTTGAAAACCGACTGGAAGGGCCAGGTTGGCGCCGACCCGAAGGCCTTGAAGCCTTTCGTTGACCAGGCCAACAACCTCGGCGAACCGCTCACGTTCGCGATGACGTTTCCGCCCGGCACGCACGCAATGTGGATCCGCTACTACCTCGCAGCCGGCGGCATCAATCCCGACAAGGACGTCAGCCTCATCGTTGTGCCGCCTGCGCAAATGGTCTCCAACATGAAGATCGGCAAGATGGATGGCTTTTGTGTCGGCGAGCCGTGGGGCGCCCGTTCCATCGCAGATGGCATCGGCTACACCTCGGTCTCCACCCAGGACATGTGGAAGGACCACCCGGAAAAAGCCTGCGCCTTCACCGAGGAGTTTCTGGAAAAAAACCCCAAGACGGTCAAAGCCATCCTCAAGGCGTTGCACGAGGCCAGCGTGTGGCTCGACGTCATGGACAACCGCCCCGAGCAATGCGACATCGTCTCCCGGGCCACTTATATTCATTGCGACGCCAAGACCATCCTCGGCCGCCTGCAGGGCCATTACGACTACGGTGACGGCCGCAAAAAAGAGGACGATTACTACATGATTTTCAGCAAGCGGAACTGCAATTATCCGCAGCCGAAATACGCCAAGTGGTTCCTCTCGCAATACCGCCGCTGGGGCATGGTGCACGGCGCACCCGACTACGACGCCGTCGCCAAGCGCGTCATGCGCACCGATATCTACGAGGAGGCCATGAAGGAAATCGGCTATGCGCATGGCGGCCTCAACAATGACACGGAGACGCTCTTCGACGGCGCGGTCTTCGATCCGGCCAATCCCGAGGCCTACGCCAAGAGCTTCGCCGTGAATAATCTCAAGGGTTGAAAACCCATGCCTCACGCAACGGACGCCATGTACGCAGAGGATTTCACAGACTGGCCGTGGTGGCCTTTGCGACCTTTGCGTGAGGCCAATCAGCACGGCACCAACTCCAATCCACCATGAAAAAATTTAAATTCGACTGGCTGATCCTGCCCATGCTGGGCTTCGGATGCGTCCTTATCTTCTGGACGATCCTCAGCGCCACCGTCGCAAAAAACCTGCCCTCTCCGGCCAAGACCTGGGATGCGAGCAAGCTCTACATCCTCGAGCCGTTCGCGAAGCGCGGCGAGATGGACCAGGGCATCCTGCGTTTCACCTGGTATTCGCTCGAGCTCGTCGCCAAAGGGTACGCCCTCGCGATCATCATCGGCACGCCGATCGGATTTTGCCTCGGGCTCTCGAAGGCGTTCGCCAAGACCTTTGATCCGATCATCCAGGTGTTGCGCCCAGTGTCGCCGCTCGCCTGGCTGCCGCTCGGGTTGGTGCTCTTCCTCGACGCGGGCAAGGACGCCGGCACGCTCGGCGCGCTCTTCACCATCGCCATCTGCTCGATGTGGCCGACCGTGCTCAACACCGCCGTCGGCGTGCGCGCCGTGCCGCAGGATTATCTCAACGTCGGCCGCGTGTTGAAACTCTCGCGCTGGAAGACGCTCACGAAAATCCTCATCCCCGCGACCCTGCCCTACATGTTCACGGGCTTCCGCCTGAGCCTCGGCATCGCGTGGCTTGTGATCGTCGCCGCGGAAATGCTCACCGGGCGGCCCGGCGTGGGCGGCTTCCTCTGGCAGGAATACAACAGCCTCGTTTATGAGCACATCATCCTCTCGATCCTCACCATCGGCTTCGTCGGCTTCGCCCTCGACCGCCTGATGAGCCTGCTGGAGCGGCGATTTAAAACGGTATGACCCATGCGCGCCCATTCCCATCATTAGCCCCGGTCATAAATCATAAATTTTCCGTGCCTTTTCTCGAACTCAACCACGTCACCAAAAGCTTCGGTGCCCATTGCGTGCTGCAGGATGTGAATCTCTCCATCACACGCGGGGAGTTTGTCGCCATCGTCGGCTACTCCGGCTCCGGCAAGACCACGCTCATCTCGCTCATGGCCGGCCTGATCAAGGCCGATACCGGCACGATCAAGCTCAACGACCTCGAAATCACCGCGCCCGGCCCCGACCGCGGCATCGTGTTTCAAAACTACAGCCTGCTGCCCTGGCTCACCGTTTATGAAAACATCGCCCTCGCGGTGGACCAGGTCTTCCCGAATTACTCGCCGGAAAAAAAGCGCCAGCACATCGGGAAATACATCGAGATGGTCAATCTCACGCCCGCGCGCGACAAGAAGCCCGCGCAACTTTCCGGCGGCATGCGCCAGCGCGTGTCTGTCGCGCGCGCCCTCGCGATCGACCCGCAGGTGCTCCTGCTCGACGAGCCGCTCTCCGCGCTCGATGCGCTCACCCGGGCGACCCTGCAGGACGAGATCGAGCGCATCTGGGAAGCCGACAAAAAGACCGTCGTCCTCATCACCAACGACGTGGACGAGGCCCTGCTGCTCGCCGACCGTATCATCCCGCTCACGCCCGGCCCCGGCGCGACGCTCGGCGATCCCGTCGCCGTCCCCCTCGCCCGCCCGCGCAACCGCAAGGCGCTCAACCACGATCCCGAGTTCAAGCGCCTCCGGGCCCTCGTGATCAACCAGCTGCTCGGTTACAACGCGCGCCGGCGCACCACGGTCACGAAGAAACTCATCCTGCCCGACATCCTGCCGGAAAACCTCGACGCGCCGCGCACCAGCCGCCGCCGCCCCCTCCGCCCGCACGAAATAAAAAAGGAAGAAATCTCCATCAGCTCCTAAAACAGCATCTGCCTCATTTCCAAGTTTCCGCTTTTCGATTTCCCAATTTCCCAATTTTCATGTCCTCCTTCCTCGAAATCTCCCGACTCGGCAAAGTTTACCCGACCCCCAAAGGGCCGGCGGTCATCGTCGAGAATTTCGACCTGCGCATCCGGAAGGGCGAATTCATCACGCTCATCGGCCACTCGGGCTGCGGCAAGTCCACCGTGCTTTCCATCGTGGCCGGCCTCACCGAGGCCACGACCGGCGGCGTCATCCTCACCGGCAAGGAAGTGGTGGGCGCCGGCCCCGACCGCGGCGTCGTCTTCCAATCGCCCTGCCTCCTGCCGTGGCTCACCGCGTTTGAAAACGTCATGCTCGGCGTGAACCAGGTTTATTATACGGCCGACGACGAGGAACGCCGGCAGATCGCCGAATACTATCTCTCGGTGGTCGGCCTCGCGGAGTCGATGCACAAGAAACCCGCCGAGCTCTCGCAAGGCATGCGCCAGCGCTGCGGCATCGCGCGCGCCTTCGCGCTCTCGCCCAAGGTCCTGCTGCTCGACGAACCGTTCGGCATGCTCGACTCGCTCACGCGCGCCGAATTGCAGGAAGTATTGATCGACCTGTGGCAGAAGGACCAGAAAACCGCCATCATGGTGACGCACGATGTGGACGAGGCGCTGTTCCTCTCCGACCGAGTCGTGATGATGACCAATGGCCCCGCCGCCACCGTCGGCGAAATCCTCGAGGTTAAATTTCCCCGCCCGCGCTCGCGCAAACAGCTGCTCGAAGACCCGGAGTTTTACCGGCTGCGCGAGGAGCTCATTGGCTTCCTCGAAGAGCGCTCGCACCACCGCCCCGCCTCTTCCCTGGCTGCTCCCGTCAAAGCGCCGCCGTCCCGCCTCAACCGCCTTTTTAGTGCGCTCACCCCGGCATGATCCCTTCCGCCCTCCATCCGCCACCAGCTCCACGGTGACTATTCCGTTTAACCATCCCAGCCATGAACCTTGAAACCAAAACTGCCGCCCTGGACACATTGCCCGACTGGATCGACATCGTGCGCCAGAAAGTCGAGTCGCTCAACTTCGGCGTCGTGCAGTTGATCGTCCACGATGGCCGCGTCACCCAAATCGAGCGCACGGAAAAAACCCGCCTGCCCCTGGGCCGCGACGACATTATTTCCCATTAAAGTTTCTGCCGATCGGCACACACCGAAGGCCTTTGTCCAAGCCAACCACATCGCACTGACCAGACCACTGGAGGTTCCCATGACCAAACACCAAACACACCAGTGAACCACAACCATACCTTTCGTTTCGTGTCAGTGCTTCTCGCGCTGTTCACCGCCGCGGCTTCCGTCCGCGCCCAATATGTGCCGTCCGTGCCGGCGGCGCCGTTTCCTGGGTATATCAACAACTATCTTCGCAACTCCAACCCCTACCTGAATGCCTGGGACATCGGGGTAAACGCCCGCGGCCGCTTCGAGGACAAAGACGGCGCCGGTTTCAATTATAGCGGATCCAATGCCGATTTTCGCCAGAACGGCAACGGCCTCACCAACAATAATAATAACAAGTATTATATCACCCGGATCATGCCGCGCATCGGCTATACGGCAAAATGGTGGGCCTTCCTCGTCGAAGGACGCTCCAGCTCCTCTTGGGGCGACAACCGCGGGGCCTTAAATGTCCTCCCCGCCGACGCCAACAAGCCCGGCCGCAGCCTCGCGGAAAATGACTCCGATCTCAACGTCCATCAGGCCTACGTCATGATCGGCAATCACAAGGAATTCCCGCTCTCCTTGAAGATCGGCCGCCAGGAACTCGTCTATGGCGACCAACGCCAGTTGGGTAATTTCCGCTGGAACAACAACGCCCGCACTTTTGATGCCGCAAAAATCCGCTGGCAGAACAAATTTTTTGGCGTCGATATGTTCACCGGCGGCCTGGTCTATAACGATAATCATAATTTCAACCGCTCGCATATCAATGACGACCACTTTTCGGGTGCTTATTTCAATTTTCCCACGATTTCCCGCAACAACATCACCGAGGCTTATTTCTACTCCCGCAACGTGACGGTCGGCAGCGCCACGGTCGATGTGGATCCGAACAAAAATCCCGACGCCGGCGTCGCCGCGCCTTTCCGCAATCCGGCCAAGCAGGATCTCTATACCGCCGGCCTGCGCTTCAAGTCCAAGCCCCTCGCTTACGGCCCATGGGATTATTGCATGGAGCTCATGCATCAGTTCGGCAACCGCGCCACCACGGGCCCCACGGCTTTGTCCGCCGCCGTGGCCTCCGCCCCACGTTTGCAGCAGCGGGCTTATGCCGCCGTCATCCAGGGCGGCTACACGTGGACCGAGTCTAGCTGGCAGCCCCGTCTCGGGCTGATCTACAGCTACGCGTCCGGGGACAAAAACCCGAACGATAAAACCAGCCAGACCTACCAAAATCTCTTTGCCACCACCCACTTGCACTATGGGTACATGGACTTGAACAGTCTTCAGAACCTCGACGACATCCGTCTGGCCTTTACCGGCAAGCCCACCCCCACGACCAGCTTCGCCCTCGAAGGCCACCTCCAATATCTCGATCGCAAAACCGACAGCTGGTACAATGTCGCTGGTGTTGCCCGCAGCGGCGGCACGGCCAATGCCGGCAACGGTTATGCCATCAGCCCAAGTTTCAGCCGGAACGTGGGCGAGGAAGTCGACTTCGTCACGAGCTGGAACTTCCTCCCCTCCGCCCAGATTGAACTCGGCGTCAGCCACTATTACCGCGGCAATTACATCAAGCAGTCGCTCCGCACCCTCGGCTCCAAGGACGCCAGCTATTGCTATGTGCAACTCACGTTGACGCTTTGACGATGTCGAAAAATCCCAAATGCCAATTTCCAAACGCCAAATAAAACTGAAGATTTAAACCTTAATATTGCTTGGCACCCCTCGACACGGCTCGTCGACAACGCTGCGCACTTGTCGCCGCCATGGCTATTGGAGATTTCTTTGGGATTTGCCGTGTCCTCCATAGCTCAAAGAGCGACGGAGGAGCGTCTGGCGTTTGGGATTTGAGCGCGGCAGGGCGCTCCGTTCATGAGAAAAATTCATCATTTCGATTAAAACCTTGAGCGGATTTTGTGAGACACGCCCAACCGAATGGCATGGCGCGGGCTAAAAAGAGGGTGATCCCTCCACCTGTCCCCTGCCGTGACGACTGCACCTCTGCCCACTAACGAGCCCCCTGCCGGTTTCACCCCCGAGCAGAAGCAATACCTTGAGGGATTTTTCTCCGCGCTCGCCGCACAGCTGCCTTTCGTCGGCCACACCGCGTCGGGACAGATCACGGCTGATCCCAACCACGCGCCGACGAATCTCGCCGAACCGCCGGCGGAAGACACCGTTTTCGGCACACCGCTCGATGAACTCTGCAAGCCCGAGCGCTGGAAATACGACGAGAACCCGCTCGATATCTGGGAAAAACTCGTCGCCCACGCCGCGGACGACAAATTTCCCGACGAGGCCGACACCTTCCGCTTCAAGTTCCACGGCCTCTTCTACGTCGCGCCGGCCCAGGACAGTTTCATGCTGCGCATCCGCCTGCCCGGCGGCGAGATCACCGCCCAACAACTGCATGGCCTCGCCGACATGGCCGCCGAATGGGGCGGCGGATATGCGCACATCACCACCCGCGCCAATTTTCAGATTCGCGAGATTCATCCCCGTTACACCATCAAGGTTCTCACCCGCCTGCAGGAGCTCGGCCTCACCTCGCGCGGCGCCGGCGCCGACAACATCCGCAACATCACCAGCACACCCACCAGCGGCTTCGATTCCATCGAACTCATCGACGTCCAGCCCTTCGCGAAAGCCCTCCACCACTACATCCTCAACCACCGCGACCTCTACGGCCTGCCGCGCAAGTTCAACATCGCCTTCGACAGCGGCGGCTCCATCAGCGCCGCCGCCGACACCAACGACATCGGTTTCTTCGCCTGCCGCGTCACGGAGAAATCCCTTTCAACTTTCAACCCTGCCCTGAGCCCGCCGAACGGGTCTCAACTTTCAACTGCCCGGCCCGAGCCGGGCATATACTTCCGGGTCCAATTGGGCGGCATCACCGGCCACGGCGATTTTGCGCGGGACACCGGACTGCTCGTCAAGCCGTCGGAATGCGTCGCCGTCGCCGCCGCGATGCTCCGCGTGTTCAACGAAAACGGCGACCGCACCAACCGGAAAAAAGCCCGCCTCAAATACCTGCTCGAAAAATGGGGCGTGGAGAAATTCCTGGCCGAAGCCCAGAAGAAGCTCGCCTTCCCGCTCGGCCGCCTGCCACTCGAGTCCTGTGAGCCTCGCCGCCCGCTGCTCAAGCATGGCTGGGTCGGCGTCTACAAACAAACGCAACCCCGGCTGAACTACATCGGCCTCGGTGTGCCGGTCGGCCGGCTCACCCCGAAGCAGATGCACCACCTGGCCGACCTCGCCGCGAATTACGGCAAGGGCGAGCTGCGCCTGACCGTCTGGCAAAGCATCATCCTGCCGCACATTCCCGACGCCTTTGTGGAAACCGTGAAGCGCGGCCTGCATCGCATGGGTTTTCCCGTCGAGGCCTCCAGCACCACCAGCGGCATCATCGCCTGCACCGGCAACAAAGGCTGCAAATATTCCTCCGCCGACACCAAGGGCCATGCCGTCGCGCTGGCCAAGGCGCTCACCAGCCGCCACGTCACCATCGAGCAACCGGTCAACATGCACTTCACCGGCTGCCCGCACAGTTGCGCGCAACACTACTGCGGCGACATCGGCTTCCTCGGCGCGAAACTCGCCGGCGGCGACGAAGGTTACCATGTCGTCCTCGGCGGCGGCATGGACCATGAACAGGGCATCGCGCGGGAAATTTTCCGCGGTGTATCCGCCAAGGAAATCCCCGGACTCGTCGAAAAAATCCTCCAGACTTACAACCAGGACAAACAATTGGGCGAAACCTTCGTCGAGTGGAGCCGTCGCCACACCGTCGGCCAACTGCAGGAAATGCTCTCCTAACTTATGCCGACCGTTCCCGTCATCCCCGAAAGCGCCCCGTTCACGCCGGAGCAACGCGCCTGGCTCAACGGCTTTGTCGCCGGCCTGCTTTCCCGCGGCCCGGTCAATCCCATCGCCCAGGCCGCCGCTGCGCCCGCGAGGGAAACGCTCCGGCCCCTCACCATTATTTTCGGCTCGCAAACCGGCACCGCCGAAAGCCTCGCGAAGCTCGCCGCCAAGGAAGCCGGCAAGAACGGCTTCGCCGCCATCGTCATGGACATGGTGAAAATCTCCCCGGCGAAACTTGCGCAGGAAAAAAATGTGCTCATCATCACCAGCACGTACGGCGACGGCGACCCGCCCGACAATGCCAAGGCCCTGCACGCCGCGTTGCATGCGCCCGACGCGCCGCGGCTCACCGGCCTGAACTACAGCGTGTGCGGCCTCGGCGACACCAACTACATCCAGTTTTGTCAATGCGCAAAAAACTTTGATGCGCAGCTCGAAAAACTCGGCGCCACGCGCGCCAGCGCGCGGGTGGACTGCGATCTCGATTACGAGGCCAAGTTTGCCACCTGGCTCAAGGCCGCGCTCGCCGCGCTGGGCTCGACCGAAGCCACGGGTGCCACTGAGGCCCAATCTGAAATTTCAGATTTGAAATCTGAGATCTCCCCTCCGGTGGCGGGGTCCAGCCGGAAAAATCCTTTTTCGGCCCCGCTGCTCTGCTCGCGCGTGCTCAATGCCACCGGCTCGGCCAAGGAAGTGCGCCACGTCGAGTTCTCGCTTGAAGGTTCCGGCCTCGTTTATGAAACCGGCGATGCTCTCGGCGTGTTTCCGCAGAATTCCCCGGAACTCGTCGCCGAGCTGTTGACCACGCTCGGCTGCGATGGCGAGGAAGCCGTGCCGGTGCCCAATGGCACCACGACCTCGCTGCGCCACGCGCTGACGGCCCATTACGATCTCGGCAAACCCTCGCCCGAGCTCGTCTCCCGCTTTGCCGCGCCCACGTCCGGCGGCGGCGCGGCCACGGCCACCGTCGTGATGCACCTCATCGACGTCGTGCTGGCGCGCCCCGAAACGCGGCTCGCGCCGGTTGATTTCGTGCGCCTGCTGCGTCCGCTCCAGCCGCGTCTCTATTCCATTTCATCGAGCCTGCGCGCCCACCCAGGCCAGGTGCATCTCACGGTCGGCGCCGTGCGCTACGAGGCCCACGGCCGCGCGCGCCACGGTGTTTGCTCGACGTTTCTGGCCGATCGCTGCACGCCCGGCACCACGGTGCCGGTTTACGTGCATAGCAACAAGGCCTTCAAGCTGCCCGCCGATCCGTCGGCACCCGTCATCATGGTCGGGCCGGGCACGGGCATCGCGCCGTTCCGCGCCTTTCTGCAGGAGCGCCGCGCCACCGGCGCCAAGGGCAAAAACTGGCTCCTCTTCGGCGACCAGCGCGAAGGCACCGATTTTCTCTACCGCGACGAACTTCTCGCCTGGCAACGCGATGGCCACCTCGCACGGCTCGACCTCGCCTGGTCGCGCGACCAGGCGGAAAAAATTTATGTGCAAAACCGCATGATCGAGCAGGCGGCCGAATTGTATTCGTGGCTCGAGGCTGGCGCATACTTTTATGTGTGCGGCGATGCCAGCCGCATGGCGAAGGACGTGGATGCCGCGCTGCACAAAGTGGTCGAGCGCGCCGGCGGCAAGTCGGCCGCCGATTATATCCAGTCCCTCCAGGCCGCCAAGCGCTATGCCCGCGACGTGTATTAACCGTGGTTGCACCGCAAAAAAATTTCTCGCTGATCGACGAGCTCCTCGCCGGCCAGCAACAGTTGCAAACGCCGGTGGCGCGTTTTGCCGGCGCATACGACCACGGTGACACCGCGCTAAGCGTCCAGCTCATTCCGCTCACCGCGCCCGGCCCCGGCGAACAATACGCCTTCGAGGTCGACCTCGACAGTTGCACCGGCTGCAAGGCCTGCGTCGCCGCCTGCCATTCGCTCAACGGCCTCGACGAGCACGAGACCTGGCGCGACACCGGCCTGCTCGTCAGCCCCGAGCCGGAACATCCTTTTACCCAGACGATCACGACCGCATGCCACCACTGCGCTGATCCCGCCTGCCTCCATGGCTGCCCCGTGCTCGCCTTCGAAAAAGAGCCGATCACCGGCATCGTGCGGCATCTCGATGACCAGTGCATCGGCTGCAATTATTGCGTGCTGATGTGCCCCTACGACGTGCCGAAATACAATCCGGCGCGCGGCATCGTGCGCAAGTGCGACATGTGCCACGACCGCCTCGGACACGGCGAAGCGCCCGCCTGCGTGCAGGCCTGCCCCACCCACGCCATCAGCATCGTCACGGTATCCACGCACGTGGGAACAAATTCGCGTGTGGACACCTCGGCCTTTCTCGCCGCCGCGCCCGACCCGGCCCACACGCAACCCACCACGCGCTATGTCTCGAAGCGCGCACTGCCGAAAAATCTCGTCGCGGCCGATGCCGCCGTGCTCCAGCCGCAACCGCCACACTGGCCGCTCGTCGTCCTGCTCACGCTCATGCCCATGGCCATCGGTTGCAGCATGGCGGACAAAATTTTTTCGCTGCCCACGCCGGTTCTCACCATCGCCGGCTGGCTGGCCGGTGCCGCCGGGCTCTCGCTCAGCGTCCTGCACCTCGGCCAGCCGAGGCGCGCCTGGCGGATCTTCCTCGGGTTGCGCAAAAGCTGGCTCAGCCGCGAAGCCGTCGTCTTCGGCGCATGGTTTCCGCTCGCCACCCTTTACGCGGCCATCCGGCTCGGCTGGATAGAAGCTCCCGACCCGTTGCGTTCAACCCTCGCCATTGGCACGGCCGTGCTCGGCCTTGCCGGCCTGTTCTGCTCCGTGATGATTTACGTCGATACCCGCCGCGAATTTTGGCGCTTTGCGAACACCGCCCCGCGCTTTTTTGGCAGCGCCCTCGTGCTGGGCGTCGCCGGTGTGCTCGCCACACCCGGCGCGCCCCAAACCATTGAGTTCGTGCTCATCGCCGCCACCCTGTTTAAATTTGCCTTTGAATTAGGCGCCTTGGACCCGTTGCACGATGCAAATGACCACTCTCCCCTCACCCCGGCGTTGAAGACCGCGCGCTTGCTCGCCGGGCCGCTGCGCCGGGAGTTCATCCTGCGCATCGTGTGCGGTGCGTTGGGCGGCGTGCTTCTGCCGTTGGCCATTGCGACCGGCGCAGCCCCGGCAGCAGTAGCCTGGCCCGCACTCGGGCTTGTAATCCTCGGCGAGCTGGCCGAGCGTTACCTTTTCTTCCGTGCCGTCGTCGCGCCGAAAATGCCCGGCGTCGGCCACGCATGAATGAAACACGCGCTCAAAAACCTCTTGCGCGCCCGCCAGGGGCCCATGACCGAGGAACTGGTGCTGCACCCCGGTGACTTCGGCCTCGGCCGCGTGCCTGCGCGGCTCAAGCCCAAGGGCACGGTCGTTTCGACGTGCGGTTTTTGCAGCACGGGATGCTCGCTCAAGGTCCATGTCGATGCCCACGGCGAAGCGCTCAACCTCAGCGCCGATCCAAAGTATCCCGTCAACCTCGGCATGGCCTGCCCCAAAGGCTGGGAGGCGCTCGCGCCGCTGGCCGCGCCCGACCGCGCGACCACGCCGCTCCTGCGCAACGACCGCGGCCAGCTCAAGACGGTCGACTGGGAGCGCGCGCTGCTCGTCTTCTGCGGCAAGTTCAAGGAAATCCAGGCGCGCCACGGCGCCGCGGCGGTCGCCTTCATCAGCACCGGTCAAATCGTCACCGAGGAAATGGCTCTGCTCGGCGCCGTCGCAAAATTTGGGATGGGCCTGCTGCATGGCGACGGCAACACCCGCCAGTGCATGGCCACCGCGGTTGCGGCCTACAAGCAGTCGTTCGGCTTCGACGCACCGCCGTTTACCTACGCCGATTTCGAGGAGAGTGACGTCATCGTACTCTGGGGCTCCAACCTCTGTATCGCGCACCCCATCATGTGGCAGCGCGTGATGCGCAACCGCCACCGGCCGGAGATTATCGTGGTCGATCCACGCCGAACGGAAACCGCCCAGGCCGCCACCCGGCATGTCGCGTTGCGCCCCAAAAGCGACCTCACGCTGCTCTATGGACTCGCCCGCCTGCTCATCGCGCGCGGCGCGGTAAAGCAGGAATTTATCGAGGCCAGCACCAGCGGTTACGAAAAGTTTGCCCGCTTCGTGGAGGATTTTTCCGTGGACCGGGTCTGCACCGAGACCGGGATCGCGCCGGAGCAACTGGAAAAATTCGCCGAGGCCATTGCGCGCGGGAAGCGCGTGTCGTTCTGGTGGACGATGGGCGTGAACCAGGGCCATGAGGCCACGCGCACCGCCCAGGGCATCATCAACCTCGCGCTGATGACCGGCAACATCGGCCGGCCCGGCACTGGCGCCAACTCCATCACCGGCCAGTGCAACGCCATGGGCTCGCGGCTGTATTCCAACACCACCGGCCTGATGGGCGGATACAATTTCACCAACGCCGCCGACCGGGGAAAAGTCGCGGAGGCGCTCGGTCTCCGCAAGGAATGTATTCCGCAGGAGAACAGCCTCGCCTACGACCAGATTCTCGACGGCATCGCCGAAGGGAAAATTCGCGGCCTCTGGGTCATCGCGACCAATCCCGCGCATTCATGGATTCACCAGGGCCGCGCGCGCGCGCTGCTCGACCAGCTCGATTTTCTCGTCGTGCAGGACATGTACACGACGACCGAGACCGCCCAGGCCGCGCACCTGGTATTGCCCGCCGCCGGCTGGGGCGAAAAGGAAGGCACGTTCATCAACTCCGAACGCCGCTTCGGCCTCACCCGAAAAGTCGCCCGCGCACCGGGCCAGGCGCTGAGTGATTTTGCGATCTTCAAACTCATCGCGCACTATTGGGGCTGCGGCGGAATGTTCACCCAGTGGTCCTCGCCCGAGGCCGTGTTTCAATTGATGAAGAAACTCTCGCGCGGCCAGCCGTGCGACATCACCGGCATCCGCGACTACGCGCACCTTGAGGAATGTGGCGGCATCCAGTGGCCGCATCCGGAGGGCATGCCCGGCAACCCTCAGACCGAGCGGCGGCTTTTCACCGACGGGAAGTTTTTCACCAACGACCGCCGCGCGCGTTTCATTTTCGATCCGCCGCGCCCGCCGCCCGAGCCGACCGACAAAGATTTTCCCTTCATGCTGCTCACCGGCCGCGGCACGTCATCGCAATGGCACACACAGACGCGCACCGCGAAGTCCGACGTGCTGCGCAAGCTCTACCCGGAAAAAATCTACGTCGAGATTCATCCCGACGATGCCGCGCGCCTCGGGGTCGCCGGCGGCGGGGCGGTCGAAATCCGTTCGCGACGGGGTGCGTTGACCGCGGCGGCCCTCATCACGGCGACCGTGCGACCCGGCGAAGTTTTTGTGCCGATGCACTACGTCGAGGCCAACCGGCTCACCCACTGGAGTGTCGATCCCCATTCGCGCCAGCCCGCCTACAAAGCCTGCGCCGTCGCCCTCAAGCGGGTTCGCTAAAATCAGGGACGTTTCCAGATTGGCACGTCGGCCTTGAGGCGTTCAATGATACGGGTGGCCAGGCCAAAGGCTTCACCCCGGTGCTTGGCCAGCACCCGGAGATAAAGCGAGGTCTCGCCGACCGGCACCCAGTCCAGTCGGTGGACAAAATAGATTTCTTCGCACGGATGGAAAGCGGCCAGCTCGGCGAAAATTTGTGCGAGCATCGCCTTAGCCATCGGTTCATAGGCTTCATAAAAAAGTCCGGCGATGGACTGTTTATTTTCCATTTCGCGGACAACGCCATGAAATTCCACGCACGCACCGACCTCGCGTGCCAAAAGCACCGATGCTGGGGCGACAATCGGCGTGCAGGTAAATTCAATATGGTTGGTCATGCATCAGCCACCGCTAACCGGTGAAATCACAGCCAGCTCGAACGCTTGTCCAACCGGCTGGTCCCAGTCTGCAAACCGCCGGTTGACAGCCACGCGCACCGGGCTGACGTCAAATCCCGGCGCGATCCGGCGCAAAATGGCGCGTGGTGTTTCCTCCGCGGCACATTCCACGCTTTGTTCGCCAAAACCGAGTTGCTCGCGCGCCTGCGCAAAGGCCAGTACTTTAATCTGCATTCAACCTCCGATCGCCGTCATCACTCGTTGCGGCTGATAGTTGTTGCGAAACAGGTGCTCCGCCGGTTTTTGCGCCAGCGTGTCATGAAACAATTCTTGCAGGCGGGCCGCGTCAATCTGCGGGCGCAGCGCTGGTTTCAAATCGGTCTCGAGATGGTTGCCGAGGCAGGGGCGGAGCTTGCCATCACAGGTCAGGCGCATCTTGTTGCAGCGCCCACAGAAATGCAGGTCGCTCAGGGCGCCGATCAGGCCCACGGTCACGCCGCGTTTTTTCAGACGAAAATATTGCGCCGGACCAAAACCGAACGACTCGGTGAGCGGCTGCAGCTCGTCTTCACGGCACAGTTTTTTCAGGACTTCCGCCACCGGCAGAAAGTTGGTCTCATTCAACATTTCGGTCAGGCTGACCGGCATTAATTCGATGAAGCGAATGGCCACGTCATGCGCCGCTGCAAAATTCAACAGCGGAAAAATTTCGCCGTCGTTTTTACCGCGCATCAACACGGTGTTTAACTTTACCGAATCAAAGCCGAGTTCCCTGACCAGGCGGATGCCATCCAGCACCGGCTGAACTTCCCCGCTGGTGATGGCGCGGTAAATCGCCGGATCGAGCGCATCGAGGCTGATGTTGATGCGGCGCAAACCTGCTTCAAACAGGGGCCGTGCCAGCTGGGGCAGGCGCGTGCCGTTGGTGGTGATCTGCACAGATTCCACGCCTGGCAGAGCGATCAAATCGCGGACAAACTCGACCACACCCGAACGGATCAATGGCTCGCCGCCCGTCACGCGAAACCGCTTGAATCCAAGCGCGACAGCGGCACGGACGACGGCGAGCATTTCATCGAACCCGAGCATCTCCGATCGGGGCAGCCAGTTCGAGTAGTTTTCCGGCAGACAATAAAGACACCTTTCGTTGCAACGATCGGTGATCGAGAGCCGCAGGTAGTCAACCTTCCGGCCGTTTGGATCAATCAAGGCAATCATTTTAAGAGATCGGCGGGGGTGTTGACATTGCGATAGAGCAACCGCTCCGCTTCGTTCAAAGGATAGCTTTGCGTGTGATTTCGCCGCAACAGAATTTGCGCGAGGGATTGCAGCGAGGCATCATCGCCGGCCAGCGCAGTCTTCGCTGCCACAGCTGCTTCGACCGGATAAATGGCGCACAACGGCTCGGCATATTTGCTGCTCATCGGAATTACTCCGCAACCAAGTCGCGCCAGGGACCATAGCTGGTGCAAATGCCCCGCCGGCATCTGCGGCAGATCAATCGCGAGCGCGAGCAAATGCGAAGTTTGCAAACGCTGCAACGTGGCGGCCAGGCCGCTCAACGGTCCGCGCGAAGGCGGCTCGTCCAGCACGACTTCGATTCCGGGTGGACACCACGCGGGACGGCTCCGCGCGGAAACCCACAGTGTCTGGGGCTGCAATTCGCGCAGCAGGCCAAGCTGCCGCGACCAAAGAGGCTCGCCGGCAAACATAAGCGCCGCCTTGTCCGCGCCCATGCGGCGCGACGTCCCGCCGGCGAAAAGTACCGCGGTCAATGTCATGCCGTGTCCACGCGCAGACTGCCGTCGCTCAAAATCAACGCACGCAGGCCGCCACGCCCTTTTAGGAAATTTTCCGCGCCAGGCGCGAACGCCGTCTCCATCCAGTAGCAGGGCTTGCATTCCTCGGTGCCGCGAAAACGCACGCCCTGAATTTCAAATTCCGTGCCAATCAGCCCATTCAAATCCACCCCCTCAGTGATTACGTTGCGCCGAAAAGCGGACGGATCCTTGTCCTTGGAGCCGAGTGCATGGCAAATCGCATGGTAAATTTCCCAGGCAAAAAACGTTATCTGCCCCTTGTAATTTTCCTTGTGATCGAAGTATCGATCGCCACGAAGGCCCCTCCCCGCCACACATTCGACCTCCCGTACTGCAAGAATTGGGTTTTCTCCCGGCGGCCGCCCATGGTGTCCGACGTAATTGTGTCCCGGCGAAAGGTAGAGATGACGAACCTGCACGCATCAAAGATAGCCTTTGTCACCTGGATTGCCTAGCGTTTTTGCATGATTTCGTTGCACAATGCGCGGGCTTTGATCCAGGCAAAGATCCAACCACTGCCCGGACAGGCTGCGCTACTGGAAAAAGCCTTGGGTCGAGTGCTGCGCGAAGATGTCTTCGCGGCCGATGATCTGCCGGCATTCGACCGCTCGGCAATGGATGGTTATGCGGTGGGCCTTGACGATGATTCGCCACGGTTTCGCGTTGTGGGTGAAATCCAGCCGGGAGTTGCGCCGGCATTAACTTTGCAGCGCGGTGAATGCGCGCGCATTTTCACCGGTGCGCAAATTCCCTCCGGCGCTTCCCAGGTGCTGATGCAGGAGGATGTACGCGCCGAAGAAAATGTTGTGACACCGTTACGACGCAGCCGTATTACCCACATTCGCCGGCGCGGAGAAGATGCGCGGCGCGGAGACTTGTTGCTAAAGAACGGCGCCCGCCTTGGTGCGGGCGAACTTGCCTTGCTGTCCAGCCTCGGCGTGGTGCAGCCGAAAGTTTCGCCGCCCAGCCGCGTGGTGCATTTTGCCACCGGCAATGAGCTCATCGATCCGGCGCAAGCGCCCGCGCCAGGGCAAATCCGCGATTCAAACAGCACCCTTGTCGCCGCGTTGGTCAATGCATTTGGCGACGAACTGGCATGGCAGGAGCGCGTCCCGGATGACCTCGATATGCTTGTACAAAAAGCCCATGCACGCTTCGAGCAGGGATGTGATCTTCTGCTTGTTTCCGGCGGCGCGAGCGTCGGCCGGTATGATTTTGGCCGGCCGCTTCTGGCCAAACTTGGTTTTCAGACGCATTTTGAAAAAATAAATCTGCGGCCCGGCAAGCCGCTCGTGTTTGCCACGCGCGACCGGCAAGCCGCGTTTATTCTGCCGGGTAATCCTGTTTCACATTTTGTCGTGCTGCATGCAGCGGTGCGGCTGGCGCTGGAAATGTACGCTGGCGCCGAGGCCCACTGGCCGCTGGCCAAAGTCCGGCTGGCTGAAAACTTCGATTACCGGCCCGATACGCGAGAGACTTACTGGCCGGCACGGGTGACGATTCAGGACGGAGAGCTTGTCTCGCATGCCCTGCCCTGGCAAAGTTCCGGTGATGTGGCCGGGCTCGCCGGCGCAAATGCCCTGTTGCAATTTCCCGGTCGCATCGACTCGCCAAAGGCCGGCGACATCATCCAGGCTTTGCTGCTCGAACTGCCATGAAATTCTCCCATCTCGATCCCAAAGGCCGCGCCCGCATGGTGGATGTCGGCGGAAAATCAACCCAGCAACGCACCGCCGTGGCAGCAGGCCTCGTGCACTGCCAGCCGCAGACCATCGCCGCGCTGCGCGACCAAAAGCTGCCCAAGGGCGATGTGTTCACGGTGGCCCAGATCGCGGCCATTCAGGCGGCCAAACGCACGGACGAATTGATTCCGCTCTGCCATTCGCTGCCGCTCGACGCGGTGGAAGTGACTTTTGCGCTTGAGACTGACGCAGTCCGCATTCGTGCCGAGGCACGCACCAACGCGCGCACCGGCGTGGAAATGGAGGCTCTCACAGCAGTGAGCGTGGCGGCGCTGACGATTTACGACATGTGCAAGGCGGTGGACAAAACCATGGTGATCGAGGGCATCCGGCTCGTTTCCAAAACCAAGCGATGAAAATCGGGCGCGTAACCTTGAGCGACCGCGCGAGCAGCGGAATTTATGAAGACCGCAGCGGGCCGGAAATCGAGCGGCTGGTGCGCGAGCATTTCGCAGAGCCGGTGGAGTTCCAACGTGTGCTGCTGCCGGATGAGCAGGCGCAAATCGAGGAGGCACTGAAAAGTTTATCTGCCAGCGGCTGTGCTCTGGTCATCACCACCGGCGGCACCGGCCCGACCGCGCGCGATGTGACGCCCGAGGCGACGCGTGCGGTGCTGGACAAGGAACTGCCGGGGTTTGGCGAGGTCATGCGAGCGCTTTCATTTGCCAAGGTTCCCACCGCTATTCTCTCCCGTGCCATGGCGGGCGTGCGTGGGAAAACCCTCATCATCAATTTGCCGGGTAATCCAAAATCCATCGCGGAATGCCTGCCGTCGCTGCTGCCGGCGATCGTCGAGGCGATTGACCATGTCGCAGGCTTTCGCCCGAAGCTGAAGACATGAAAAAATTCATCCGCCGGTGTGTGGCCGGAGAAGCTTCACCGCGGCGAGCGCGAGCACAACGGCGAAAAACCGCCGCAGCATCGACCGATGACGTGCTTCGCAATTTCGAGCCGCTCGTCAATTATTTAGGCAATGGCCGTGGGCAGACCGGACGCAGACAGTAGTGCGGTTCCGCAGTGCGTTCGAAAAGCGCCGGAGGGGCGTCTTGCGCGGCTAGCCGGCCATTTGCGAGCACCAGTATTTCGTCGCACACCACGAACATCTCCTCTGGATGGTGGCTGACATAGAGTAGAGGTACGCCGAATTCGGCCCGGATTCGTTGCAGATAGGGCAGAATCGCCGCCTTGTGTCCGGCGTCGAGGCTGGCCAGCGGTTCGTCGAGCAATAGCAGGCGCGGACCGGCCAGCAGCGCACGAGCGAGGGCCACCCGTTGCCGCTCGCCGCCCGAAAGACCGGTAATTCTCCGTTCAGTGAACGCAGTGATATCAAGTGCTACACAAACTTGTTCCAGTGAGCCAATGCGACTGACTGGCGTGCCGTTGCGCCGACCGTAGAGCAAATTTTGCCTGACGTTCAGGTGAGGAAACAATGCGCCATCTTGGGGCAAATAACCAATGCGCCTCCGTTCGGGCGGCAATTGTACGCCAGCTGCAACGTCGGTGAGCACGGTGTCGCCATGCCGCACAATGCCCGCTTCCGGATGGCGCAGGCCGGCGACGATCTCTAACAGGGTGGTTTTACCCGCGCCTGAAGGGCCGAAAATGCCGGTAACGTGGCCTTTGCATGTGGTGTCTAGTTCGAACGAAAAAGCGCCGGTGCACAGACGCACGTTTTGAAAAACCAAGCTCATGACCCGCGCCTCCGCAACAACCGCTCGCCGCACCAGACTGCGCCGAAGGCAAGCGCCACCGAGATGAGCAATAGTCCGAGCGCCGGTCCATCCCGGTCGAGTTGCACGAGATGATAGATGTCGAGCGAGAGCGTATTCGTTTCACCGGGAATATAGCCGGCCACCATCACCGTTGCACCGAATTCGCCGAGCGCTCGCGCGAATGCCAGCACGCTCCCAGCCAGCACACCGCGCACAGCCAATGGGAGGGTGATAGTGACGAACACTCGCCACGGCCCGGCTCCGAGCGTTCGCGCCACTTGCTCGAGCCGCGGATTAACCTCTTCGAACGCCACACGCGCGGTGCGCACGAGCAGTGGAAAGGACATCACGGCTGTGGCGATCACCACGGCCTTCCAAGTGAACACGATTTCAACCCCTAAGATTTGCGCGAAGAAATGGCCGAGCGGCCCATGCCGGCCGAAAAGTTTCAGTAAAATCAAACCCGTGGCCACTGGTGGGATGACGAGCGGCAACGTCACAAGCGTTTCAACCAACGACTTGCCCGGCCAACGCTTGCGGGCGAGCAGCCAGGCGAGCCCGATACCGCCGGGCATGATCAGGACGGTACTGAGGGCGGCGATACCGAGCGTGAACAGTGTGACGTGGAGAATGTCTTCCATCGATCACTTGGCGGGTGGCGGGAGAAATCCGTACTTCGCAAAGACCGCCTGCGCGCCGGCCGAGGCAAAAAACGCGACCAAGCTGCGCGCGGCCTCGGGTTGTTTTGAATCTTTGATCACAGCCGCAGGATAGGCGATTTTTGGTCCATCTGCGAGAGGAACCTCGTAGGCAATCTTTACCTTTTTGGAGAAAAGGGCGTCGGTTTTGTAAACGATGCCAGCATCGGCATTGCCTGCCTCGACCGCAGCGAGAACGGCGCGCACGTTGTCCAACGCCACGATTTTCGTTTGGAGCTGGGTCCAGAGGGAAAGTTTCTCAAAGTAAGCCTTTGCATAACTGCCGGCCGGCACCGTGGCCGGGTCACCAATCGCGAGGCGATGCACATTGGGCCCGGTGAGATCTTGGGGCGTTGTGATCGGTGAGGGCTCGGTGGCGTTGACGACCAAGACGAGGCTATTTGCCAGCACCGTGCGGCGTGTGCCAGACCGCAACAAGCCGGCCTTTTCCAGTTGATCAACGCGGAGTTCGTCGGCGGAAAAAATGATGTCGGCCGGCGCGCCTTCGCGAATTTGCCGGGTAAGCGTACCAGAGGCGGCAAAATTAAAGCGCAGGGTGTCGCCGGACACCGCAGTGTAACGCGGAGCGAGTTCTTTGAGCGCATCGGACAGGCTGGCCGCCGCAAACACGGTGAGCTCAACCGCCAAAGCGGCGGCCACCAGCTTGGCAGCAACGATCAGGAGTACAAGCAGGCGGAGTGGTTTCATGACAACATGTACAATGACACGATTGATTTGAGCTAGCGTTGGACGCGGGATAGTGAGCGCCTTTTTGTTATTGTGAAGCTTGCGCCGCCTCGACGCGATCATGCCAGTGATCGAAGTAATCGGTGATAGACGAAGCGAACCCGGTATCGGCAGCCAGCCTCGGATTGAAAACGGACCGCAGCACGATGGCGACCGAAGTCAGGAGCGCGCGGCTGAACAAGGCCCTTCCTTGGGAAGCAAGGACAAAGCTTTGATTGGTTTGCATGGTTTCGTGCAGTGCAAAGACCATCACCGATATATTCAATAAAATATATCGAAAGCCATCATGAAATAAATTCCGTGTGCGGATGAACATGTTTTCTGCCAATCACCATGTACCAACGACCCTGTGTCAGCTTGCGGCCAAGGTTGCTCCAACCCTCATCGCCGAGTCGTCATTGGTCGTGCGCAGCCTTGCCTGCGGCATCGCCTTAAAGCATCGTCGGCTCATGCCCAGCAAACTGGTTTCCCTCTCCATCGACCCCCGGTTGCGGATTAATTACGGGCGGCGTTTCGCATTTGGTCCCGGCAAGGCTGAATTGCTGGAGCACATCGATCGCACGGGCTCCATCAGCGAAGCGGCCAGGGCCATGGGCATGTCATACATGAGAGCATGGACGTTGGTTAAGAGTCTGGATTGCGGGTTCGCCGAACCTCTCGTCAACAAAAGCCGGGGAGGCCGCACCCGTGGCGGCGCAACGCTCTCCAAAACCGGGCGTCGTGTGCTCGGTCTTTATCGGGAAATGGAAACCGCGAGTAAGGCGGCAATCCACGCCACTCACAAACGGCTCAACCGCTTGCTTAAGCCCTAAACCAATCGGTGGGCTATTACCCTGCTACAAAGAATTGTACTGCAGCGATATCAAATCGCCCACGCGAGCGTGACTAGTTTTGCCTACACTGCCGGCATTGTGATTAATTTTGACTCAATTTTTTCGCTGCTTTTTGTATGGGCAAATCGAGACTTGTTTTTTTAAAGGCTACCTTCCAATAAATTAAGTAACTTTAGTCGGTGACTAGAATTGCCTCTCTCGAAACTGATGGAATATATCAACTTGCTGCGCTCTCTAGTCATAGCTACCACATTCCCATGTTTCGCCTCGCTTTGGCAATTCTGACCGCTTGGAGCTGCGTGTTCGCGCAGGCTCTGCCGGCGGCTGCGGTGAAACATCATTGCCCTGCTCCTTGTTGCGCACACTGCGCAAGCCAGGGTTGCAATTGTGCGACGCTCCAACCGTCGCCGCAATGGATCGGTTCGGCTGAGCACAAAGCCACGGCGGTTCGTTCCATCAGCATAGCCAAGGCAGTTGGCCGCTACACGATCACATGGAACAAAGTGACCGCGAGCCAGTTGACGGTGCGCGGCATAAGTTACTGCTCCCGCCGGCTGGCGTCTGCGGCGGAAGCTCCGCTGTTTAAAGAGCACTGCAGTTTGTTGATTTGAGCGCGCTCGCGTAGCGCGCCTAGCCGCCGGCCTATGCCGGCGGTTTTCGCTGAGCGTTTCTTCACCGCCTTTCGCGGTTTCACGCCTGCACGCAGTGTTCTCCATGCCGACAATCATGAAGCTTTTATCTCATTTTATTTCCATTTCAATTCTTGCCTCCGCCCTGTCCGCCCTTGCCCGAGGCAACGTGGCCGAAGAACGGATCGCCATCACGCCCGATTTGGTCGACCAACTTCTGGCCGAGGCGCAGACGAACAACCCTGCCTTGCAAGCCGCCGGCGCCCGGGCCGACGCCGCCGGGATGGGCGCGGCCTCCACCCGCCAGTGGGAGGATCCGGTCGCAAACATCGGCGTGATCGCGCCGGCCTCCCGCGGGCAACCGGCCTCGCAAACCGGCGACATCACCTACGGCTTCACCCAAAACCTGCCGCTCTTTGGCCAGCCTGAGTTGATGCGCCGCGTGGCCGACGCCCATGCCACCGGTGCGCACCTGGTCGCCGACTACGAAACCCAGAAACTCCGGCGCGATCTTGTCGCGGCATTGAACGACCTCGCGCTCGCCAACCGCGAACTCGAAATCGGCGAACAGGATTTGTCCTGGCTCGACGCCACTCTCGCCGCCGTCGATCACCGCTATCGCGTCGGCCAGTCCAGCCAGGTCGAATGGCTGAAAATCCAAACCGAACGCGCCAAGGCCGCGGACGAACTGAAAACCCTGCGGCTGGAACGCGAGCACGGCGAAGTCGAGTTGAACCGGCTGCTCAACCGCGACCTGCACGCCTCCTGGCCAACCGTGGAACTGACCCCCATCCAGCCTGCGCTGGCTTACACGCCAAAACTCGTCGCCGCCGCCATCGCCGCCGAGCCCCAGCTCAAGGTGCTCAATCAGCAAACCACCGCCGCCCAGGCCGAGGCCGACCTCACCCGTCGCACGCGCCTGCCGAAAATCGGCATCGGTGTCGAAGCCTACCAATACAGCGGCGACGGCGGAATCCGTGGAGGCACGCTCACCGTGAATTTCAGCCTGCCGTGGCTGAACGGCCATCGTTACGACAGCGACTGGCACCGCGATCGGGCCCTGGTGCGCGCGAGCGCGCTCGACGCCAAGGATTACGAGCTGACCATCCGTGAAGACCTTCACCATGCGATTGTCGATCTCGACGCCGCCCGCCGCCAGGCCCTGCTCTATCGCGACGAAATCATCCCTCTCACCGAGCAGACGCTGGCCAGCGCCCGCGCCGCCTGGGCCGCCAACCTCGGTCTTTTTCAGGACGTGCTCGATGCGCGCCGGATGCTGCTCGACGACCAGCTCGCCTTCGCCCGCGCCTGCGCCGAGCAGGGACGCCAGCTCGGCAACCTCGAATTGCTGACCGGCACCCGCGATTTCAGCGCGCTGCTCGACCTCGCCGATGCTTCCACCGCCCCTGACGACACCCACCACCTTCCTGCCGATTAAAATGAAAAAAACCAACCGCCGCCATTTCCTCATTTCCTGCACCGCGCTGGTGGCCCTGGCCGCCTGTCCAAAATCCCTCTTCGCGCAAAACGACAGTCAGGTCGACCACTACACCTGCACCATGCATCCGTTCGTGCACGCCGCCGAACCGGGCAAGTGCCCGGTTTGCGGCATGGAGCTTGTTCCAGTGATGAAAAAATCCGGCATGCCGTCTACCAGCGGTGATGCTCCCACCGAGTTCACTATCCCGCTCGACCGCCAGCAGCTCATCGGCGTGACCTACGCAACCGTGGAGAAAAAGCCGTTGCAGCGCGTCCTCCGTGTCGCCGGCCTCGTGGCGGAGGAAAACGAACGCCATTGGATCATCGTCTCCCGCGTGCAAGGCTATGTGCAACAACTCATCGTCAATTCGCCCGGCGAACTCGTGGAAAAAGACCAGCCGCTGTTGACCATCTACAGCCCGGATTTACTGGCCACGCAACGCGAGCTCGTCGACCTGCTGCGCATGCGCGACAACGCCCGGCAGTCGGGCTCGACCGCCGCCGCGCAAAACGCGAACGACCTCATCGCCGCGGCCGAACAGCGCCTGTTGCAATGGAACGTGACGGAACAGCAAATCGCCGAACTCGAGAAAACTCGTGAACCGCAGGAAAACCTTGCGTTGAATTCACCCTATCGCGGCATCGTGCACCATATCCACATCGAGCAAGGCAAGGACATCAGCGTGGGCACCGACCTCATCGACCTGGCCGATCTCTCGGTTGTCTGGGTCTGGGCTGAGTTTTACCAGGACGAAGCCGCGCTGTTGAAGCCGGGCCTGCCCGTGACCATCACGACCTCGGCCTACCCCAATGAAAAATTTTCCGGAAAAATCGCCGTAATCGACGCCTTTCTCAACGACGAGCGCCGGACGATACGCGTCCGCCTGGATATCGACAACCCGGACATGAAACTGCGGCCTGACATGTACGTCGATGCCGGGCTGCAGATCGACGCCGGTGAAGGCCTCGCCATTCCCTTCAGCGCCGTGCTGCCGACCGGCATGCACAATATTGTGTTTGTGGACAAAGGCGGCGGCAAACTGGAGCCTCGTTTCATCGAGCTCGGCGCCAAGTTTGGCGATTCCTACCAGGTGACATCCGGCCTGAAAGAGGGCGAACGCGTCGTCAGCAGCGCCAATTTTCTCGTCGATGCCGAGTCGAAGATCCAAGGCGCGCTCAAATCGTGGTGAACATGAAACCATTTAAAATTTCAGGATGTGGGCGGGGTGCCACCACCCCGCAATCGACCTCAGTGGGTAGGGCTCGCTCCCCGAGCGGGCCGCGGCGCGTTGAGGGCAACGCGCCCTACCTTTATTTAACATCATCCGTCACACCATGGAATCGCCTTCTCCAGCCAATAGCCACCCAACCTTGATCGAGCGCATCATTGAGGCCAGCGCCCGCAACAAGTTCATGGTCTTCATGCTTGTTGCTTTCGCCCTCGCCGGCGGGTTTTGGGCACTGCAACGCACCCCACTCGACGCGATTCCCGACCTGAGCGATGTGCAGGTGATCGTTTATACCGATTGGGATGGCCGCTCGCCCGACCTCGTCGAGGACCAGATCACCTACCCCATTTCCACCCGTTTCATCGCCGCGCCCCACGTCAAATTTGTGCGCGGCGAATCGATGTTCGGAAAATCCTTCGTTTACGTCATCTTCGAGGACGGCACGGACATTTATTGGGCGCGGTCGCGCGTGATCGAATATCTCAACTCCGTCCGCGGCTCGCTGCCCGAGGGCGTGAATCCGGTGATCGGCCCCGATGCGACCGGGGTCGGCTGGGTTTACGAATACGCGCTCGTCGATGAGAGCGGGAAAAATGACCTTGCCGCCCTGCGCAGTTTCCAGGACTGGCACCTGCGCTATGCGCTGGAGTCGGTCAAGGGCGTGGCCGAGGTCGCGCCGGTCGGCGGCTTTGTGAAGGAGTACCAGGTTGATCTCGATCCGAACAAACTCGCCGCCTACGGCATCCCGCTCGCCGATGTGGTCGCGAAAATCCGCCTGTCGAACAACGACGTGGGCGGAAAAGTTTTCGAGGTTGGCACGACGGAGTATTACGTGCGCGGCCGCGGCTACATCAAATCCCTCGCCGACATCGAAGACATCCCGCTCAAGGTCATGAACGGCACGCCCGTTTACGTGAAGAACGTCGGCTCGGTGCACCTCGGCCCCGACCTGCGCCGTGGCGTGGCCGAGCTCGACGGCAAGGGCGAGGTGGTGGGCGGCATCGTCGTGATGCGCTACGGCGAAAACGCCCTCACCGTCATCAATGGCATCAAAAAGAAGCTGAAGGAAATTGAACCTTCACTCCCGCCCGGAGTGAAGGTCGTGCCGACCTACGACCGCAGCGAGCTCATTCACAATTCCATCGCCACCCTGCGCGAAAAGCTGATTGAGGAGAGCATTGTCGTCGCGCTCGTCTGCCTCGTTTTTCTCTGGCATGTGCGCTCGGCCCTCGTGGCGATCGTCACCCTGCCCATCGCCATCATCCTCTCGTTCCTGCCGATGTACCGGCTCGGGCTCACCTCGAACATCATGTCGCTCGGCGGCATCGCCATCGCCATCGGCGCGATGGTGGACGCGGCCATCATCATGGTCGAGAACGCGCACAAACACCTGGAGCATTTTCGCGAGGAAAACGGGCGCGATCCCACCAGCCCCGAGCGCGTGACGGTGATCATCGCCGCCGCCAAAAGCGTCGGCCGTCCGCTGTTTTTTTCCCTGCTGGTCATCACCGTCAGCTTCATCCCGGTTTTTTCGCTCGAGGCGCAGGAAGGGCGGCTCTTCAAGCCCCTCGCCTTCACCAAAACCTTCGCGATGTTCTTCGCCGCGCTGCTCGGCGTGACGCTCGTGCCGGTGCTGATGACGTTGTTGATCCGCGGAAAAATTGTCCCGGAAAAACGAAACCCGGTAAACCGTTTCCTCATCTGGTTCTACCAGCCGTTTGTTAATTTCGTGCTGCGCTTCCGCTGGTTCACGATTTTCACCGCCATCGCCATTCTGGCCGCCACCTTCTATCCGCTCCACCAGCTCGGCAGTGAGTTCATGCCGCCGCTCAACGAGGGCACGATCCTTTTCATGCCCACCGCGGCACCCGGCATGACAATCGGCGAAGCCACGCGCATCCTGCAGATTCAGGATCGCCTGCTCCGGCAAATTCCCGAGGTGGATCGCGTGTTCGGCAAGGCCGGCGCGGCGGAGACCCCGACCGATCCCGCGCCGCTCTCGATGTTCGAGACCGTCGTCACGCTCAAGCCCCACGAGCAGTGGCGGCCCGGCATGACGTGGGAAAAAATTCGCGACGAAATGAACGCCAAGCTGAAGACGCCCGGCATGGCCAACATCTTCTGGATGCCAGTCCAGACGCGCACCGAGATGCAAACGACCGGTTTCCGCTCCCCGCTCGGGATC
>Ga0210392_10000298_pt1 | contig 34398 bp, 30 predicted proteins | sample IncBWC30OmetaG_FD_161057 | JGI IMG/M metagenome (GOLD analysis project Ga0210392, IMG submission 161057) | Forest soil microbial communities from Barre Woods Harvard Forest LTER site, Petersham, Massachusetts, United States - Inc-BW-C-30-O ... | reverse complement strand
CCCTCCTTCAGCCCACAAGAACAGGGCCAACGGCCCGACATATCACAGCCTAGGGCGAAGCCCTAGGTTGGGCCCACCCACGAACCCAAGGGCCAACGGCCCGACATATACCAAAGGGGGTCGAAGGCCCCCGCCCACGAACTCCTAAACGGAAAGCTCATACCGCTTGATCTTGTAGCGAAGCGCATCGCGCCCAATCCCCAACCGTCGCGCCGCCTCCGACTGGTTTCCCTTAACCGCCCGTAAGGTGTCTGCAATCAGCTGGCGCTCCTGGTCCTCCAGCAGCGACGTGCTCTCTTCGCCCGTACCCAGCTTCGCCTCTGTATGGATAAGGCTCTCTGGGAGGCTGTCGACATCCAGCATGATGTCGTCTGTAAGCATGCACGCGCGGCCGATGATGTGTTCCAGCTCCCGCACGTTCCCCGGCCAGCCGTAACGCTCTAAGACCAATAGCGCGCGGGGCGTAAGACCACCAATCCGCTTGGCAAACTCGCCGCTGAACTTACGAACGAAATGCCGTGCCAGCAGCGGTATATCCTCTGGCCGATCCTTCAGCGGGGGCACGGTAAGCTCCACCATCGAGAGGCGATAGTAGAGATCCTCGCGGAAATTGCCCGCTGCAATCGCCGCCCGCAGATCACGATGGGTGGCAGCCACAATCCTGACATTTACCTTGTGCGAGGTCAGCGAGCCAACCGGCAGGATCTCCTGGTTCTGAATCGCGCGCAGCAGCTTGGCCTGCGTCGGCAGCGGCATGTCCCCAATCTCATCCAGAAAGAGCGTGCCTCCGTTGGCAAGCTCAAAAAGGCCCGACTTGTCGCGATCGGCCCCTGTGAACGCTCCCCGAACATGGCCGAAAAGCTCGCTTTCAAACAACGTTTCGACCACCGCAGAGCAGTTGAGCACCACAAACTTGCCCGGTACCTGGCTGCGATGATGAAGCGCAGTCGCGATCAGGTCTTTCCCGGCGCCCGTCGGACCCTGGATGAGTACGGACCGATAGTGCGGAGCGACTCGCTGAATCATCGCAAACAGATTCCACATCGGATCGCTCTTAGCCTGTAAGCCTTCAAACTCCAGATCCTGCGCTCCATTGGAAGTCGACGCGCGTACCCTCTTTCTGAGGTTTGCTGACTCGATCAGCGACGCAACGCGTTCGCGAAGCAGCCCGATCTTTACCGGCTTTTGCAGGTAATCCGCAGCTCCCTGGCGTATCGCGGCGACCGCGGTCTCCGGCGTGTAATGCGCAGTCATCAAAATGACATCAATGGACGAATCAAAGCCCACCACCTGCTGCAGCACCTCCAGCCCGCTCATTTCGGGCATCACCAGGTCGGTAACAACCAGCCCCGGACGGTGCTTTCTGACCAGCTCCAACCCCGCCACCGGGTTGGACGACGTATAAACAGCCGCATCCGTGTGCGCCAAAGCCGTCGCCAGCAGCTCCAAACTGCCGGGGTTATCGTCGATGATCACAATAGATAGAGCTTCAGCCATGAATGAGCAGAAGTAGACCAACTAAATCCTATAGCCCCCCGCTCCGAATGGCTAGTTGGGTCATTTGGCGCAACTACTGCGCTTCAGCACCCAATGACAAAATCCAGATGTGACCTAGAACAGTTGTATGTGTTTGAAATCACACAGAATAGGGTTTGGCGCCAAGATTGCTTTAGTTCAGGTCAGACATCACAACGGAGGATTCGAAATGTCCAAGTGCCAGAACTGCCCTGAAGCTGGAAAACACGCCTTCTGCAACCTCGGTCCGGAGTCTCGCGCGTTCCTGGAGTCGAACTCGCTCACAACCGACTACTCCCGCGGCTCGACCCTCTTCCGCGAGGGAGATCGGAGCAATGCAGTCTTCGTGATGTGCTCGGGCAAGGCCAAGGTTTCTGCGACCTCCAGGGACGGGAAGACCATGATCTTGCGGATCGCTGACGCTGGCGACGTATTGGGAATGAGCGCGGCTCTGACGAAAGGCGAGTATGAAGTGACCGCTGAGGCTCTCGAGCCGTGCCGCGTCCGCGTGCTTCATTTGAGGCACCTAACAACGCTGCTGCAAAATTACGGCGACGCGAGCCTTGGAGCCGCCAATGCGCTCGCAGAAGATTACCGCGCAGCATTTGACGAAGCGCGGTTGATTGCGCTTCCTGCGTCACCGGCAGGACGGGTCGCCCGCTTGATTCTGGATTGGGCGGACGACGCAAGAAGCCGTTCCAACTCGCTGATTACGATGTCTCTGACGCATGAAGAGGTCGCATCGATGACCGCGACCACTCGCGAGACCGTCACGAGAACACTTGGTCGCTTTCGCAAAGAAAAGATCATTTCAACCCACGGCGTAGTTCTAACCGTCCTTCAGCCGAAAGCACTCGAACGACTTTGCGCCTGCTGAAGGTATCCAATACGACGCGAAGACCGACTGGCGAACTTGCCGTCGGTCTTGCTAACTGAAAAGAAACTCTTTCATCCGGAGTTCCTTGACGATATCGCGAAGGTTCGCCGCCTTCTCGAATTCAAATTTCTTGGCGGCCTCTCTCATGTCGCTTTCTAAATTAGCGATGTAACTGTCTAGTTCTGTTTGAGAGCTAAACTCGGGAAGCGTAGCATCCTGCTCTGTCAGATCGGCGTAGTCCGCCTTGAGAACTGTGGCGAGCGAGTCATCGAGGCTGCGAATGACGGTTTGTGGAGTGATGCCATGCTCCTCGTTATAAGCAACTTGTTTTTCCCGCCGCCGATCCGTCTCGTCGATAGCACGGCGCATGGAATCTGTCATTTTATCTGCGTACAGGATCGCGCGGCCCTCGATGTGGCGAGCGGCGCGACCAATTGTTTGGATCAGGGAGCCTTGGGAACGCAAGAATCCTTCCTTGTCGGCATCAAGAATCGCGACAAGAGATACTTCCGGAAGGTCAAGGCCCTCGCGCAAAAGATTGATGCCGATGAGGACGTCATACTCACCCTTTCTCAGGTCGCGTAGGAGCCGAATCCGCTCCAGCGTCTCGATCTCAGAATGCATGTAGCGACAGCGGACACCTACCTCGGTGTAGTAGTTTGCCAGATCCTCCGCCATTCGTTTGGTAAGAGTGGTGACGAGCACACGTTGGTTCTTCTGGGCACGCTCGCGAATCTCTGCCAATAAGTTATCGATCTGACCTTTGATCGGACGAATCTCCACTTCAGGATCGACGAGACCTGTGGGGCGAATGATCTGTTCAACAACGACCCCTGAAGATTTTGTAAGCTCGAACGGGCCCGGCGTCGCCGATACGTAGATTGTTTGGCCGACGCGGGTTTCGAATTCTTCAAATCGCAGCGGCCGATTGTCCATTGCCGAGGGAAGACGGAATCCATAATCCACGAGATTTTGCTTGCGCGACCGGTCACCGTGCCACATGCCATGTAGTTGTGGCACGGTGACGTGAGACTCGTCGATGAAAACGAGAAAATCACGTGGGAAATAATCAAGCAATGTCGGAGGAGGCTCACCAGGGAGGCGTCCTGAGAAGTGCCGAGAGTAGTTCTCAATTCCGTGGCAAAATCCGACAGACTTGATCATTTCCAAATCAAAGCGGGTGCGCTGATGAATGCGTTGCGATTCGACGAGCCTTCCTTCTTTTTCAAGTTGAGCTTCCCAGTCGGTCAGTTCGGCCAGAATGCCATTGATTGCGGCGCTCTTGCGCTCTGGAAGAACGACATAATGACTCTTCGGATAAATGGGGAGGCGGGAGTACTTCTGTTTGACCGTGCCGAACAACGGATCGATTTGCGAAAGCGAGTCAATTTCATCGCCGAATAGTTCAATGCGAAACGCGTTTTCATCATAGGTGGGATAAACCTCGATCACATCGCCGCGCACACGGAAGGTTCCGCGACGAAAGTCGATATCATTACGTTCATAGAGGATTTCTACCAAACGGCGGGTGATGTCTTCCCGTTTGATCCTCTGTCCTTTTTCCAGCAAGAGCAGCATGCCGTAATACGCTTCTGGCGAACCCAGTCCGTAAATGCAAGAGACGGAACTGACGATAATAGAGTCACGTCGTTCGAACAGGCTGCGAGTAGCTGAGAGACGAAGCTTGTCGAGTTCGTCGTTGATGGTGGATTCTTTCTCGATGTAGAGATCGCCGGAAGGGATGTACGCCTCCGGCTGGTAGTAATCGTAGTAGGAAACGAAGTACTCTACGGCGTTGTTAGGAAAGAATTGCTTGAACTCATGATAGAGCTGCGCCGCAAGCGTCTTGTTGTGTGCCAGAATGAGCGCCGGACGGTTGAGTCCAGCGATAATCTTTGCCATCGTAAACGTCTTGCCCGAGCCGGTGACGCCCAGCAGCACCTGGTCCTTCTCGCCGGCATGCAGTCCGGATACGAGTTCCGCAATCGCACGTGGCTGGTCACCCTGGGGTCTGTATTCAGAGACGAGTTGGAAGTCCATCCTTGTAGGATAGGGCAAGGGAGGGTGGAGATGTCTGAGGCGAACACAGAGCTTTGGCTAGTCCGACATGGGGAGACGGAATGGAGTCTTGACGGCCGACACACCAGTCGGACCGACATCCCGTTGACCGACCGTGGTCGTGAACGGGCCAAGTGGTTGCGTACGGTCATGTCGAACAAGAAGTTTGCCGCGGTGTTTGTCAGCCCCCGGCAAAGAGCTCGCGAGACGTGTGAGATAGCGGGTTTCGGCGATGTAGCCGTGGTCGATGACAACCTCCAGGAATGGAATTATGGGGAAAGCGAAGGGAAGACAACCCAGCAGATGCGAGAGCTGCACGGGCCGCAATGGAGCGTCTGGACCAGCCCGATTCTCGGCGGCGAAACGGTAGAACGTGTGGGAGAGCGCGCGGATGACATGATCCATACGGCTTTGGCTGCTGCCTCATCCGGCGGAGCGGTTGCGCTTTTCGCGCACGCCCACGTCTTGAGGATCCTCGCCGCCCGCTGGATTGGATTACCTGCTGTCGGTGGTCAATTCTTCGAGCTTGGTACCGGGAGCGTCAGCGTGGTGGGATTTGAGCGCGAAACACGTGTCATCTCGAAATGGAATTATGTCGAGGAGACTGAGTAGAGGATCGCCGGCGCAGGCGAGGGTAATCCCTTGCGGCGTATTTCGGGCCAAGGAAGGAAGTGTTGCGGATGGGCTCGATCGTTGACTTAGAGCATGTGCACGTGGCTAGAGGAAATAATGTAGTTCTGCATGATCTCAGTCTCCGGATCGACCGCGGCGAGCATTTGGCGATTCTGGGGCCCAACGGCTGCGGAAAATCCACGCTCCTCAAAACGATCACTTGTGAGCTCTATCCAGTGGTGCGGCCAGAGACAAGAGTCCGAATTATGGGAAGAGAGCGATGGGATCTTACGGAACTCAAGCGACGCATGGGCGTTGTCGCGGCAGAGCTGCCAGGTAGACAGACGCTATCGATCACAGGATTTGACGCGATCCTCACGGGGTTCTTTTCTAGTTCAACCTTGTGGCCAAATTTATTCGTCACGAAACGCATGCGTGAGCGTGCGGAAGACATTCTGGTTCAGGTAAATGCTGAAAACCTCAGAGGCACTCCGGTAGGAGAGATGTCCGCAGGCCAGCAGCGGCGCATCATGATTGGACGCGCCATGGCTGGAACATCCTCGAATGACTCGGACGGCAGTGTGCAGATGCTGTTATTGGATGAGCCCTCGAACGCCCTGGACCTGGCTGCTCAACAGGACTTGCGGGACATGTTGCGCACACTGGCGCAGCGAGGCACAGCCATTCTTTTGATCACACATCACATTGCCGACATCTTGCCCGAGATCGATCGCATCGTGATGATGAATGCTGGCCAGATCGTTGCGGACGGCAGCAAAGAGGAGCTTCTTACAGCCCAACAGTTGGGTGCTCTATTCGGGCGCGAGATAACCCTCATCGAACGTAATGGGTATTGGAATGCTTGGTGAAAGGATTTATCTTCCCGTGCCTGTAGAACTCAGCTGCAGCGTGACCAACTCGGGTCGTTGAATCTTGCTGGGGCCAAGCACGGCAATCTTGGGAAGAGGGCCGCGGACCATCGCAACTTCATCACAGGCATAAAGCCTCGGGCAGGTCTGACAATCTTTGTAGATTTTGTCAGGCATTGCATTGCGTTCTGCGACGCGAAATCCGAAGTGCTCAAAGAAGTCCGGAATTCGCGTAAATAAGCACACGGAGAGAACTGCATGTTCCTCGGCTTCTGCGACAAGAGCTTTGAGAAGCAATCCCCCAGCGCCCTGTCCTTTTGCTTCGGGCTTCATGACGATGGACCGGACCTCAGCCAGATGCGGACCATATAGGTGCAGTGCGCCACACCCCAGGAACCCGCCTTCGCTGGTTTCAGCAACAGTGAAGTCGCGAATGTTCTCGCAAATTTCAGCATAGCTACGCTGCAAGAGCGTGCCATCTCCGGATAGCGAGTTCACAAGATCAAAGATGTTACGAGCGTCCTGGAGGCGCGCTTTATGTATGCGGATATCAGGCATGAAGGGCCTCCGCGATAGATGTTCCACCAGAATGATTGCGATTTTTCGCGCGCTCGCGTGCCAGGAGGAGAGCTTGCTGGACCTGCGCGGTTGCGGTACCTCCGATTACGTCATGGCAATCGATCGTAGCCTGTAGAGAAATTGCATGTTGGAAATCCGAGCCGAAGTCCGTGCTGAACGATCGAAGGTCGTCAGTCGAAAGTGCATCGAGCTCCACACCCTTCTCTAAGGCGAAGCGAACGACGTTTCCGACGATCTCGTGTGCGTTTCGGAAGGGAACACCTTTGTGCGTGAGATAGGTTGCAGCGGCCATTGCGTTTAGATAGCCAGACGTTGCCGCAAGTTTCATCGTGTCCAGGCGAAACTTCAGTGCTCTTGTGAAGGGTGGCAACACACTGAGTATTCCGGCGATGGTATCTGCTGCGTCAAAGACTGGTTCCTGGCCTTCTTGAAGGTCCTTGTTATAAGCCAGAGGTAATCCCTTAACAACTGTGGTGAGCGTAATCGAAGCACCGGCCAGGCGCCCACATTTGCCGCGAAGCAGTTCGGTGAGATCAGGATTCTTCTTTTGCGGCATGGCGCTTGACCCGGTAGAGAAGCACTCCGGCAGTTCAATAAAGCCGAATTCTGCGGTGGAGTAGAGCGTAAGTTCTTCTGCGAAACGAGAAATGTGCAAACCTAAAGTGTATAGACACTGAGTGAACTCTATTGCGAAGTCTCGGTCACTCGTCGCATCCATACTGTTGGGAGTGGGTGCTTCGAACTGCAGCGCCGCGGCAGCGATATTGCGATCGAGAGCGAGCGTAGCGCCGGCTACCGCTCCAGAACCCAGAGGGCAGAAGTTCATGCGCGTGCGAGCATCCAATAGGCGGGAAAGGTCTCGTTCCGCCATGCTGATATACGCAAGCAGCCAGTGGGCAACGAGTATCGGCTCCGCGCGTTGGAGGTGCGTATAGCTGGGCATTACGGCTGTTCCCGCCGATTCGGCGAGTGAAAGCAGTGCGTAGATCCAATGCTCCAGCCCGCGAAGCGTTGAGTCGATGCTGTTGCGTACGAACAGCCGCATGTCCGTTGCGATCTGTTCGTTACGGCTCCGCCCAGTGTGAAGCTTAAGCGCCAACGTTCCAATCTCTTTTGTTAGCTCGAGCTCAACAAAATGGTGAATGTCCTCCGCCTGCGGGGCGGAGGCAACCATGGCCGCACCAATTTGCTCGTCGGAGGTTTCGTAATCGATCTGGCCGCTGGTGGCAGAGATGCGATTGGACCAGTTGATGGCCCGCTCGCCGACGCGGGTTAGGCCCAAGAGTGTTCTGTCTAGTTCATCGGGCGTGAGGATGCCAGCTGCTGCAATCGTCTGCGCGTGGGCTTTGCTCGCAGCAACTTCCTGCGGGAGGAGGCGCCAATCGAAAGGGAAGCTGCGCTGCCATTGTTCGAAGGTGCGGTCGAGGGGCTCGCGAAAGCGACCCGACCACATCTTGATGGGATCATTGGACATTATCTGAAGCGTACCTCGCTGAAGCCGCGAAAGGTTTGCGGCGGAGTGTGCCGGCATCATATTTACCAAGCGCATGTTGCATCGTAACTACTCCTTATTGCTTCCGCTGCTCAGCTGGGGCATTTCAGAGACATTGTTCAGTGTGAGCAGGCCGCTCTTGGCGTATGTCATGAGTTTTGCCCGTGTATCGGTGATATCAAGGTTGCGCATGGTGAGTTGGCCGATGCGATCGCGAGGACTGAAAGCGGAATCGGTTTTCTCCATGCTGAGGCGTTCCGGCGAGAAGGTGAGGTTTGGCGAATCGGTGTTGAGAATGGAATAGTCATTGCCGCGGCGCAATTCGAGAGTGACCGAGCCGGTGATGGGCTTGGCGACCCAACGCTGGGCGGCTTCGCGAAGCATCATGGCCTGAGGGTCAAACCAGCGGCCCTGGTACAGGAGTCGGCCGAGTTTGCGGCCGCTCTCGCGGTATTGCTCGATGGTGTCCTCATTGTGGATACCCGTGATGAGCCGCTCGTAAGCAATGAAAAGCAGCGCGAGCCCGGGAGACTCATAAATTCCGCGGCTTTTGGCTTCGATAATGCGGTTTTCGATCTGGTCGCTCATGCCAAGCCCGTGGCGACCACCGATGGCATTGGCCTCCAGCAGCAGCGCAACAGGATCGGCGTAATCGGTCTCGTTGAGGGAGGCAGGGAGGCCCTCCTCAAATCGGACGGTGACCTGTTCGGGCTTGATCTCAACGTCGTCTCGCCAGAAAGCTGAGCCCATGATGGGGACAACGATCTTCATTGAGCTTGTCAGTAGCTCAAGATCCTTCGCCTCATGAGTTGCCCCGAGGATGTTGGAGTCCGTTGAGTAGGCTTTTTCAGAGGACATCTTGTAGGAGAAGCCGGACTTCTGCATGAAGGCCGACATCTCGGCGCGGCCTCCGAGCTCGTCAATGAAGGCAGCATCCAGCCACGGTTTATAAACTTTGAGATTCGGATTCACAAGCAAGCCGTAACGGTAAAAGCGCTCGATGTCGTTGCCCTTGAAGGTGGATCCATCGCCCCAGATGTTGACGTCGTCCTCCTTCATAGCGGTAACGAGCATGGTGCCGGTGACTGCGCGGCCGATGGGGGTGGTATTAAAGTACGTGACTCCAGCAGTAGTGATGTGAAACGCACCCGACTGGAGAGCGGCTATGCCTTCGCGGACCAACTGCTGCCGGCAGTCGATGAGCCGCGCTTTTTCAGCTCCGTACTCCAGGGCCTTGCGGGGAATCTCGTCATAGTCGGCCTCATCAGGCTGACCGAGGTTGGCTGTGTATGCGAAAGGCACAGCGCCTTTCTGCTTCATCCAGTGAAGTGCGGCGCTCGTATCCAGGCCGCCGGAGAAAGCAATCCCAACCTTTTGGCCAATCGGTAGAGTTTCTAAAATTACGGACATAAAGATATTTTCCTGAAGCGTTATCGCTTGGTGCGGGCCTGTAAGCCGGCGCGGTTGCGGTTGCTGGGAATTCGCTTAGCCCCACCAAGCAACATTAGAGTGATCGCCTTCTGTGCATGCATACGGTTCTCGGCTTGGTCAAAGACTACGGACTGAAGTCCATCGAGTACAGCATCCGTGACTTCTGCCCCGCGGTGAGCCGGTAGACAATGCATGAAGACCGCCGACTCCTGCGCGCGTGACATCATGTCATCATTGACCTGAAAGGGCTTGAAGATTGGCGCTCGGCGCGCTGCTTCATGTTCCTGGCCCATACTTGTGCAGACATCGGTATAGATGGCGTCTGCCTCGATTGCCGCCTTCAACGGATCATGGGTCAGCGTTAGAGAGCCGCCGGTGTTCTCGGCAATCTCGATCGCCTTATGAACAATCTCGAGTTTAGGTTCGAATCCTTTAGGTGTTGCAACGGTACAGTGCACGCCAAGCAGTGCAGCCGTGAGCATGAGCGAGTGGCAGACGTTATTACCATCTCCTACATAGGTGAACTTCAGGCCTTCGAGTGAGCCAAACCGCTCTTCCAAAGTCATGAAGTCAGCGATGGCCTGGCAAGGATGCTCGAGATCGGAAAGCGCATTGATAACTGGAACCTTGGCGTTCGCTGCCATCTCTGTGATCGTGTCATGCGCATACGTGCGCAGGACAATTACTTGCATCCAACGCTCCAGATTACGCGCCACATCAGGAATCGATTCACGCTCGCCCAACGGAGATTTGGTCTGGTCAATAAATAGAGCATTTCCGCCCGCGGTATTCATAGCCGTTTCGAATGTGAGACGCGTGCGCAGCGAGTCCTTTTCAAAGATTAGAACCATCTGCCTTGCGTCGAGGGCATGTCGGAAGTCTTCAGGCTGCGCCTTGACGGCGTGTGACAACTCCATAATTGCAGCCATCTCAGAGACGGATAGATCTGCGATCGAGCACAGATCCCGACCAACTAAACTCTTGGCCGTTTCATTGAATGCAGTGTCGGACTGAATGCCTCGTGTAGGAGCGGGACGAGCCCCTCTGGGAGGATTCATTACGATGGTCTTACCCTCTCTTGTGTCGTTCGTGCGGTTATCCATTAGTCGATTCTCCTGCTAGTACCCTGCTATCGGATGGTTTCGCAGGGGTGTGTAGGGCAAGTAATTCGTCCAAAGCGTCTGTCGCCTGATCAATGTGATCGCGTGAAATCAAGTATGGGGGTAAGAAGCGCAGCACGGTCTCATGCGTTCGGTTGAGTAAGATTCGTCGATCCATCATTCCTGCAAGGACAGCCTTCGCAAGCGCGTCGGAATCGAGTTCAACCCCGATCATAAGCCCGAAACCGCGTACGCCCAGGATGGAGGGATGCCTGGCTTGCAAATCGCGCAGCCGGTTGACGAAGTATTCTCCGGTGGATGCGTTGCGATCCAGCAGCATCGAGTGCTTGATTTCGTCGATTACCGCGATTGCTACAGCGCAGGCCAGAGGATTGCCGCCAAAGGTCGTGCCATGCATGCCTGGCGTGAAGGCGCGAGCGGCCCGTTCGGTGCAGAGCATGGCCCCAATGGGAATGCCTCCAGCCAACGGTTTGGCGAGAGTAGTCACATCCGGCTGAATCCCATAGTGCTGATAGGCGCACCACTTACCCGTCCTTCCCATACCGCTCTGGATTTCGTCCAGTAGGAGCAAGGCGCCAGTCGAGTCGCACAATGCGCGGGCGGTAGAAAGGAACTCTTTTGAGACTGGGTTTATACCCCCCTCGCCTTGGATGGTTTCGATCGCGATGGCACACACGTCGTTCGAGAACGCAGCTTTCAGTGCTGATACGTCATCGAAGGCAACAAACTCAACATCTGGCATGACCGGAGCAAAGGGCTCACGGTATTTCAGCTTGTGCGTCGTCGCCACGGATCCCATGGTGCGGCCATGAAAGCTGTGCTCGAGCGCGAGGAATTTCGTACCTAGAGGCTTGCCCTCGGAACGCAAAAGGCCTGCATGCGCACGCGCAAGCTTAAGCGTGGCCTCCCAGGCTTCGGTACCGCTATTGCAAAGAAAAACCCGATCCAGGCCCGTGATCTCCGTAAGGCGCAGAGCTAACTCAGCTGTGCCTTGATGAAAAAAAAGATTGGAGGTGTGTAAAAGCCTTTGACTTTGCTCGGCAATGGCATTGGTGATGACCGGATGGTTGTAACCCAGCGCGCAGACACCGATGCCGCTGAGCAGATCGAGATACTCTCTGCCATGTTCATCACGCAGATACACGCCTTCGCCTGAAACAAAAAGCAATGGATTGCGCTCGTAGGTCTGAATCAGCAGCTTGGCTTCTGCAGCTTGAATGTCCTTGAGGCTGCTCTCAAGATTCGATTTCATGCGACCATCACCTCCGTACCGTCATTAACGCGTGAACTAATCAGATCTGGAAGGACAGAAGCTGACTCCGCGGGAAGGATACGAACACGCTTGACCCCATGGATCAGCGCTTCCTTGCATGCGTTCAGCTTGGGCAGCATCCCACCCGAGACGACAGCTTGCGCTTCGAGTTCCGGGATCTGCTTCAGGGACAGCCAGCGCATCACGTTACCATCTGCTCCTTTGACTCCCGGGACGTCGGTAAGAAAGACGAGCGCATCGGCCTTCGTTGCGACTGCGCAAGCAGAAGCCATTTCATCCGCGTTGATGTTGTAGTATTCGCCGTCGAAACCGAGTGCGATGGAAGAAATCACAGGGATCGCTCCCATGGTCCAGATAGCGTCCAGCCATTTAGTATCCGTAGCTGCAATCTCTCCGACATACCCAAGATCAGGCGTGGTTTTCTTCTTCCGCGCGCGAAAGACGTGGCCGTCGCCTCCGGTGAGTCCCATGGCTGCCTGACCGCACTGGTCGAGCGCGGCCACGAGGGATTTGTTCACGCGGCCTCCTAAAACCATGAGAGCGGCATCACGTGTTTCGGCGTCGGTAACGCGGAGGCCCGCAACGAACTCGCTCTTCTTGCCCATCTGCGCAAGCACCCGGGTGAGTTGGACCCCGCCACCATGAACCAGCGCAACCTTGTGGCCGTCCTTGGCTAGTTCGGCGATGGCCCGGGCACAGCGGTGCAGCAACTCTGGGTTTTCCAGGGCGGCGCCGCCGAGCTTTACTACAAACTTCATAGGAGACCCTCCGCCTCATGCCATCCAGCCATCAGATTCATATTCTGCACCGCCTGAGAGGCAGCACCCTTCAATAGATTGTCAAGACATGAGATTAAGACCAGCCTTTTGCCGTCAGCAGCTAGTTGAAAGCCGAGATCGCAGAAATTCGTGCGCACAACATGCTGAATATGGGGGAGTTGGGGCGAACGTCGCACTCTCACGAGTGGAGCATCGAAATAGAACTGGTCAAGAATAGATTGGACCTCAGCACGAGCAGAGTGCTTATTCAGCCGCACATAGATTGTTGACAGAATTCCTCTGGGAATAGGCAGCAGGTGCGGTGTGAACTGGATCTGATCTTCCGCGAGGTTGAGTTGCTCGAGCAGTTCTCCGGTATGGCGGTGGCCAAACACAGAATAGGCAGATAGATTGTCCGCGGCATGCATGAAGAGGTTCGTCGGAACTAATGCTTTACCCGCGCCACTGACCCCGGACTTTGCATCGCAGATGATCCCATGATCGAGATCGATCAGGTTGGCGCGCACCAGCGGGGCCAACGCGAGGATGATCGAGGTCGAATAACAACCGGGATTTGCGATCAGCCGTGCCTGTTTGATGGCTGGCCCGTGAAGCTCGGGAGACCCGTACACTGCTTCAGTTTGCAGCTTGGCCGCAAGCGCCGGATCCGCATCCTCGAGTTTGTATACGGCACGGAGTGCGTCCGAGTGAAGGCGCCAGGCCCCACTAAGGTCGATGATTCGCATCCCGTGAGCAATCGCGTCGGGTACCCAGGCGCGGGATTGTTCGTGAGGTGTCGCAAGAAAAAGAATGTCGATCGATTCCCGCTCCAGCTGTTTCCAATCAAACGCTGAGACCTGCAACTCGTCCGCGAAGGGAAGGCCCGAAAGCTCAGGGTGAAGTTGGGTTAAAGCCGTTGGATGTGCGTCGGGCTCTCCCATTCGCCCAAGAAAGACAGGAGGAGTATTTGTCAGCTGAGGATGGCGCAGCAACAAGCGTGCAAGTTCGCCGCCAGCATACCCACTGACGCCCGCCACGGCCGTGCGAAGTGAATGGTTGGAGTTAGGCAATATACGCCTCGATTCGGCTCCTCAGCATCTCTGCTCTACGATTGTCCGGACAGATGATCAATACCGTGTTATCGCCGGCAATGGTACCGACAACCTCTTCCCAATCCTCGGAGTCGATGCTTGCAGCCACCGGCTGGGCGCCTCCCATCGTGGTTAGGACGATGAGCAGATTCTGCGCCTGACGCACCTCGAGCCCGAAGTCTTGCAGCACACCGGCTATCTCCGGAAGGTCGTCCTCTCCGTCCTGCACGACGGGCAGAGCATAACCGGTTGGGCCCTTCATTAGTTTCAATTCACGAATGTCTCGAGAAAGGGTCGCCTGCGTGACGTGGATACCGCGGCTGGCTAGTTTGCGCCGTAGTTCATCCTGATTGGTGACGGTCGTCTTCACCAGGAGCTCTCGAATCGCACTATGCCGCTGACTTTTCATACAGTCCAATTCACTTCAAGAACTGCGGCGCAATCCATATACCGCGACCTGAAAGCACGAAAAAACGTGACGCACGGAGCGTCACGCACTTCGCATAAAAATCCATAAATCATGTATAAATATACACACATGTGCTGTCAATGTGGAAGCGCAATCACTTTGCAGCCACAAAAGCAGTGTACAGGTCTCTGTTAGCCAATCGTCTGTTTGTGTCCTATCTCCATGCGGAAATGGAAGTATATTGAACTATGGGTGTGTCTGAAGTAGAACGCCGGAAGTGCGAAGACCCGATGTCGGCGCCGCAGCGTGCGTTGCCACGGCTTGGGAGCTCGCAGATCGAGGCCGCCGCTTCGTTGATTGATCCCCGCTTTGATCACGATTCCTGCGGAGTCGGATTTGTAGCGTCGGCGTTAGGTAAATCAAATCACCAGATTCTTCAACACGCGCTGACCGCGCTTTCGCGCCTTGAGCACCGCGGCGCTGTCGCAGCGGATGGAGCGAGCAGCGATGGCATTGGACTGATGACTGCAGTCCCGCGCCAACTTCTCCTGGCCGATACAGATGTGAAATTAGGCGCCGACGAGAAACTCGGCGTCGGTATGACTTTCTGGCCCAATGCTGAGACGCGGGCAGAAGGTGTGCTCGAACAGTGCCTCCTATCGCAACAGTTGAGAGTGCTGGTCTGGCGCGACGTCCCGACGCGGCCTGAGATTCTTGGAGAAATTGCACTCAGTACTATGCCGATCATTCGCCAGGTCCTGATTGCAGATAATGCTCCCGAGGATCCCGATCCTATGGAACGCCGTCTCTATCTGGCGCGCAAGCAGTTCGAGCGCGCCGTCGAGTTGGGCGAAGTCACGGGCTACATCTGCTCACTTTCGAATGCCACTGTGGTGTACAAGGCAATGTGCCTGGGACGTCTGCTTCCCGAGTTTTATCCCGATTTGGCCTCTCCTTCCTATTCGACGCATTTCGCTGTTTTTCATCAGCGTTACGCCACTAACACGCTGCCAGCCTGGCATCGTGCGCAGCCAGGGCGCAAACTGGGGCACAACGGCGAGATTAATACCGTATGGGGAAACCGTTCGCGCATGGCGGCGAGGGACTCCACGTTGCCAGTGGAGTGCAAGCCAGTTCTCACGCAAGATGGCACGGATTCAACCAGCCTCGATGAGACAGTCGAGTTGATAAGTCAAAATGGGCGCACGATCTCCGAAGCCGTTCGAATGCTGTTGCCGCCTGCGATGGTGAGTCGTCCTAGCCCTTTTTTGCAGTACCACTCCGGTTGCAGTGAACCGTGGGACGGTCCGGCTGCCATCGCCTACAGCGATGGGGTTGTCGTGGGTGCCGCGTTGGATCGGAATGGCCTGAGGCCTTGTCGCTACGCGATTACCAGCGATGGCCTGGTGGTGGCGGGTAGCGAAGCAGGACTGGTCGATCTGGATCCGGCGATGGTGATCGAAAGTGGTCGTTTGGGTCCCGGGCAGATGCTGGGTGTCGACACTGAGGAACACAAGATCTACCACAACGAAGAGATGCTGGATGCATTCGACGCGAAGGCTACGTACGCGTCTTTGGTTGAGGAGACACCGCTTCTGCCCGTTGCTGAGCCCGAAGTGAGCTTCGATCTGTCAGCCCAGCAACGAGGGTTCGGGTATACCAAGGAAGATGTGAAGATGATTCTGCAGCCGATGGCTGCAGGCGGCAAAGACCCTGTTTGGTCGATGGGCGATGACACTCCGCTGGCATTCCTGGCCCGGAGTCCGCGACCGATGTACTCCTTCTTCAGGCAGCGCTTTGCACAGGTTACCAACCCTGCGATCGATCCCCTCCGCGAGGCCATCGTGGTTTCCATGGACACGCGACTGGGACCCTGGGCGCACATTCTGGAGAAAAACGAACCGCTTCCCGGAATCTCTCTCCGATCGCCGTTCCTTTCTCTAGGCCAGGTAGCGGCGCTACGGGCCGGCAAATATCCGCACTGCGAGGTATTGCGACTCGACACGCTATCTTGCCTTTTTTCTCCCGAGCGAACGCTGGAACAGGCTATCGATGATCTTTGCAGCCGCGCGGTGGAGATGGTGCGGACGGGGGTTCGGCTTGTACTGCTTACTGACCGTGACGCGAGCGCGATGGCCATACCCATTCCAATGGCGATGGCTACTGGAGCTGTACATCAGGGACTCGTCGCGGCGGGCTTGAGGACCCTGTGTGGAATCGCGGTCGAAGCAGGTGATTGCCGCGACATTCATCACGCTGCGGTATTGATTGGCTATGGTGCGGGTGCTGTCTGTCCGTGGCTTGCTCTTGAGACTGCCAGATCGTTGCAGCCGGACGGAGTCGATGGCGAGAAGATGATGCTTAAGGCCTTGGATGCTGGCTTGGCGAAGGTGATGTCGAAGATGGGGATCTCGGTAGTGGACAGCTATCGCGGCGCACATCTTTTCGATCTGTTGGGTCTGCACTCGAGCGTTGTTGACCGATGTTTCCCGAATACGCCAGCTCCGCTTTCAGGCATTGGCTTCGCGGAACTCGATCGTCGATTGCGGCTTACCTGGCAGCCGCCGACGGCGAGTGGATCAGAAAATGCTGATCTTCCCGACTTTGGCTGGGTGCGATTTCGCAAGGCCGATACGGCAGAGCCGCACATGTGGCAACCGCCAACGGTAAAGGCGTTGCAAACGGTAGTGGGTAGCGCCCGTGGTATCGCAGCCAGCACTGATCCGGCGGCCGCATTTGCGATTTTCAGTCGTAACATCGATGCGGGCGAAGCCGTGACGTTGCGTGACCTGCTGGAGGTGAGGCCTGCCGGACCAGAGCTGGCGTTGGACGACGTCGAACTTGCAGACAGCCTGTGCAAGCGTTTTGTATCAAGCGCCATGTCGCTGGGATCGATTAGTCCTGAGGCTCACCAGACGATTACTCAAGCGATGAACTCGCTGGGTGCGCGCTCGAACACGGGCGAGGGTGGCGAGGATCCGGATGTCTATCGTCCCGTATACATGCCTTCGCCCGTTGACTTGGGTGATGGAGGGGAATTCGCGGCTCGGTCGAGCAGCCAGGGAGGTGCAGCCGCAGTTGCGGAATTGGTTTCGGCGCCTGCAGTGCATAGCTCCTTCAATAACAAGATTAAGCAGATCGCTTCGGGGCGCTTTGGCGTGACCGCGGAGTACCTGGCCCACGCGGAAGAGATCGAGATCAAGGTCGCCCAGGGGGCCAAGCCGGGCGAGGGCGGCCAGTTGCCGGGGCACAAAGTCTCTGGGCTGATTGCAAAGTTGCGTCATGCACAGCCAGGGGTGTCGCTCATATCGCCGCCTCCGCATCATGACATTTATTCCATTGAAGATCTTGCGCAGTTGATCTATGACCTGAAGCGTGTCAATCCTCGCGCTGCTGTTGGCGTGAAACTGGTTTCGGGTTGTGGGGTTGGAACGGTCGCGGCTGGCGTCGCGAAGGCTTACGCGGACTTCATCGTCATTGCGGGAAACACTGGCGGAACGGGAGCTGCGGCGCTTTCCAGTATCAAATACACCGGCAATCCGTGGGAGCTGGGACTGTCGGAGGCGCAACAGCAGCTGCGCAGCACGGGCATGCGTGAACGCGTTCGACTGAGAACAGATGGCGGCATTGCGACGGCGCGCGATGTGCTCGTCGCAGCCCTGTTGGGTGCGGATGAATATGCATTCGGCACGGCCGTTCTGGTTGCCCTGGGATGCGATATGGCGAGGCAGTGTCATCTCAATACCTGTCCTACCGGTATTGCGACTCAGCGGCCTGAATTGCGCGCGAAATTCCGCGGGAAGCCCGAGCATGTCGTCATGTTCTTCCGCCAGCTTTCCGCAGATCTTCGTCGGCTACTGGCCAAGTTCGGTTTGCCTAGCCTGGAGGCCGCGATCGGACGGGTCGACTTGCTGGAGCAAGTGCGATTCGATGGCAACCTTGACCTTACGCCGATTCTGTCGGACGCAGGCCATGGCCCGACGCGATGGATGGGCTCTCGCAATCAGCGGCCCGGTGAGGACCATCCTTTGGATGATCCTTGGACTGAGCCGGCACTGGCTGCGGCTGCCAAGGGTGAGGCGTTTTCCGTTCACAGCAAGATTTGCAATGAGCATCGCTCGGTAGGCGCAAGGCTCTCTGGCGAGTTGTCACTGCTGCGCGCCAAGGGACAACTGGACGAAGTGGATGTGACTTACGATCTCGTAGGAACTGCCGGTCAATCCTTTGGGGCGTTCGCTGGCAAGGGCATGAAGTTGATCCTCACCGGCCAGGCCAACGACTTTGTCGGTAAAGGATTGTCGGGCGCGGATCTGATTCTGCGCGCGGTCGGGAGTGCCGCTGAGCACAGCGAAGAGCACGTCTTATTGGGGAACGTGGCGCTTTATGGTGCGATCTCAGGACGCTTATTTGCGGCTGGTCGCGCCGGAGAGCGCTTCGCCGTGCGTAACTCCGGAGTGACTACGGTGATTGAAGGCGTCGGTGATCATGCGTGCGAGTACATGACCGGTGGAATGGTAGCCATTCTCGGGCCCGTTGGTATTAACTTCGGTGCGGGCATGACTGGCGGGTTGGCGTGGGTCTACGACGCGCAGCAGACGATGATTTCGGAAGTGCGTTATCACAATGACTTCCTCGAAGCTCAGACCTTCGCTGAGACTACGACGGAGCAGCAGGCCGGTTTGCGCGCGCTGATCGAGGAGCATGTGAGCCTTGCGCATAGCAAGCTGGGCGAACGGCTGCTGGCCGATTGGTCGAATGCTTCCGCTAAGTTCATCCTGTTTACTCCAAAACCACAGGCATAGTAGCGATCTTAAGGTCGAGAAGGGCAGCCGCGGTTGAGTGGCTGCCCTTTTCTCTGCAGTTCGCTACCATAGAGTCATGTCTGATACGAAGCAAGGTTTCGCCACACGCGCCATCCACGATGGCCAGGAAGCTGATCCGCTCACCGGTGCGGTCAATGTCCCGATCTATCTCACCTCGACGTACAAGCAGGAGGCGATTGGGAAGAACAAGGGTCACGAGTACGCGCGGCTGACCAATCCGACGCGCGACGCGCTCGAGGAGAACTTGTGCTCGCTTGAGGGCGGGAGCTCGGCGCACTGCTTCGGGTCGGGAATGGCCGCGATCACCGCGCTTTGCACGATGATGAAGTCCGGCGATCATGTTGTGTGTTCGGACAACGTGTATGGTGGAACGTCGCGGCTGTTTGACAAGGTGCTTGTCCACTACGGGCTGAGCTTCACCTACGTCGATACGACCAATGCTGATGCGGTTGCGAAGGCGATTCGACCGGAAACCAAGCTGGTTCACATCGAGACTCCTACGAATCCGATGATGGCGGTGACGGATATTCGTGCGGTGGCCGATGTGTGTCATGCGAAGGGCGTGGAGCTGAGCGTCGACAATACGTTTCTGTCTCCTTACCTGCAGCGTCCGATCGAGCTGGGCGCCGATATTGTGATCCATTCGACGACCAAGTTCCTGAATGGCCACTCCGATGGATTGGGAGGCGTGTTGGTGGGAACGAAGCCACATCATGGTGAGACGTTCCGGTTTGTGCAGAAGTGTACTGGCGGAATCCTTTCTCCGTTCGATAGCTATCTGCTTTTGCGTGGCGTGAAGACGCTTGCAGTGCGTATGGAGCAGCATGACGCAAACGGCCGCGTCATTGCTGACTTCCTGGCAGGGAAGCTGGGTGCGGACAAGGTGTTCTATCCTGGGCTTCCGACGCATCCTCAGCATGCTCTGGCGCAGCGGCAGCAGCGCGGATTTGGGTCGATGATCTCCTTCGAGTTGGGCTCGCTGGAGGCAGCGAATCGGTTTGCGACGCGGCTGAAGCTTTGTTACCTCGCGGAGTCGCTGGGTGGCGTTGAGACGCTGATCTGTCATCCGGCGACGATGACGCATGCTGCGGTTGGCGCGGAGGGACGCGCGAAGCTTGGGATTACCGATGGACTGATGCGCATCTCGGTGGGAATTGAGGATGTCGCGGATATTGTCGGTGACCTCGATCACGCGATGAGCAGCTAAGTGATTCCCGATTCGGGACGGATATCGCACGTTACACAACTAATACCGTTCATCGCACGCTTGAGTGAAACAATCGCAGCATGAGCGAGAATTGCACGATCATTCAGGGCGGTATGGGTGTCGGTGTATCGGGTTGGAAGCTTGCGCAGGCGGTTTCGCGAGCTGGACAACTGGGCGTGGTGTCTGGGACGGCGCTGGACCAGGTGTTGGCTCGGCGGCTGCAGGACGGCGATTCGGATGGAGCGATGCGCCGAGGTCTGGAGGCGTTTCCGTTCCCGGCGATGGCGGAGCGGGTGCGCGCACGGTACTTCGTTGCTGGCGGCAAGGCTGAGCGGGCCGCTTATCTTACGGTGCCGTTGCTGGCGAAGGATATGCCTCGCGAACTGGCTGAGCTGTGCATCGTCAGCAACTTCGTCGAGGTGTTCCTGGCCCGCGAAGGTCATGGGAATCCAGTGGGCATCAACTACCTGGAGAAGATCCAGGCAGCGCTTCTGCCGTGCATGTATGGCGCGATGCTCGCAGGCGTGGAATACGTCATCATGGGCGCGGGAATTCCGCTGAAGATGCCTGGCGTGCTGGATCGTTACGCCGAACATCAAGCCGCGGAATATCCGATGCATGTCACCGGCGCGCTGGAGGGCGACGACACGACCATGCGGTTTGATCCGGCCGAGTTCATGGAGTGTGCGGTTGGTCCGCTGCATCGGCCAAAGTTCCTGGCGATTGTGTCCTCGAATACGCTGGCAACGACGATGGTGAAGAAGGCCAACGGACGCGTGGATGGATTGGTGATCGAGATGCGGACCGCGGGCGGGCACAATGCTCCGCCGCGCGGGAAGTTGCAGCTCAGTGAGATTGGCGAGCCAATCTACGGGGAGCGCGACGCAATCGATATTCCAAAGCTCTGCGAGTTGGGTGTTCCTTTCTGGCTGGCCGGCGGATATGGGCATCCGGACAAGTTGAGAGAGGCATTGGCGCTTGGCGCCGCTGGGATTCAGGTGGGAACGGCGTTCGCGTTTGCTGATGAGTCAGGGTTGAGGCCGGACTACAAGCAGGAGTTGATGGAGAAGGTCGTTGCGGGGACCGTGAGCATATTTACCGATCCGCTGGCGTCGCCGACGGGATTTCCGTTCAAGGTGGCGCATTTGGAGGGGACGGTCTCGGAGGTCGATGTGTACGAGGAGCGTCCGCGGATCTGCAACCTTGGCTTCCTGCGGGAGGCGTATCGGACGGCCGCGGGAGAGATTGGGTACCGCTGTGCGTCGGAGCCGCTGAGTCTTTACGTGTCGAAGGGAGGAAACCCCCTGGATACGGCGGGACGGAAGTGCATCTGCAACGGGCTGCTGGCCAATGTCGGATTTCCGCAGGTGCTCAATGGTAACCGCGTCGAGCAGGGCATTGTGACCGCGGGAGACGATATCACGACGATTGCGCAGTTCCTGCCTCCAGGCCAGACGCATTACTCTGCGTTGGACGTGATCACGGAGTTGGAAAAGGGTTTGAGGCCGTTATCGGCTGAACAGGATGAGCGGATCGCGGTCGTCGTATAGGCCTTGAGTTGGGAGCTACCCCCCCACCCCCCCTGGCAAGTCATACTTTGTCGCTAAAGTAGTCCATTCAGGGAGGTTAGCGGGTGAAGTCTGGCAGGGTGCTGGCCGTAAAGTAGGGCACACGAAGACTTTAGGGGTAAAGTAGGGAGACCAGAGACTTTAGGGGCAGATTTGCGCTGGAGCAACGATCCGCCGTGACAGGTGTTGCTCCGTTGATTTTTGGTTGGCGTCCTATTTAAAGTTTACGCCTTTGGCGGGGGTAACTATGCCAAGTTGACGGAAGAGAAATCGCCAATGGTGATGGGGGCTTTGTGAGATTGGGGGTGGGGATGGGGGTTGACATGCGATTTTTGGGTTGTTTTGGGGGAATTTGTTTTTGGAGTGCGCGCCGGGGAAGGCCCAGGGCTAAAGCCCTTCTTTCGGTGCGAGGTGGTTCAGGGGGCTGAAGACCCTGCTAATCCGGAAGAACAAGCAACAACCAAAGAAGAAGCAGATTCTCAAGGGAAACGACAGAAAGAAAAGCAAGAGCGAATACGGGGGTCCTTCCCCTTCGTTCCTCAGGGTCAGGATGACGGCGAAAAACGATCAACAGCAGAGACAAAAGCGACGGCTACAAAGGTGGCGTCGGAGCGTCTAGAACGGAGGAGTTGGTTAGAGGGTGGCGAGGACGTCTTTGGGATCGGGGCGGACGCGGTGGTCGGCGTGGGCTTCGGCGAAGGTGATCTTGCCGGAGGGGGCGATAGCGAAGGTGGCGGGGATGGGGAGGCGCCAGGTGTTGGGGCCTTGATCGCCGTTGATGAAGGGGATGTTGATCATGATGGATCGGTAGTGTTGCTGCATGGGCTCGGGAACGGTGTAGGCGACGTGGAAGGCGTCGGCGAGGATAGCGCCGGCGTCGGTGAGCAGGGGATAGGTGAGGTTGTGGTGCTGGGCGGTGAAGTCGTTCTGGCGAGGGAGTTGCGGAGAGATGGCGACCAGCAGTGCGCCCTTTTCGCGGACGGCGGGGAAAGCGGCCTGCCAGGCTTCGAGCTGGGTCATGCAGTAGGGGCACCAGCGGCCGCGAAAGAAGACGACGATGAGCGGGCCGATGCCGAGCAGGTCTGTGGAGTGCACCAGACGGGCATTGGCGGCGGTGGCGTTGGTGAGCGTGGTGGCCGCGGAGTCGGGGAGATCGAAGCTGGGAGCGGTGGCGCCGATGGGGAGGATGCGGTCTTCGATGCCGGTGAGGAAGAGGGCCTGGACGGCTTCATCGGTGATGGCGAGGCGGCTGGGCTGGACCAGGGCGCGGGTCTGGGTGGTGATGTTGTCGAGCTTGGTCTGGAGGTCGGTGGAATGCGGCATCTGGCTTAAGTGTAGACGCTTGGAGCAATGGGAGGCGGCCGGATGGGAACGAAGATCGGACGGTGGCGGTTGGGGGAGCGGTTGTGATGGCTGCTGTTCCTTTCGCGGGGCAGAGGAAGGTGCGTGAGGTCAAGATGACTGATTTTTCAGACTATTCGGGGGTGTCGGGGCGGTATGGTTAGGGGCCGGCGGGAAAGAGGTCGGAGATGCAGTGTCGAGGAGGCTTGTGAAGGGTTTGAGCAGAGCGGTGGGGGTGGTGGCCGTCGGGCTGATGAGCTGCGGAATGATGGGCGCGCAGACGACGGGGAGCGGGGCGGACGCGGGGCTGCCGAATGCGCCGGTGCCGCAGGTGGAGGGTTCTCCGGATGTCACATTGAAGGGGATGCCGAAGGCGGTGCTGGTGGATCAGAAGTCGATCTGGACGAGCCCGGCGCGGATTCGGAGGAAGGACCTGGTGTGGCTGGCTCCGCTGGCGGCGGCGACGGGTGTGGCGATTGCGACCGATCATTACACGATGAGTTCGGTGGTGTCGCATGATGCGAGTTTTAATGGGGACAACGTGAATGCGTCGAACGTGCTGATTGGCGGTTTCATTGCGGCGCCGGTGGCGTTGTTTGGCGTGGGGCAGTATGAGCATGATGCGAAGGCGCGGGAGGCGGGGCTGCTGGGCGGGGAGGCGTTGCTGGACGGTGTGGTGGTGGAGCAGGGGATGAAGCTGGTGTTCTGGAGAGAGCGGCCGGCGGTGGATGGTTCGCGGGGCTTGTTCTTCCAGGGGGATGCGGGATGGGACTCGTCGTTTCCGTCATCGCATGCGACGCTGGCGTGGTCGTCGGCCGCAGTGATTGCGGGGGAATATCGATCGCCGTGGGTGCAGGCGAGTGTGTACACGCTGGCTACCGGGGTGAGTTTGACGCGGGTGCTGGGGCAACAACATTTTCCGACCGATGTGCTGGTGGGGAGCGCGGCGGGTTGGTTGATCGGGCACTATGTGGTGCGGTCGCATCATCGTCAAGCGTTGCGGAAATAGGGCGCGGCACTAGAATGAGCGCATGGTGAAACGCGGAGTGACTCGGCGGGAGTTTGTGGTGGGGGGCGCGCTGGTCGCGCTTTCTGTGCAGGGGCGCAGGCTGTTTGGGCAGAGCGCAGAGGCGGTGAATGCAGCGCTGATCCAGACGCCGCTGGGAGCGCTGCGGGGCGAGGTCATTGATGGCGTGCGGGTGTTTCGGGGTGTGCCGTTTGCCGAGCCGCCGGTGGGAGCCCTGCGGTTCAAGCCGCCCGTTAAGGTGAAGCCGTGGGTGGAGGAGCGCGAGGCGAGCCGGTTTCGCGCGGAGGCGATGCAGGATGGGGACCGCGATGTTTCCAAGAGCGAAGACTGTTTGTATCTGAATGTGTGGACGATGCCCGATGCCGAGGCGTTGCCGGTGTTTGTGTGGATTCATGGAGGGGGTTTTACGGGGGGCAGTTCGTTTGCACCGGTGTTTGATGGGACCGAGTTTGCGAAGGCCGGCGTGGTGGTGGTGACGGTGGCGTATCGGCTGGGGGTGTTTGGGTTTTTGGAGATGGAGCCGCTGCTGGGGGCGGAGTATGCGGGATCGGGAAACAACGCGGTGCAGGATGTGATTTGTGCGCTGGAGTGGGTGCGTGACAACATTGAGGCGTTTGGCGGGGACCCGAAACGGGTGACGGTGGGGGGCGAGTCGGCGGGCGCGAAGCTGACGGATGTGCTGATGGGTGTGCCCAAGGCGCAGGGGTTGTTTGCGCAGATGATTTCGGAGAGCGGCGGCGCGGAGAGAGTGTGGCCGAAGGCGAATGCAGAGGCGGTGGCGCGGGGATTTGGCGAAGCGTGGGGTAAGGGTGTGGAGCATTTGAAGACCGCGCCGGCGGGCGAGTTGATCAGCGCGCAGGTGCGGTTTGTGGCGAGCTGGCCGCAGCATTTTCCGCTGCGGATGGAGGTGGATGGGAGTTTGATTCCGCGGCTGCCGGTGGAGACGATTGCGGGCGGAACGTGGAGCGGGACGCGGCTGCTGATTGGAACCAATCGCGATGAGAGTGCGCTGTTTGTGGGGGCGCATCCGCAGAAGGTGACCGCGGCAGATTTGGGGAATGTGCCGCTGGCACAGTTTGAGGAAGTGTTCGCGCGCTACCGGGCGGTGTATCCAACGATGAGTGAGGAGCAACTGCGGATACGCGCGCTGACGGCGGAGGAGTATTGGGTGCCGAGTGTGCGCGTGGCCGATGCGTACCTGAAGGGAGGAGGAGCGGCGTGGATGTATCGGCTGGACTTTGCGCCGGCGAGCGGGAGATTGAAGGGGGAGGCGTATCACTCGGAAGATATTGGGCTGGTGTGGGACAAGGTGAATGAGGACATTACGAATGTCGCGGCGGAGAGGGCGCTTGCGAAACAGATGCACGCGGCGTGGGTGGCGTTCATCAAGGGAGAGACGCCGGGCGCGGAGGGGCTGCCGTTGTGGCCGCAGTATACGAGTGATACGCGCGAGACCATGGTGTTCGACAAGGTGAACCGCGTGGAGACGAGGCCGGAGGAGGCGGAGCTGCGCTTGTGGGATGGGGTGATGTGAGGGGTGCTTGCAAAATTTTCTTGAGAGCGGGCAAGTGGATTTGCGCGGAGGTGGGTTCGGAAGAATAGGTGCACGGGAGGCGCGGGTTATGCGCAGAATCTTTGGAGTGGCGATTGTGGCGTTGGGGATGCTGATGGGAGCGCGCGGGGCGGCGGCGCAAATGATGGATTCGTCTACGGGGATGATGGTGGATGCGGCGACGGACCCGGTGGATTTTGCGTTGGTCGCGAGCGGGCAGCCGGGGAATGTGGGGATGGAAGCGATATCGGCGGCGAACGCGCAGGCGCAGGCGTTTGCAAGCCAGGCGATGGCGGACGCGCAGACTGCGACGGATGCGTCTGCGATGGACGCGTCTGCGAGTGCGATGACCGCGAGCGACGATACGCCGGTGGCGCCAGCGCTGCCGACTACGCCGAAGCCGGTGATTACGCCTGGGGGAGGGACGTTCACGGCTGGCGTGCAGGTGACGATTGCGGACAGCGATGCGGGGGCTGCGGTGTTCTACACGACGGACGGGAAGAGGCCAACGACGTCATCGCAGCGGTATGCTGGGCCGATTGCGGTGAGCGGGAAGACCAAGGTGGAGGCGCTGGCGTTCGATGTCAGCCTGCAGCCGAGTGGCGTGGTGTCGAAGACGTTCAAGGTGAAGGCGGCCAAGGGGTCTTCGTTGCGGGCGCGTGCGTCTTAAGGAGTGTTGCAACGAAGAAGCGCCGGGGAGGCGCTGCCTATGCGCAGGATGATCTTGATGCTGACGGTTGTTGCGATGGTCGCGGTTGGCGGGGGGTTGGCGAGTGCGCAGGACGCGACGATGATGGCGATGCAGGCGGCGCAACAGGCGAATGATATGGCGATGCAGGCGGCGCAGACGGCGAATCAGATGGCGATGCAGGCCGCACAACAGGCCACTCAGGATGCAATGCAGGTGGACAGCAGAATGTCGATGGCGGTGCAGCTGCCGGTGACGCCTCGGCCGGTGATTGTGAAGTTGAAGGGCGGGGTTAGCGTTGTTTTGTATGATGCTGATCCTAAGGCGATTGTGTTTTATACGACGGACGGCTCGCTGCCGACGTTTCAGTCGCAGCGGTATGCGGGGCCGATTGTGGTGAGCGCGAAGGTGCGGGTTCGGGCGATGGCGTTTGACTTGGCGGAGATGCCGAGCGGGGTGGTTTCGAAGACGATTCGGGTGAAGTTGTGAAGAGTTGACGTAGTAGGTGCTCTCACTGGCATCTCAATTTTGGGGTGCTATGATACTCGGGCTTTGGGAATGAGATGGCGGGTTGCCGAGGAGAGGGCTATGACGATGACTGGGACGATGAGAACTGGGTGGAGGGTTCTGGCGGTTGGGGTGGTGTGTGGGGTGATGGTTTGCCCGGCGATGCCGGCTTCGAAGTCGAAGCTGCCGGTGCCGAGTACGTGGGAGCTGGACCTGCTGCGGTCGGACTTTGGGGGTGGGCCGAAGATGCAGTCGGAGGTGTTCACGGTGAACGATGACAAGCCGGCGATGATGAGCCTGGACTTCGTGATGGTGGATGATGCGGGGCGGACGGTGAAGAGCTCGTGGAGCGGGCCGCAGAATGGAAAGATGCTGCCGCTGACGGGAAGTGCGGGGACCAGCTTTGGGATCGACAAGGAGGGAAACGAGCACTGGGTGTTTGCGGATGGGGCGACGCGGGTGGGGAAGATGTCGCTGGAGAAGGATAAGCGGACGGTGCTGGTGAGGGTGGTGTACACGGGTAAGGATGGGAAGCAGTATAACCAGGTGTTGATGTACAACCGGACCGACCAGTAGTGCTTAGTTGTCCGTTGTCCGTTGTCCGTTCTCCGTTCTTTGCGAAGGTGGAAACTAAATAACTGACAACTGACAACTGACAACTTCGAATGGAGGGAGTTATGGCTGATTCCCAGAGGGTGGTGCCGGCCGGGGAGCTGGCGGCGACGAACACGGCACATTTTCCCAACGAGAGTGCGGCGTATCGGGCGGCGCGGAATGCGCTGCTGGCGGAAGAGATTGAGCTGCGACGGCATGTGGAGCGGGTGGCTGCGCAGCGGCGGGAACTGCCGTTGGGCGGTGAGGTTCCGCGCGACTTCGAGTTTGTGTCGGAGGCCGGGCCGGTGGGGCTTTCAGAGTTGTTTGGCGATCACGACACGCTGCTGGTGTACAGCATGATGTTTGCTGCTGAGCGAAAGGCGGCGTGCCCGGTGTGCACGTCGTTTCTGACGTCGTGGAATGGGACGGCGGTGAATCTGCGCGAGCGGGTGGCGATGGTGGTGACGGCGCGCTCGCCGATGGAACGGCTGGCGGAGTACAAGCAGCAGCGCGGGCTGGGGAATCTTCGGTTCGTCTCGGATGGGTCGGGCGAGTACACGCGGACGTATGTGAACGCGGAAGACGCGGACGTGCCGGGGTTCAGCGTGTTCACGCGGCGGGACGGGAAGGTGTATCACTTTTACAGCGGGGAGTTAAGTGGGGCGATGGCTGATCCGGGGCAGGATCCGCGCGGTGCTCCAGACATGGATCCGCTGTGGCTGATGCTGGATATGGTGCCGGAGGGGCGCGGGACGGATTGGTATCCGAAGCTGGAGTACAAGCGCGGGTAGGGGGTAGGGGCGTTTGCGGTAACCAGGTTGCCGCAAACGAGGACAGGGTCCTTCACTGCTTCTGCGGTGGTGGCTCGTTCATCTGCTTCAGCTTTTGTTCGAGCATCATCTTCTCTTGCTGCTTGGTTATCTTGGGAAAGAGTAATGCGAAGGATACGCGGACAGTCCATGACGAGGCCTGGGGAACATGCACGACATTGCCGTAAGCCTGCACGCTGAGATTGACCGGCTGAAATCCAAGTTTCATGATTCTTCCCACGCCGCCGCCGAACGGCACCGTCCACACGCTTCCGCTGGGTGCAGTCGCGTTCCAGTTGGCTGTAAGGATCGGTTGCGAGGTCAGATACCAACCCTTTTTCAGGTTGTCGTTGATGAAGTACTGCAGCAGCAGCTGATTGACGTTTGTACGGCTGCCGCTGCCTGCGACCGACCAGATGTTGTTAACGAGTACGCCTAAAACGAAATTGCGTGGCATCGTCAGTGCGACGATATTCGGTCCCAGAGCAAGCTTGCCTTGTCCTGTGTAGTTGCTGGTGGCAGTCGGAAGTTGAATGAGTGGACCTGCTCCCCAGATCAACTTGCTTGGTTTGCTCGGAGACAGCAAGAAGGTGGGTTGCATATCGCCCAGGCCGGAAAAGCCAACTTGAGGTTCGGGAGAGGCCACAGGAAGCGGCTGGTAAATGATGGGGGTAATCCAGCGGATGATTAAGTTCCAGTTGTCGCTGACTTTCAGTGGAATCACGGGCTGAATATTCAGGACATTCTGTGTACGGTTTCCAGGATCGATCCCACCGTTGAAGTTATTCTGCACGGGAACGCTGATGAGGCTGGCTACAGGGTTCTGCGCCGCCTTTCGCAGCGCGTCGGCATTCGCCGCTGCAGCCGGCGTATCCTGCGTCGCGACCTCAGTACCCTCGGCTCCAACGGGTAGCGGCTCTGCGGGTTTGCTCGGGGGGCTACTCTGCTGTTGCGCATGTAAGGAGATGGATGCAAGGAACACACACAGAGAAACGAGCCCAAGGTAACGATGACGTCTCTTCATTTGATGGCTCACTGCGAGGAGTAGAGCTTGGGCGGCGGGGAAGTTCAACTGTCAGTTCTGACAGGCGTGGTTTCCCTTACCGCGCGGTCTGTGTCGTGAGTGGCTGCGACTGTGCTGCGGCAGCGGAACAGCAACTTGGGTCGAAGTTGGTGAAGAGTCGAGTTTCAGGATTCTGACTTCGATACGTTTCTGGTGTGTATCCATTCGCTCGGGCTGGATGGGCATGCAATCTCTGTCACTTTTGCCAGTTGTCAGTGACGCGCGCAAAGGACTACATTCGCTCGAAGGTTGGCCCTCCACAGGGTAAGCACGTCTGCGTGACGCAGCACGCAGCACTTGAGTTCTGTCACTCTCCTGCAGAGACAGATGCGGGTGTATCCCGAAACCGCCTCCCCATGAAAGACCGTTGAGCGGGTTCATTGGATTCCGCCGCCCTTCCGAAGTCCACGGACGACAACCGATTTTAGGAGCATGGATGAAAACTCTATTGGTGTTGCTGGCCCTTGCAGTATCAGCCTCAGGAGCCCTTGCGCAAAATTGTGTGAAGAACCGGCGGGGCGAGACGATTTGCAGTAACGGGCAGACTGCTGCGGCGTACAACCCGCACACGGGGAACGCGGCCGTCGCGCAGAAAAATCCAAATGGAACGACGACCACCCAGACGCGCTATGGCGGCACCGCAACTACCAGCAAAGGGAGCGGGACGGCGCACAACGCCAATAGCGCGGTTGCCTATAACTCGAGAACAGGGAATGGTGCTGCTGCACACACGAATTCCAACGGTGTGACGACCACAAAAAACACGAACGGTGGAGAAGCGAAGACAAAGAACGGGATGGGCGTTGCGTCAGGGCCGGGCGGCACCAATTGCGCCAAAGGAAAGTACCACCAGGGTTGCACTACAAAATAAGTTCGGCTCCTGCGGAAGGATTTCCGGCGGGAGTTAAGCCAGGGCGAGGTTGAGGTTGCTGATGGCTTCGTCGATCTCCTGCGTGTTCTTGAAGCCAACGGTCACAGCATCGACGCCGGCGTTGCGGAAGGCGAAGCGCATGGCGGCCTGGCGGTCTTCGCGGCGGGTGAAGGCGCCGGCGCCTACCAGCTTCATGCTGACCACGCCCATGCCCTGGCTATGCACCTTCTTCACGTGATCGACCACCTCGGAGACGTCGGAGGGGTTGTTGTTGTCGGCGCCGGTGGGGCCATCCATGCGGGTTCCGTTGTGGTTCATGCGGATCATCGCGACCTCGAGCCAGGGGTTGCCGGACATCTGGCGCAAGGCAGGCAGGCCATGGACGGAGGCGCCGCGGGCGAGGATGGTCTTCTTCGATTGGGCCTCGAGGATTCCGTCCTGCCAGTGCTTCGTATCGCTCACCCAATCGGGGGTGTGCTGCCAGTGGAGCAGCATGATGTCGAAGTACTCGGTCTGGGAGGTGCGGCGCATGTCGTCGAAGCGCTTGCGCGGGTCGACGCCGGGATCGGTGGTGACCTTGGTCATGAGCTGGTAGCTGTCACGGGGAAAGGGCTTCAACGCTTCGCCGAGCATCGCGGGTGTGACGTAGGCTTCGGCGGTCTCGAAGAACCGGATGCCGCGATCGTAGGCGTAGTGAATGAGGCGGCTGAACTCCTGCTGGCCTAGGGCGGCCTGCACGTAACCGTTGTCGGAGCCGGTGCCGAAGGCGAGACGCGTAACCTTCACGCCGGACTTGCCGAGGGTGACGGTGTCTGTGGCGGAACGCGGGGCTGCATGCAGGGAGGAGGTGCCGACGCTGGCCAGGGTTCCGGCAGCGATGGAGGTCTTGAGGAAGTCGCGACGGGTAAACGGGCTCATTGCAGGTCTCCGTTTGGGGCAGAAAGTGTCTGCCAATTCCAAAAATGGTAGCACCTGGGGAGGCTCGGCTGCAGGATTTGGTGCGGGAGGGTCGAGGGACGGATGGGGAGTGGAAGCGGGGGTAGCAGAGCGGAACGCTGTTATTTTTACCAGTGTCTAGATGCGCTGCGATCCGGTAGGGTGAATCTTCTTAAAGATTTAGCTGGCAGCCCCAGTTACGGGTAGACCCACATGACATGCAACGATCCACTTCCTTCGTGGAATAGAGGTTCCACAAAAGAAAGCATCCTCGAGTTCGTCCGCGGAGTGACGACGGCTGGGGGGCCTGACTTCGTGAGGCCCGAAGAGCGGATTGCGGTGTTCGATAACGACGGGACGCTGTGGAGCGAGCAGCCGTTCTATTTTCAGCTTGCGTTTGTCTTCGACCGGATGAAGGCGCTGGCGCCGGCACATCCGGAGTGGAAGGACAACCCACTCTTTACGGCGGCGCTGGCAGGAGATATGAAGACGGTGGCTGCGGGAGGCGCGAAGGGGTTGTTAGAGGTTGCGATGATTACCCACGCCGGCATGACCACGGAAGAGTTTGCGAAGATTGCTGCGGATTGGATTGCAGGCGCCAAGCATCCCAAGTTCGCCTGCTGCTATACGGACGTGATTTTCCAGCCGATGGTGGAACTGCTGGCGTATCTGCGCGCCAATCTCTTCAAGACGTTTATTGTTTCGGGCGGGGGAGTTGAATTTATGCGGGTGTTTGCGGAAAAGGTCTATGGGATTCCGCCGGAGCAGGTGATTGGCAGCAGCATCGTGACCAAGTTCGAGATGGTGGATGGCGTGCCGATGCTGATGCGGCTGCCGGAGCTGGATTTTATGGATGATACCGTCGGCAAGCCGGTGGGGATCAACCGGCATATTGGACGGCGGCCGATTGCTGCGTTTGGCAACTCGGACGGGGATCTGCAGATGCTGCAGTGGACGACGGCGGGGAAGGGATCTCGGTTTGGGTTGCTCGTGCATCACACGGATGCGGTCCGCGAGTATGCCTATGACACTTCGCCGTTGGGCAAGCTGGAGGTGGCGTTGACCGAGGCCGCGGCGAGGGGTTGGACGGTGGTGGACATGAAGAATGACTGGAACCGGGTGTTCGCGTTCGACGCCGACGAGTAGGGAATCAGGTTGGGCCCTTCAGCAGCGATTATTCGAGCGGCTCGGCGCCCTGCTCTGCGTGGAGCTCCGTGGGATGGGGCCTGGGGCGATACGAGGAGACGAGGCGGGAGATCACCACCGCGAGATAGAAGAGGCCGGTGATGTTCTCGAACGCGGCTACCAGTCGAACGTAACTGTTGATGGGGAGAATGCCGCCATAGCCCACGCCACTCAGGGTGATCATGCTGAAGTAGAGGAAGGTGCCACTCTGCCCGAGGGCGATGGACTGATTGAAGGCGTTGGTAACGAAGTGATCGAGGAGCCAATAGAGCTGGGAGAAGGCGACCGCGATGACCAGATAACTGATGATGGCCTCAGAGATGATGCTGCTGGTTACTTTTGAGATGGAGCCAAAGCGGCGCAGCAGTCCCCAAAGGATCGCGAGGGAGAGAGCTAGTCCGGCGAGAGGCGCGAGGTGGGTATAGGCGTGAATGGGGTCGCCGAAAGCCTCGACAAGGCGTGCGAAGAGCCAGAGGAGACCCACCGGGAGCACAACCCTTCGGACAATTTTCAGATCTGCCAGGTGGAGAGCGCCCACGAGCAACAGCAGAAGCTGGACGAATGCCACCACGCCGCCGATGCGTCGATGATGGTCAATCAGCGGCGAGGAAAGCATCGCCGCGATGAAGGCAACTAACAGCAACTCGGAGCGATAGGTTTCAAGCACGGCACGCAGGGTTCGCTTCATCGCTATAGTCTAGAGTCTCCCATTGCATGGCGGTTGGACGCGTGAATGATTTGCGTGCAAACGGAATTTATTGGTTGGTGCGCTCTGCTCTCCACGGGGCGTGGCGACCGTGGACGCCGTACAGACCGGACATTCCCTGTGGGCTGATCTCGCCGCGGAAGGTGAGGACATCGCGTGTGTCGGTGCTGAATTCGATGTGGTTGCCGTTGATCCATCCCTGGAATTTGCCGTGCTGGTGCGGACCGTGGAAGATGCCGGGGATGATGTTGCCATTCTGTGTGACCTGAATCGTCTTGAGCGAACCGCCAGGCTTATCGACGTTGTAGGCGTAGATGGTCCAATTGCCGGTGATGTTGGGGCCTGGCCGCAAGTCCTGGGCAGTTGAATTACCGGCGCTAAGGGCGAGCAGGGTGACGATGGAGAGAAAGAAAAGGGTGATGCGCTTGCGAATCATCCGTAAGCCTCCTGTGCCTAAGGAAAATGTAGCGTCGGTACGGTCCTCGCGCGGAGGCGAGGGGAGATTGAGAATGACATGCGCCACGATCTTAACCTGCGGCGCCTTTGTGAAAGTGAACCTGATTTACCGATACGATTTTGCCCAATCTACACTGCTTTCAAGGTGTCCACAATAAAAACTCTGTTTCTTTCTTGATGCGCAGGCCGTGCCGAAAAGAGCGGATTGTTCCAAAGGCGCAGACGCTGGGGATGGTGACAAATCCGCGGCCGGTGGGGTGACCTATGATGGCTAAGCGGGACCCCGCCGAAAGGAAGCGTTGGATTAGGTGACGGCAACTCTCTGCGCGGCAGGCGTCGTGGTGTTACTGGATGCGTGGGTGGGTGCTCGCTATTGTGTGAAGCTGATCCGCAAGGAGGCGCATCCGCGGATGGCGACGTGGCTGATCTTCGAGCTCGGCGTGGTGATGAGTTTGGTTGCGTACTTCGCGTCGCGCGATCATAGCCTGGTGAAGGCAGCGCTGAATCTGACGGACTTGGTGGTGGTCACGGCGATCATTGCGGCGCTGTTTTTTGAGCAGCGGGGTGAGAGGATTTCGTTCACGAGGAATGAGCGGGTGTGCCTGGTGATTGCGGGCATCACGATGGTTGCGTGGATGATTACGAAGACGGCGTGGATTGGGTTTGTGGGATTCCAGGTGGTGATGACGGTGGCGTATCTGCCGACGATTGAGAGCATGTGGCGGTGGAAGCGGGGCCGATCGCCGGAGCCGGTGGAGACGTGGGGGATTAATGCTGTGGCTGCGCTGATTGGGGTGGTGCTGGATGTTACTGGAAGGCACGATTATGTTGCGATGCTGTATCCGCTGCGGGCGTTTTTGCTTTGCGTGATGATCGTGGTGCTGGTGTTGCGGTGGGAGCGGAAGAGTCGCGGCAGTGAGGGTTAGGGAGTGCAGCCGAAGAGGTTGAGGAGGGTGGCGGCGGCTTCGTGGGCGTTGGTG
>Ga0210392_10000297_pt1 | contig 34594 bp, 33 predicted proteins | sample IncBWC30OmetaG_FD_161057 | JGI IMG/M metagenome (GOLD analysis project Ga0210392, IMG submission 161057) | Forest soil microbial communities from Barre Woods Harvard Forest LTER site, Petersham, Massachusetts, United States - Inc-BW-C-30-O ... | reverse complement strand
CCGGGACACGGAGGCCTACCGCACCTTCCCCGCCCGGCTCAGCAGAAACACGCCCTGCTCGCCGAACATGTTCCAGAACCACCACGGCGCGTTGAGCCGCAGCGGCCGGCCGTAGAGATCGAGCGCAACCGCGCGCTCCATCTTGACGTTGATCTCGTCGCAGAGCTGGACGAAATCCTTGATGGTGCAGAAATGGATGTTCGGCGTGTCGTACCAGGTGGCGGGAAGATTCTCGGTGCGCGGCATGTGGCCGCCGACCAGTAATTGCAGGCGCATCTTCCAGAACCCGAAATTCGGAAACGACACCACGGCGCGGCGCCCGATGCGCAGCAGGTTTTCCAGCACCACTTTCGGCTGCCGCGTCGCCTGCAGGGTCTGCGACAGGATCACATAGTCGAACGCATCGTCGGGATAGTTGATCAGGTCGGTATCGGCGTCGCCCTGCACCACCGCGAGGCCTCTGGAAACGCAGCGGTTGACGCCCTCGCGCGACAGTTCGATGCCGCGGCCGTCGATGCCGCGGCTTTCCAGCAGTTGCAAGAGGTCGCCCTCGCCGCAGCCGACGTCGAGCACTTTTGAGCCGCGCTCGATCATCTCCGCCATCAGCAGATGATCGCCGCGATAATTTTCGGCGCCCTGCGGCGCGATGCCGGGCAGCGGCAGCGCCTGTTGCTGCGCGGCCATGTCAGCCACCCCTCTTCAGGCCGCGGGCCTTGCCGGCGGATTCCAGAAAGGCGCGGGAGATCTCGAAGAATTCCGGCACATCGAGCAGGAACGCATCGTGGCCGCGATCGGTCGCGATCTCCGCGAACGACACCCGCGCGCTGGAGGCATTGAGCGCATGCACGATGGCGCGCGCCTCGGAGGTCGGAAACAGCCAGTCCGAGGTGAACGATACCACGCAGAACCGGGTCTGGATGCCGCGAAACGCTTCCGCCAGCACGCCGTTGCGATCCGCGGCGATATCGAAATAATCCATCGCCCGGGTCAAGTAGAGATAGCTGTTGGCATCGAAGCGTTCGACGAACGACGAGCCCTGATAGCGCAGATAGCTCTCGACCTGGAAATCCGCGTCGAACGAGAACGTCGGCAGTTCGCGATCCTGCATCCGCCGCCCGAATTTGCGATGCAGGGCTGCGTCCGACAGATAGGTGATATGCGCGGCCATCCGTGCGACGCCGAGACCGCGATGCGGATCGGTGCCCTGTTCGAAATAGCGGCCGCCGCGCCAGTCCGGATCGGCCATCACGGCCTGCCGGCCGAGTTCATGGAACGCGATGTTCTGCGCCGAATGCCGCGTGCTGCAGGCCACCGCCAGCGCCGAGAATACGCGTTTGGGATACGCCGCGGTCCACTGCAACGCCTGCATGCCGCCCATCGAGCCGCCGACTACGCAGAACAGCGTCTCGATGCCGAGGCGGTCGATCAGCATCGCCTGCGCGCGCACCATGTCGGGAATGGTGATGACCGGAAAATCCAGCCCCCACAATTTGCCGGTAGCGGGATTGGTCGAGGCCGGGCCGGTCGAGCCCATGCAGCCGCCGATCACGTTCGAGCAGATGATGAAGTAGGTGTCGGTATCGAGCGGCTTGCCGGCGCCGACCATGGTTTCCCACCAGCCGGGCTTGCCGGTCACCGGATGCACATTGGCGACATGCTGGTCGCCGGTCAGCGCATGGAAGATCAGGATCGCATTGGACTTGTCGGCATTGAGTTCGCCGTAGGTCTGGTAAGCGATCTGGAACGGCGCCAGGTCGATGCCGCAATCGAGGTGCAACGGCTGATCGGCGCCGAACAGTGCCAGCAGCGACGACGGATGATCAGCCTCATGCGCCCGCTCCTCGTTGTGGATCGCCGGGCTCGGGATTGACTGCACGTTTGCCATCTTCAACGACCTCCTCCGGAGGCTGTAAAACCATCCGGAAATCAGGCCATAAAAAACCCGGCCTGAACAAATGGTTCGGCCGGGATCACTTCTGTCCCCGGCCTGTTTAGCGAGTTATTTAACGTGGCTGCAAGCCGGCCGGCTCAAATGACCACGGAACGGGACGAACTTAGGCCTGGCCGGGCTTTTCGTCAAGACGGTCGCGTCGTCGCGAGGACGGCTAGCCCCTTGCGGCGAGCCGCGAAGGATGGTTCTAGGTCTCTCATCATGTCCAAAGCGCCCCCCGCGCCGCCCTCGCTTGAGGTACTGCGCAAAGAGATCGACAGCATCGACGAGCAGGTCCATCGCCTGCTGATGGCGCGTGGCGACATCATCGATCGGCTGATTTCGGTCAAGCAGACCCAGGAGGTCGGCTCGGCATTCCGCCCGGCACGCGAGGCCGACATGATGCGGCGGCTGGTGCAGCGCCATCGCGGCATCCTGCCATTGGACACTGTCGAGAGCATCTGGCGCGTCATCATTTCCACCTTCACCTATGTGCAGGCGCCGTTTTCGGTGCATGCGGATCTGTCGCTCGGCGAATCCGCGATGCGGGATTCGGCGCGGTTTCACTTCGGCTTCACCGTTCCCTATGTCGCGCATTTCAGCGCGCAGGCCGCGGTCGAAGCGGTGGCGAAGTCGAAGGGCGATCTGGCGCTGGTCTCTGCCACTTCCAGCCGCACGCCATGGTGGATCGCACTCGAAGCCGACGGCGCGCCAAAAATCATTGCGCGGCTGCCGTTCATCGAACGCGCCGATCATCCAGCGGCTTTGCCGGTGTTCGTGGTGTCGCGCGTCGCCGACAGCGCCAGGGTGACCGAAGTCGAGATGTGGAGCGTGCGGGTTTCGGGCTGGAACGCGGACATCGCGCGCGCGCTGTCGCCGCTGGCCGAAATCGTCGCGGTGCCCGATACCGCCTTCGACGGCGCGGCATTACTGGTTTCCGTGGCGGGCGCCGAAAAGCTCGAAAAGATCAAATCGGCGCTGATCGAAGCCGGCGCGTCGGTGCGCTCGCTGGCCCTCGTCGGCAGCCACGCGACGCGCTATACGGTGACCCCGAACGGGGCGGCCAGATAAGCCATCCCGAACATCCGGAGTTGATGATGTCCCGACCCGTGCCGAATCCCGGCATTCTCGATATTGCGCCCTACACGCCGGGAAAAAGCCCGGTGCCGGAAGCGGGGCGCAAGGTGTTCAAGCTGTCGGCCAACGAGACGCCGTTCGGGCCCTCGCCGAAGGCGATGGAGGTCTACAGGCAAGCCGCCGCGCATCTGGAGGATTATCCGGAAGGAACCTCGCGGGTACTGCGCGAGGCGATCGGCCACGCCTTCGGGCTCGATCCCGATCGCATCATCTGCGGCGCCGGCTCCGACGAAATCCTCAACCTGCTGGCGCACACTTATCTTGCCCGCGGCGACGAGGCGATCAGCACCGCGCATGGCTTTCTTGTGTACCCGATTGCGACCATGGCGAACGGCGCGACCAACGTCGTTGCGCCCGAAACCGATTTCAAGGCCGACGTCGACGCGATCCTGAAGCTGGTCACGCCGCGGACAAAACTGGTGTGGCTCGCCAATCCGAACAACCCGACCGGCACCTATTTGCCGTTCGACGAGGTCAAGCGGCTGCGCGCGGGATTGCCGCCGCAGGTGCTGCTGGTGCTCGACGCCGCCTATTCCGATTACGTTTCCCGAAATGATTACGAACTCGGCATCGAACTGGTCGCGACCACGGACAACACCGTGATGACGCACACGTTTTCCAAGATTCACGGCCTCGCGGCGCTGCGGATCGGCTGGATGTTCGGGCCGGCGCATATCGTCGATGCGGTGAACCGGATTCGCGGGCCGTTCAACGTCTCGACGCCGGCAATGCTGGCGGCGGTAGCCGCGATCGAGGACACTGCGCATCAGCAGATGTCGAAGGCGCATACCGAGCACTGGCGCAACTGGCTGACGGAGGAGATCGGTAAGCTCGGCCTCAAGGTAACGCCGAGCGTGGCGAACTTTGTCCTTATTCATTTTCCGCAGGAGAAAGGCAAGACCTCGGCCGAGGCCGACGCGTACCTGACCAGGCGTGGGCTGGTGCTGCGCGCGCTTGGCAATTACGGCCTGCCGCACGCGCTGCGCATGACCATCGGCACCGAAGAAGCCAACCGGCTGGTGGTCAACGGCTTGCGTGATTTCGTGAGCGGCAAGTGAACGCCGCGCCGCTTTTCCCGCGTATCGCGCTGATCGGCTTCGGCCTGATCGGCGGCTCGATCGCGCGCGGCGCGCGCGCGCAGGGACTGGCGGGAGAAATCGTCACCACCGCACGCTCGGAAAAAACCCGGGCGCGGGTCTTGGAGCTTGGTGTCGTCGATCGTGTGGTTGAAACCAATGCCGAAGCTGCAAAAGACGCCGATCTGGTGATCCTGTGCATTCCGGTCGGCGCCTGCGGCCCGGTCGCCGAGGAGATCGCGCCGCATCTCAAACCGGGCGCGATCGTTTCCGATGTCGGTTCGGTCAAGGGCGCCGTGGTGCGGGACATGGCGCCGCATTTGCCGCACCACGTGCACTTCATTCCCGCCCATCCGGTCTCGGGCACCGAGCATTCGGGGCCGGATTCCGGCTTTGCCGAGCTGTTCATCGAACGCTGGTGCATCCTGACCCCGCCGGAAGGCGTCGACCCTCATGCGGTCGAAAAATTGCGCACGTTCTGGGCCGGGCTCGGCGCCAAAGTCGAGATCATGACGCCGGACCATCACGACATGGTGCTCGCGATCACCAGCCATCTGCCGCATCTGATCGCTTATACAATCGTAGGCACGGCGGATGAGCTTGAAGGTGTCACGCAATCCGAGGTGCTGAAGTTCTCCGCCGGCGGCTTTCGCGACTTCACGCGCATCGCCGCATCCGATCCCATCATGTGGCGCGACGTGTTCCTGACCAACAAGGATGCGGTGCTGGAGATGCTCGGCACCTTCAACGAGGATCTCTCCAAACTCACCCGCGCCATCCGCCGCGGCGACGGCGAGGCGCTGTTCGAGCATTTTTCGCGCACCCGCGCGATTCGCCGCGGCATTGTCGAGATCGGCCAGGATTCCGCGGCGCCGGATTTCGGCCGGCCGCATGCGCAGTTGGGGAAGAAGTAGCGTGCCCCGGACGCAGCGCAGCGCGTAGCACTTCGCGAAGCGGTGCGCTGCAGAGCCGGGGCCCCGGTTGCTTACGATTAGACGAAACCGGGGTCCCGGTTCTGCGAAGCAACGCTTCGCAAGAGCTACGCGCTGCATCGCGCCCGGAACACGATAGAATTTCATCAGCGCCGCGCACGACCCAACTGCCTCATTTTCATCTTCATCATCACGCCGCTGCCGCGCGGCGGGACCATGGCGAACGCATCGGCGGTTGGCCGCGTCAACCCGATGCCTAGGTCGCCGTTGGGATAAAAGAATGCATACGAACCCGGCTCGTCGATCATCCGTTCGGCGAATGCGGGAGCTGCGAACAGCGCCGACAGAATTGCCGCCGCGCCAAGAAATCTGAATTTCGTCATTTGTTTTCTCCGTGTCATCGGCCCACGCGCGGGCCGTCGGAGAGCAGGACTGGCGTTTGCGACCCGGTATTCCCGGAATGAGGATCACGGTTCGGCGAGAATGCGTGAGCGCGCGAGTTGCGTTCCCCGGATGCTGCGCAGCGCGCCGCTCTTCGCGGCGTGGTGCGCTGCTAAGCCGGGGCCCCGGTTACCTGACGAAGCGGGGTCCGGTTCTGCGAAGCAACGCTTCGCAAGAGCTACGCGCTGCATCGCGCCCGGGACACGCAACTTCAAAACAGCGCCGGCACCTGCCCCACCTTGAGCGGCCCCAGAAACACCGCGCCGTCGATGAAGCGCAGCGGAAACGCCCGTGCCTTTTTGCCTTCGAGCGTTGCTTCCTTGCCGAGCGAGTTGATGCCTACGGCGACGCCGACATTGGCGTTCTGCTTGACCGCCTTGCCGAAGCCTGGAATCGCCCGGTCCAGCGCGCCGAGCAGATTGGTGACGTCCTGGGTTTTTACGCCCGGCGCGACGCGGTCGAGCGTCGCCTGCGGTACGCCCTCCTCCAGCATTTTTTCGATTCCCAGCGCCGGAATTACTCTCTCGATTCCGGCCACCGTCATCTGCAATTCGCCGTCGAGGCGGCCGTTGGCGTTGAGGCCGAGCGTGCCCGCCGCGACAGCGATCAGGTCGCCCTGCGCAATCCGCGACTGCACGATCTCGACATGGCCACCCGCCGCCTGGATTTCGCGAAACCGCTCCGGCCACGGTTTTGGCGAAAAATCCTTCAGGCCCGTGAGCAGCGTGCGCAGGTCGGCGTCGAACGGCTGGGCGAGCAGCGGATGCAGTTCCTGCAGGCTGCCGCCGGAGATCTGCAGCACCGTTTCGATCACGGGGTTTTCCTGCGCCGAACCGTCGGCAAGGCGCGCATGCAGTTCGACATGTTTTGCGCGCGCCAGCGGCGTCTGTACCGAGGCGTTGACTCGATCGATGGCGGGATCGTCGAACACGATGGAAGCGCGCTGCGGGGTCGCCGGCAGCCCGACGATGCTGCTGCGGCCCTTGCTCCAGTTCACCATCATCGCCGGCTGCCGATCCGCACCGGAAACCGTGGCGGGTGCCGTGAATTCCGCGATCAGCAGTTTCGGATCGTAGACCTGCGCCACCACCAGAATTTCGGAGAGCCGCGCCGTCACCGGCGCCTGTGCGCCCGCGGTCTGCGACACCAGCGCGACGCTGGCGCCGCTGCAGGAGACCTCGAAGCGGAACGGGAAGCCGGCCACGGAGCGTTTGGCGCATTCGTAGATCCGGCCGGATTTCGCCTCGCGGGCGCGCCACTCGTCGGCGGTCTCATCCACCCTGGAGGCGGCATAGAACCAGAACGCGCTCCATGCGATGGCTGCGACCAGCACAAGGATGGGCATGAAGAAAAGGCGCCAAAGCGGGCGGCGGCGCGGCGGCAGCGTCATATCGGACATGCGACGACCTTAGGCTTACGATTTTGTCAAATAAGCGATACATGCGGGCCACAATCAAGTTAACGCCTTTTCATCCGGCGTGGAATTCTGCTAGCCGTGCGCGAAATGCCAGCCAAAATCCTGTCCGAATCGGAATTGTCACAAGGCGACCTCTGGGTGTTCGGCTACGGTTCGCTGATGTGGCGGCCGGGCTTCGAATACATCGAGAAGGTCCCGGCGCGCTTGATCGGCGAACACCGCGCGCTCTGCGTCTATTCATTCGTCCATCGCGGCACCCCGGAAAACCCGGGCCTGGTGCTCGGGCTCGACCGCGGCGGCGCCTGCCGTGGCATCGCATACCGGGTTGCGGAGAAGCACCGCACCGCCACCATCGCCTATTTGCGCGAGCGCGAGCAGGTTACCAGCGTCTACCGCGAGGTGATGCGCTCGGTATGGCTCGAAAACAAGGCGCGGCAGCGCGTCAGCGCGCTCGCTTACGTGGTCGACCGCGGCCATGTGCAATATGCCGGGCGGCTTTCGCTTGCCGAGCAACTGCGCCATGTGCAGCAGGGCCACGGCCAGTCCGGAAACAATCGCGACTACGTGCTGGCCACCGTGACCTCGATCGAGGCGCAGGGTCTTCGCGATACGCAATTGCATCAACTCGCGGCGCTTCTTCACCCTCCCCTGGAGGGGCAGGGTCGACGCGAATGAAATTCGCGTCGGGGCGGGGTGGAAGTCTCTCCTTGTGATCGGTGTCCGTGGCGGAGACTGTCACCCCACCCCGTCTCGCATCTAGCGATGCGAGACGACCCTCCCCCTTCAGGGCAGGGTAAGAAAGTCACTTTTCCGCCTCGGCCTTGCTCGGCACCCGTCCGAACAACTGCGCCTGCTCCTTGCGGCCCTCCTCGACCAGCCGGCTGGTGGCCTGATCGATCACGAGCGAGACCTGCTTGATGAATTCATCGCGCGTCAGACCCGGCGGCAGCGGATCGAGAAACTCGACCACCAGCGTGCCGGGATAGCGCATGAAATTGCGGCGCGGCCAGAACAGCCCGGAATTGAGCGCCACCGGCAGACAGGCCACGCCGCAATCGACATAGACCTGGGCGACGCCGGTCTTGTAGCGCGGCGGCGCATCGACCGCGGTGCGGGTGCCCTCCGGGAAGATGATCAACTGGCGGCCGCGCCGGACTTCCTCGCCCGCGCGCCGCGCCATCTCCACCAGCGAGCGGCCGCCGGCGCCTCTGACAACCCCGATCATGTCGGTCTTGATCAGATACCAGCCGAAAAACGGAATCCATTTCAACTCGCGCTTGAGGATGTAAAGCGGCTCCGGGAAGAACTGCAGCAGCGCAAAGGTCTCCCACATCGACTGGTGCTTCGGCGCGACGATCAGCGGGCCCTTCGGGATTTTCTCGACGCCGCGGTATTCGACCTTGGTGTTGCAGACCGCGCGCATCAGCCAGATGCTGCTGCGCGCCCAGCATTGCGCAAGCAGCACCGCGCCCCATCGCGGCATCAACAGGGTCGGCAGGCCGACGATCACCCAGAACGCCAGCAGCAGATAGAACAGCACGTTGTAGACCAGCGAACGCAGGAAAATCGAAACCATCGAGAGCCCGATCAGTTAGCTGCCGCCTTGCGGGTGCCGAGCGATCCGGTCTGGTCGGTCATCTCCGGAGTCATTTCAAGCCCGAGATCGGCCAGCCGGACCCGCATTTCGGCGGCGACATATTTCACATATTCCGATAGCAGCAGCCGCAGCGTCGCGCCACTCGTCCACCACGGCTCATCGCGCCATTTGTCGCCGATCACCGAGAACGGGATCAGTTCGACATCGGGCATCGCATGCGACAGTTCGACGATGGCGCGCGGCATATGGTAATTCGATGTCACCACGATCAGCGACTTGAAGCCGCGCTCGCGGACCCAGCGCCGGGTTTCCGCCGCATTGCTGCGGGTGTTGACGGCGGAATGGTCGAGATCGACGCAGCAACCCAGCAGGGACTGGTTGTCCGGCAGCGACTGGTTCTCCGGCAGCGAGCGCGAAATGTCGCTCGCGGCGTTGGTGGGGTGCACGCCCGAGATCAGCAGCCGCTTGCCGTAGCCGCCGGCCAGCAATTCCATCGCATCGGAGACGCGCGACGATCCGCCGGTTAGCACCACGATGCCGTCGGCCTTGCTGGAGGGATTGACCTCCACCGCGCGCAATTGCGACAGGAAACCGACAAAGCCTATGCCTGCGCCAACAAACAGCATCGCCACCACAGCAACCACAGTCGCGCGCAGCCACCCCCGCGGCGGCGCGCTCGAGCCTTCGGTCGGAGTGTGGTCGGGTTGCAAAGTCATCTTATGCCGAGTGTAGTGTGTTTTTGCGCGAAGTGGAGTCCGCAAGGCAGGCCCGACGCGCGCCGCAACAAACGCGTCAGTCGATGTCATCCAGCGTCGCGAACAGCGTTCGCCGCGACGCCAGAGCCGTAATCGCCGCGATGACGACCGCCTGCGCCGCCAGCGCCAGATAGCCGGACGGGCGCAGCGAGAAGGTCCCCAGCAGCGCGCCGAACTGATCCCCCACCGGCGTTCCGGAAAACCACCCCGCGATGGATTCGGAAAAGCCGAACAGCAACATCGCCACGCCGCCGCCGATAATGCCGCCCTGCAAGCCGAGCCGCAGGAAATGCCGCAGGAAACGGTTGGCAATGTAGCGGTCGCCGGCGCCGACGAAGTGCAGGACTTCGACGATCGGACGGTTCGCCGCCATCGCACCTCGGGTCGCGAACGACACCGAAATGATGGTGGCAATGATGACCAGCGCCAGAATGCCGATGCCGGCGAATACGATGGCGCCGGTCATCGACCGCATCCGTTCGATCCAGGCGCGGTGATCGTCGACGCTGGCGGAAGGGGCCACCTGCGCCACCCGGCTGCGCAGCGCCGCCAGATCGAGCACGGCGCCCGGCGCGATCCGCGCGACGATGACGCGTGGCACCGGCAGCTCATCGAACGACAACCCGCTGCCGAGCCACGGCTCCAGCAGCTTTGCGGATTCATCCTTGGTGAAGGGCCGCACCTGGACGATGCCCGGCTGCGCCCGCAGCGCCTCGGCCACGGCCACCGCGTCGCGCTCGATGTCGCGGCCGGCGGCGGGCCTGACCTGGATGGTGATTTCGCTGGCGACATCGGACTGCCATTCCGCCGCCGATGCGCTGACCAGCAGCACCGTGCCGGTGGTGATCGAAGCAAGGAACGTCATGATGGCGACCACGGCGATCAGGGCCCGGCCCGCGATCGAGGCGCGCGGCACGATCGGCGACAGGTTGCGCGCCTTCGCCGGCACCTGCGGACGGTCGTGCCCGAGATCCATCAGCGGCTCGCGCTCGTTTCCGGTTTTACTCATAGAAATGGATCCGGCCCTGATGCAGCACCATGCGGCGCGCGTCGTACTGGTCCATCAGCGTGATGTCGTGGGTCGCGATGATCACCGCGGTGCCGGACTTGTTCAATTCGATGAACAGCCGCAGCAGGCGCCTTCCCAGCGTCGGATCGACATTGCCGGTCGGCTCGTCCGCCAGCAGCAATTGCGGCCGCGAAATCACCGCGCGCGCGATCGCCGCGCGCTGCTTCTCGCCGCCGGACAGGATCGGCGGCAGCGCGTCCATCCGCTCGCCCAGCCCGACCCATTTCAACAGGTCGATCACTTCGCGGCGATAGCTGGATTCCTCGCGGCCCATCACCCGGAACGGCAGCGCCACGTTCTCGTAGGTGGTCATGTGATCGAGCAGGCGAAAATCCTGCAGCACGATGCCGATGCGCTTGCGCAGGTCGGCGATCTCGTCCTTAGCCAGCAGCGACACGTCCTGGCCGAACAGGTTGACCAGGCCGCGGGTCGGCCGCAGCGACAGGAATAGCAGCCGCAGCAGCGAGGTCTTGCCGGCGCCGGAGGGGCCGGTGAGGAACTGAAAGGAATGCGCGGGGATCTGGAAACTGAGGTCGCGCAGAATCTCCGGACCCAGTCCGTAGCGCAGGCCAACGTTTTCGAATCGGACCAAGCTCAGCTCCGTTCGATGGGACGCGCGGGCGCAATCGGGAACCCTCGTGTTCGGCCCCGGCCCCCGCAAACCGGTTGTGCGGCTGTTATGGTTTCCGATTCGTTAACGGTCGCTCTGTAGCGTCGGGCAAACGTCATTTGTGGCGATTCGCTCATGCACATCATCTGCCCCCATTGTACGACATCTTACGCCATCGATCCCGCGACCCTGGGGACGGCCGGGCGCACCGTCCGCTGTTCGCGCTGCAAGGAGGTCTGGCTGGCGCGGTCCGAGGACGTGGTGCGCACCCAGGCCGCGGTGCCCGCCATGGCGGGCGGCGAGCAGGTTGCGAATTCAGCCGCTCCGGCTGCGCCGGAGGTTGCCGCCGTCAGCGACCAGACGCCGGTCCACGCAACCCCGGTGGTCGAAAGCCCTTCAATATCGGCCGAATGGCCCGCCGACGGCGAAGGCTCGCCGAGCCGGGACTCGAACCGGCCGGTCGATGCCATTTCCGCGAGCGGACCCAGGCCAAAGAAGGCCCGCCGTCCGAAGTCATCACTATTGTCGCGGCGGCCGGCGCTGCCAGGGATCAGCCTGACCACCGCCTGCGCCGCCATGGGCGCGCTGGTGCTGGCGCTGACGATCTGGCGTGCCGACGTGGTGCGGCTGCTGCCACAGACCGCGGCATTCTACAAACTGGTCGGCTTCGACGTCAACCTGCGCGGGCTGGTGTTCAAGGACGTGAAGATCACGACCGAGAGCGTCGAAGGCAAACAGGTCCTGGTGATCGAGGGCGTCATCATTGGCGAAGCCAAGAAGCCGGTGGAGCTGCCGCGGCTGCGCTTTTCCGTGCGCGATGCGCATGGGTCGGAAATCTACGCCTGGAATGCGGTACTGGAACAGCCGGTGCTCAAGCCCGGCGAAAAAGCCTGGTTCAAGTCGCGGCTCGCTTCGCCGCCGCCGGAAGGCCGCGCCATCGACGTGCGCTTTTTCAACAAGCGGGATATTGCAGGCGGCGGAATCTAGAGCATGATCCGGAAAAGTGGGAACCGGTTTTCCGATGAGATCATGCGCCAAAAAAAGACGCTTCCATGCCGCGCGTGCTGATCGCCGACGATGAAGAATCGATGCGGTCGCTGGTGGCCCGCGCCATCGCCATGGACGGGCATGAAATCGTCACCGCCGAGGACGGCGCCGAGGCGCTGGAGATCCTGAACCGCGACCACGGCGCGTTCGACCTGCTGCTGACCGATATCAAGATGCCGGTGATGGACGGCATCGCGCTGGCGCTGGCGGCGGCGCGCGATTTTCCCAAAGTCACGATCCTACTGATGACGGGCTTCGCCGACCAGCGCGAACGCGCCTCCGGCCTCAATGCGATCGTGCACGACGTGGTGACAAAACCGTTTTCGGTGGCCGATATCCGCACCGCCGTCGCCGACGCGCTGGCGTCGCGCAGGGTGGAGTAGCAAACTCCATCCACGTCGTCCCGGCGCAGGCCGGGACCCATAACCACCGATGATGGGTCGCGAGGTCGACGCCACGTGTGGATATCAATGCTCAAACCGATAGACCGGAGGCTATGGGTGCCCGCTTTCGCGAGGACGACACTGAGAATGCGGCTGCGCTTGCGCGGACGAAGACACCGCGTGCGTCAATAATCCTTCAGCAGCCGCTCGATGTAGTCGAGTTCGATCTGCGGGCGCTGCGAGTCGCCGAGGCGGCGGCGCAGTTCTTCGAGAATGCGGCGCACGCGCTGCACGTCCATTTCGCCGGGGATTTTTACCGTGAGGTCGTCGCCGAATTCGCGGCCGCGCAGCGGCCGGCCCAAGGGATCGCTGTCGCGGCCGCCGCTCTGCTGGCGGCCGGCGCGGTTGCCGGGGCCGTCGTTCTGGCCCTCGCCATCGCCCGGCTGCATCTGCTGCGCCAGGCTTTGCGCGCCCTTGCGCATCGCTTCCAGCGCGCGGCCTTGCGAATCCACCGCACCGTCGGCATTGCCTTCGCCGAGCCGGCCGTCGGCATCGCCCATCGCGCTGTCGGCGTCGCCGAGATTGTCCTCGCCGTCGCCGTCATCGCCCGGCTGGTCGCCGCCGCCCTTATCACCCTGGCCCTTTTCGCCCTGCTGGCCTTTCTGGCCTTTCTGACCCTGACCCATGCCGCGCTTGGCCAGTTCCTGCTGCAGTTTCTTCAACCGGTCGCGCAGGCCCTGCTGATCCTGCTGCAGGTCGCCCATGCTGTTGTCGCCCTGCTTGCCGCGCTGGCGCTCGCGCCGTGAATCCTGGCCCTGCTTGAAGGTCTTGTCGCGCAACTGCTGCTGCTTGCGGATCATGTCGCCGAGTTCGTTGAGCGCCTGCTCCATGTCGCCGTCGCCGTTCTGGCCCGGCTGCGCCATCTGCAGGTTCTCCAGCATCTGCTGCAATTGCTCAAGCAACTGCCTGGCGGCGTCCTTGTCGCCGGAACGCGACAGCCGCTCCATGCGGTCGAGCATGTTCTTCAGGTCCTGCTGGCTCAGCATCCTGGTATTGGGATCGAGCGGACGCGCCAGCTGCTGCGGATTGTTGCGCAGCTGCTCGGCAAGCTGCTGCAGGAACTTGTCCAGCGCCGCGCGCAGATTCTCGGTGAGCTTCTTGATCTCCTCGTCGCTGGCGCCGCGCTCCAGCGCCTGCTTCAGCGCCTCCTGCGCCGCCCGCAGCGCCTTGTCGACATCGGTGATGTTGCCGTCCTCGATGGTGACCGCCAGCGCCCACAGGCTGGCGACGACTTCGCGCATCGCGTCGTCACTGCGCGCGGCCTCGAGCTGCCGGGTAACGCTGACCAGGCCGAGATAGTGCCCGGCCTCCGGCGTAAACAGTTCCGGCGCGATCAGCAGCGCATCCAGCGCGGTGTAGACCTGCGCGTTCTGGTTGGCGTCGAGCGCCAGGTTACGGCGCTGCTCGATCAGCGCCCGCGCCAAGGGTTTTGTGAACAGCCGCTCCGGCAGCCGCATGTTGAACGGCTCGCTCTGGCCCTCATTGCCGGCCTCGTCTTTTGCCGTCAGCGTCAGGGTCACGTCGGCGCCGGCATAGGGGTCTTCGCTGAGATCCTTGACGGTCTGGCCGACGCCGTTGCGGGTGCGCGCGTTCGGCAGCACCAGCGCGAATTGCGGCGGATTGAACAACGGCCGCGGCACCGCAGTGCCCTTGGCGTCGCCCGGACGGGCCGCGAAACGCGCACCTGCTTCGGTGACGCCGTAATCGTCCTCGATCTTGTAGGACATCTGTAGCGAGCCGCGGGCCTGGCGCTCGGGATCCTTGGCCAGTGCGATGGTCGGGGCGCGGTCCGGAACCGCGCTGAATTTCCATTGCGGCTGGCCCGAGGGGGCGCGGACATGCGCGGTGCCGTCGCCGGCGATGGTGAAGTGGCGTTCGTTGGTGCCCTTGGGCGCCTCGGCGGAGGGTGCGGCCTCGGTCAGGCCGCCGCCGACCACGACATCCAGACTGCCGCCGCTGGAGCGCACGATCAGGGTCGAGCCTGCCGGCACCGGCAACGGCCCGACCTCGGGTACGGCGGTATCCTTGTTGGCCGCGGACAGGATGATCGGCGGCTTGGCGGTGTAGACCGGCGGCGTCACCCAGGCATCGACCCGGACATTGATTGGCGTCAGCGCACCGTCCCAGTCGAAGCCCGCGGCGACGCGCGCGGTGCGCTCATCACCGGCAGCGACGAAGGTCGCCACCATCATCACCGCGACCAGCGCGCGCAGCGCCCAGGGATCGTGGATGGTGAGGCGGGGGGCGGGCAGGCCGGCGCGGATGTGCGCGAGTGCGGCCAGCGTGCGTTCGCGCTGCGCCTGCCACAGCGCCTGCGCTACCGGATCCCGGGTGGCGAGCGTATCGGTCAGCGCGGTGGCGGGGCGATGGCGGACGCCGGTACCGCGATCGAGCCGGCCCAACGCCTGCGCGCGGCTGGGCCAGCGGAACTTCAGCAATGGAAGCAACGCGGCCAGCGCCAGGCCGGCGAACAGCACGGTGCCGATGGCGCGTCCGACCGCCGGCAGCGCCAGCCACAATCCGGACCAGGACACCACCAGAAACAGCCCGATGACGGTCAGCAGCCGCGCCAGATGCGGCCAGACCAGCTCCCACGCGATCGCGAATTTGGCCCGCTGCAGCGCCTGCGCCAGACCCAGCCGCGAAACGGCTCCGGTATCGCGGGCGGGCTCGGTCGGATCAGGGGTCGCGCCGTTCAACAAATTCTCCTCATCTGCCGAAGCACAGCGTAGCACAAAGGCTGCAATGAGGCACGTGCCGCAATGCACAACCCACACCTCAAAACACGCATAACACGAAGGCGTGACGAGGGGCTTTCGACCCCGTAACGTCCGCCGCGAACCAACAACAAAAGGAAACGTCATGGACCAGAAAACGCACGACAAGGGACTGGAAATTCGCAAAGCCGTGCTCGGCGAGGCCTATGTCGCCAACGCGATCAAGAACGCCGACGACTTCAACAAGCCTTTTCAGGAACTGGTCACAGAATATTGCTGGGGCGCGATCTGGGGCCGCGAACAACTGCCGCGCAAAACCCGCAGCATGCTCAACCTCGCCATGATCTCGATCCTGAACCGGCCGCACGAACTGCGCGTGCATATCAAGGGCGCGCTGGTCAACGGCGTTTCCAGGGACGAAATCCGCGAGGTGTTCATGCAGGTCGCCTGCTATGCCGGCATTCCGGCCGGCGTCGACAGTTTTCGGGTCGCGCGCGAAGTGTTCGCCGAGATGGAAAAGGGGTGAAGCTCTCACCCTCATGGTGAGGAGCGCGCTGTTGCGCGCGTCTCGAACCATGAGAGCGCGAGGCCATCCTTCGAGACGCGGCGAAGACGCCGCTCCTCAGGATGAGGGCTGTTTCCAAACATTCTTTGAGGACACATCACATGGACATCGGATTCATCGGGCTGGGCAAGATGGGCTTCCCCATGGCTCGCCGCCTCATCGAGGCCAAACACAAGCTGATCGTGTTCGACCAGCGCAAGGAGGCCGTCGACAAACTGCTGGCGCTTGGTGCTGCGGCAGCAAGCTCGCCGAAAGACGTCGCCGACCGCGCCGAGACCGTACTGGCCAGCCTGCCCTCGCTGCAGGCCTCGCTCGAAGTCGCCACCGGCAACGGCGGCGTGATCGAGGGCGCGCGGATCAAACGCTTTGTCGATCTCTCCACCGTCGGCTCGCAGATGGCGGTGCGGATTCACGGCCTGCTGGGCACGCGCAACATCGTGCAGCTCGACAGCCCGGTCAGCGGCGGCGTCGGCGGCGCCGAGAAGGGCACGCTGGCGGTGATGGTGTCGGGCCCGCATGCGGATTTCGACGCGGCCAAACCGGCGTTAGACGTGATCGGAAAAGTGTTCTTCATCGGTGAAAAGCCCGGCGCGGCGCAGACCATGAAGCTCGCCAACAATTTCCTGTCGGCGACCGCCGTGGTTGCCACTTCCGAAGCGGTAGTGATGGGCGTCAAGGCGCGGCTCGATCCGGCTGTCATGATCGACGTGATCAACGCGGGCTCCGGCATGAACACCGCGAGCCGCGACAAGTTTCCGCGCGCGATCCTGCCGCGCACCTTCGACTTCGGCTTCGCCACCGGGCTGATGGTGAAGGACGTGCGGCTGTGCCTCGACGAGATGAAATCGCTGGGACTGTCGATGGAAGTCGCCGAAGCGGTCGGACGGCTGTGGGAAACGGTGATCCGCGACATGGGCGCGGACAGCGATTTCACCACCGCGATCAAGCCGATCGAAGCGGCGGCGGGCGTTGTGGTGGGAGGGACGAAAGTGCGGGCGGCGGAGTGATACGCGAAAAACGCAGCTTGTCGTCCCCGCGAAAGCGGGGACCCATAAACACCGGCGGTCGAGATTGCGAACAAGTACTGCAACGCCGCCGCGCGAACCGAAACAGCGGCGGCTATGGGTACCCGCTTTCGCGGGGACGACATAGAGAGTTTAGCTCAACGCCACGCGCGCCACTTCATTCGATCACGTCGTCGGCGAGAGCGATCAGGCTGGGCGGCGGGACAAGGCTCATTGTCCTGGCCACCTTCAAATTGATGACGAGTTCAAACCTGGTCGGCGCCTGCACCGGAAGGTCGGCCGGCCTGGCCCCGCGCAATATCCGGCTGACATAAGATACTCCCTGCTGAAGCAGTTCGGTTACATTGACCCCGTAGGAGATCAGACCACCTGCATCGCAGAACAGGCGCAAGGGATAGATCGCCGGAAGCCGATGTTGCGCCACCGCGCCAACGATCGCTTCGCTATGCGCGGCTGTGAAGGCGTCGGGGAGAAATATCAGACCGCTATTCGGCTTTTCGCCCAGCGTCGAAATCAAACGCTCAATTCCAGCGCTGTCTCCGGCCGGTCTTACAATTGACTTCACTCCCAGCGATGGCGCCACCGCTTCAACAGGTCCCGCGAACGAAGCCAGGTTATTTCCCGGCTCGGGATTGTAGATCAGGCCAATATTCTCGATGTTGGGGGCGATCTCTTTCAGCAGCGATACCCACTTGGCGCCCAGCGACGGGTCGAATGGCGTGAACCCCGTAACATTGCCGCCGGGCCGTGCGAAACTGTCAACATAGTGCATTCCGACGGGATCGCTGACCATGACAAACACGGTCGGAATTGCCGAAGCCTCGCGATGCAGCGCCGCCATTGCCGAATTAGTCATGGCAACAATGGCATCAGGCTTCATGCCGATGATTTCCTTTGCGTGAGCCTTGTTGAGCTCCGTATCTCCTGCGCCCGAACGATACTCGATCTCGAGATCGCGGCCCGGCGACCACCCCAGCTCCTTGAAAGACTTCTCGATAATGTCGGGGTTCGGAGAGTTGGCAGGGCTGCCGCCCAAAAGAACGGCGACCCGATAGGCTCGATTTTTCGGCTGCGCGCGCGCCGCGAGCGGCCACGCGATCGCACCGCCGATGAGACCGATGAACGCACGCCGCTTCATTTGCGCTGCCCTTGGTGATGACGGAGCATAACATAACTTCAGTCTAAGCGGGCGGCGGGATAATGCGGCAAAACTCAGTTTGTCGTCCCCGCGCAGGCGGGGACCCATAACCACAGGCGTTTGAGATGCGGACAAGTGTTGCAACGCCGCCGCTTCAATTGAAACAGCGGCGGCACCTCAGGATGACGACGGTGTTATGTTGCCATCAGCAAAGCTGGTGGCAGATGTGTGCATACCCTGGCGCCTGCGCGGGGGACGACACCGAGTTTGTTTCACAGCCACGGCGCCACTTTATCCAGCGCGATCAGCGCATCGACTTCGATGCGGGGGCGGACCACGGCGTATTGGTCGTCCTTGACCAGCACCTCGGGAACAAGCGCTCTCGTATTGTAACTCGACGCCTGCACCGCGCCGTAGGCGCCGGCGGTCATGATCGCCAGGAGATCGCCCGCCTTCGGTTCGGCGAGCGTGCGCCCCAGTGCCAGGTAATCGCCGGTTTCGCAGACCGGGCCGACCACGTCGGCGGTGATGATCTTCGCGTCCGCCGCGGCCAGCCGCACCGGCAGGATGTCGTGATGGGCCTCATACAGCGTGGGGCGGATCAAATCGTTCATCGCGGCGTCGATGATGACGAAATTCTTGGCGGCGCCGCGCTTCAGATAAATCACGCGGGTGACCAGGATGCCGGCATTGCCGACGATCATCCTTCCCGGCTCGAACATCAGCGTGCAGCCGAGATTATGGCTGACGCGCTTGACCATTTCGGCATAAGCCGCCGGGTCCGGCGGCGCTTTCCGGTCGAGATGATAGGGAATGCCGAGCCCGCCGCCGAAATCGACGTGGCCGATGGTGTGGCCGTCGGCGCGCAGCGTGGTCACGAAATCTGCAAGAATCCGGAACGCGGCTTCCATCGGCGCAAGATCGGTGATCTGGCTGCCGATATGGACGTCGACGCCGGTGACCTGAATGCCCGGCAGCTTGGCGGCGCGGGCATAGACGGCGCGCGCAGCTCCAAGCGGAACGCCGAACTTGTTTTCCGACTTGCCGGTGGAGATTTTGGCGTGGGTGCCGGAATCCACATCCGGATTGACGCGGATGGAGATCCGCGCCGTGCGGCCCATCTCCGCCGCGAGCCGCGACAGCAAGTCGAGTTCGGGTTCGGATTCTACATTGATGCAGAGAATATTTTCCGCGAGCGCCGCGCGCAGTTCGGCCTCGGTCTTGCCGATGCCGGAGAACAGGATTTTTTCGCGCGGAAAACCCGCCGCCAGCGCGCGCTTCAATTCGCCCGCGGAGACCACGTCGGCGCCGGCGCCGAGCCTGGCCAGCGTTGTGATCACCGATTGGTTGGAATTCGCCTTCAGGGAATAGCAGATCAGCGCCTTCTCGCCGGCGAAGGCGTCGGCGAACACCCGGTAGTGCCGCTCCAGCGTCGCGGTCGAATAGCAATAGAACGGCGTGCCGACCGCGTCGGCCAGCGCAACAAGATCGACCGCTTCGGCGTGCAGCACGCCGTTGCGATAGTCGAAATGATTCATGGCGGGCTCAGTCGGATTTCAGAAGCGGATCGAGGATGAAGGATTTCTTGCTGCCCTTGGGCGTGCCCGGCAATCCGTTGGCTCCGTAGGACGGATCGAACACGGTTCCCTTGGCTGCCGCCCGCTCCTCGTCGGTATCGCCCTGCTCCACGACCGGTTGTCCCGCGGCACTCGGCGGCAGGTCGAGCGGACCCTTGCGGCCACAGCCGGCAAGCGCCAGCGCAATGGCAGTGAGAACGGCCAATGTCCATGCAGTGGACACAGGACTTGAAGTGCGATTCACGGCGACATCCCCAAATTCGCCGGCACCATACAAAGATTGACCGGTTCTGGCGAGACCATAAGAGCTCATGAAACTTAAGCGAAATTTAGCCGCTCAGCCCGATTTTCGCTCTTTTTCCAGCCGCTTGAGCCAGGCCCTGGCCTGGGCGCGGACGTTTTTAGGCGCGGTGCCGCCGTAGGAGGTGCGGCTTTTCACCGACGACTCGACGGAGAGAACCGCCAGCGCCTCGGCGGTGATCTTCGGCTCGATCGCCTGCATCGCCTTCAGCGGCAGCTCATGCAGTGCCACGCCATCCTTCGAGGCGGCGGCCACGATCTTTCCGGTGACATGATGGGCGTCGCGGAACGGCATTTTCAGCGTCCGCACCAGCCAGTCGGCGAGATCGGTCGCGGTAGCGTAGCCCTCGCCGGCCGCAGCCTTCATCCGCGCTTCGTCGGGCACCAGATCCAGCACCATGCCGGTCATGGCCCGGATCGCCAGCGACAGCGCGGCAAAGGCTTCCATCGCGCCCGCTTTGTCCTCCTGCATGTCCTTCTGGTAGGCCAGCGGCAGACCCTTCATCACGATCAGCAATGCGGTGAGCGCGCCGACCACGCGGCCGGTCTTGGCGCGCACCAGTTCGGCGGCGTCGGGGTTGCGCTTCTGCGGCATGATCGAGGAGCCGGTGGTGTATTTGTCGCTCAAGCGCACCAGACCCACCAGCGGCGAGGTCCAGATCACGATCTCCTCGGCGAAGCGCGACAGATGCACCGAGGCGATCGCGGCGGCCGACAATGTCTCCAGCACAAAGTCGCGGTCGGAGACCGCGTCGAGCGAATTGGCCATCGGGCGATCAAAACCGAGCGCGTGTGCCGTGGCGTCGCGATCGATCGGAAACGAGGTGCCGGCCAGCGCCGCCGCCCCCAGCGGCGATTCGTTCAGCCGCTTGCGCGCATCCGCAAAGCGGCCGCGATCCCGCGCCGCCATCTCGACATAGGCGAGGAGATGATGGCCGAACGTCACCGGCTGCGCGGTCTGCAGATGCGTAAAGCCCGGCATCACGGTGTCGGCATGTTCCAGCGCGCGCTGCACCAGCGCCTGCTGGAACGCCGCCAGCGCCGCATCGGTCTCATCGATGATGTCGCGGACATAGAGCCGGAAATCGGTCGCGACCTGGTCGTTGCGCGAGCGCGCGGTGTGCAGCCGTCCCGCGGCAGGGCCGATCAACTCGCCGAGCCGGCTCTCGACATTCATGTGAATGTCTTCCAGCGCGCGCTTGAAATCGAACGATCCCTTGCCGATTTCTGACAAAATCGTGTCTAGACCCCTGCCGATATTTTTCGCATCGTTGGCCGTGAGAATGCCCTGCGCAGCAAGCATGGCGGCGTGCGCCTTGGACGCGGCGATGTCCTGGGCGAAAAGGTGGCGGTCGACGTCGATGGAGACGTTGATTTCCTCCATGATCGCGTCGGGGCGTTCGGTGAACCTGCCGCCCCACATCTTGTTGCTCATGCTGTGCCGCTCATATTCATGCTCGCCGATCGATGCTAAGGCCCAACCGGCTGCAACCCAAATCCCTGCATAGCCGTATCTTATACTGGATGACAAACGATATGCCTGACGCTTTCCCGCCAAGCCGCTCCGCATTCCGCCGCCTTCCGGCCGTGCTCGGCGCTGCCGCCGTCGGCGCCGTCCTCGGGTTTGCCGGGCTATACGGGGTCGCCGGGCTGAAGCGCAGCGCGATGGCGGATGTGCCCTGCGGCGCCGCGGTCGAACTGTCGAAGAAGATCGCGCCACTGGCGAAGGGCGAGGTCGCGGCCCTGACCATGGCGACCAAACCGCTGCAGATGCCGGATCTGGCGTTCCTGGACGGCGACGGCCAGCCGAAAAAACTGTCGGACTGGAAGGGACGCACGGTGCTGTTGAACCTGTGGGCGACCTGGTGCGTGCCGTGCCGCAAGGAGATGCCGGCGCTGGACAGCCTGCAGGGCAAGCTCGGCGGCGACAAATTCGCGGTGGTGGCGATCAATATCGACACCCGCAACCCCGAGAAGCCGAAGGCATTTTTGCAGGATGGCAATTTGACCAGGCTCGGCAACTTTTCCGACCCGAAAGCCAATGTGTTTCAGGATCTTAAGAGCATCGGGCTGGCGCTCGGGATGCCCACCTCGGTGCTCATAGACGGCCAGGGCTGCGAACTCGGCAACATCGCCGGCCCCGCCGAATGGGACAGCGAGGATGCGCTCAAGCTGATCAATGCGGCGACGGCGGGGTGACACGTGTCCCGGGCGCGATGCAGTACGCAGTGCTGCTTCGCAGAACCGGGACCCCGGTTTAGCAGCGCGCCGCTTCGCAAGGCTACGCGCTGCGCAGCACCCGGGGAACGCAAATGGCGCACACTGCGTCATACGCGGGCTTGACCCGCGTATCCATCCATCTTCGCAACAACGCTTTTCAAATGATGGATTGCCGGGTCAAGCCCGGCAATGACGGCGATTTCTAAACCGAAATATCGAGATTGCCGCCGACGCCGGCGGCGAGATTGGCTTGCGGCGATGGCTCGCCCAGCAGAGTCAGCACCGCGGATTTTTCCGCGTCGGCATTCTTCTTCATGATGGTCGCGGCAATCTGCATCTGCGTGTTGCCCGCCTGCGCGGCAAGGGCCGCGCTTACCAGACTCATATCCATACGAAACTCTCCGTCCGCGGAGAGATTTAGCAGGCGGAGGTTAATGTTTTCGTTCCCCGGACGCAGCGCAGCGCGTAGCCCTTCGCGGAGCGGTGCACTGCAGAGCCGGGGTCCCGGTTTGCTGGGACTGTAACCAGGTCCCGGTTCTGCGAAGCAGCGCTTCGCAAGAGCTGCGCGCTGCATCGCGCCCGGGACACGACATCCTACCTCGTAGGAACCGGCTTTTCACCGCGGTAGTCGTAAAACCCGCGCTGGGTTTTGCGCCCCAGCCAGCCGGCCTCGACGTATTTCACCAGCAGCGGACAGGGCCGGTATTTGGAATCGGCCAGCCCCTCATGCAGCACCTGCATGATGGAGAGACAGGTATCGAGCCCGATGAAATCGGCGAGCTCCAGCGGTCCCATCGGGTGGTGCGCGCCGAGCTTCATGGCGGCGTCGATCGCCTCGACGTTGCCGACGCCTTCATACAGCGTGTAGATCGCCTCGTTGATCATCGGCAGCAGGATGCGGTTGACGATGAAGGCGGGGAAATCCTCGGAAACCGCGATGGTCTTGCCGAGCTTGGTGACGAAGGCCTTGGTCGCCTCGAAGGTCTCGTCGTCGGTGTTGATGCCGCGGATCAGTTCGACCAGTTCCATCAGCGGCACCGGATTCATGAAATGAATGCCGATGAATTTTTCCGGACGGTCGGTGGCCGCGGCCAGCCGCGTGATCGGGATCGACGAGGTGTTGGAAGCGACGATGGCGTCAGGCTTCAGCACCGCGCAGACGTCGTGGAAAATCTTGCGCTTGGTCTCTTCCTTCTCGACCGCGCTCTCGATCACCAGGTCGCAATCGGCGAGGCCATCCATCGATTCCGAGGACATGATCTTCGCCAGCGCCTGCTTTTTCGCGTCCTCGGTGATGATCTTCTTCGACACCTGCCGCGACAGGTTGCCGTTGATGGTGGCCATTCCCGACTTCAGCCGGTCCGCCGACACATCGTTGAGCACCACGTCGAAGCCGGCCAGTGCCGCCACATGCGCGATGCCGTTGCCCATCTGGCCCGAACCGATCACGCCGACCTTCTTGATCATCACCGTCATCTCATCCTGTTGCGAGCGCTCGTTACTTTCCGAGCTTGGCCAATGCTTCCGTCAGTTCGGGAACCGCCTGATACAGATCCGCGACCAGGCCGTAATCGGCGACCTGGAAAATCGGCGCGTCCTCGTCCTTGTTGATGGCGACGATCACCTTGGAGTCCTTCATGCCGGCGAGATGCTGGATCGCGCCTGATATGCCGATCGCCACATAGAGTTCCGGCGCCACCACCTTGCCGGTCTGTCCGACCTGCCAGTCGTTCGGCGCGTATCCGGCGTCGACCGCGGCGCGCGAGGCGCCGACGCCGGCGCCGAGCTTGTCGGCCAGCGGCTCGATATATTTGGCGAAGTTCTCGCGGCTCTGCATGGCGCGGCCGCCGGAGACGATGATTTTCGCGGATGTCAGTTCGGGGCGATCGCTCTTGGCGACTTCCTCGCCGACAAAGGACGAAAGGCCGGGATCGTCGGCCGATGCTGCATTTTCAACCGACGCGCCGCCGCCGTCGCCGGCCGCGGCGAAGGTCGAGGTACGGACGGTGATGACCTTCTTGGCGTCCTTGGACTTCACGGTCTGAATCGCATTGCCGGCATAGATCGGCCGCTCGAAAGTATCGGGAGAGACCACCTTGATGATCTCCGACACCTGCATCACGTCGAGCAAGGCTGCGACGCGCGGCATCACATTCTTGAAGCGCGAAGTCGCGGGTGCGACGAAGGCGTCATAGCCGGGGGCGAGCGCCACGATCAGCGCGGCCAGGGGTTCTGCGAGATCGTGCTCATAGGCGGGGCCTTCGGCTAATAGCACCTTGGTGACGCCCTTGAGTTTTGACGCGGCTTCGGCCGCGGCCTTGGTGCCTTCGCCGCCGCCGGCAACCAGGATATGGACCTCGGCCCCGAGTTCGCTCGCCGCGGTCAGCGCCTTGTTGGTGGAGTCCTTCAGCGACGCATGGTCGTGTTCGGCAATCAACAGCGTGGTCATTACAGAACCCCGGCTTCGTTCTTGAGTTTCGATACCAGCTCGGTGACGTCCTTGACCTTGACGCCGCCCTTGCGGCCCGGCGGTTCCGATGTTTTCAGAATTTCCAGATGCGGCGTGAGATCGACGCCGTAATCGGATGCACTCTTGTCGGCGATCGGCTTCTTCTTCGCCTTCATGATGTTGGGCAGGCTGGCGTAGCGCGGCTCGTTCAGCCGCAGATCCGTGGTGACGATCGCCGGCCCCTTCAGTTTCACGGTCTGCAGGCCGCCATCGACTTCGCGCGTGACGTTGAAATCGGAACCGTCGACTTCGAGTTTTGAAGCAAAGGTCGCCTGCGACCAGCCCAGAAGTGCGGCCAGCATCTGGCCGGTCTGGTTGCTGTCGTCGTCGATCGCCTGCTTGCCGAGGATGACAAGGCCAGGTTTTTCCTCATCGACGATGGCTTTCAGGATCTTCGCCACCGCCAAAGGTTCGACATTGCCCTCGGCCTTGACCAGGATGCCGCGGTCGGCGCCCATGGCCAAACCGGTGCGGATGGTTTCCGACGCCTGCGCCACGCCGATCGACACCACCACCACCTCGGTCGCCTTGCCGGCCTCGCGCAGGCGGAGCGCCTCCTCGACGGCGATTTCGTCGAACGGATTCATCGACATCTTGACGTTGGAGAGTTCGACGCCCGATCCGTCGCTCTTGACGCGGACCTTGACGTTGTAATCGACCACCCGCTTTACCGGCACCAGAACCTTCATCGATCCTCTTTCGTCATTCAGCGTGGGTTTATTCTCATGTGGCCGCGGAACCTAAAGGTCCGGCCATGCGGGGTCAACGCGCGAATTTAGCGTCATTGCCGGGCTTGACCTTGACTCACGCATCCCAGACCAAGACTGCCGTCATCCTGAGGTGCTCGCCGTCTTCGGCGAGCCTCGAAGGATAAGCCACAAGCGCCTGCAGCCATCCTTCGAGACGCCGCGCAAGAGCGCGGCTCCTCAGGATGACGGTGGGGGTAGCTCGGAAAAGCCTCTTTTCAGCGGTTCTGGCCGGGCACCCAGAGCACGTCGCCTGTGCCATTATTGTTCACCGACCGGCTGGCGACGAACAGAAAGTCCGACAGGCGGTTGATATAGCGGATCGCGGCCTCGCTGACCGGCTCGCCGGGCCTGGCCGCCAGTTCCACCATGATCCGTTCCGCCCGGCGGCAAATCGTGCGCGCCAGATGCAGATACGCCGCCGCGGGCGCGCCTCCCGGCAGCACGAACGAGGTCAGCGGCGCCAGATTGGCATTGAGCGTATCGATATCGCGTTCCAGCCGCTCGACCTGGGTCGACAGCATCCGTAACCGCTCCGCCTTGCCCTCGCGCTCCGGCACCGCCAGATCGGCGCCGAGATCGAATAGGTCGTTCTGGATCAGCCCCAGCATGGCGTCGAGTTCCGGCGTGTCCGCAAGGTGCAGCCGCACGACGCCGATCGCGGCGTTGGTCTCGTCCACGGTTCCATAGGCGCCGATGCGGGAATCGTATTTCGGCCGGCGTTCGCCGCTGCCGAGCGCGGTAGTGCCGTCATCGCCGGTGCGGGTGTAGATCTGGTTGAGAACGACCATGGTTCACCCCGTCTTTTTCGTGTCCCGGACGCGCTGCGGCATTCTTCATGCCGCTGCGCAGAGCCGGGACCCCGGTTCGCTAAGCAAGTTTGACCCCGGCTCTGCAGCGCACCGTTTCGCAAGGGCTACACGCTGCGCTGCGTCCGGGCACGAGATTAATCATCACCGCCCCATGGCCCAGACCGCGAGCATGGTAATGACGATTGCGACGAATTGCAGCAGCACGCGCAGCCGCATCAGTTTCTGCGAGCGATTCGGCGAGCCGCCGCGCATCATGTTGATCAGGCCGAGCAGCAGCACCAATGCGACGGCGCCGACCGCGACGGGCAGCAGAATCGAACTTAAGAATGTTGCCATCGCCGCTACATAACACCGCGCGCCGGCTCGCGCCATCGCTCACATTCACCCGCAACGATCTGGCTTTTTGTCCAGTAATATCAGATGGTAGGCTGATTGGCGATCGAACCGGCGACCTGCGCCATCAAGGTGAAATGTGAGACAGATTCGCTACCTTTATCTGGTCGTCATGGACGCCTTCTACACGTTTCTCGCCGACGACGGCTGGGCGATCGCAAGCCATATCGCGCTGTCGACGCTGATGGCGCTGTTTCCGTTCCTGATCGTCATTACGTCGCTGGCCGGGTTTCTTTTCGGCTCAAAGGATCTTGCGGACCAGGCCGCCGGGCTGATGCTGGACGTCTGGCCGGACCAGGTCGCCAATGCCTTGTCCGGCGAAATCCATGACGTGCTGACGACCACGCGCGGCGACGCGCTCACGATCGGCGTCGTGCTCGCGGTTTATTTCGCTTCGAACGGCGTCGAAAGTCTGCGCGTGGCGCTGAACCGCGCCTACGCCGTGATCGAACTGCGGCGCTGGTACTGGCTGCGGCTGGAATCGATCGGATATACCCTGATCGCCGCGTTCACGTCGCTGACGATGGCGTTCCTGATCGTGCTGGGACCGCTGATTCTGGAAGCGGCACGCCGACATATTCCGCTGATTGTCGAGACCAACGAGCATTTCGTCAACGTCACGCGCTACAGCATCACCATCGCAGCATTGGTGATTGCACTGTTCATTTTGCACGCGTGGCTTCCGGCGGGACGCCGCAGTTTTCTGCAGATCCTGCCCGGCATCATCTTCACGGTGGTGGGATCGCTGGTATCGGGCATCGTGTTCGGACAATATCTGGCGCGTTTCGCCAACAATTACGTCACCATGTATGCCGGTCTTGCGTCGGTCATCATCGCGCTGGTGTTTCTGTATTTCATCGCCGCGATTTTCGTTTACGGCGGCGAGTTGAACGCGGCGATCATCAAGTCGCGGCTGCCGCACGGCGTGTCGCTTCAAGCAGCGCAGTCGCTAGCCCCCGCGGAGACACAGGCTTGACCAGGAAGGCGTCGGCGCCGGCGGCGCGCGAGCCCGCCTCGTCATCGTCGCGCCCGGACACGCCGATGATCGCGATGCGTCCTAACGGCGCATCAAGCGCGCGGATGCGCCGGATCGCCTCGATGCCGTTGATGCCTGGCAGCACCATGTCCATCAGCACCGCGTCGAACGTGCCTTGCGCGATGCGTTGCGGCGCCGCCTCGCCGCGCCCGATGAATTCGGCCTGATGGCCGAGTTCGATGAGGATGGCGTTGAGCACGACGCGGCCAAACGGATTGTCCTCGACGCTGAGAACCCGTAAAGAGCCCATCGCATCCGGCGCTGCGGCGGCGTCCCCCGACATGATGGTCACCGGACCCTTCGCCCGCGACAGGATCACTGTCAGCGTGAAGGTGGTGCCGCCGCCGCGCCGCTGCCTGACCACGATATCGCCGCCCATCGCGCGCGCCAGTTGCTTGACCGACGACAATCCAAGGCCGGCGCCGCCGAACCGCGACGCGATCGAAACGTTGGCCTGCGAGAAAGGGCGAAACAGGCGCTTGATCTCGGCCAGCGTCAGCCCGATGCCGCTGTCGGACACCGCGAAGGCAACGCCGACCTTGCCCTTCGGCGCGCGCAGCGGCGTGACATCAAGCGCGACGCCGCCGCTTTCGGTGAATTTCACGGCGTTGTCGACCAGGTTTTCCAGCGCGGCACGCAGCCGCACCGGATCGCCGATCACGAAGGCGGCAAGCTTTTCCGAAATCTCGACCGACGACTGCAGGCCTTTGGCGGCGGCCCGACCGCTAAGCGAATCGCCGGCGTTGCGGGCGAGCGCACGCAAATCGAAAAAGTCCTGCCGCACGCCGAGGCCTGAGTTGCCGCTTCGCGCGGCATCGACGAACAGGGTCGCAAGGCCGGCGAGATGTTCGGCGCCGGCCTTGATGGTATCGACCCAGCGCCGTTCGCGCTCGTCGAGGTCGGAGGTCGCCAGCAGATCGCTGACGGCGAGGATGCCGGTGAGCGGCGTGCGGACTTCATGCGCAAAGGCGGCGAGCGCAGTCTCGACCATGTTCGGCGCGGCATGTCTGCGCAGGGCAGCCCTGGAGCCGCGTTTCTTCGGCGTCCGCCTGGTCGGCGGTCGCTTTTTAAGCGCTCTTGCGCTGCCCGATTTGCGCGCCATGATTCCCTGCCCCGGGCGATCCTGCCACGGCCGGGCAGCAGGAGTCACGCCGCAGGCACGCCGGCCAGGCGGCGGATGTCGGCCGCGGTGGCGCCTTGCACGCGCAGTTCCCGCAAGCCGGTGGCCTTGGTCGATTTGGAAAGTTTTTGGCCGGCGTCGTCGGGCACGAGCCGGTGGTGCCGGTAGACCGGCCGCGGCAGCTCCAGCAATTGCTGCAGCAGGCGATGGACGGAGGTTGCCCGGAACAGGTCGTGCCCGCGCACCACGTCGGTGACGCCCTGCAACGCGTCGTCCAGCACCACCGAGAGGTGATAGCTGGTCGGCGTCTCCTTGCGCGCCAGGATTACGTCGCCCCAGGCCTGCGGCTGCGCGGCCACTGCACCGGTCTCGCCGTCCGGACCTTCGCCCTGCTCGGTCCAGGAGAGATCGCCGACGCGGGCGCAGGCCGCTTCCATATCGAGCCGCAGCGCAGTGGGTGCGCCGGATTGCAGCAATCGCGCGCGCTCATCGGGCGAAAGCGATTTCGCCGTGCCGGGATAGAGCGGCGCGCCATCGGGATCGCACGGCCACGGTCCCGTCGCTTCCCGTTGTGCCACCAGTCTTGCGATCTCGGCGCGGCTCTCAAAGCTGGGATAGACGAGGCCTTGCGCTGCAAGCTTTTCAGTCGCTTCACGATAGTCGGCGAGATGTTCGGACTGCCGCCGCACCGGTGTCTCCCACGCGATGCTGAGCCAGGCGAGGTCTTCGACAATCGCGGCCTCATATTCCGGCCTGCAGCGTGTCGGGTCGATATCCTCGATCCGCAGCAAAAAACGCCCGCCGCACTGCCGCGCCAGATCGAAATTCAGCAGCGCCGACAGTGCGTGGCCGAGATGCAGATAACCGTTCGGGCTCGGCGCGAAACGGAAAACGGGTGACGGCATTGATTTAGGTCTCGTCATTGCAACTGCATTCAGCCGTCATACGCGCCTGCGGCCCATCCTTCGAGGCTCGCCCAAGAGGGCGAGCACCTCAGGATGACGGCAGCGTTGGTTTGGCTATCAGCAAACTGCCGGCAGATGTATGCATACCGCAAGGACAAGCCCGGCCGTGACGAAGAAAGACGCAATGACCATCCGCCTCAACAGCCAGGCCGATCTCGACGACGCGATCGCCGCGCTGGTGAAGCAGGACCCGCGCCTTGAGCCGATCCTGGAACGCGCCGGCATGCCGGCGCTGCGGCAGCGCGAGCCGGGGTTTGCGGGCCTCGCCGCCATCATCACCGGCCAGCAGGTATCGACCGCGAGCGCCGCGGCGATCTGGGGCCGGGTCTCGGCCGCGTTCGATCCGTTTCATCACGACGCGCTGCGCCGGGCCCGCGCCGATCGGCTGGGAAGGCTCGGACTGTCCGGCGCGAAGATCAAGACGCTGAAGAACCTGGCGCGCGAGCTTGCCGCAGAAAGGCTCAATCTCGAGGTGCTGGCGGAGGAGGACGCCGACGCCGCGCACAACACGCTGACGAAACTGCACGGCATCGGTCCGTGGACCGCCGACGTCTATCTGCTGTTTTGTCTCGGCCATGGCGACGCCTGGCCGGCGGGCGACGTCGCCATCCAGGAGGCGATCAAAATCGGCCTCGGCCTGAAGACGCGGCCGACCGCAAAGCAGATGGCGCCGCTGGCGGAGCCGTGGCGTCCGCTGCGCGGCGCTGCCGCGCATCTGTGGTGGGCCTATTACAAGGTGCTGAAGGCGCGCGACGGCGTGATTGCGGGACGGGCGAAAAACTAAATCATACCGGCGGCGCCAGCGGCCCGGCTGCGGAACGTGGATCCCGCCTGCGCGGCCTTTTCCCCGATGGCGTTGTGTGGTTAGCTCGATGCCCTCGGGGCGAGGGTTTGCAAGCCAGATTTTTTTGAAACGTATTTTTTGAGGCGCGACCGGTCTGCCGCATGGCGGCTGCCGGGCTCGCAATCTCTCCCTCGTTGTCATTGGCCCGCTGAAAGAACCTCAGCGCACGAGGAGGAAGAAATCATGCGTCGCATTGCGATATTTACGTTGCTTGCCGGAGTGTTGGTTCCGGTGCTGGCGTCCGCGCCGGCCCACGCCCAGGCGACCCGAACCTGGGTGTCGGGCATCGGCGACGACAACAACACGGTGAACGGGTGCAGCCGCACGGCGCCGTGCAAAACCTTTGCCGGCGCGATCTCCCTTACGGATACCAATGGCGAGATCAACTGTATCGATCCCGGCGGCTTCGGCACCCTGACCATCACCAAGTCGATCACGATCGATTGCACCGGCACGCTGGGAGGGATCGTCGCGGCCGGAGCCAATGGCATCACCATCAATCTCACCGCCAGCCCGGATCCGCTCAAGAGCGTGGTCCTGCGCGGGTTCAACATCAATGGTGCCGGGAACGCCGGGCAGGCCGGCCTCAAGGGCGTCAGCATCCTGTCGGCCGCGGTGGTGACGCTCGAGGACATGGTGATCATGAACTACACCCAGCAGGGTGTCTCCGACACCCGCACCGTACCGGGGAAGCTCTTCATCAGGAATTCGGTGATCCGGAACAACGGCGGGACGGGCATCTCCATCGCAGCTAGCGGCGGCACCAACCGGGCCTCGATCGAAAATGTGCACTCGATCAACAACGCCTATGGCCTCGCCGCCGGCAATGGCAACCAGGTCAAGATCACACGCTCGGTGCTCTCCGGCAATTCGGCGGCGGGCGTCGTGGCCGACAGCGGCGCGCTGGTGGGGGTGGACGGTTCCACGATCAATTTCAACGGCAACGGCGTGCAATCCGCCGGCACGATCCGGCTCTCAAATACCGACGTCTCCTACAACACCAACGGGATGACGGGATCGCCGACCTCGTTCGGAAACAACCGGATCTATGACAATACCACCGCCGGCGTCACCCCGTCGGTCGGCGCGGCCTCAACCGATCACGGCCAGCAATGACGAAGATCGCGGCATAGCCCGGGTTCAGCCGAACCGATGAACAGTCGCCGCGCCGCCGTCCGACCGGGCGGCGCGGCCGATGCTCACACGGCGAGGTTCAGCCGAACGCGCTCGGGAACATGCCGACACCGGATATATAGCGGAAGATGTCGTCGGCGCCGCCGCCGTTGAAATCGCCGACATACCATTGATTGTCACTGCCGATGCCGGCGCCGGTCCAGAAACTGTCCTGCACGAAGCCGGAGCCGTTCGAGAGGAACACATCCGAGCCGGCCGCGCCGGCCAGGTAGCGGAACAGGTCGGTCTTGCCATCGCCGTTGAAGTCGCCGAGATGCCAGGTGCCGTCGCTGCCGACGCCGGCCGCGGTCCAGACGCCGCTGTGAACGAAGCTGGAGCCGTTGGAGAGAAACACGTCGGCGCCGGTGCCCTCGAGGAAACGGAAGATGTCGTCCTTGCCGTCGCCATTGAAGTCGCCGACGTACCATTTGCCGTCATTGCCGCTGCCGGCCGGGCTCCAGACGCCGCTGTGCGCGAAGCTGCTTCCATTCGACAGAAACACGTCCTCGCCGCTGAGATAGCGGAAGATGTCCGCCTTGCCGTCGCCGTTGAAGTCGCCGACATGCCAGGTGCCGTCGCTGCCGGCGCCGGCCGGCGTCCAGCTGCCGTTGGCGACAAAGCTGGAGCCGTTGGAGAGGAACATGTCGGCGCCCGCGGTCCCGCCGAGATAGCGGAAGATGTCATCCTTGCCGTCGCCGTTGAAATCGCCGACATGCCAGGCGCCGTCGCTGCCGTTGCCGGCGCCGGTCCAGACGCCGCTATGCGCAAAGCTCGAGCCGGTCGACAGGAACACATCCTCGCCGCCGAGGTAGCGGAAGATGTCGTCCTTGCCGTCGCCGTTGAAGTCGCCGATGTGCCAGGTGTTGTCGCTGCCGCTGCCGGCCGGGGTCCAGACGCCGCCATTGCTGAAGGCCTGCACTCCGGCGAAGTCGCTGGCGGTGAGGCTCGTCTTGGCGACGTTCTGCAGCGTGACGGAATCGCCGCCGCCGAGGTCGACGACGGTGTTGGCCCCGCTCTGCGTGGTGTGCGAAAGCACGGTGGCGAGCGAAGTGGTGCTGGCATAGGCGGTGAGGTCGAGCTTGTCGTCGCTGCCGGCGCCGGGCTGGAAATCGGTGATGATGTCGGCGCCGCTGCCGGGCCGGTAGATGAAGATGTCGTCGCCCGCCCCGCCGGTCAGGACGTCGTTGCCCGGACCGCCGTCGATCTTGTTGGCCAGCGCGCTCCCGGTGATGACATCGTTGCCGCTGCCGCCGACGATCGGGTCATTCGCCGCCTCGAAGACATCGGTCACCGCGATGGTGAAGGGCTGTTCGAAGGTATGCTGACCCTGGTCGGTGACCCGCACCTTGATGTCGTAGGCGTGCGCGGCCGTAGCCTCATAGTCGATCAGCGCCGCCACCGTGATCGCACCGGTCAAAGCGTTGATCGCGAAGCGGCCGCCGGCGCTGTCGGCCAGCGAATAGGTCAAGGCCGCGCCGTCGAGCAGATCAAAACCCGCCGCCGTGCCGACCGGCGTCCCGAAGAGGGAATTTTCCATCACCGTCTTGCCCGAGAGCGTCGCGCCGAAAGGGATCTGATACGTACCTAGCGCGCCGCCCACGTCCAGCGCGGTGCCGTCGGCGAACACGAAGGTTTCGATGCGGTCGTACGAGTCGCTCCAGCTCTGGATCGTGATCCTGTCAGCGAGCTGGTCCAGCGGCACGCCCGGATGGGCCGGGTCTTTGACGCCGACGATCAGGTTCTGGCCGTCGGCGGAGAACTTGACCGCGACATCGGAGACCGCGATGCCGGCGCCGAACACCAGCGAATCCCTGCCGCCGTCGTGGTGAACCGGCCTGTACTCGCCGGCTCCCACACCTCCCGTTATGCCTCCCCCGAGACCGCCGCCGCCGGCCGGAAAAAATTCGAGGGGCCGGTAATCGTCATACACCGTATCCGCGCCGTCGCCGCGCGCGAACACGTAGGCGTCGTCAGCTGCGCCGCCCTGCAAATTGTCGCTACCGGTGCCGCCGCGCAGGATGTCGTTGCCGTCTTCGCCAAGCAGCTGATCATTGCCGGCGCCGCCGTCGATAAAATCAAAGCCGGCGCCGCCGCGGATGACGTCATCCGACGCGCCACCGACCAGGATGTCGTGTCCGCCGCTGCCGGTGAAATTATTGCCGCCGACGCCGCCGAACCACAGGTCGTTGCTGCCGTCGCCGCCCGATGCGCCGGCGCCGAGCGTATGGAAGCCGCCCACGGTCAGCCCGTTGTTGAAAGTGAACGTCACCGTGGTGCCGGTGGCGTCGCTGCTCTGGCTGGTGCCGTTGGCGAATACCGAGAGCGAACCCGGCACGTCGGCGCCGTTCGGCACCTTGATCTCGACCAGGAGATTGCTGCCGCTCATCCTGACCGCGGCGTTCGCCGCCACCCCGCCGACCCCGGCCTTGTTGACCGAGTCGAGAAAGCCGACCAGCCCGCCGAACACGTCGATCGAGCTGGATTGATCGAGTTGAAGATCGTTGACCCGCGCAAAGGTTGCGATCCAGCCCGCAGTAAAAGCCGTATCGGGGTTTGCCGCCATCACCGCGTTGATGGCTTCGCGGTTGTTGAGATAGTTCTCGTAGTCCTGCGCGACACTCAGGTCGCCGCCCAGCGCCGCCAGGTCGGAGAAATTGGTCTGGTCCGTAAACGGGTCCGGGTGCGTGCCGCTGATGAAGGCCTGGTGCGCGCGTTTCAGCAGGAGATCGCCGCCGATCACCTCGGTCTGCATCAACAGTTCGCGCACGCCTTCCTGGATGGCGTCGGTGGCCTGGTTGAAATGCGGAACGACCTCGGTGCCGTTCGGAAACCAGCCCGCGATATAGGTATCCGGCAGCGAGCCCGCGTTGTAACCGATCATGACCTTGCCGCGATGATCGATCGCCGCACCATGAACCGCATCGAGATAGCTGTTGGCGATCGAGGTGACCTGATCGCCCATCTGTTTCGAGACCGCGGCGTTGCCGTTGTCGTCGGTGC
>Ga0210392_10000296_pt1 | contig 34604 bp, 26 predicted proteins | sample IncBWC30OmetaG_FD_161057 | JGI IMG/M metagenome (GOLD analysis project Ga0210392, IMG submission 161057) | Forest soil microbial communities from Barre Woods Harvard Forest LTER site, Petersham, Massachusetts, United States - Inc-BW-C-30-O ... | reverse complement strand
CTGGGCATCAGAAGACTGTTCCGACGACCTCAAACTCCGGTTCCAGAAGCTTTCGGAGGCCGTCCCATTTCAATACCTCTCAACAGCGTTGACTGACCCGTTAACCAGAGGAACGATGGTGACTAAAAATGACTTCAACGTAGCAAGAGAGATGTACAGGAGGGCAGCAAATGTCCGCAAACCTTGTAAGCATCATGGCCAGTCAAAATGAAAAAATACTGTCAACTTTGACAGGACTGCTTGCCAATGAATGTAAGTCCCCTTTCACCAGCAGGTCAAGGTTTTCACGAATGAGATGATCCAGGCTGGATCGTATGGGGCTCATTCTACAGGCAGGGACGAAAAGGTCATGGACAGGGCCGACTTGGAAAACCTCGCTCAATATGAAGCGTCGCTCAGCGAGGCTTCGCATAAATTTAAGCCTCACTGTAAGAATTGACAGTGCCAACATGGAGGTTGCGGAGTTAAGCTGAAACGCGAGTAATGTGCAAGAGTTTCATTCCACGTTCTTGGGAGGTGTCTTCTGGGAACCGCACTTATTTCGAAGCTTGCTGAGACTTAAGTCTTCAGTTCCAGTTGAGTTATCGATTCTTACCTTGCCTGAGTCCAGGTATATGTCCAACTTTGTCCGAAGCCTCATGCTTATTCCATGCTCCCGGCCTGCTTGATGCGGAGCTAGACGTTTCAGAATTTCAGACGAGGAGGGCAAGGTCCGCAGGTGAACAAAAAACAGAATACGCGGCAACGAAAGTCGACTCCTAATAAACAGCGAGGTCATGAGAAGAAGAGCTTCTTGTGGATTGCTGCTCTCGTCCTGCTATTTGTCGGAGGCGCCGCCGCCGTCTACTACAGACATTTCGCATCGGTACATGCACATACCGTTGCGCCCGCGATGCCCACAATGCCAGCGGCCAGCGCGGCCTCATTCGGGCCGACCGTTCCGAACGCGTCCTCGGCTCCCGCGAAAGCGCCCGCAGGCATGGGATGGATTCCAGGCGGCGAGTTTTCCATGGGGGCGCAGGACCCTCCTGGCATGGACGATGTCGGTATGAAAGCGACGATCGATTCGCGGCCTGTGCATCGCGTCTTTGTCGATGGGTTCTTCATGGACAAAACGGATGTGACCAACGCTGAATTCGCGAAGTTCGTGAAAGCCACCGGATATCTAACTATCGCTGAGCGAAAACCGCGTGCGGAAGATTATCCGGGAGCGCCGCCGGAAAATCTTGTTGCTGGCTCGGTTGTCTTTGCGCCTCCGGACCATCCCGTATCGTTGGATAACTACTTCCAGTGGTGGACATATGTGCCCGGAGCAAACTGGCGTCATCCGCTTGGACCGAAGAGCAGTATAGTTGGCAAAGACAACTACCCCATTGTCCACGTTGCGTATGAGGACGCAGTTGCCTACGCAAAATGGGCTGGAAAGCGACTGCCAACCGAAGCGGAATGGGAATTTGCCGCGCGCGGCGGTCTTGCAGGGAAACCGTATATTTGGGGAGACGAGTTTCGTCCGCACGGTCATTGGATGGCCAATACGCATCAGGGACATTTTCCGGACAAGGATGCCGGCTCCGACGGTTACACCGGTATCGCGCCGGTGGCCAAGTTTCCCGCCAACGGATATGGACTCTATGACATGGCCGGAAATGTGTGGCAGTGGACGAGCGACTGGTACCGTCCCGACTACTACAAACAACTCGTCGCGGAAGGCGGCGTGGCGCGTAATCCGCAGGGCCCAGACTCTGCCTATGATCCTGCTGAGCCCGGACACGCAAAGAAGACCCAGCGCGGAGGCTCCTTTCTTTGCACGGATCAATATTGTTCGCGCTACATGGTGGGCACGCGCGGCAAAGGAGACATCGACACAGGAACCAATCATCTCGGATTTCGCTGTGTCATGACCGTCAGCCAGTCGAATGCGGAAAATGCGAAACCTGCAGCTTCTTCCAGCGCAGGCCCATAGCGGGAGCAAATCGAGGTCCTATGACATTGAACGCCACCGAAACCTGGCTCTATGCAGTCTCAATCACTTCCTGGAGTAGTAGTCATAGACTTGTTCCACTCCCTGACTGACCACAGGCCCCAACGGCTGCCCGGGCGGAAGACCTAACAGCACTTCACGATTCCTCTGAAAAGTTTGGCCGTAATCCTGATTTTGGAGTGAGCGAAAGCGGTCCGGAACCAATTCAGCCTGCAATGCCGCCAGGCTCTTTCCCTCCGACAAGCCTACTTTCACCAGTTGATTCAGTTCCGTCACGTAATCCTTGAAAAGAGTTAATGTCATTTGTCCATGTTCGACCGGGCCGTGACCGGGCACAATGATGTCGAAGTCGAGTTCGGCTACTTTGTCCAGCGTAGCGGGCCACTCATCCGGATATGCCTCCAGCAATAGCGGTTCAAGCCCATGCACCAGGTCGCCGGTCGCAATCACTCGATCCTCTGGTATCAACACCACCGCGTCCCCGGCCGTATGTCCCCGGCCAAGATAGTGCACCTCTATGGTCAGATCGCCACAATGCAGCCTGAGCTGACGATCGAAGGTGATGTTTGGGAGTGGAGGAGCGAATCTGGACATTTCAGAGACGTAAGCGCGAAGACCGTCCAGCCGTCTCTGCGCAGCCGTCTTCTCCGCTCCGTCCGGATGAGCAATTTGAGCCTCGATTGCGAGCATTTGGTCCCGCAAACCGCCAATGTAGCTCTGAACAAACTGATAATATCGCTGCTGATTCGCGACCGTCTGCAATTGCGCAGCGGGTACAGGTTTTCCCTGTAGAAAGCCATTAAACCAGCGCGCTGCCTGTTCCAGCGCTGCCCGGCTGAATTCAGTTGAGACTATGTCAATCCGGGATCCGAACATTTCGGCATAAGCCGCATTGCCATGCGCATGATCGAGATGGTGATGCGTATTAATCAAATACCGCACGGGAAGCGCTGCAACCTCTTGCCTGAACTGGCTGTAGAGAGAACGCGCAGCTCCCGGCCACGATTGTGCATCGACAACGACCAGCCCCTCCTGCGTCACAACGATTGCGGAGTTCCCGTTGACCACCGGTGTCGTTTGCGCGATGGCTGCGTATATATGCTTGGAAACACGCTCGATTTTGAACATTTTTCCCGGGGGCAACGCGGCATCGGCCAATGCCAGCCGCCCGGCTGCGCCCAACATCAGCAAGGCTCCGCCCTCAAGAAATGTTCTTCGACTGGGTTGCTTGAAGATCGCGAATTCGGGACTTGTAGGGATCGAGCTCATCGGAGTGGCTCCGTTCGTGGAACATTACTTGGTAGCACGCGCGATGGGCCCCACGGAAGGATGAATGCGAGTAACGAGGCATACAGGGTACAATTCTCTTGGCGTTGCAGGACGCCGCCGGGTCCGCGGAAAGGGTTGAACCCACTTGCCAATTCACAAAAGGTTTCGTGCCTTTATGCAGCCGGATTGCGGGCCATCGGCAATACACGCATGGAGGCAACATGAAGCAACTTCCCGCAGTCCCTCATCTTTCTCATCTCAAAAAACAGGCCAAGGATCTGTTTCGCGCCTACCAGGAAAACGATCCTGCCGCGATACAGTGTTTCCTTAAATTTCTTCCCGCGCTCCAGGGTGCGAGCCCGGCGCAACTGCGTGGCCGCGAACTTCATCTGCACGATGCGCAGTCGTGCATTGCCCGCGAATATGGATTTGCTTCCTGGGCGGCGCTCAAAGCGCAGGTGGAAGTGGCTGCTCTTCGGCAACTAAGCCGCGAGGATGCTCTCAAACGATGGCTGCTGCTCGTCTACGGCGGCGGTTACACCGGTCGACCGGCGAAGGCGGTTCGTCTGTTGCGGGAACGTCCGGATCTGCTCGGCGATGATCCTTATCTTGCCTGCGCTGTCGGAAATGAAGCGCTGCTGCGTCAGACGCTTGCGGGCAGTGCGGCATGGGTGAATGAAGCGGGTGGGCCGATGCAGATGTTTCCACTGATTGCAGTCACCCACTCGGGGCTCGTGCGAGACGAAGAGTTTGGAGATGCATTGGTGAACTGCGCACGATTGCTGCTCGATCATGGAGCGAATCCTGACCAGACATGGACGAGTCCCGAATTTCCCGATAGCCCTCTGAGCCCGGTTTATGGAGCTACAGGCAAGAACCATCATGCCGGGATGACCCGGCTATTGTTGGAGCGCGGTGCCAATCCTAACGACAACGAATCGCTCTATCACTCGCTGGAGAGCGCGGACATGACCTGTACACGGCTGCTCCTCGATGCTGGAGCGAAGGTCGATGGCACAAACGCGATCGGTAAAGCTCTGGACTACGACAGGCCTGAAGCCTTGAGGCTGATGCTGGCATACGGAGGCAATGCCGGTTTTCCGGGCGCTTCGGATTATCCTATCTTCCACGCCATTCGACGGGGACGCTCGGTTGAGCACATCCAGATGCTGCTCGATGCCGGCGCCGATCGGGATGCGCGCAACTCCCACGGGCAGACGCCGTACCGGTTTGCTCTTCTATACGGTCAGGCGGAAGTTGCAGCATTGCTCCGTGGGTCTGAAACGAATGAGGTACTTTCGCCTGAAGATGCGTTTGTTGTAGCGTGCGCGCGAGGCGATCGTGACGCAGTAACAAAGATGCTTTCGGAAGCTCCAAACATTGTGCGGAAACTTTCAGAGAAGCACCTCAGCCAACTCCCCAATCTGGCGGCGCAGGGAAATTTTGCCGCTGTGAAGACGATGGTGGAAGCGGGATGGCCGATTACTGCGCGCGGTGGAGACTGGAATGCATCTGCGCTCAATTTGGCCGTCTATCGCGGCGATGCGGCGATGACAGAGTTTTTGCTGAACTACGGAGCGGATTGGCAGCAGAAGCATGGCTTCGGTGGCAATGCCATGGGCACGCTCGGCTATGCATCCGTGAACAATGTAGAAGAATTCGAGCAGGGAGACTGGGTTGCGTGCGCGAAATCGATGATTGCGCATGGCATGCCGGTGCCTCCACTGGATAGATATGAATTCTCGGATGAGGTAACGGAATACTTTGAGAGCCTGCGCAGCATGTCTGAGGCGACGTGATGCTTCAGAGACTGGTTAAGAAGCTATAGCCATGGCGCTCGAAACCCAGTGCATCGTAGAAGCGGTGCGCGTCTTCACGCTTCATATTGCTCGACAGAACGAACTTGTAGCACCCATCCTGGCGGCATTGTTCGCGTGCGTGGTCCATCATGGCGCGCCCGATGCCGCGGCCCTGGTAGGAGGGGTCGACGGCAATGTCTTCCACAACGCCGGATTTTCTGCCGCGCTTGGCGAGATTGTCCATGATTAACAATTCATACGTCCCGACGATGGCGTCATCGATCAAGGCCACAAAAATGCGATACGAGGGGTAGCGCTTGAAGACCTGAAAATGCTCGCGCGCCTCTTCCAGAGTGAAGGTTGCTTCGTCAGTGATCTGGGCTGAGGTATAGAGACGCAGAATCGCGGGAAGATCGTCTTCACGGGCTTCACGGAAAAGGATCTCACTCATGGATTGAGGATAGCGCGCTTCGTAGGACTATACTTCTGCCGATGACGAGAGAGCTTTCACGAAGAGGTTTTGTTCAGGGATGCGCGGGGGTGGCTGTCGCGTCCTTGCTGCGAAGAACTGCGTTTGCGGCTGACCTCGCGCACGACCCGAACCGTCCGCAGTTCCATCTGCTGCCTGCGGCCAATTGGATGAATGATCCGAACGGGCCGATTTTCTGGAAGGGCAAGTATCACATGTTCTTCCAGTACAACCCGCATGCGGCCGTGTGGGGCGATATGCACTGGGCGCACGCCGTGAGCCCGGACATGGTGCACTGGCAGCACCTGCCGATTGCGCTTGCGCCGACAAAAGGCGGTCCCGATGAAGAAGGCTGTTTCAGCGGGAGCGCTGTCGTCCACAATGGGGTGCCCACGTTTATCTATACGGGAGTAAAAAACTCAACCACTACCGACGCGACGCTGAGTGACGGGCACCACACCCTTCGCGAGACGCAATGCCTGGCGACTTCAGACGACGCGGAATTGAGAACATGGAAGAAGCTGCCGGAGCCGGTGTTGCCTGCGCCTCCGCCGGGGCTGGCAATTACCGGGTTTCGCGACCCTTGCCTGTGGCGAGAGGGCGATGTGTGGTACATGGGAATCGGTTCTGGAATTCGTAACAAAGGTGGTTGCGTATTGCTCTACCGCTCACATGATCTGCGGCGATGGGAGTATCTGCATCCGCTGGCCAGCGGTACCTGGAATGGCAAGACGGGCGGCGATCCCGTGGATAGCGGAGAGATGTGGGAGTGCCCGGATTTCTTCCATCTGGGCAACAAACGCGTACTGTTCTATTCAACAGAACGCAAAGTCATTTGGACGACGGGCGACTACGACGCGAAGGAGCAGCGCTTTACGCCGCAGCAACGAGGGGAGCTTGACTACGGCCCGCACGCCTACTATGCGCCCAAGAGCATGGTGGACAAAGATGGGAATCGCATTCTGTGGGGGTGGATTCCCGAGACGCGGCCTCAGGCGGAGTATTCGCGTGCCGGCTGGGCGGGACTGATGTCCCTCCCGCGTGTGCTCACTGTGAGCGCGGACGGACAACTGGAGATGCGGATGCCGCCTCGCGTTCAGGAATTACGGAGTGGGGAACTCGCACAATGGCGGAGCGGCGCGGGTCGTGTTGTGTGGCCGGCGAAAGGCCTGAGCGCCGCGCTCGAATTGCGGGCGCTCCCGCTGCGCGGTCCGGTTCACGTCACCATCGGAACCGAGTCGAGGCCGGCAGTGCACTTTCAGCTGGATGCGACCCACGGCGCACTAACTTTCAATGGGCAGCAGATTGGCCTGACGCTCCCTCATAGCGAGATGCGTCTCTCGTTGTATCTCGATGGCTCGGTTGTGGAAGTTTTTCTGAACGATCGACTCGCGCATACGAGCCGTGTTTACGATATTGATCCAGCACACGCGACCGTGACGATTCTTGATCGGGAAAGTGCAGTTGCCTCGGCAAAACTCTGGCAAATGCAGTCCATTTCTTCGAATCGTCTTACAACTTAGTTTGATCCCGCGCACGACAGCTGCGTCTCGATGCTGCGCGATCGGTATACTGCCCTTTCACCGATTTTTTCGGAGGCAACTGTCCATTATGGCTCTGGACCGTCGGACATTTCTGTTTACCTGCAGCCGGTTTGGCCTGGCATCCACCCTCTTTCCCGGTGCCCTATACACGCTCGCCGCGCAGGAAAAAGCTGGCACTAATACGAAGACGAAGATCACACCGGAAATGATTGACGCGGCCGCGGCTTTGGCCGGCGTGACGATCACTGCCGAGCAGAAACAGGCAATGCTCGATGGATTGAATCAGCAACGCGAAGCGTATGACGCGATTCGCAAACTGCACCTGCCCAATAGCGTGCCTCCTGCTTACATCTTTGATCCGCTGCCTCCGGGCGCCAAGATCAGCACGGAGAAGCATGAGCCCGTCTACAGCAAAGCCCCATCGATGGCGACAGTTCCCAGCAATCTTGATGATCTTGCGTTTGCCTCCGTCGTCGAACTCGGCGATCTGGTACGCCGGAAGAAGATTTCTTCGATGAATCTGACGGAGATGTATATCGCCCGGATCAAGCGCTACGATCCGATGCTGCATTTTGTCGTGACGATCACTGAAGAGCGCGCGCTGGCAAAGGCGAAGGAAGCGGACGCGGAAATTGCAGCGGGAAAATATCGCGGGCCGCTGCACGGTCTGCCTTGGGGCGCCAAGGATTTGCTGGCAGTCAAAGGCTACCCAACGACGTGGGGTGCTGGCGGATTTGAGAAGCAGAGCTTTGATGAAGATGCGACGGTGGTGAAGAGGCTCGATGCTGCGGGTGCGGTGCTGATCGCGAAGACGACGCTGGGTGCGCTGGCGATGGGCGACAAGTGGTTCGGCGGACGCACACGCAATCCGTGGAACACGAAGCAGGGTTCGAGCGGCTCGTCAGCTGGCTCGGCGTCTGCGACTGCTGCCGGGTGCGTGGTTTTCGCAATTGGCTCGGAGACGCTGGGGTCTATCTCGTCACCTTCGACGCGCTGCGGCACGACGGGTTTGCGGCCCACGTTCGGCTTTGTTCCGCGCACCGGTGCAATGGCGCTGAGCTGGACGATGGACAAACTGGGGCCGATCTGCCGCGCTATCGAAGATTGCGCCATTGTGATGCAAGCGATCTACGGTCCTGATGGCGAGGATCTGGCAACGCGCGATGCGGCCTTTAACTGGAATGCGGAGTTCGATTGGAAGACGCTGCGAGTCGGATACTTCCACAAAGAATTTGAACCGGAGAAAGAGCACCAGCAGGAAGAAGAAAAGCAATCCGTTCCACTGACCGATGAGGAGAAGAAAAAGCAGGAAAAGCGCGCGCGTGAGAGGGCTGCCGCACGCACGAGGCGTGAATATGACCGCAAGTATGATCTTGCGGCGATCGATAAGCTGCGCGGCATGGGTGTAAATCTGATTCCGGTAGAACTGCCCGAACTGCCTTATGGCGCGATGACGCCCCTGTTGGAGGCTGAGGCCGCCGCAGCGTTTGATGATCTGACCAAGACGGGTCGTGACAAGCTGCTGACGGAACAGAGCGAAGATGACTGGCCGAATATCTTTCGTGTAGCTCGCTTCTATCCGGCCGTGGAGTACGTCCAGGCGAACCGCGCGCGAACGCTGGCGATTCGCGAGGTATCGAAGCTGTTTGAAAGAGTCGACGTGATCGTTGCTTCGACGAACAGCGAACAGCTGGTGGCGACAAATCTGACCGGCCACCCCGCAGTGATCGTGCTAAACGGCATTCGTGGAAACGACGCGCCCGTGCCTCCGAAGGAAGATACGGGAGAGGATGATTCGATCGGCGGGCCGGGAACTCCGGTAAGCATTACGTTTCTCGGCGGCCATTATCAGGATGCGAAACTGTGTGCCTTTGCCAGGGCGTATCAGAACGCGACGGGATTTCAGAAGGAGCATCCGAAGCTTTAGTGCCACAATTCATGTATGCCTCTCGTTGAAGTCAGCCATCTTTCGAAGAGCTACCCGCGTCGCGATGGTTTGCGCACCAAGCATGCACTGGTCGTCGACGATGTTTCGTTTGTAATTCATCGTGGCGAGACGATGGGGCTTGTCGGCGAATCGGGTTCAGGCAAGAGCACGATTGCTCGCATGCTTCTTGGGTTGATTGAGCCGACATCGGGCGGCGTGATCTTCGATGGTCAGCCAGTTAGCGGAGTCCCGCAAAGCAGGCTGCGCGCCATGCGGCGGCGTGTGCAGCCGGTTTTTCAGGATCCCTTCGCAGCACTCAATCCACGCATGCGAGTGTCGGACATTGTTGCGGAGCCACTGGTAATTCATTGCGCGGCGCCGAAAAATGAGTTGCGATCAAAATGCGCGGCGCTGTTGCGTGCTGTGGGTTTGGACGAGTCGGCACTCGGGAGGTATCCGCACGAATTCTCCGGGGGCCAGCGGCAGCGCATCAACATTGCGCGAGCGCTGGCTCTGCGGCCTGAGTTGCTCGTGCTCGACGAGCCGGTCTCAGCGCTCGACGTCAGTGTCGGTGCGCAGATCGTGAACCTGCTGCACGATCTGCAGCGCGAGTTTCAACTGACGTATCTCTTCATCTCACATTCAATGCCACTGGTGCGGTATCTCTCGACGAACATTGCAGTACTGCGTCGCGGACGGCTGGTAGAATTTGGCACGCGCGATGCGATCTGTGGTGTTCCGCGCGAGGAATACACGCAGACGCTGCTGGCGGCTACTCCGGAGCTACGGCTTGCTTGAGGCGACCGACTCCTCAAAGCTCAGATTCTTCGAAAAAAAAGGGAGCACCTTGGTTCCTATACGCTGAGGAATCCCGCTGGTGTGCGTGCCGTTGTACGTTTCATAGGTGTGCGCGATGCCGTAGGCATTCAACTCGCGATCCAGAATGACAAGGCTGGCTGGAATTGCCTTGAATTCATCATTCGCTCCGGCATCAAAGGCGATGGCGTGCAAGCGCTTCAAATCAGGGATGGACTGATCGATTCGGACCATCGGTGAGTTCGCGATCCATTTTTCAAGGACAAGCCGAGAGGATACGGAGTCATCGAGTGGGAGGTCGAGATAGAGCGGCGGATTCTTCGGGTCCGGTGACCATGCGGCTGCGACCGAGAAGACGAGCAAGGTGAAGAAGTCGGCCTTGTTGACGTCATTCAACGTGCGGAATTTGTCAACTGATGCCTTGAGCTGGGGATTGACGATACCAGTCATCGGTTCGAGGCAGCACGGGCTGAGCGCATAAATGCTGGAGAAGATGTCGGAGTGGGCAAGACCGATGCGCATGGTGCCGTATCCGCCCATGGAATGACCGGCGAGGCCGCGGCTTTCCGGCCTGGCAATGGTGCGGTAGTGCCGGTCGATGTAGCTGACGAGATCGCGCGCGATGAAGGTTTCCCAGTCGCCTATGGTAACGGAGCTGGAATAGAACGAGCCGTGGAATGCGTTATTGGCATTCGGCACGACGAGAATCATCTCCTTCGATACGCCGCTGCTCATGGACTCGTCGGCGACGGCTTTGAGATTCATCCATCCGCCGGGGCCGCCGAACCATTTCGCGTCAGAGTCGGTGAAACCGTGGAGCATATAGACGACCGGATAGCGCCGGTTGGGTTGCGACTGATAGCTGGGCGGCAGATACACGGTGACATGGCGATCGGGCGAGTCGCCGATGAGATTCCCTACAAGAGACGAGCCGTGTACGGTGATGCTGTCGATGGTTCCGGATGCCGCCTGTGCTACCGCCAAGTGCGTGCCCAAGGCGACGATGAAGCCGAGGCAAAGAATAAAGCTTCTGCGAATTGTGAACGTCAACTGTTTACTCCTGTAGTGATGGCAGTGACGGAGCGGATTTTAGCACGCGACATGACGCGTTTCGATAACGCCTTACAATCGAATGAATATGCACTTTTACTGGGACGGGCGCAGTGCGTGGCTTCTGGTTGCGTCGCTGATTGCCGGAGCACTGAACGCCGTGGCGGGCGGGGGATCGTTTGTCTCTTTCCCCGCGCTGTTGAATGTGGGTGTGCTGCCGATCCAGGCCAATGCGACGAATACGGTCGCCCTTTGGCCTGGGCAACTCACTTCAATTGCCGCCTATTTTGAAGATCTGAAGCACAATCTCCGGCTGGTTCTTCCACTGTGCACTGCCGCGTCGATTGGCGGAGTCGCGGGCGGCATCGTGCTGCTGCATACACAGCAGGCAACCTTCCTGCACATGGTCCCATGGCTGTTGTTGATCGCGGCGTTGCTGTTCGCGGCCAGCACGCCGGTGTCCCGCTGGCTGCAGACGCGCAGCCGAGGCAAGGATGCTTCGGCGAGCCATCCGTCGCATCTGCCGCTGTTTCTCGGCATGATGGTGGTTTGCTTCTACATCGGATACTTCGGCGCGGGGGCGGGGTTTCTGGTGATTTCGGTGCTGGCGATTTTCGGGATTGAGAATATCAACCAGATCAATGCGCTCAAGGTGGTTACAACGACGCTGGCAAACGGCGTTGCCGTGGTGGTCTTTATCGTGGGGAAGAAGGTGATGTGGCAGCACTGCCTGTTGATGATGATCACGGCAGCCGCGGGCGGCTACTTTGCCGCGCGTTTTTCGCGCAGGCTGAATCCGCAGTTGATGCGGTGGGCCGTGGTTTGTATCGGGCTCGGGATGGCTGCGTACTTTTTCTGGAGACAGAGCTAGAGCATCGGGAATCGTTCAGGGCGATACACTGAATAGAGATGAGTCACGAGGGAATACGCTTCGTTACCGAGGAAGAGGCGCGCCGGGCGCAGGCGTCGGAGCCTGAGCTTTCTGTCGACGCAAAGACTCCAGCCAAGGTGCGCGTCGATAAGACCGGCGGCTCCGGCGTCGAGATCGAATGGAAAGACGGACACCATAGCCACTGGAGTTTTGCCTGGCTGCGCGACGCCTGCCCATGCGCGACGTGTCACGATGAACGGCAACATTCGGGGCGCAAGCCCGGTGAGGCGAAGACGAAACCGCAGACGTTACTGCCCCTGTATCAGGCTCCTCCGCGGCCTGAGTCAGTGACGCCGGTGGGGCGGTATGCCATCAGCTTTCACTGGAACGACGGGCATCAGAGCGGGATTTATTCGTGGGATTATTTGCGCCGGCATTGCGGATGTGATGAATGTGAGAAATGAAGTTGCCTCGATGAATTTCTCTCAATCAATGGAGATCAACAGGCGCAGATGACTCCTCGACTCCGCTGTCACCCTGCAAATTCGAAACATGAGATTGTTTCAGGACGACGACAGAAGCCTCCTGGTCGACCACCTTGAACCCGAGATCTTCCAGCCTGATCAGCAATTGAGCAGTTTTGGCTTCTCCAATAAATCGAGCATGTGTCTCAAGGATGATGGTGGACGCCTTGCGCAACACCTCCGCATCATTTAATACCACGTCGAATTCATATCCTTCGATGTCGCCTATCAGGCTGAAGGAGTCGAATTTCCTTTCGTCTACAATGTCGCGCAACGTAGTAGCAGCGACTGTGACCCATTCTTCTTTCAGGCCTTTTTGTTGAAGTGAATTTGCGCAAAGATTAAAATTCGGTCGAAATTGTGACAGAAGGTTTTTCATACGCGATCGCTCTGTTGAGTATCTCGAATTTGCATTGGTTGTCATCTCTGATTTCCGCCAGGAGTGGGATCGCAAGGGGATTGGCTTCAACCACGACATGAAGACTTGGGTTATTCAGCAGGCGATTCGTAATGCAAGAGATAACTCAGATACATCCGCCCAGCTCAATTGCAGGCAACGCTGGATCAAGATGTTTTAGAACCAGACGACGCTCTGCTACCTCATAATCCTCGTTGGCAAGGTCAATTTTCGTTTGGCTGTTTGGAATCTCCTTCATGTTGATGGTGCATCCATCCAAGGTCACCGATTTAACCTTCTTTGCTTCACGCAGCTGCATTTCATAGTCGAGACGCCATCTCAGGAAAGCAGTTACACCAGAAGCTCCTTCTTCATGAAAGACGTGATATGTAGTAGAAAGCTTTCTCGTAACGTCACTCAGTCGCAGCATGAAGGTCTCCTTTGGTCAATATAATTCCGTTGAATAGACACAGGCCATGAAAATGGCGTCAAAGTGGTTGGAGCCAAAGCCTCCGCATATTAGATCAAGTATGCCTGGCGAACACGTAAGCTTAACGTATAACCTCCGGCAAGTTAGGCTGCTTACTTTGCGAAAAAATGGGAAACGAAATTCGTCTTATCTTCCGATCAGTTCATCGAGCTTCTCGTCATGAGATTGCCCAGCCTCTTGGGTCCTTTGATGCGTTAACACCATCTTGAGTGCTGTTTCCGCGTTGTCGGCTACCCGAATCAGGTTGCGATTTTGCTGCTTCAGAAAACCCTGCGACATCGCGTGGTCGAGGAAAGTGAGAAAGCCGTCGTAGTAGCTATTTGTGTTGATGAGGATGCACGGTTTCTGGTGGATCTTCAACTGGGCCCAAGTAACGATCTCGATGAACTCGTCAAGCGTGCCGTAGCCTCCGGGGAGCGCGATGAAGGCGTCGGCGTGCTCATACATAAGGGCTTTGCGCTCGTGCATGGTCTTGACGACGTGGAAATGGGTCACATGCGGGTTAGCGATTTCGCGATCCACCAGCACATCGGGCATCACGCCGATGACCTCGGCTCCGCCGGCGATGACCGCATCGGCAAGGACGCCCATGAGACCGACAGTTGCTCCGCCATAGACGAGGCCCATGCCCGCCTCGGCGATGCGCCGGCCCAATTCTCTTGCCGCGTGAATATAGGCGGGGTCGGCTCCGTCGGCTGATCCGCAGAAAACGCAGATGCGCAGTTGCTTTGGCATGGCGAGTTAAGTGTATGCGATCGCAGGCTGTTCAAATTCGCCGAATCGATCGGCGATACACTAGAAGAAGAACACCCACCGAGAGAGTTTCCGAGACACCTGTTTTGCAGCATTTACTGGACAAGTTGAACCCGCAGCAGCGGGCTGGGGTTGAATCCGTTGACGGCCCTGTCCTGATTCTGGCTGGCGCCGGATCGGGGAAGACGCGTGTCATTACGCACCGGATTGCGTATCTGATTCACGAGCGCGGGGTTGCGCCGGATGCAATTCTGGCCGTGACCTTTACCAATAAGGCCGCCGCCGAGATGGGCGAGCGCGTGGATAAGCTGATTGGGCACTCGACGCTGGCGAAGCCGTTGATTGCGACCTTCCACTCGTTCTGCGTACGGATGCTGCGACGGGATGTTGAAGCGTTGCGCATCGGCAATGAAGGCCTGACGAAGACCTTCGCGATCTATGACGAGAGTGACCAGCAGGCGCTGGTGAAGCAGATCATGCGGCGCATGGGGCTGGACGACAAGCAGTTGACGCTGCGCGTGGTGCTGTCGAAGATTTCGTGGGCGAAGAACCACATGATCGATCCGCAGGAGTATTACCTGCAGTCGTCGGACCCGATGAGTGAGAAGGTCGCGCATATCTTTGAGGCATACCGCAAGGAGCTGCGTAAGAACAATGCGCTTGACTTCGACGATCTCTTATTGGAAGCAGTCCGGCTGCTGAAATCTTCTGCCGAGGTGCGCGAGAAGTACAACCGACGCTATCGCTACCTGCTGATCGACGAGTATCAGGACACGAACCGGCCGCAGTACGAACTGATGAAGCTGCTCGCGGGCGAGGAGAAGAACGTCTGCGTCGTCGGCGATGAGGATCAGAGCATCTACTCATGGCGCGGCGCCGACATACGCAACATTCTGGAGTTTGAGAAGGATTTTCCGAATGCGAAGGTGATTCGCCTGGAGCAGAATTACCGCTCGACGCAGGTGATTCTGGAGGCGGCAGGCGCGGTGGTGGCGCGCAACTCGAAGCGCAAAGGCAAGCACCTGTGGACGGAGCGCGAGGGCGGCGCGCTGATTGGATACTACGAGGCTCCGGATGGCGAGAACGAGGCGCTCTTCATTGCCGACTATATCCAGAAGTATCTGCGCAAAGCCGGGCAGGAGCACGAAGACGTGCGCGTGGCGGTGCTCTACCGCACGAACTCGCAGTCGCGCCTGGTGGAAGAGGCGCTGCGGCGGTATGGGATCAGCTACACGATGGTCGGCGGCTTCTCATTCTATGACCGGTCTGAGATCAAGGACCTGCTGAGCTATTTAAAGCTGGTGCAGAATCCGCATGATTCGATTGCCATGCAGCGGGTGATCAATGTTCCAGCGCGCGGGATTGGCAAGGCGACGCTTGAGGTTCTGGAGCGGATTGCGCTTGAAACCGGCTCAACCACCTGGAATGCGATTGGCAAGGCTCTTGGCGAGAGACTGCTTCCGACGCGCGCATGCATTGCACTCGATGCCTTTCGCACGCTGATTGAGGATACGCGGGCGATGCTGGCTCCGGGTTTTGCGGAGAAGCTTACGGCGGATGTCGCAGAAGAAGACGCCTCGTTTGATGTTGTCGCTGCTGCTTCTGAAGACGACGACACGAGCTTCGAATTCGGCGATGCGGAGCAGCATGGGTTTGCATTCGGCGATGACGATATTGCCTTCGATGCTTCGGAGTTCAATCCGTTCGCGGATGAAGCTGAGAAGCGCGTTGAGCCTGCTCGTGCTACTGAGGAGCCAGCTGCCGTGCCAGGATTTCGCAAGCCGGGAGACGTAGCGACGCTGCCTGAGCTGATTCGCTTCATCATCGATCGCAGCGGATATATACGCGCTCTCGAAGAAGAAGGCACGCCTGAGGCTTTCTCCCGCATTGAAAACCTGAAGGAACTTGCCAATGCGGCACAGGACGCGCAGGAACGCGGCGAGACGCTCGATGAGTTCCTCGATCACGCCGCGCTGGTGAGCGACACGGACCAAATCAACGCTGATGCCCGCGTTACGTTGATGACGCTGCATTCGGCAAAGGGCCTCGAGTTTCCGCTGGTGTTGCTCGCCGGGATGGAAGAAGGGCTGTTCCCGCATTCGCGAACGCTCAACGAACCAGACCAGATGGAGGAAGAGCGACGGCTCGCTTACGTGGGCATGACGCGGGCGATGGATGCTCTGGTACTGACGCGGGCTCGCTATCGGCGCCGCTACGGCAACGACATGCCGGAAGCGTCGATGGCTTCGCGGTTCCTGGAAGAGGTCCCTCCGGCGCTGCTCGAAGATTTGAGCGGCGGACAGCAACACGCCTCAAGCTGGGGTGGATACGCCGCTGCATCCACGCAAAGAGCTTCATGGATGCAGGGGCGCGAGTACGATGATGGTTTCGAATCAAGCCGCCACTACAGCTACGAGGACGAAGACCAGCGGCCTCTTCGCCAGCAAAATGGGGCCGGCTCTGCGCGGAATGCCGTAAGGAAGAGCGGCGGCCAATCGCTGGACAACATCGCACAATTTTTCAGCGGGCGCGGTGGGAGCGCACCCCGGCCGAAGATCGAAGTTGCGGAGCCGAAGGGCGCGGTTGGATTCAAAAGCGGTCAGCGCGTGCGGCATCCAAAATACGGCGAGGGCGTGGTCTTCCGGCGCGAGGGAGACGGTGAAGACGCCAAGATCACGGTACAATTTACAAGGTTCGGTGTGAAAAAGCTGGTGGAGAAGTTTGCCCAGCTGGAACGCATCTGATGGCCTGTCCGGTAGACCTTACTTCGCAAAGGCGAAGCAATATGAGCTGATCGGATGAAGGCAATAGTCAAGGAGAAGAATGGCAAATACGAAGAAGATTGAAAGCACAGAAGAACGCAAGAAGGTAAAGCGCGCAACCCGCAAGAAGGCGGCTCCGAAGGCCAAGCGGACCACCCCGCGGGGCTCGAACAAGAAGAAGGTCAGAAAATTAGTGCGCGGTACAAGCAAGCGCTAAAGGCGATTTGAGGGGCCTGTCCTGCGGATTTTGCTTCGCGGGATTGGCCCCGAGCGGCTACACTCCCCTCATCAAGACTGCAGGAGCCAGGTTCTGCCGACACAAGTCTTCGCCCGAAAATCGATCGACAAATTAATTCGTGACTCAGAGGCGCCCGAGCACAGCCTCAAGAAGACGCTCGGCCCCTGGTCGCTCACGGCGCTGGGCATTGGCGCGGTCATTGGCTCGGGCATTTTTACCGTCATCGGAACGGCGATTGCCGGCGAGCAGTTCGATACGTCTTCGATTCTGAATACGCCGGTTCTCGACTATTTGATTCATCACACGGCGCTCGTCGGGCGGCCCGGAGCAGGTCCGGCGCTGGCGTTGTCGCTCGTGCTGGTGGCGATTGTCTGCGCCTTCACCGGTCTCTGCTATGCCGAGTTGGCTTCGATGATTCCGATTGCGGGATCGGCATACACGTACACCTATGCGACTCTTGGCGAATTGATTGCGTGGATCATCGGCTGGGACCTGATTCTCGAATACGCCTTCTCAAACATGGCGGTATGCGTTGGGTTTGCCGCGCATATCGTCGACTTGATGGACTGGCTGGGCATTCATCCGTCGGCGCGATGGATTTCGCCTGCGTACCTGCCGAGTGGCTTGGCGGACTTCCACGGCAACATGCTCTATGCGCCCGGATGGCACTTTGGCTTCAACTGGCCCGCCTTCCTGATCGTGATGCTGCTGACGGTGGTGCTGGTGCGCGGCATCCGCGAGTCGGCCGAGACGAACAATGTTATGGTCCTGCTGAAGATTGCGGCGATTCTCGTCTTTGTCGCCTTCGGCGCGCACTTCATCCATCCGTCGAACTGGCATCCGTTTTATCCGAATGGCTGGTCGGGGCTGCTGACGGGCGGCTCGATCATTTTCTTCACATACATCGGTTTCGATTCTGTCTCGACGGCCGCCGAGGAGTGCAAAAACCCGCAGCGCGACGTGCCTATCGGTATTCTCGCGACGCTAGTGATCTGCACGACGCTCTATATTGGCGTAGCGGTGGTGCTGACCGGATTGATCAAGTGGGACCAGTTAGTAGGTGATGCAGCTCCGGTGGTCAACACGCTGCGAAAGCTGTCGCTGACGACGGGCGGCGAGTCTCTGCACTGGGTGCGGCTGGTCATTCTGATCGGTGCGCTTCTGGGGATGATCTCGTCGATTCTCGTCTTCCAGATCGGGCAGGCGCGGGTCTGGTTTGCCATGTCGCGCGACCGCCTGCTGCCCTCGGTCTTCTCAAAGGTGCATCCGAAGTATCGGACACCTGCTGTATCCACTTGGGTGGCAGGATTTGTCGTTGGACTGCCTGCTGGTCTGTTGGATATCGGAACGTTTTCCGACTTATCGAATATCGGTACGCTTTTTGCCTTTGTGCTGGTATCCGCCGGCGTGCTGGTTCTGCGCTACAAAGATCCTCATCGGCATCGTAGCTTCCGTTGTCCAGGTGGCCCGGTATTTCCGGTGCTCAGCATCTTCTTCTGCGTGTTGCTGATGGCCGGCCTGCCGATCATGACTTGGCTGCGCTTCTTTGTCTGGTTGGCGATTGGGCTTTGCATTTACTACTTCTACAGCTGCAGGCGGAGCGAGTTCTGTCCGCCACACCGCGCGCGGTAAGTTTGCAACCGGTTCCGGTGAACTACAGGCTGTTACCGCCCACTGCAAAAACTCCTCACTGACTGCGAGAGCGTTTGAGCGTCCGGTTAGACTGCGGTACACCAGTAGAATGACTGCAGGACCGAAAGATTTCATCCGTCGACTTCCCAAGGCTGAACTTCATTTGCATCTCGAAGGAACGATCTCGCCTGAAACTTTGGTCGAACTGAGCCGCAGGCACGACGCAGAACCGTTGAACCTCGATCAGGCGCAGGCGCTCTATCAATACACGGACTTCCACGGCTTCCTGATGGCCTTCAAATCCGTGACCGAGCGGCTGCGCACCGCCGAAGACTACGAACTGATCACCTACAAAATGCTCGAGCAGCTTGCCACGCAGGGCGTAGTCCATGCCGAGGCATATGTCGCAGTGGGTCTCGTCTATTACTGGGAACGCGGCGAGTTTGAGCCGATATTCGCGGCGATGGAACGGGCGCGGAAGCAGGCGGAGAAAGACTTCGGCATCACCCTCTACTGGATTTTCGATGCTGTGCGGCACTTTGGAGTCGAAGCAGCCGCCCGCGTCTTTCGCAAGGCCGCCGAGATGAAGGGCGAATACCCCAGCATCATCGGCATCGGCATCGGCGGCGATGAACGCAACGGACCAGCGGAGCTGTTTCGCGACGCCTACACTGAAGCCCGCGATGCCGGCCTGCGGCTGACCGTGCACGCCGGCGAAGCTGTCGGGCCGGAGAGCATCTGGGGTGCACTGAACATTGGAGCCGAGCGCCTGGGGCATGTTCTGACCGCGATTCACGATCCCGAACTGATGCATCTGCTCGCGGAACGCCAGGTTCCCCTCGAAATTTGCATGACATCAAATCTCAAGACTGGATGCTGCGCCAAACTGGAGGACCATCCGGTGCGGCGCTATTTTGACGAAGGACTGATGGTGACACTCAATTCCGACGATCCGACGATGTTCGGCGGCGATCTCGAAGGCGAGTATCTACTGGCGCACGATGCGTTTGCGTTTACTCAGGAGCATCTGCGCGAGCTGGCATCCAATTCCATCGAAGCCAGCTTTCTACCACCGGAACAAAAAGTCCGCTGGTTGCGTGAAATCGAAGAAACGATCTAGATATCGAGGGAACTATCTAAAGAGATGATCAAGAGTGACCGATGTGCTATGGGCAGGTTGCAAACGATATGCGATATCATGTGCGCATGGGATCGATTCTAAAGCGTCGGCTTTTTCGGTCAGGAAAGAAGGCTGAAGTGATTGTTCTGCCAGGTCTGAGGAAACAGGAGGAGTCGACGGTTGCGCTCAAGGCAATCGGCTGGACTTCCGTAGCTGTCGGTGTTGTTGCTCTGGGTCTCTATGTGGGCCGCGAACTACGCCAGCGCTACAAATTCAACCGCCGCACGCCGTATGATCTTTATTCCCATGCGGGCGACCAGATGCAGTCCGACGCATACGGAATGGGAATTTAGTTTGACATTAGTGGTTCAGGGCAGCTTTGTCTGCGCCGTTTGAGGAATGCAAAAGCCCCGGACCAGCCCCGGGGCTTTCGTACTTTGGTTGCAAGCGGTTAGTTCTTCCCTGCCAGTTGCCGTAATACGTACTGAAGGATACCGCCATTTTCGTAGTAGAGGATCTCCTGTGGCGTGTCGATCCGAACCTTGGTTTCGAACTCCTTTGTCTTGCCGTCGGATGCGACCGCTTTTACCTTTAACATCTTTCCGTTCACGAACTTGGCGTCAAGAAGTGACTTGAGGCCCGGGAAGTCTAAAACTTCTTCACCTGTCAGACCGAGGTTTTCGACGTTCTGGCCTTCTGCGAATTGCAGGGGCAGGATGCCCATGCCCACCAGGTTCGACCGGTGAATGCGCTCGTAGCTTTCCGCGATGACGGCGCGCACGCCGAGTAGGCGTGGTCCTTTTGCGGCCCAGTCGCGCGAAGAACCGGAGCCGTATTCCTTTCCAGCGAGGATGACGAGCGGAGTCTTACGCTCTGCGTATTTCACGCTAGCGTCGAAGATGCTCATCTGCTCGCCTTCGGGCAGTAGGCGTGTGACTCCACCTTCGGTTCCCGGCGCCAGCTTGTTGCGCAGGCGCACGTTGGCAAAGGTTCCGCGGACCATGACTTCGTGGTTGCCGCGGCGCGAGCCGTAGGAATTGAAGTCAGCTGGCTTAACCCCGTGTTCTGTCAGATACTTGCCGGCCGGGCCGTTCAGCTTGATCGAGCCTGCCGGAGAGATGTGGTCCGTGGTCACGCTGTCGCCCAGGACGGCGAGCACTCGCGCGCCATGAATGTCTTCGACGGAAGCGGGCGTTGCCGGCATGCCGTCGAAATAGGGAGCCTTACGGATATAAGTCGAGTCGGTTTCCCACTGGTAGACATCGCCCGTCGGGAACTTGAGCCCCTGCCAGTTGCTGTCGCCGTCAGACACGGTCGCGTATTCCTTGCGGAAAATGTCGGAATCGATGGATGAGGCGATCACATCGGAGACTTCTTTCTGCGTCGGCCAGATGTCTTTCAAGTAAACCGGCTGACCATCTTTGCCCTTACCGATCGGATCATTTTCCAGGTCGTGATCGATGCGGCCCGCAAGTGCATAGGCAACAACGAGCGGCGGCGACATGAGGTAGTTTGCGCGCACGTCGGAATTGATGCGGCCTTCAAAATTGCGATTGCCACTGAGCACGGAGACGGCGACGAGCCCGTGGTCTTCAATCGACTTCGAAACGTCCATCGGCAGAGGGCCGGAGTTTCCGATGCAGGTAGTGCAGCCATAGCCGACGACGTTGAAGCGCAGCTTGTCGAGGTAAGGCAGCAGGCCGGACTTCTCGTAGTAATCGGTCACGACGCGGGAGCCCGGCGCGAGCGAGGTCTTGACCCACGGCGGAACGGCGAGGCCCTTTTCGACGGCTTTCTTCGCGAGAATACCCGCTGCGACCATGACAGACGGGTTCGATGTATTCGTACAGCTGGTGATCGCGGCGATGACGACCGATCCGTGGTCGAGATACTTATCGACTTCCACGCCGAAGCGTTCTTTGACCGTCGAGATGGGGCCGGACTCGTGCACGCCATGCGTCGATTCCGGTGTGTCGGCGAAGTGGCCGCCTTCGCCTTCCCAGCGAACAACCTGGCGCACGCCGTTCTTATTCGCGGTCGGGCCGAGCAGGTTCGGCAGCTGCTTCTTGAAGTTGCTCCCGGCATCCTTGAGCAGGACACGATCCTGCGGGCGCTTTGGTCCAGCAACGCTCGGTTCCACCGTCGCGAGATCAAGCGAGATGGTCTGCGAGTACTCGGCTTCCGGCGAATCCGCCGTATGGAAAAGCCCCTGCTCCTTGTAATACGTCTCGACGAGTTGGATCTGTTCTTCGCTGCGGCCGGTCAGACGCAGATAGCGGAGCGTTTCCGCATCGACGGGGAAGATGCCGCAGGTGGCGCCATATTCTGGGGCCATGTTAGCAATGGTGGCGCGGTCAGCAAGTGAGAGCTCGCCAATGCCGGAGCCGTAGAACTCGACGAATTTACCGACGACGCCGAGTTTGCGCAGCATCTCGGTCACGGTCAGAACTAGGTCGGTGGCAGTAGCACCTTCGCGGAGCTTGCCAGTGAGCTTGAAGCCGACGACCTGTGGCACCAGCATCGAAACCGGCTGGCCTAGCATCGCGGCCTCGGCTTCAATACCTCCGACGCCCCAGCCGAGAACGCCGAGGCCATTGATCATCGTCGTGTGGGAGTCCGTGCCGACGAGCGTGTCAGGATACGCGCGCGGGTTCTCGCCGTCTGTCGTAAAGACCACGCGGGCAAGGTATTCCAGATTCACCTGGTGGCAGATGCCCATGCCCGGCGGCACAGCCGAGAAGTTGCGGAAGGCTGACTGGCCCCATTTCAGGAAGGCGTAGCGCTCGCGGTTGCGCTGGAATTCGAGCATCGCGTTGAGCGAATAGGAATTGCTGGTTCCGTACTCATCTACTTGAACGGAGTGGTCGATGACCAGTTCGGCCGGCTGCAACGGGTTGATCTTTTCCGGGTTGCCGCCAAGCTGTTTCATGGCGTCGCGCATCGCAGCGAGATCGACGATCGCCGGAACACCGGTAAAGTCCTGCATGAGGACGCGAGCCGGCATGTAGGCGATTTCGCGCGAAGGCTCTGCCCTCGGTTCCCACTTGGCGAGGAATTCGATGTCGTCGGCGGTGACGCTCTTGCCGTCCTCCTGGCGCAGCAGGTTTTCAAGCAATATCCGCAGGCTGTAGGGCAGGCGGGAAAGATTGATGCCTTTCTTCTCAAGCGCATCGAGGCGGAAAACTTCGTAGGTGCGATTCCCAGTCTTCAATTGCGATTGACTGGCGAAACTATTTTCGGGCTGGGTCGTAATTTGGCTCATTTGGCGAGTCCTTCCTTTGTGCTGAGGCCATCTCAAGGTGGCGCAGGTCTTCTCACCGCGCAGGCTGCGAAGGAGCGTGCGGAGGCAGTCAACAAAAAAGCTTAATCAGAAGCGGTGGATTCGTCCACGGTCCGGATGACCGCGACGGAAGCGCTGGAGGTGGGGCGGGACAAGATTCTTCATAGTCCTAGAATTATTTTAACGCGGCTTTTGCCCGCCATCTCTAATTTCATAGTGGGACCTCCAACTCTTGCAACCAATGCCCTTCAAGGCGCAGTCTGTTAGACAAAGCATCTTTGCGGCAATGTACTGCAGAGAACCCGGTCCCCAGTGCACGTACACTTTCTCGAGGATCAACCGCAGCCATGCGCCGATTTCTGCTTTCTTCACTTTTTGCTCTCTCCGTGCTGTTTCCGTTCCTGAAGATGTCCGGCGCAACGGAAGGTTCTCCGCGGCAGCTGTTGGTGGGCTACTTTCCGCAATGGGGAATCTACAACGATCCGCCATATTACGTGAAGGATCTGGTGACAAGTGGCGCTGCTCCGCTGCTCGATCAGCTCAACTACGCACAGGGATTTATCGTAAACGCGCGCTGCGCGGTCGCCGATCCGAACGCAGACCTGAACCTGACCTATACGTCGATCAACAGCATTGACGGCAAAGCAGATCGCCCGGCATCGCCTCTGCGGGGAAGCTTTCATCAGTTGCAGAAGCTGAAAAAGCGCTATCCGCGGCTGAAGATTCTCATTTCGCTTGAAGGCAAGGCGCATTCCTTTGCGGAGGCGGCGCAGCCGGAGAACCGTGCGGCCTTTGTCTCCTCCTGCATCAACATGTTCGTGCGCGGACGCTTCGGCCCAGGGATCAAAGCGCCGCGGATCTTCGATGGCTTTGACGTCGATTGGGAGTATCCCGCGCTGGAGGATGCACCCAACTATCTTGCCCTGCTTCAGGAATTCAGGAAACAGCTCAACGGCGTGCGTCCGGGGCTCAAGCTGACGATTGCCGCCGGTCCCAGTCCCGGCATGTATCACAGCGTAGATTTTGCCGCGGTCGCGCAGGTCGTCGATCTGATTGGGCTGATGAACTATGACTACGTCGGCCCATGGCATAAGGAGACCGGTTTCCACGCCCCGCTCTACAGCGAGCACAGCGGTAGCGCTGACAGAACGGTCCATGCCTATCAGGATGCCGGTGTGCCTGCAGACAAGTTGCTGTTGGGCGTGCCTTTCTATGGATACTCGTGGAAATCGGTCGGCGCGGACAATCATGGTCTCTTCCAGCCTGGAGAGGCCGTCCACCAGGATCGCCCCTATCGTTACATCCAAACCCTGATCGCCTCCTCTACCGTGTATCGTGACGCGACAGCTCAGGCGCCGTGGCTGTATGACGGGGATACTTTTTGGACGTATGAGGATGCTGTGTCAGCCCGTTTCAAAGGCGAGTATGCACAACAACACGTCCTGGCTGGCGCCATGGTGTGGGAACTTGGCGAGGATTCAAGCGATGCCCAATTGCTGAAAGCCGTGAGCGCCGGACTGCGGGAGCCACTGACGCGGCCCGCTGTAGCTGCGCAGCCGGCTGCACTGTCTGATTCGCTGAACCTGGGAGCAGCGAAAGAGTGAATATCCATTCCTCAGAAGGCCAGACCGAGCCGCACTTGGCGAGTTCTCAACGGTGCTGTAGCCTTTGTTAAGCAAAAGGGAGAGATTCAGCAGGCATGAAAGTCCTCGTCATCGGCTCAGGGGGCCGCGAGCATGCGCTTGCATGGGCCATTGGTAAGTCGGCGCGCGTGCGGGAAGTAGTGTGCGCGCCTGGGAATGGCGGTATCGCGGAGGTAGCGCGGCTGGTAAACGCCAATCAGAAAGATGTGAACGACATCTTGCGCGTTGTCGTTGCTGAAAATCCAGATTTAACAATCGTTGGTCCGGAGGTCCCGCTTGCTATCGGGCTTGTCGACGAGATGCAGCGCCGCAGCCTTGCGGTCTTTGGTCCCACACGTGCCGCGGCAATGCTCGAAACGAGTAAGGCCTTCGCCAAGCGGTTCATGCAGCGGCACAAAATTCCAACGGCAAACTATGCTGTCTGCTCGACGGAGCAGGAAGCGCTGGACGCGCTCGATCTCTTCCATCTTCCTGTCGTCATCAAGGCCGATGGACTCGCCGCGGGCAAAGGTGTGCTGATCTGCAACACGAAGAAGGAAGCTCAGGCCGCCATCACCGGACTTTTCAGCGGCAAGCTGCTGGGTAGCGTAGAAACCAGCGTCGTGGTCGAGGAGTTTCTTGAGGGCGAAGAAGTCTCGTTCCTTGTTCTGAGCGACGGCAAACATGTGGTTCCACTGGTTCCGGCGCAGGACCACAAGCGCATTGGCGAGGGTGACACAGGGCCGAACACCGGCGGCATGGGCGTCTATTCGACAGACACGATGCTTGATCCGCAGATGCGCGAATGGATAATGCACCACATCGTGCAGCCGACGATTGACGGCATGGCGGCAGAAGACAGTCCGTTTGTGGGCGTGCTCTATTGTGGACTGATGATGACGGCGCGCGGCCCGATGGTGCTCGAATACAACGTGCGCTTTGGCGATCCTGAGACGCAGGCGATTCTCGTCCGCCTCGAGAGCGATCTGCTCGAAGGGCTGGAGGCATCCGTCGAAGGCCGTCTGAGCGAGACGGGGCTTCGCTGGAAGCCCGGTGCGTCGGCTTGCGTTGTAGCGGCATCGCAGGGATATCCGGGAAGCTATACAACGGGACAGCGTATTACGGGTCTGGAAGAAGCAGCGCAGATCGCAGGTGTCCAGGTATTTCACGCAGGAACGACGCTGCTTGACGGCACCTATCTGACGAATGGCGGGCGCGTGCTCGCGGTCACGGTCCCTGCGGATTCGCTGGAAAATGCTCTTGGGCTTGCGTACGAGAGCATCAGCAAAATCCACTTTGACGGAATGTATTACCGGCGCGATATCGGCGCGCGCGCCATCGCGCGCTGAAGAAGGTCTAAGCATGGTGATCAAAGACGATCTCGTTGTCGATATTTCTACGCCGACCGGGCCGATGCGGACGTATTTTTTCCATCCCGCCGCGGAGGGCCGCTATCCCGGCGTCATTCTATATTCAGAGATTTTTCAGCTCACCGGACCAATCCAGCGGCTTGCGTCCTTCATCGCTGGGCAGGCATATTTCTTCGCAGTGCCCGAGGTCTATCACGAGCTCGAAGCTGCGGGCACGGTTCTCGCCTACGACCAGGCGGGCGCCGACAAAGGCAATGAAGACAAGTATGCGAAGGAGTTGTCCTCATACGATGGCGACGCAAAGGCTCTGATCACGTACATGCCGACCATGCCCCGGTGCAATGGCAGGCTCGGGACGATAGGAATCTGCCTCGGTGGTCATCTGGCTTTCCGCACCGCTCTCAATCCGGAGATTCGCGCCGCAGCCTGCTTCTATGCGACCGACCTGCACAGCGCATCCCTGGGCAAAGGCAAGAATGATGACTCGCTCGTCCGCGCGGGCGAGATCAAAGGCGAGTTGCTGCATATCTGGGGACGGCAGGACCCGCACGTTCCACTCCAAGGACGCGTGAAGATCAAGGCGCGTCTAGACGAAATAGGCGCAGACTACCAGTGGTTTGAGGTAAATGGAGCGCACGCCTTCATGCGCGACGAAGGCTACCGCTACGATCCGGAGCTCGAATACCAATGCAAAGGGCTGGTGCTGTCGCTGCTGCACCGGCGCCTGTGTTTATAGGAGAGGGAATGGACCACTCTGCTGTAACCTTCGAAGAGCTTCTAGCCGACTACGAAGCTACCGCAGCGCGCTGGAAGAGTTTTTTCGAGGCGAATCCGGACGCGGCACTGGTTCCCACCGATATTGCCGGATCGAAGAACATTGGCGAACTGGTGTGGCATATTTTTGCCGCATCGTTCCGGCTTGGGCAGAGGTTGCTCGGGGAGGAACTGACCGATCCTGGATCATCGACTCCAGTCCGCGACATTCCTGCGGCCTTCGCGCTCAAAGATGAAGGCGTGAAGAAGCTGCGGCAGTTTCTGGCGAATGCATCCGATGCAACACTTGAAGAGCCATTCGAGTTCAAGTCGCGGCTTATGCCGCAGCCGATTACCGGAACCAAGCGCAAGCTTTGCCTGCATGCGATGGTGCATGCGATTCGCCACTGGGCGCAGATTGGAACGCTGGTGCGGATCGGAGGCTATCCGCCGGATTGGCCGCAGGACATCCTGTTCAGCGAAGCGATACCGTAGAGAAAAGCTCCGCCGAACTTGCTTTCTAGCTGTCCAGTTTCTTCGTCACCAGCTCATTCAGCAGGGCAGGATTGGCCTGTCCCTTCGACAGCTTCATTACCTGACCGACGAAGAAAGCTGCGACCGTTTTCTTTCCGCCGCGATACTGCTCCACCTGCTTCGGATTGGCCGCGATGATTTCGTCAATCATCTTTTCAATCGCTGCCGGATCGGTGATCTGCTGTGGCTTCTCCCGCTCGTAGACGACGCTGAAGTCTTCGCCCGTTTCAAATGCCGTATCGAAGAGCTGCTTGAGCTGCTTGCTTGAGAGCTTGCCCTCTTCCGTCAGATCCGCGGCAAGAGCAATGCCCTTCATCGTGATGGGAGACTGTTCAAGTTCGAGTCCCCTGGCCTTGAGGCGGCTGGTCAGCTCGCTCTGAAAAAGATTCGCGACACGTTTGGGGCTCTTCGCCGCCTTGGCCGCCGTCTCGAACTGGTCGGCGCGCGCGCGCGTTGCCGTCAGCGTCTGCGCATCCTGTTCGCTGATCTCGTATTCGGCGACCATGCGCTTCCGCCGTGCTTCCGGCAGCTCCGGCATGAGCTTTGCCACCTCGGCCCTTACGTGCGGAGTAAGAATGAGCGGCGGAAGATCGGGCTCCGGGAAATAGCGATAATCGTGCGCCTGTTCCTTGGAGCGCATGGAGTAGGTACGTTCCTCGTTCGCATTCCAAAGACGCGTTTCTTGCACCACGCGGCCGCCGCTCTCGATGAGCTCGATCTGCCGCTCGATCTCATATTCGAGTGCCGAGCGAATGAAGCGGAAGCTATTGACGTTCTTGACTTCGGCCTTGGTGCCGAACTTTTCCTGTCCGCGCGGGCGCACGCTCACGTTGGCGTCGCAGCGCAGCGAGCCTTCTTCCATGTTGCAATCACTCACTGCGGTATAGAGCAGAATTTCCTTGAGCCGCGTTAGATATTCGTAGGCTTCGTCGGGCGTGCGGATATCCGGTTCGCTGACGATCTCGATCAGCGGCGTGCCGCAGCGATTCAGGTCGACATAGGTGCGCGTGGCGGAATCGGGAAAGCCATCATGGATGCTCTTGCCCGCATCCTCCTCCATGTGCAAGCGCGTAATGCCAATGCGCTTCGTCCCGTTTGCAGTCGGAACCTCGATCCATCCGTGCTCCGCGAGCGGCTTGTCGAACTGCGAAATCTGGTAGCCCTTTGGCAGGTCGGGATAAAAGTAGTTCTTGCGCGCAAAAATCGAGCGCCCATTCACCGTGCAATTCAGCGCCAGTGCGGCAAGAGTGGCAAACTCAACCGCCCGCTCATTCAGGACCGGAAGCGCGCCGGGCAACCCAAGACACACTGGGCAGACATTCGTATTCGGAGGCGCGCCGAACTGGTTCGAGCAGCCACAGAAGGCCTTCGTGTTGGTCAGCAACTGCACATGGACTTCAAGCCCAATGACCGGTTCGTACTCCGCCAGAACGTCCGGCGAAACGCTCGCTGTAGTAGCCATAGATAGCTTGATTTTAGCAGCGTGCGGGCGCAGAAGCCGGGAATCGCGAAGGCGGAACCGCTGGTAGACTAAGAACTGCATGATCCTCCCGTTTGTCCGCGAGCTATTGGCGGATCTGGAGCACTCCTCATCTTTTGAACAGGCACGGAGGCACCTCGCTCTTGCCCGTGGGCGTCGTCGTGTCTCCGGACTGACCTCAACAGCTCGCGCTTTATACCTGCCCCTCTTCGCCCGCGCGGCCAATGTACCCGTCGTGATTGTGGTCGCCGATAACAAAGCCGCCGATGCGCTCCAGATTGCCTTGCGATCCGGATGCGAGCTGACAGGCGCCGTCGCTCCCGAGCGCGTTTTGAAGCTGCCCGCGCATGACGTCCTCCCATTCGAGAATCTGTCGCCGCACCCGGAAGTGCAGGAACAGCGCGCGGCAACACTATGGAAGATGGCCACCGGCGGCGCGTCGATTGTGATCGCTCCAGTCGAAGCGGCCGCGATGAAGTTCTTCCCGGCGGAGTATTACGCGAACCTCGCGCGTACGCTGCGCCGTGGCGAAGAGATCGATATCGACGCGCTCATCACGCACCTGACCAGCGTCGGATACAACGCAGCAGATATTGTCGAAATGCCGGGCCAGTTCACTCGTCGCGGAGGCATCCTCGACGTCTACTCGCCGGAAGTTGATCGCCCGGTGCGCGTCGAATTCTTCGGTGACGAGGTCGATTCCATCCGCAAGTTCGATCCGGAATCGCAGCGCTCGTCCACGCCTCTCGATGATGCTGTGCTGCTTCCACTGACCGAGACCCCGATCACCGAGCGTCTGCTGGCTGCGGTTCACGCACGATTGAGCGGTGCGCGAATTGAATCCACGGACGACTCGGACCTGGTTGCCGAGGCTGTCGGGGCGGGCGGCGTCAGCGTTTTTCCCGGCTGGGAATTTTTTTCAACGGTTGCAGGGGCCAACAAAAATCTGCTCGACCTGTTTCCGCGCGCAGCGCTTTTTGTCGAAGAACCAGCAATGATCAGAAACCAGGTCGACCGCTGGTGGAACAAGGTCGAGCAGCGCCACGACCGCAGCGGCATCGGCTCGCTCATTGAACCGCAAGACATTTACATGCGGCCCGAGTTGCTGCAGGCGCAGATCACATCACATCCCGGCCTCGATATCGATCAACTCGGCGCGGTCGATGTGCTCGAAGAAGACGAGACGCTCGGCGAGATTGAAATCGCCTCGCGGCCCACGCTGCGTTTTCACGGCTCGATCCCGGCATTCGTCGAGCAGGTGCGCACGCTCATGCAGCAGGAAACGCGCATGCTGCTCGCGGCTCCGAACCAGGGCGAAGTGGAGCGGTTGGCAAGTCTGCTGCGCGAGTACGAAGTCCCCTATCGGCTTGGCAGCCGCATCCAGCATTCGGGTAGCGAAACGATCTATGACGAGTCGAGTTATCTGGCCGGCGATCTGCGCACACCGATCCTGGTCCGCAGCCAGCTCGCCAATGGCGTAAGCCTTCCTGAAGCGAATCTCGTCGTATTCGGTGCGACTGATTTTTCCGACGAGACCGACGTCACCGCGCGTCCGGCGCCAAAGAAATCAAAGACAGCAGCTTTCGTTTCAGACTTCCGCGACCTTGCCGTTGGAGATTATGTCGTTCACGTCGAGCACGGCATAGCCCGCTACATGGGCCTCAAAGAGATTGCCCAGGACGGTGTCAACATCGAGTTCATGATCCTTGAGTTCGCCGAGCAGGCTCGCCTGTACGTGCCGCTCACGCGACTCGACCTGATTCAGAAATACCGTTCGAGCGAAGCCGGTACAGCGCCGATACTCAACAAACTAGGCTCACAGCAATGGGCCAAGACCAAGGCGCGCGTCAAAAAGGCCATGCAGGACATGGCCGACGAGTTGTTGAAGCTCTACGCGCAACGCAAGGCGGCTCAGGGAACAGCCTTCTCGCCCGACAACGAGTTCCAGCACGAATTTGAAGACGCCTTCGATTACAACGAGACCGACGATCAGCTGTCCGCCATCAACGACATCAAGCGCGACATGGAATCGCACATGCCGATGGACCGCCTGCTGTGCGGCGACGTCGGTTATGGCAAGACGGAAGTCGCCATGCGTGCGGCTTTTAAGGCTGTACAGGACGGCAAGCAGGTAGCCATGCTCACGCCGACTACGGTTCTCAGCTTCCAGCACTTCGAGACCTTCAAAAAGCGATTCAAGCTGTTCCCCATCACGGTCGAGATGATCTCGCGTTTCCGCACACCCAAAGAGCAGAAGCTGATACTCGAAAAAGTGGAGTTGGGCCAGGTCGACATCCTGATCGGCACACATCGCCTTCTGTCAAAAGACATCAAGTTTCACGATCTCGGCCTGCTCGTTGTTGACGAAGAGCAGCGCTTCGGCGTCCGCCACAAAGAACGCCTGAAGCAGATGCGCCAGTCCATCGACGTGCTCGCCATGTCAGCCACGCCGATCCCACGCACGCTGCACATGTCATTGGTCGGCCTGCGCGACATGAGCGTGATCGAAACGCCGCCGAAAGACCGCATGGCCATCCAGACGGTTGTCGCCAAGTTTGACGAAAAACTGATCCGTTCAGCGGTCGAGGTCGAACTGGAGCGCGGTGGCCAAATTTACTTTGTCCACAATCGCGTGGAGACGATCTACGAGATCGCCGCTAAAATTCAGGAACTGGTGCCGTCAGCGCGGATCACAGTTGGCCACGGGCAGATGGGCGAGAGCGAACTCGAAAAGGTCATGCTCTCCTTCATGCACCACGAGCACGACGTTCTGGTCGCGACGACGATTATCGAAAACGGTCTCGACATTCCCCTCGCGAATACGATCATCATCAATCGCGCCGACCGCCATGGATTGTCGGAACTCTATCAGCTGCGCGGGCGCGTAGGCCGCTCAAACCGCCGCGCGTATTCCTATTTGCTTATCCCGCCGGAACAGGAACTGACGGATGTTGCACGGCGAAGGCTCGCAGCGCTGAAAGAGTTTTCCGATCTCGGAGCAGGCTTCAAAATTGCCGCCCTCGACCTTGAACTGCGGGGCGCTGGAAACATGCTGGGCGGTGAGCAGAGCGGCCATATCGAGGCCGTTGGCTTTGAAATGTACACGGGCATGCTTGAAGAAGCCGTCGCCAAGCTAAAGGGTGAGGAGCGCGTCGAAGTCCCTGTAACTCAGTTGAATCTCGGTATCAGCCTGCGCATTGACGAGAGCTATATCACCGAAGAGAACCAGCGCCTGCGCATCTACAAGCGCATCGCCGGAGCGCAGACCGAAGGCGCAGTTGCCGATGTGCAGTCCGAACTCGAAGATCGCTACGGACCGGTGCCCGACGGAGTCAAGCTACTGCTTGAGGCAGCTCTTCTGCGCGCCGAGTGCGAGCGCATGGGCGTGGCGCAGATCGACCGCAAACGCGATCAACTTCATATCCGCTTTACTGAACATGCCGGTATCGACCCAGGACGCCTGATGAAACTGGTTTCCAAGAATGCTAAGCGCGGGGCACAGTTTACTCCGCAAGGCGTGTTGCGGTTCCCGCTCGCGCAGACGAAGCCGGATGAAGTTCTAATAGAGATTCGCCTGCTGCTCGATGAACTCACCGTGGAGCAGGCAGTAGCAAAATGAGATCATCTATAGTTACAAATTGAAATGAGGCCGTTATTGAGAAAGAATCTGATCTATCTCTCCTTGGCTTTCGGAGGCATCATGGCCGCAACGATCACCGCGCAGGCGCAAGGCCTTGACGCGAATGCCCAGTTCCGCGCCTTGGTGGATCAATACTTCGAGCAGTCGACCTTCGCCTACAATCCAACGTTCGGCACCATGGCGGGCCTGCATCAGTATGATTCGAAGCTAGAGAACTACAGCCATGCCACGATCGAGGCCCAGGTCACAACGCTCCATGACTTTGAGAAGAAGTTCAGTGACCTGCCAGCGTTTCAAATGGATGGGTCGACCCAGGCCGATCGCGAAATGGTGCTCGACAATATTCGCAGCAGCCTGCTCACACTGGAGGTCATCAAGCCGTGGGAGAAGAATCCCGATAACTACTCAAGCGGTATCACCAACAGCGCATTCGTGCTAATGGAGCGCAACTTTGCGCCGCCTGACGAGCGCCTGCGTTCTCTGATTTCACGCGAAAAGCAGATGCCCGCAGTCTTCACAGCGGCGAAGCAGAACCTGAAAAATCCACCACGCATTTACGCAGAGATTGCAATTGAACAACTGCCCGGTATCATCGGCTTCTTCGAGAGCGATGTGCCCGAAGCCTTCAAGAACGCAACCGATCCCGCAACCAAAGCCGAATTCAAGAAGGCGAACGCGCAGGTAATCGCAGCACTGAAGAGCTACGAATCGTGGCTGAAGCAGACCCTTTTGCCGCAATCCAATGGAGACTTCAAGTTAGGCGCCGACACCTTCTCGAAAAAGCTCGAATACGACGAGATGGTAGATACCCCACTGCCGAAGCTGCTTGAAATTGCCTACGCCGACATGCACAAGAACCAGAGTGAGTTTGCACGTGTTGCCAAAGAAGTTGACGCGTCGAAGACGCCGCAGGAAGTGCTTGCCGAACTGGCGACCATCCATCCGGCTCCAGATCAGCTCCTGCAAAGCTTTCGCGACACATTCAATGGGTTGACTTTGTTCATCAACACAAACCACATCATCACAATCCCATCCGATGTGCGGCCCACGCTTGAAGAGACGCCGCCGTTCATGCGCGCGACGACGCAAGCTTCGATGGACCCCCCGGGACCCTTCGAGACCCACTCAACCACGGCGTACTTCAATGTCACACTGCCGGAGAAGAACTGGACTGCCGAACATATTGCTGAACACATGGCAGCCTTCAATGTCGGCACGGTTATCAGCACTTCGGTGCACGAGGCGTATCCGGGGCACTATGTTCAATTCCTTTGGACCAACTATGCGCCATTGAGCAAAGTGCGCAAGCTGATCGGCGCAGCGACAAACATCGAAGGCTGGGCGCACTACTGCGAACAGATGATGCTCGACGCAGGCTACGGCCAGCCGGGAACCGGCGCGAAAGACGAGCGCGAATCGCATCTGATTCGCCTGGGCCAGTTACAAGATGCGCTCCTCCGCGACGCGCGCTTCATTGTCGGAATCAAAATGCATACCGGCGAGATGACATTTGATCAGGCTGTCGATTTCTTCGTGAAGGAAGGCTACCAGTCGCACTCGGTTGGCACAGTCGAAACCAAGCGCGGCACCTCGGATCCGACATATCTCTATTACACTCTAGGCAAGCTCCAGATTATGAAGCTGCGCGGCGATCTTGAAAAACAACAAGGCTCCAATTTTTCGCTGCAAAGATTTCATGATGACTTTATGCGCCAGGGCGGAGCACCTATTAAGATCGTGCGACAGGCGTTGTTGGGCGACAACTCCCCAACACTCTGAGACCTAAATCTGCATCATACTTCGGTGGCATTTGCCACGCTCATTGAGCTGCACACATCTCAACTAGAAAGAAGCAACGACACGCATGAACAAGAAGGTGCGCAAAGCAGTATTCCCCGCCGCAGGTCTTGGCACACGCTTTCTGCCAGCCACAAAGTCCATCCCCAAGGAGATGCTGCCGCTCGTCGATAAGCCCATCATCCAGTATGGCGTCGAGGAAGCGCTCGCTGCAGGCATCGAGCAGATCATCATCGTCACCGGCCGCGGTAAATCGGCCATCGAAGACCACTTCGACGTGAGCTACGAACTGGAATCGACGCTCGAGCGCCGCGGCAAGAAGGAGCTGCTCGCCGTCGCCCGCAACGTCTCCAACATGGTCGAGCTCGCCTATGTGCGCCAGAAGGAAGCGCGCGGACTCGGCCACGCCGTGCTGATGGCACGTGACCTTGTGGGTGACGAGCCTTTCGCGGTTATCCTGCCCGACGCTGTGATCGCCGCGTGCGT
>Ga0210392_10000295_pt1 | contig 34664 bp, 28 predicted proteins | sample IncBWC30OmetaG_FD_161057 | JGI IMG/M metagenome (GOLD analysis project Ga0210392, IMG submission 161057) | Forest soil microbial communities from Barre Woods Harvard Forest LTER site, Petersham, Massachusetts, United States - Inc-BW-C-30-O ... | reverse complement strand
CGCAAACCCACCCCGGCATGCAAATGCGGAACTCCATAGGCCAGAGCCGCGGCCTTCATGGCGGCCAGGACTTCTGCCCGACGTTCGCCCGGGACGCTTTTTAGAAAGCGCGGCGTGGCAAAAGTTTTCACTTAACAAGGTCGCTTAGGCCCTTGATTTCCTTCAGTTTTCCGGCCCGGCGCGCATGGACAGACTCGCGGCGCATTTTCATCCCGGCACGCACTTTCTCGGCCGGGGTCAGCCCATACTCGTTGGTAAAGTAATCTTCATCGGATTCGGCGACGGCAAAGGGAACCCCGCGACGGTTCACCAGTTGGGTGAGGGCCATCGAGACGTAGGCGCCTGCATCAAGGCCCAGACGGGAAAGAAGCGCGTCACTCTTGCGCTTCAGCTCACGATCGATCCGGGTCCTGAGCTGAATTGTTGCCATGCCTCAAAAGTGTTCAAAATGACTCATGCGTCAACATTTTTGCCCCACCGCCCGCGGAAGCTTTTGCGGCCGAAGATCGAAGCCGATGAAAGCACTAATGTTTTCATGGCTTGTTAATAATTTTGTACTCTTCCGCCTCTGCTTGTGCTGTTATTAAATACGTGTGTGTTTGCAGAGCGAGATCATGCGTGAGAAGAGCAAGTTGCGCTCCATTGAGTATCTGGGAGGCTTGAGCAATAACGGTCCGGTCAATTGCTGATAGCCCTGTAACAGGATCAATCCCAGAGATTTCATCACTTTGGATGTTAGGATTATTATAGTAATTCCGCATGCGAATATTAGATAGGGCCAAAACTTGGTCTACATTGCGAATAGGATTCTGTAAGGATCCAGTCACGATTGCTCGCGCAAAGCCAAGTGCCGGCGTATTGGCAATCATCTCGGCAATCTTGCCATATGTCGTCGGATCGACAAGAGCTTTGATTTCGCCATCACTCTCGGCATTGAGTTGAGCAACGAGTTGATTTGCTTCCGCAATGCCGAGATGCTGAACGCCCGCTTCCATCCTGGCGTCAATTCCAGTCAAAAACCTCTCTGCTAATATGTCTTTGATTTTCGCCAGAATCTCAGGGCGCAAGTTGAATTGTTCCAATATCTCTGCATAAGTCACTTGCACAGCCCATTCAGCTTGTCCTCGCTTGTCCTTTGGATACGGGGGGGCTTTGTTGTCAGAAACAACAATTCCATCGATCACATGGCTCTGAATCGCCTTGGCTGTTGGGGGCAGCACGGTCACAGACGCAAAGGGTGTTGCGGCGACTGGGGTCATCGCTGGCGCTGGTGTGCTTGTGTTTCGGTCAACCGGCACCGGGGCTGAAGGAGCCCAGGGGCGGAAGATCACAAGTAAAACGAGAGAGGCCACAACTGTGGCAAGGATACAAATTTTTGTTTTTATAGCTATGGAGTCCATTTTTTTAACCTGTCATCTAAAAATCTTCTTCAATTGCAGCCAACGTTCATACCGATGAATTGAGACATCGCTTCATTTACGGCAGCAGGATCGCTCCGGGAATTCCAGTATCAAGGGTCACGAGCTGGGCTCCATGGTGCCGGGCCAGCTCAAGCAGGTGGCCGTCGGTAAGTTTGTTCGGTGTCTTCGCGAAGGCCGGCAGTTTGTCCGCACCGATGGCGTCGGGAAGCATTTCGACCGGGATCGTACTGGATGCCTTTAACAGGGCCAGGGCCCGGCGGGCGGAGGGAATGTCGGTTTGCAGGGCGGTTTGGACCGTCACCCGAACGAACCCCAGCTCCGTGATGGCACACGTGCAAAGCCCGGTGGAGGTCTTTTTCACGGACTGAAACCAGGCCAAGGCCCTCGCGTGGTGGACATGCGCGGTATGCCCAAGTGCGATCAGGGTGTTGATATCGAGCAGGTATTTCACGGGAAATCAGCCAGTGCGGCCCGAACCTGGGCGCTGGTCACAACCGGGCCTTCGGCCGGCCCCCGGCTCACCATCAGCCCGGTGGTTCGATCGCGCACGATTCGAGGCTTGGCCTGGGGCATGTCCCGGGGAGTAAGGATGATCGAGCGTCCATCGAGCCGGCACGCGAATTTTGTGCCGGGGCGAAGATGCAGCTTTTGCCGGGCCGGCCGAGGCAGGACGACCTGGCCCTTGGTTGAAAGCGTCGTTTCCATGTCTTACCATCTTACCATAAAGGTGTTTGGTCAAGTCAAACAGGCTGTAGGCGGGTTTGGGCATCCCGGATCATAGCATGAAAACTTTGCCGCCCTCTTTGCCTTCCGGGCCAAAAACACTGTTACACTGGGGCAATGCCAGACCCTGCGCAGTTAACCTCCCTTGCCTCGCCGGCTGTGGCTGCGGCCATGGCCAGGTCGGGCTCATCCAAGAGCCGCTCTCCTATCCGACGGCCAGGTGGTTTCCTCTGGCACTTGTTCTCCATCCTCACGGGCCTGCTTTGCGGTTTCTCCGCGTTGCTTCTCGCCCACCGGTATCTTTCAGCCCGGCTTTTTCCCGCGCCCAATGTCCGGATAAATTATGCGGTCATCACCACGCCAAGCCCCAATTTATTCCAGGAGGTTTATGCGCCTGCCATCAAATCGGCACGTTGCCAGATTCTGGTCGCCGCCCGGGAAATTTCCAGCCGCAAGCTGTTGGAGGCGCTGCGCACCAGGGCCATGGGCGGAGTGGACGTCGAGTTCCTGCTTTCCCCGGACGTGGACAACCGGGGCACGATTCGCTGGATCACCGGGAACCAGGCCGGTCGCGTCTATGTTGACTCGCAACCACTGGCTGATCAACTTTTGATAATTGATGGCAATAAGGTGATTTTGACCTCCCTTCCCTTTACCGCCGATGCTCCGGCCGGCATCCAATCGTCCGGCCTCGCCGTCGAGGATGCAGGCTTGGGACGACAACTCAGCCAGCAATTTCTTAAAAAGATCAGCCAACTTCCCCTCGTTCAGCAATGAACATCACCATTCGTAAGGATGCCGTCCTCGTGGCCATGAACGCCGTTGAATTTGCGGACGTCGGCGCGCGCAAAGGAATGATTCACCGCATTTATCGCGCGATTTGCGAGGATCAGGACGCCGCCAAAAAACTCAACAAGGCCATCCACGACAACCGTGCGCCGATCCAATTTTACAGCCGGAGCGGCGGGGAGGTGTTCGTCGTGCGCATCCTCTGCTCCTGCTGGGAGAATTTCCGTGACGTCCAGGCCACCAGCCAGTGGGAGCAGGATATTCAGAAGGCGGTTATCGCGCTGGGAGTCTCAGGCCAGGCGGATCGCCTGACCGCTCAATATTCTACTTAGCTCCGCTCCAAGTGAAGGTCTCAACGCTGGTTGCCACACACAATTGTAGGTCGGGGTTTATCCCCGACTATTCTCCTTCATCAAAGCTTTCCTCTTCGCCAGGGCTTTGGAAGACAAGCGAGACGACGAAGGACAAAACCGAGGATGAGTGTCGGGCGTAAAGCCCGACCTACAATTTCGACATCGTCCAAGTGAAAGTCCCATCCCTCCAATCTCATTCTTCGGCCTCTTCACCACCCTTATCCGGTTCAACACCCCGCGAGTTGGTGGTGAACACGATTTTTACCGAGCAGCATCTCGCCAGCCGGGATATCGAAGAGCAGACCAAGGTGGAATACCGGCATAATCGCGTTTTTCTCTGGGTCGCGATCAAGTCCGTGCTCGAGGACTGCTTTTCTGCCTGGGCGCAGATCTCCGTCATACAGACGGATGTTTTCATCCAGCAGGCCGGCGAGGCGCGCAGCTGCGCGATGAGTGAATTGAACCGGCTCGTGCTGGCCGCCTACGCCAATCCCCTCGGCCTGAAAGCGGTGGCCCGCGTCACGCAGTTGGGAATCAATGCCCGTCGCACTTTGGATATCGGCCTTGAAGCCCTGCTGGATTATCCCACGCAGAAATCCGCGGACGGAAAGATGGGCCGGCCGGCCTTGAGAATCGACTGGGCGCTCGGCGGCCTGGCCGAATGGCCGCAGGCCTACCCTTTTGTTTTCGAGGAATCGATGGCCACCGGCCTCGCAAAAAACCGCGCCTTTTACTCAACCGAGAAGAATGCCCGGAAAGACATCACGGCAAAACAGATCGCCAACATTTTTTGCACCACGAGCGAGATGATTGAATTACTCGAAGCCAAGGCGCTCGGGATGATTCGAAAATCGTTCAAGCATTCGGAAGCGCTAGATGAGTACTCGCAGGATTTTCTCGCGAGCCATTAGCGGACGACTGGAATTTCAGTGGATCGGTGCATCTCGTCCTCCGCCTGGCTCACAACCCATTGGTATTTCGCGCGGTGACAACGAGCACGACGCTCCCGAACTCATCGCTTAGGGGGAAAGCTTGGGCAGGCTCTCAATGATGCCGTGGGCGATGGCATAGCGGGTGAGCCCGGCGACCTCGTGGATGTCCAACTTGTTCATTACTTGTTGCCGGTGTTTTTCCACCGTTTTTGGGCTGATGCAAAGGTCGGCGGCGATCTGCTTGTTGACCTTGCCTTCGGCCACGAGCTGCAAAACTTCGAGCTCACGCGAGGTAAACTGTTCGTTGTGCCTTTTGACCGGCTTTCCTTCCAACGTTGACTGACGGTAATAATCGAACAGCCGTTTCGAGATGCTGGGGCTGTAAAAGGCATTCCCTTTATGGACTTCACGGATGGCGTTGATCAGGTCGTTGGCCGCCGTTTTCTTGATGAGATAGCCGGTGGCACCGGCCTCGGTCAGTTGCTGGATGTATTCGTCGTCGCTGTAGGACGAGAGGATGAGCACCTTGGCGGGAATTTTTTCCTTGGTTATCTGTCGCGTGGCCTCGAGCCCGTTGAGCTGCGGCATGGCAATGTCCATCACCACCACGTCAGGCTTGATCTCGTTGGCCAATCGCACGGCTTGCCGGCCATCCTCGGCTTCGGCCACCACCTCCATATCCAGCTCGGCCGAAAGCAAGGAACGCAAGCCCTGCCGCACGATCGTATGATCATCGGCCAGAAGTACACGGATTTTTTTCATGATGATTTATTTTAAAGAATTGCCGTTCAGACCTTGAAGTCGCCGGAATGTGCCCTTCCCCTTGTCCGGAAGTTTCCCGCCGAGAAGCAAGGGGATCCGCACGCGTACCGTCGTGCCCAGCCCCGACCGGGATTCAATGGCGAATTCGCCATTGATGAGCCGGACGCGCTCCTGCATACCCAGCAGGCCCAGGCGCTGCGGCGCATGGCCATGGCCGTTGGTCTGTTGCTGGATGCGAAACGCCCTGCCGTTGTCCCTGATTTCCATGCAAATCCCCCGTGGGATGCGGCGAAACCGGATTTGCACAAGCGTGGCGCGGGCGTGCTTGAAAACGTTGGTGAGGCTTTCCTGCGCCACGCGATACAGCACAATGCCCTGCTGGCTGTCGAGGCGGTCGAGTGTCACACTGGATCGGAGGATCGTCTTGATGCCGGTGCGTTCGCTGAAGTTTCTTCCATAGGAATGCAACGCCGCGTGGAGGCCCAGGCAATCGAGCATCGGCGGGCGCAACTCCCGGGCAAAGCGATGAACCCTCTCCATGCTCTGCTCCAGCAACTTTTGCGCGGTCGCAACTTTTTTGGCGAACGCCGGATCATGGCCGCCGTGTTTCTTGAGCATGGCAATACTGACATTGGCCGCGGTGAGCGCCTGGCCGATTTCGTCATGTAATTCGCGACTGATGTGCTTGCGCTCCTCCTCCTGCACCGAAAGCAACTGGTTGGAAAGCTGGCGCAGGTTCTTTTCCATCTCATGGGCCTGTTCGAACAGTTGTTCGTAATGCTCCTTGCTTTTGCGCAAGGCCTTCTCCGCCTTCCGGCGCTCCGTGATCTCCTTTTTGAGTTTCCTATTGATGGCCGCGAGGGCCTGATTGCGGCGCCCCAGCGTTTCATTGAGCTGCCGCAGCCGCTTCCAGGCCCTCCGAAACCCGAGATGCGCCACCTCAAACGGCGATAACGTCTCCAATAAAAACGTTTCGACCGCCGCGGCGCGCTCCACCGCCGCGGCCGGGGTTTCAGCAAAGGCAAGCAGCTGAATCAACGTCTCGTGATTCAGGCGGACCATGTCGAGCACCCCTAAACCGCGACTGAGGGCGTAACGACCCAGGTCGTAGGCCTTTTGCAAATACTCCTCGTCTTCCCGCACGAGATAGGCGTGAAGGATTTTCTGGTACTTTTTGAGCAGACTGAACCAGAGCTTGGTCATGGGGGAGTCCCGCGGTAGCGAATCGCCAGCACCAAGGCATCGTCAATTCCACGAAAATTTTGCTCAAGTATGCGGTCCGCCAATTGCTGCGGCGGCTCTGAAAAATTTATCCTTTCGGCAAAATCGTTCCGAATGCCATCCGTGGCAAAGACCATCAAGTCGCCCGGATGCAGGGGAAATACGGTCGCGCGGAGGGCCGGCAGTTGGTAACCGACCACGCCGCCCCGCAGCAGCACGCTTTCATGCTGCGGATTGACGTCCGGGTTGGCCCGAAAAAGCGTTGCTTCGACATTGCCGATGCCCAGGGCCGTGACGGTGTTTTCCCGGTGATTGAACAGGGCAATCGTCATGGCCACGCCGCGGGTTGCTTTCAATTCATCATGGCTGCGTTGCACCAGGGAAATGATGGATTCTTCCGGATGCGCATTGAGACTTTCGACCGCCTTCTTCGCCGCCTCGGCCGCCTCGCTTCCATGACCGAGGCCATCGACCACGGCCACGAGCACACCGTCGTTGCGTGATCGCACGAGATGAAGATCGCCCGACATTTGCTCTCCTGGCAACGGCCGCGAGGCGACGTTCCATTCGATCAGGCGAAGATTGTTGGAAGGAAGCGTTTCCATTAGCTCCATTTAGTGCAGCCATTTTATCATCGTGACGGTCGTTCCCTTTCCGACTTGGGAAACAATTTCAAATTCATCCATCAGCCACTTGGCGCCGGGCAGGCCGACGCCCAGGCCTTTTCGCGTGGAGTAACCGTATTGCATGGCTTGGGCCACGTCGGGAATTCCCGGGCCTTCATCCCGGGCGATGATCCGGATGCCATGCTTGCCCCCGCCGGGACGTGAGCTCACACCGCTCATCGTGACCACGCCTTTTTTGGCGTGATCGACGATGTTGCGTGCGACTTCCGAGATGGCCGCGGCAATGAGCGTTACCGCGGTGCCACTGAATCCCAACTCAAGGGCAAGCGTCCGCCCTTGTTGACGGGCGGCAACGATGTCAACGGCGGAACGAATCTCCGTCTGCACCTCATTGCTCATGCCCGGGCTTTCGCTTGGTTTTTATGTCGAGGTAGGCCAGCCCTTCCTCCAAATCCAACGCCGTGCCGACGCCTTCCAGCGTCAAGCCCAGCTGCACCATGGCAAACGCCACGTCGGGCTGGATGCCAACGATGACGGTTTCCGCGCCGCGCAGCTTGAGCATGTGGGCGATGGCACTGAGCGTCCGGGTGGCAAACGAGTCGATCACGTCCAGCACCGTCACGTCGATGATCACGCCGCGGGAACGGAACTCGCCGACGCGCGCGCCGAGATTGTCGCGCAATTGCAGCATGTCGGCGTCCGACAGCACGGATTGGATGCTGGCGATCAGGTAACCGCCCTGCTTCAGAATGGGAACCTGCATGGCTCAGGCTGTTGGTTCTTTGGTCAGTTTGGCTGCTTCCTGGGTGGTGATGACCTTGTAGCCCAGCAGTCGTTCAGCTTCTTCTATGCCACCCTGCAGATCGCCGACCGCGTTCATCTTGCTCAAATCAACGCCAATGGTGACAAGGATTTGCGCGATTTCGGCCGACAGGCCGGTGATGATCACGCTCGCACCCATCAAGCGCGACGCCTCGACGGTCTTCACCAAGTGGTTGGCCACGGTCTGGTCGATCGTGGGCACACCCGTGATGTCGACCACGACGACCTTGGCGCGGTTGCCGCGAATACCGCGCAGCAATTGCTCGGTCAGCTGCCGGGCGCGTTGGGCGTCGATCACGCCGATGATGGGCAGGATCAGCAGGCGTTCGCGCACCTGCAGCACCGGCGTGGAGAGTTCGCGGATGGCCTCCTGCTGCTGGCGGATGACGCGCTCGCGCTCCTGCACAAAGCTGACGGCCACGGTATTGGCGATGCGGTTGGCCGCGGGTTCGTAGGCGTCCAGCACGCGGTTCAGCAAATCAAAGTCGGTCTGGTATTTCTTGAACAGCGACCGGGCCAGCACGTCGCGCAGGAGGAGCACGATGCCGACGACTTCATGCGTTTCCACGCCGCGCGGGATGATGCGTTCGGAAAGATTGCGGGCATACGCCTGCAGGGCTTCCACGCTGCCGGTCTCCAGCACTTCCACGTAATTGTCATAGACCGAAGTCGCCTCGGAAAAGATTTCCTCCTTGGTCATCGCGGTGAGCAGCTGTGCGTCCGTGATGCGGCGGGCCCACTCTTCGCGCAGTTGCGTCCGATTCTGGCGCAAGTGCGCCACCAGTTCCCGCAAGAGCGGATCGTTGGTCACGGCCTTGGAGGTTTGGGTGATGTCTGGGGCTTTCCTGGCTGCGGTCTTTTTTTTCATGGGAGCATCCTTGGAGTGAACACAATAAGAGATTGAAGCCTGCTGCTTACGGTTGAGCTGGCCGCACAAAATCGGAAACCGATTTCACTGCGGTGAACAAAACTATTTTTATAGGGTAATCAGCCGGGAAACAAGTAGGTGCGCACCCCATTTCTGGCCTTGGCCCCCGCCGGCCACAAAAGCGGAAGGGGTTACGCCATGATATCGCGTTTTATTTCAAAGACATGCCCCCAGGCTGGTGGGTCTTGGCCGCGGTTAATTTAGGGGGTTACCTACTATCTTATTTGTGCGGTGGAGGCTAGGATTCTGCCCGCAGCCAGCCCAAGACGCATGAAAAAAGACCTTCGTATTTTGATGCTTGAGGACGTGCCCGCGGACGCGGAGCTCATCGACTCCGCCTTGCGGTGTGGCGGATTTCCCTTTCAGTCAAAGCGGGTGGACACCCGGGAGGAATTTCTTCGCGAGATCGAAGGCCGGCCGCCGGATGTGATCCTTTCCGATCACGGGCTTCCCTCCTTCGACGGTTTTACCGCGCTGTCGATCACCCGGGAGAAATGCCCCGACACACCCTTCATTTTCGTGACGGGTTCGATGGGCGAGCAAGTGGCGGTCAATTCACTGCGCGACGGCGCGACGGATTATGTGCTGAAAACACAACTGTCCAGTCTGGCGCCGGCCGTACAACGCGCCTTGCAGCTTACGGAAGAAAAGCGGAGGCAAAAACAAGCCGAAATCGAACGGCATGAAAGCGAGGAACGGTTTTTTCAGCTGGTTGGCGGGATGAAGGATTGCGCTTTTTTCATGCTCGATCGTGACGGCCGGGTTTCCAATTGGAACGCCGGCACGGGACGAATCACCGGTTTCCAGACCAGTGAAATCATCGGCCGGCCTTTCGGCTGTTGTTACCGCCCGGAAGACCGGGAAGTTGGACGGCCGAATCTCGATTTGAAAACCGCCCGGGCCGAAGGACGCTTCGAAGAGGAAGGCTGGCGGGTGCGCCAGGACGGTTCCCGTTTCTGGGCACACGTAGTTATCACGGCGTTGCGCGATAAAAATGGAGAATTAAGCGGGTTTTCCCAGGTGATCCACGATGTCACTGAACGCAGGCAGGCCCAGGAAGCGCTGCGCAAAAGCGAGGAGACCCACCGCCACCTGGTTGAGCAGTGTCCTGAAGCGTTATTTGTGCTCAGAAACGGGCGCATCATCCTGGCCAACGCCGCTGCGCAGAAACTGCTCGGGGCAGACAGGCGCGAACAGCTCATCGGCCGGCGGGCCAGCGACTTCATCCCAGCTGCAGATCGGGAGGTTTTTGCCGACCGCCTCCGTTCTCTTGAGGAAACCGGGACCGCCGCGACCGTGGAATCCAGCCCGGGCGCTTCATTTCACGTTCACTCCCCGTTATTCACGGAAGGGACGCTGGTGCGGTTGGATGACAGCTGCGTCGCCGTGGAAATCGCAGCCCGGCGGGTTAATTTCCAGGAGGAACCGGCTGTCCAGTTGGTGGTGCACGACCTGACCGGACAAAAGGAACGGGCGGCGACCGCTTTGCGCCAGAGCGAGGAGCTCCTCCGTTTGCAAAATGCAGAACGCGAGCGCCGCATGCAGGAGCACCTGATCGCCCATGCGCTCGCCCTGGCGCCAGCCAAAAATGAAATGGAAAAGAACGGAAGCAATGGCAGTGGTGCCAGTCCAGACCCGAAGGATTTGGCCCCGCTTCCGGAAGATCTTCACCGGCTCCATCCTGCCAGCGAACCTGGCCGCAACGGCGCCAAAGCGACAGATAACGTGAATCTGCAGGAAGAGGCTGCGAAACTAAGGAAGCTCGAAGCGGAACTTAAAGACCGCGAGCAATCGCTCAAGGAGGCCAGGGCAGCGCTCAAGATCCGCGAGGAATTCATCGAACAGAGTGAAGCGATGTTGCTCAAAAAGATAGAAGCTCAGCAGGAGCGCGAGTCAGAGATTGAACAGAGGCAGGAGAATCTGTGGCACATGATGGCGCGGATCGGGCTGCCGAAAGAAGAAGTCCTGGAACCGATGGCACTTTCATAGGAAAGGCTGAAGGGCTGAAAAGCTGAATGACTGAACAAGCGAGGAATTGAGATGGGATGGCGTTGGGCCGATCTCTTCAGTCATTCAGCTTTTCAGCCCTTCAGCCTTTCCCGTGCCTGACCAGGGGTATTTTCAAACTGGCATAACCCAGTCGTGAAGAACCTAAATGGATGCCGCCGGTACCGCGTTCACCAACTGCACCCTCAGCGACGGGCCATGCCAGTTTGAAAATACCCCTTAGCCTGATCAAATACGCGCGCTGGCCTCCACCGGCATGGGCCGGGACATTCTGGCTTGGGGCTGCTCGGGCCGGTATCGGCTGAAGGTCACGGTGTTTGGCGCAAACGGGCTCTTTTCCGCTTTCAGCAGGATGCTGGTCGGAATGAAAAGGTCATGCAGCGGATTGTACATGCTGCAGGTTTTCAGGCGCAAGGAAGTGAACCCGGCGTTACTCGCAGTTTTTTCCAAGGATTTTCTTGTGAAGAAATGCAGGCACGATTCAGCGGGGATGAATTGCTGGTTCCATTTGAACATCGTGGTCAAGATATCCCTCAGCCGGCTGTTATACGGCACCGTAACGAGCAGACGCCCGCCCGGGGCGAGTCCGCGGTACATTTCCCGCAGGACAAAACCGGGATTGGGCATATGCTCCAGGATTCCCGAGCACCAGATGACATTAAAGCTTCCATCCAGGAAGGGAATCGGATCGCACAGGTCATGCTGCAAAAACGTAATTTCGGGATGCGACCTCGCGTGCTGTGCCGTTATTCCGGGAGAGCTGTGCAACGCGGTGACGTCGGCGGAAAACTTGGAGAGAAGACGGGTGAATGACGCATCGCCACACGCCACGTCCAGGATACTGCTGCCGCGCGGGAGGTCTTTCAATTCGGCGTAGATCCAACGGCGGAAGTTCTTCACGACGTGTTCCTCTTCTTCATCGATGTCAGCCTCACGCCTGGCCTGATAGTTTTCACGGTAAGTTCCTAATTTTTGTTCGGTGTTCACTGGATTTACTCCTGCTTGTTTGGATGATTTTTGATGCCTTATAATGGGATAGCATAGCGCTTCATCAGCCTTTGCATAAGTAGGTCGAGACCTACATCGAGGGTGGCGCCGACCCCATCCGATGATCCGGTTCTTCTTTCGGCTCTGTTGCCGACTGGGCTGCTGGATTTTTACGTGTTTTTCCTACACCGATTACGCATGCGCAATGATCGTGGGAAAGGCGTCACGCTCCTCCGCGGCGCCCTGCCGCCTGGGCGCGACGGATCTGCTCATCAACCATTGGAGCAAGCGCGCGGACTAGTGGCTCGCGCAGCATCGTGATGTGATTTCCAGAAACCTCCTTCACGTTCAGGGCGGTGCACCATTGCGCCCAGCCCAGGCGCGCGTCCCGTTCCGGGATGAGACGATAGGGAGACTCGCGGCAGAGGAAAAGATCGACGGGCCCATCGTAACGTCGGGGCTTGAAATCGAAAAAGGGCCGGTCGCCCGAGAGGCCAAGGAACCTTAAGCGCAGATCGTCGAGGATGCGTTCGAAGCTCTTTGCCGCGACGACAAAGGGATGCGTGGATATTGTCCGGCGAAGCCGGAGCATCCGGTAGCGCAACTTTTCGAACCGCGGCCGCCGCAGCGACCCAATGCTCAAGGGCGCCGACGCCTCGAACATGCTGAAGTAGGCGATCTCTTCGCCCTGCTCGCGAAGCTGGAGCGCGATTTCGAATGCCAGCACGGCCCCGAAACAGTAGCCACCGAGGTGGTATGGGCCTCGCGGCTGAACGCGCCGGATTTCATCCAGGACCGCAGAGGCGATCTCCGCGAAACTTTTGTCCGGGAGCTCAGTCCTGACCTCGAATCCGAGCAGGATGCCGTAGAACGGTTGATCCACCGAGAGAAACCGCCCGAGGTCGAGATATTGGCCGATGAAGAAAAAGGGCGGCTTCGAGCCCGAACTCACCTGCACCAGCCAACGCGGATGGCCCCTCGCCTCTTTGGGTGTCGCGGTCTGCACCGGCGGGCCGGCCGCCAGTTCACCGGCCAGGCTTCTTACTGTCGGCCGCATCTCGAACAGCCGCTCGGCGCCGATCCGCCGACCCGTCCGACGCCTGATCAATTCCATCAGCCGGAAAGAAAGGAGGCTCGTCCCTCCGCATTCAAAGAAACTCCGGTCAGGCGAATCCGGTTTGACGCCAATGACCTCTTCCCAGAGATCGGCCATGCGTTCTTCGTCAGCCGTCCAATTCGCGTCCGCCTTGGTGGCTTCAGCCACGGGAGCCGGCAGCGCCTTGCGATCGACCTTTCCGTTGGCGCTCAAGGGAAGAGCGTCCAGCCTGACGATCAGTGGAGGCACCATGTAAGAAGGCAGCCTGTCGCCGAGATGTTCGCGCAGTGCCTCCGCATCGAAGGAATGATCTTTCTTGGGCACGACATACGCCACCAACAGGCCCGCCCCCTTGGCCGGCGCATGCTTTGCGGCGACACAATCCCGCACGGAAGGGTGGCCGGCGAGCGCCTGTTCGATTTCGCCCAGTTCAATCCGGAATCCCCCGATCTTCACCTGAAGATCACGCCGCCCAAGAAATTCGATTTCGCCGGATGCGAGAAAACGACCGCGGTCGCCCGTGCGATAGAGCCGAATCTTCCAAGTTGGGTGCGTAATAAACGCCTCCGCCGTCTTCTCCGGGTCAGCCCAGTAGCCCTGAGCCAGTCCCACTCCCCCGATATAGAGATCGCCCGGCACGAGTGTCGGGCAGGGCCGCAAATCCTCGTCGAGAACATAAAACGACTGGTTCGCCATCGGTCGGCCATAGGGAATGCTGGGCCATGACGGATCGACGCGGTGGATTGGCCTCGCGATCGACCAGATCGATGCTTCCGTCGCTCCACCGAGGCTCCAGATTTCCGCGTGTGGAATGATCGCGCGGATGCGGTCGGGCAGACCGACCGGTATCCAGTCGCCGCTCATCATCACCAAACGCAGCGACGCCAGCAGCTGGGGGCGGGACTGCGCGGCCTCAATGAGCATTTCAACAATCTGCGGGACGCTGTTCCAAATCGTGACACCGTGCTCCTGAACCAGCCTGCACCAAGCCTCCGGGTCGCGACCGGCCTTGGCGGGACACAGGATCACCGCGCCGCCTTCCGAGAGGGGTCCGAACACATCGTACACCGACAAGTCGAATGTGCACGAAGAGATGCCGAAGATCCGATCCGAGGCCTGCACCGCATAACGGTAATTGCAGTCGCTAATCGTATTCACCGCCCCGCGGTGGTCGATCACCACGCCCTTCGGCACGCCGGTTGATCCACTGGTGAAAATTACGTAGGCAATCGCCGCGGGATCGCCAGACAGACAGGGGCGGGAGTCCGCCGTGCCCGCAATCAAGGCGCGATCCCGGTCGAGGAGCAGGACGCGCGGTTCCTCAAAGAGTGGCGACCCGTATTCGGACAAACTCACGATGGCCGCAGCCGACGTGCTCTCGACAATGAAACGAAAACGTTCCTCGGGCCAGTCGGGGTCAACCGGAACGTATCCGCAACCCGCCTTGGCCGTCGCCAGCATCGCGGCGACGAGATCAGTTGATTTTTCGAGTCTCAAGACAACAAGGCCGCCTGGCCGCGCGCCGAGCGCGATCAGGCGGTTTGCGATCCGATTCGCCCGGCTCTCAAGTTCGGCGTAGGTGACAACGCCGTCAGGGCCGATGACCGCAATCCGGGTGGCGGATGTCTGGATCCGGGCCTCGAAGGCGTGATGCAGGCAGAAGCGGTCCGGAAAAGGCACACGGGTGGCATTGTACGCATGCACCGTGCGAAAACGTTCCTCCGGGCTGGTTAGATCGAGATCGCCGAGACGGATGCCGGGATTTTGCGCGAGCTCCCGTAGGACAAAACCAAACTGGCGGATAAGCCGGCCCGCTGCGGCTTCTCCCATGAGCGACCCGCGCGCCATGAGTTTTGCTTTGAGACGCCGGCGCACTGATGCACTCAACATGAGCAGGGGCGACGGCCGCTCCGCGATGGAAAAATCATGGCCCGCCCCAAGCCGGGCCGCGGCCCGTTCCCACAGTTCCTCGTGGTCGACCATGAGTCCGCTCGTGAACAACGCTCCACCCGAGCCAAATCCAGCGGCACGCTGCACTTCCTCCAGCGGGGCAAACTCGTGCCCCCTCGCTGCGACCTGCAAGTGTCGAAGCTCCGAGAGAAATTTGGCCACGGTCAGGTTTGAATCCAACTTCGCCCGCACCGGAACGCTGTTCATCAGCATCCCGGACAATCCGGAATCGCGCACCTCGCCCACTTGGCGGCAGGCGCGCACCGTCAAAAAAACGACATCGCGCAGACCCGACTGGCTGGCAAGAACGAGGGCCCACGCGGCCTGGCACAGGGTATTGGCCGTCACATTTAGCCGCCTCGCCGTCACGAAGATCGGCGTCATGATGGATTCGTCCAACGCCAGTTCCGCCTCGACGAAAGTTCCGCCACCCGGGGCATCGGGATCCCTTGGAAGTTCCACCGGGCCCGGAATTCCGCCCAGCTTTTCCGCCCACCAGGCGATCGACGCCCGATGGTTCAGGCCAGCCCGCCACAACATCTGGCGTACAAACAGGGAAGATTCCTCCTCGTCCGTCTCGATCTGCCCGGCCACACCCGAAGCGACTTCCCTCGCGACCTCCTCGAGGATTTGGGCCGCGGAACGTCCGTCCAGCAGCGCGTGCGGAAAAGTCCAAATAAGTGTGGCCTCATCCGGGGCGAAACTGAGCAGGCTCAACCGCCAGGCCGGTGCCGACGCAAGATCGGGGGGCTCGCGACGATCCTTCTCAAGAAAATCCTTGAGTGCCTGCCCGCGGCCCAATTCCGCAGTCGGTGCGGAAACTTCTCTCAAAGCTACTGGGACCGTTGGATGCAGCAAAAGGCGGGGTTCGCCAGAGTCCGTCATTTCAAAAGAGACGCGCAGTGCGGCATGCCGGGCCGCGACGCCGCGGAAGGCATGCTCGATATCCTGCACCGCGACCGGAGGACGCATGCGCCAGACCACCTGCTCCAGGTCGACTCCCAACGGGCCCGAAAACCGTAATGCCAGTGCCATCGATTGCTGCAGAGGCAGCAACCGCAGGGGTGAAGTGGCGTCGGCAGGGGAAGACCGTGGATCCGTGGCATCCTTGGGCCTGCCCGGTTTATGGATTAAAATCTGCACAGATCGCCGCCATTGACCCTAAAAAGCGGAATCGGAGCCCAAAAAGCTCTGGGTTTGTAACCTACTGCCGTCATATACCACACCAACCCGATGCTACTGGAATAAATGGGACCGGCTGAGAGCGTTGGCGTTAGGTGCATGAGCCAAGATTGCGGAACACGGGCGCAAAGAAGCCGGGCCGGAAGCCAAAAAGCCGATCAGAGACCCATCCTGGCCAGGTCCCGGGAAGCCATCAAGTCGGTCCCGCCAGGCGTTCTTCAAGCAAGACGGACAATATTGCATGCCTCCACTAATGTATCCATAAAATAAATACATAATCCGAGCCTGGGGTATAGAGCGTAGGGCAAACAGGGGCATGCATTGCAAATAGCCTGAAATGTTAACGCCTGTAATGGTGCAAAATGCCGGATTTATTTCACCGGCATAAAAAAAAATTCAATTTTGGGCCAATTTTAGTTTTTTACTTTTGTTCTTAACACGCCTCTCCACGGTTCAGGGCTCCAGCGCGAAAAAGTTAAAGGTTTAGCATATTTGCCAATGGGGTATGCACCTGCTTTTCGGTTGTTCTTTCAAATTCTGGAAGTTGCCCTTCGAAACTCGAGTCCAGCGGAGCGAAGCGGGGCTGATTCAAAGCACGTCGCCACGACCTGTGGCCGCTCGGTCAGCATTGACGAACCTTTTCCCGTTTCCGGGAGATTGTTCATTATTAAAAAATCCTAACGCATTAATCCGCAGTTCTATATGAAAATCCATTCCCGGCCCTCACTTTCGCTTCTCCCCCCAGCGTATCTCCTCGCCTGCACTTTTCTATTTATTTGCAGATTCAATCTCGAAGCCGTCACCGTCACGCCGAGTAACGTCGGGAATGTTTTTTCCACCGCTGACACGGTGGCGATCCCGATCACCGGCGGATCCGGCAGCACAAGCGTGGCTTGGACCGTGACCGATTATTTCGGCCGGGCAGTTGCCAGCGGGAGCACGAGACTGAGTGGAGGCGCGGCTATATTGACTCCCTCGGTGGGCGGCAAAGTGGGATATTTTGACCTGAGTCTCACCGAAATGAATGGAAGCACGGTGATTTCGACGCTGGACACCACGTTTGCAATCGTACCCGCGCCAGCCGATCGGACCAATTCTCCTTACGGTGTGCAGGGCCACTTTGCCCAATATATGCCGCTGGACATCGCCCAGCTCATGTTCAAAGGCGGCATTAGCCAGTTTAGGGATGAACAATACTGGAACGAAATTGAAACCACGCCGGGCGATTATGTTTATCCGAGCAATTATACTACCTATATGAGCACAACTGCGTCGCTGGGGTTGCAGTCGTTGATCTGTCTTGATTGGAGCAATCCCCTTTACGATTGGGACGCCGGAATCTTCACCGGACCTTATACGCCGACTGGTCTGGCTGGCTACGGCAACTACGCGCTGAATCTGATTCAAAAATATGCCACGTCCAGCCCGATCAAGCAAGTGGAAGTCTGGGACGAATATAATGGGGGTACTTTCATCGCGGGCCCGGCAACGGCCAACAAGCCCTTGTATTATACGCAAATGCTGAAGAGCGTATGGAATGCCATCAAACCCAGTCACCCCGAAGTTCAGATCGTGGCTGGCGCGGTGGTACCGGTTGATCAGGGCTTTATCCAGTCGATCATCAGTCAAGGCGCCAATCAGTACTTTGACGTGGTCTCGGTCCATCCCTACCGTCCGGTGCCCGAGGGCGTGGATGTCGATCTGGCTGCGTTACAAGATGTGATAAAAGCCGGCAATGGCGGCGTCGCCAAGCCCATCTGGGCGACCGAGTTCGGCATGGACGCCAACAGCACAGCCGACACGTTTTCCACACCCTCCTATCTTGTCCGGATGGTTGCGCTGATGCAGGCCAGCGGCGTCTCGCGGATGTATTATTATGTCATGCAAGATGATTCCATCACGCCATACATGGGCCTGGTCGGTCAGGCCGACCCAATCAGGGGCGATTATCTGCCAAGCCCGGCCTATCCCGCCTATGCCTGGCTCATCAATAAGCTCTATAATTCAGTTCCCAATGGCCGGATCGTCGTGAATGGCATGGCACCCACCACGCATATTTATGCGTACACAAATTCCAGCACGGGCAACCACACCTACGTTTGCTGGGGCGGGGCCGGGAATTCTCCCGCGCCCACAACGATCACGATCACCCTCCCCACTGCAACCGCCACGCTGACGGACATCATGGGAAACGACACCATTCTCACCGCGAGCAATGGCCAGGTCAGCATTCCACTGGCCCTTGATCCCGTGTACGTCACAGTGGCAGGAGCGCCAGCCACTGGGTTTGCCGATGCTTCGCCCAGCGTCGTGGCCGACTCCATGGCGAGTTATTCGAAGGTTCAAGGAACCGATGGCTGGTATTATGGATACGCATCGGTTTCAGGCGCATATAATCCATCGGCCTTCACGCAATTACCCTGGGATTTCTGGCAAGGCGGGCAACAGGGTTGGGGATCATCTTATCCCTTTATTCAGGCCGAAGATGTCCACCCCTATGCGGATTCCAACTGGGACGTCTGGGCAGTACGCCGCTGGCAAAGCAATACCGCGGCGACCGTCATCCTTTCTGGAACAATTACGGGGCCTGGATCCGGAAGCGCCGGGGTCATCGCTCATATCATGGTGAACGGAACAGAAGTTTACCGTCAGGCGATCTCGGCCGGCCAGGTGATCAATTACTCGGTGCCAAATGTCACCATCAACCGCGGGACAGATGTCGATTTTGGCATGGAGGCCGCAGCCCATACTTCCAACTTCGACGCCACCTCATTTACGGCGCGCGTTTCGACTAACGTCAATAACACACCTACACCAACGCCTACCACAACATCAACGTCTACCCCTGCACCCGCACCGACGCCCACACCCACATCTGGGACGGAGCAAGGCGGCAACTCGGGGCCTCAAGATACTTCCGCTGGCAGTGGTGGCAGTGCGGGTGGCGGCGCCTTCGATGATTGGTTTCTAGGTTTCCTCGCGCTCGCCAGTCTTTTACGGCGGAGGATATGGTGCAAATCATGATTTATTGAAGCAGTGTCGTAATCGGTCGGGACTGAACGTCGTATACCTCACACAACACGAGCACACCGGCAGATGCATACGGCGAGGACGCATGCACGGCCTGTTTGTTGATAAAAATAATCCATTGCAGAAGTTCTTTGATCGATTGACATCGAAACGATGGCAAACCTGCCCAGCAATGAGCCCATGGCCAGAGTGCGCAAAGACTGGGCCATGCGCGCGCTTCGCGATCTTTTTCCGTCGGTTTGTGGCATTGCCTGCCAGGTTTTTGCCCCCCCGCTTCCGGTCCTGCCTGAAGCCGAGGCGCTGGCCGTGGCGACGGCGGCAGAATCCAGGAAGATCAATTTTACCATGGGCCGAGTGGCGGCGCGGGAAGCGCTGGAAAAAATCGGCCATCCGCCCACGGCGATCCCCGTCGGGACCGACCGCGCGCCGGTTTGGCCCGCGGGGATAATCGGAAGCATCGCCCACACCCGGGGTGTGGCCGTGGCCGTGGTCGCCCGCATGGAACATGTTTCGGCCATTGGGGTGGACCTCGAACAATCGAGTGCCGTGACCGAAAACCTTTGGCCGGAACTTTTCCTTTCGGAAGAGAGGGACTTCCTTCAATCCATGGACGAAGCCAGTCGGGCTCGTTTTGCCACGGCCTTTTTCTCCATGAAGGAAGCTTTTTATAAATTCCAGTTTCCCCATACCAACGAGAGGCTCAATTTCCAAGACGTTCGGCTAAGCATGAACCTTGAATCGATGAACTGCACCTTGAGTGTTAACCGGCCTTTGCTCCTGGGCAGGAAAAAAACAAATGTGTTTTCCGGAAATTTTAGAATCGGGGATTCCCTGACGCTGGCTGCGGTTAGTTTACCGGCCGGGCCATAACTGGCATCGGCTGAGCCAGCAGCGAGGGGTTAACTGTCAGTGAAATACTAAAGGAGACTCTCATGGGAGCGCTCCCAGCGTCTCGCCGCGAACGATCCGCGCGAACCGCATTGCAAGAGTGGTGTCTAACGCGGCCAGAAAATTCAGCATCACGCGCTGGCGCATCCGCTTCCAGTCGCACAGCCATTCTTCCCATGCACGAGCCCAACTTCGACTCCACGCTCCCTCGCATCGGCATGATCTCCACGCATGGTTACGTCGCGGCCGAACCGCCGCTCGGCGCGGCCGACACCGGCGGGCAGGTCGTGTATGTCCTCGAGCTTTCCAAGAAACTCGCGCAGCTCGGTTTCGAAGTGGATATCTGGACGCGCCGCTTCGAGGACCAGCCGCAGTTCGACATCATCGGCGACCAGGTGCGCATCATCCGCGTGCCGTGCGGCGGGAGAAATTTTATCGGCAAGGAATATCTTTACCAGCACCTCGGCGAGTGGGCGGAACACGCGCTGCGCTTCATCAAAAAACACGGGCTCAAATACCAGTTTCTCGACAGCCATTACTGGGACGCCGGCTGCGCCACCCAGCGCCTGAGCGAGGCGCTCGATGTGCCGCACGTGCACACGCCGCATTCCCTCGGCATCTGGAAAAAAAAGCTCATGGAGCAGGATTCGCCCGAGGACGCGGCCAACTTTGAGAAGAAATATAATTTCAAGGAGCGCATCCGCCGCGAGACACTGCTTTACAGCGCCTGCGATGCGGTCATCGCCACCACGCCGTCGCAGCGCGATATGATCATCGAGGACTATGGCGTGCCGCCCGAGCAGGCGCACATGATCCCGCCCGGTTACGATGACAACCGGTTTTTCCCCGTGAGCGCGTCGTCGCGCCAGGCCATTCGCCAGCGCCTCGGCTTCGAGGGACGCGTCGTGCTCGCCATCGGTCGGCTCGCGCAGAACAAAGGCTATGACTTGTTGATCGAGGCGTTTACGGTGGTCGCGCAGCGCATTCCCGACGCGGTCCTCCATCTCGCCATCGGCGGGACGCAGCTCAATCCCAAGGAGCAAAAATTATTGGATGAACTCCAGGCCCTCGTGGTCCAGCGCGAACTCACCGGCAGGGTGAAATTCGGCGGCTACGTGGCCGATGCCGACCTCGCCGACTATTATCGGGCGGCGGATGTTTTCGTGCTCAGCAGCCGTTACGAACCCTTTGGCATGACCGCCATCGAGGCCATGGCTTGCGGGACACCGACGGTGATCACCACGCACGGCGGCCTTTACCGCGCCGTCACCTATGGCCGCCACGCCATCTACGCCGATGCGTTCGACCGCGAAGACCTCGGTATTTCCATCGTGCATGTGCTCAAGCACGGGCGGCTCTGGGTGCGGCTGTCGCGCATGGGTGCGCACAAGGCCCGCAGCCTGTTCACCTGGACCGGCATTGCGCAACAACTCATCAGCCTGGTCGAAGACCGGGCTGCGGCCCTCGCCTTTACCGACACCGAATGGGACGAACCGTGGAATGATGGCGATTAACGCGCCGACCCGCGCAAATCACAGACGCCAATATCCAAACGCCAAAAAAAATGGCTGAGAGCACCCCCATCCGCCTCTTCAGTCCCGACCTCGACGGCACGCTCGTCGGCAACCCGGAGGCATCGCAACGATTCCGGACCGCATGGGAAAGGATTCCCGTGCGCCGCCGCCCGCTGCTCGCCTACAACAGCGGCCGGATGGTCGATGACATGCGCCGCCTGGTCATCGACGACGTGCTGCCCGTGCCGGATTACTACATCGGCGGTGTCGGCACGCAGATCTACGATGAGCGGCGCGAGCGCATGCTCGATGAGTTTTATCGGCATCTTGCCGATCATTGGGATCTCAAGCGCGTGCAGGAAATCGTCGGCGCCTTTCCCGCCGTGCGCCCCCAGCCGGCCGAGTTCCAGCACGCGTTCAAGTCGAGCTGGTTTCTCGACCAGGCCACACCCGAGGTGCTTCGCACCCTCGAGCAGCGCCTCACCGAGAGCGACCTCAAGGTGAAGGTCGTTTATTCCAGCAACCGCGATCTCGATATCCTGCCGACCAACGCCACCAAGGGCGGCGCACTGCAATGGCTCTGTGCCCATCTCAAAATTCCCCTCGAGCAGGTGCTCGTCGCCGGCGACACCGGCAACGACAGCAGCCTGTTTCACCTGCCCGGCGCGCGCGGCATCATCGTGGAAAACGCCCAGCCCGAACTGCTCGAGGCCACGGTCGACATCCCGACCTACACTTCGCGGTATGTCATGGCCGACGGCGTCCTCGACGGCCTGCGGCATTTCGGCGTCATCACGCGTCCGCCCGGCGCGGGCCAGAACGAGATCTCCAGCGAGGACATGGAGCCAAGTTTCCGCATGCTTTTCACCGGCACGCAGCAGGGCCCGCTCACCGAGGAGGAGAAAAAATTCCTCGCCCTCGCCTATGAAAAGGCCCTGGTCGCTTTGAAGAAAAATATCACGCCGCTGGGATTTTCCGCCTGCTCGCTTGATGATAACGTCGTCACCGGCACCGACGCCAACTATCGTAGCGTGTGGGGTCGCGACGGTGCGTTCACGCTCATCGCCACACTCGAGCTCGACGACCCCGAGGTGCGCACGGCCCAGCGCCGCACGCTCGATACGCTCCTCAGCGCCGCAACCCCCACCGGCCAGATCCCGGCGAACATCCGCATCGACGACGGCGTGCCCGACTACGCCGGCGTCGGCAACATCTGCTCCATCGACAGCGGCCTCTGGGTCATCATCGCGTTCTACGATTACATCGCCAAGACCAACGACCTCGATTTTTTGCGCCACCACAGCACGCGCCTGCAGACCGCCATGAACTGGCTCAGCGCGCACGACAGCAACAACGACGGGCTGCTCGAAATCCCCGAGGCCGGCGACTGGACCGATCTCTTCGGCCGCAGCTACAATATCCTTTACGACGAGGTGCTCTGGTTTCGCACCAACGTCTGTTATGGCCGTCTGCTCGAGTTCCAGGGCGAATACGCGCGGGCCGCCGATTACCTGCGCTGGTCGCAGAGCATCCGCGGCCGCGTGCTCAGCCAGTTCTGGCCCACCACCCTGCCCTTGTCCGGCGAAGCGAAGCCGTATCGTTTCGCCGACCGCCAGTTCGACCTCGGCGACACCCAATACCTGCTCGCTGAGATCACGCCCTTCTCGTTCAACTGGCGCTGCGACGTGCTCGGCAACCTCCTCGCTTTTCTCGTCAACCTCCTCGACCTCACGCGGGCACGCACCGCCTTGCGTTTCATGTGGGGCGTCGGCGTGAACAACCCCTGGCCCGTCGCCAACCTCTATCCCGTCGTGCAGGCCGGCGACCCGGATTGGCGCACTTACTATACCGTCAATTTGCTCAACCTGCCGCATCACTACCACAACGGCGGCATCTGGCCCTTCATCGGCGGCTTGTGGGTGCAATGTATCCACCGTCTCGGATTCCATGAAATCGCCAGCCGTGAACTCGTGCGCCTCGCGCAGCTCAACCAGCTTGGCCGCGACCAGGAATGGGAATTCAACGAATGGTCCCACGGCGTCACCGGCCGGCCGATGGGCAAGGCCTTCCAGGCCTGGTCGGCCGCCTCCTTCATCCGCGCTTGCCATGAGATCGGCGTCGATCCCAAGCCTATGCAAAATCCGACATGAACGAGACCCGCCCGCTTGCCCTCTGCTTCGGTGAAATCCTCTGGGATTTCCTGCCCGACGGGCTTTTTCCCGGCGGCGCGGCGCTCAACGCCGCGTATCACCTGCACCACCATGGCGTGAACGCACGGGTCGTTTCCGCCGTCGGCCGCGACGTGCTGGGCGATGAGTTGCGGCGGCGCGGCGCGAACTGGGGCTTCTCGACCGACGGCATCGCACAACTCGACGACGCGCCCACCGGCCATGTGCGCGTGGCCATCGGCAACAATGGCGACGCCCGCTTCGACATCGTCACCCACGTGGCGTGGGACAAAATTCCCGTCACCGATGCCAGCCTGCGCGCCGCCGCCCAGGCCGATGCGTTTATTTTCGGTTCGCTCGCCCAACGCTCTCCCCCAAACCGCGCCACGCTCGACCGCCTGCTCGCCACGTTGCCCAGGCAGGCCCTGCGCGTTTTCGACGCAAACCTGCGCCCGCCGCATGACGATCTCGAACGGGTCCGCGAGCTCGCACGCAAGGCGACCATTTTCAAACTCAACGCCACCGAAGCCGCGCGCCTGGCTGCGAATGCAAGCGAAACGCCCGGTCGCGAAGAAACTCACGCCCGTCTCGTGTCAGAAATGAGTGGCTGTGGATTTGTTGTCGTCACCGCCGGTGCCCGCGGTGCGGGCATGTTGCGCGATGGCCGGTGGCTCTGGGAACCGGGCCGGCCCATGCAAGTAGCCGACACCGTCGGTGCGGGCGACGCCTTCGTCGCTTCGCTGGTTGCCCATTTGTTGCACGGCAAAATGCCGGATCCCGAGATACTTTCTCGCGCGTGCCGCCTCGGCGAATGGGTCGCGTCGCAACGCGGAGCCACGCCCGCGTACACTTCCTAATTACTGTTTCGTTTCAAGGGGTGCGGTTACCCCAAGGGAAGCTATATTCGGTTGCCCAACTTTTGCGTCATCGTTCGCGTGGGTGTCGGGCGATTGGCCATCCACTCCCAAGTGAAAGCCTTTTTCGTCTTCATGGCCCTCTTCAGAAAACCAAATAAGCAGCAGTACAGAAGCAATACTCAGAGCCAAAACCGCGCCCACGATGAGGGTGATGATTGACATGGGGTAAGCAGAAAAGAAAAGCGTGCTTTCCCAAATTCTTCAATCAATTATTTGGCCCGAAAAGCGGTCCCCGCGTCCGTTTCCGCCATCAGCTTGGATCGCAATCAAATGCCCCGCCGAATTTTTGCTGGGGTGATGATTGCCGCCCGAAACAAAGCGGGAAAATCATGGTCAAAGCCGGTGCACAAAAGACTGAAGCCCTTGGGGCGTATCTTTGAAATAAAACATGATGCCGTTTGCGTCCGGAGAAGCTGACCGCAAGGCGCGGCAGAGGGCGGGTATCCTCGGAGAGGCTATCCCCCTCTGCCGGAACGCCGCGGCAGCTCCTCCCGGCGCAAACCCTCCGGGCTAAGGCTGCAATAAGTGCGGAGCGGTGTTCTCGTCGAGGGCCAAGGCCCTCCGGGCATTGACGCCTCGACTCCGCCTTGCTCGGCACTTTTGCAGCCGATAGCGGCACATGTTTTATTTTAAAGATACGCCCTTAGGTCTGGCCACTTTCACCCATGATCTCCCGCCGAAAATTTATTGGCGGCTTGCTCGGCGCCGGATTGGGCGGGCCCGGGTTGATGAAACTTTGGACCAGTGAGACTCCTTTTTCGGAGGCCTGCCATGTCCGTTCCGTCAAGATCCCGGCGCCGGCCGGCTGGGCCGGAAAGACCGCCTTGTTTCTCACCGACATTCATTATGGATATTTTTTTGGCCCGGCGGAAACCACCTTGCTCAATGCAATCACAAGCCAACATAAGCCGGACCTGGTGTTCATGGGAGGCGATTTGGCCCAAACCCCGAAGACGGATCTTACGGCCTTTTTTTCCAGCTGGTCGCCAGGCTGCCCGACGTTTTTCGCCCCGGGCAATCACGACCTGACGGTCAAGCTTACCGGCAGCATCCTGCCGCAGGCACGGGAAGCCGGCCTGATCGTGCTGAGCAACCGGGTGGAAACATGGAACGGCCTTGTGTTCGTCGGATTTCCTTCCGCGCTGCGGACAAGACAGCAACTTTCCCTGCTGCAAACCTCCGGCCTGAAAATTGTCCTCGGGCACGAGCCGGACATGTGGGACCAATACACCCAACCCGATTTGATCCAACTGGCCGGGCATACCCACGGGGGGCTCGTCCGGCTGCGCGGTACCCCGCTTTACCTGCCGACGCTCGGACGGAAATATCCCCGCGGGGATTTTTCCGGGGAGTCAAACCGTTTGCTGATCGTCAGTGCGGGCATCGGATACACCGATGTGCCAGTCCGGATAAACTGTCCGCCGGAGATAATTAAGCTTGAATTTGTTTAGGTGGACGCATCCGGAGGAAGTTATTTTTTGCGCGGCACTTTGAGGGTTAGAAATGGTCGCAACCTTGTGATCCGCAAATTTCTTCCGGGGGTTTTGGTTTTTTTCTTTTTCGTGGCGGCACTGCGCGCCGACGACTGGCTTGAGTTCAACAACGGGGAATCCGTCGTCGGCCACTACGTTAAAACCGAAAACAACATCATCATCTTCCAGTCCTCGCGCTTCGGCCTGCTGAAAGTTTCGGTGAACGATGCGCATGTCGTCACTGGCTCCGTGACAACAACGGCGGCGCCACCCGTCACGCCGGCAACCGTGAAAGTGACCCCCGCCACTGCGGCCAGCAAGCCGCCTCCAACCAACACTACGGCCGCGCCGCCAGCGATGGCCGCGGCTCCCAGGCGCAAATGGAAGGGCCGCATCGATGTGTTGCTCGATTTTGTGTGGGATGTCATCGACAACCGTGAGATTCGCGTACAAGGCACGGCCGAGCGGCTGTCCGGCAAGGAGCATTACGTCTTCTACGGCAATATCGATTATCTCTACAACAACCACCTGCTCCAGCAAGACCGCCGCGAGGGTAAATTCACCTGGGAGCACCAGCTCACCCACACGCTCTACTCCATCGCCGAACCGGACTATTTGCATGAAATTCGCCAAACCAGCGTGGACCAGTATCAAATGCGTGTCGGCGTCGGCGCGAGTCTGTTCCAAACCGACCGCAGCCAGGTTCGCGTGGCCGTGCTCACCTATTTTTCCCGGCTCGATATTCCTGCGGTGGATCGCCGCGTTGAGAATGTTTACCCGGCCATTCGGCTCGACTCGAAATGGCAGATTTTTCACGGCCTGAAATTCGAGCAGGAAGGCACCGCCTACTACATCCCGAACGGCCGCGAAAGCGGCGTGGATAACAAGACGAGTCTCACCAAGGATATTTTCGGCGGCATCACGCTCACGCTCCAGCACGAGTACCACCACGAGGAAATTCCCAACGCCTCGGCCACGCGCAATGAACTGAAGCTGCTTCTCGGCTACACGTTTTAGCGCAGTTTTGATTCAATCGGTCACTTTGGCATGCCTTCGTGCACATCCCCTATTTTGTCATTGGCCGGTCCAAACTGAAATTGCCCTGGCAGGCTGCAAACTGCATTCCCTGCCTGCAAATCGCACGGCGCACATAAGTTTATTTTCCAGTTTTTTGCGGCGGAATTAAAATTTAGAATGCATTTTTCCGCGCGGAACAAACCGCCCATGGCGCGTTCTATCGCGCTGCTCAAATCCGGGGGTGTGGCCAAGGCAAGTTATACACCACGACCTGTTTGGGAATTCAACCAATGGACACAGAAAGCAAATTCGACCAAGTCGACGGCCGCCGAAATCTTTTCGCAGCGGCCCGGGCCGATCATGCAAAAGCATCCGGCGCCGGCACGGTCGATTTATGGGAAATGATCCATCTTTTCCGAAATAATTTCGGCAAGATATTCTTCTGCGTGCTGCTCACCGTCGGGGCGGTCGCGGTTTACGTGAGCCATGTGCCGCCGGTTTATGCCTCAACCGTGATGCTGGAGGTGGCGCCGCCGGACACGAATCAGAATTCGGCCAACCCACCGCCAGATCTCGATTCTTCGGATGTCCTCAAGACCATGGAACTGAAAATCGCCAGCCAATCGGTGATTTTAAAGGTCATCAGGGACAATCATCTCGCCGATGATCCCCATTTCACCCAGACGCCGATTGGCGGAACTTTTTTGAATCCGGAATTTGTCCGCTGGCTTCGGCAAAGCGCGGTGGATTTCCTCAAATTCATCCGGGTGGATCGCCTCATCAACATCAGCAGCCTAAAGGATGCCCCGCCCCAACCCGGCTCGTCTTACTCCGACGCCGAACTCGTCCAGAAGTTCATGGCCAAAATTTCCGTGAACCTGGTGCGGGGCAGCCGCCTGATTTCGGTGACGGTCGAGGATTGGGATCCAAAAAATGCCCAGCATCTCGCCCAGGCCGTGATCGACGAATTTTTCCAGGAATCATTGGATGAACAGGGCAAGGATACGGCCTCGGCCCACGAGCTTCTCCTCGCCGAAGCCAAGCGAATCAGCGCGGAGCTCAAGGCATCCGAGGAGAAACTTGCCGCCTATCGCGACAAATATAACGCGGTTTCACTGCAAGAGCAGCAGAATATCGTCGTTGAGCGCCTCCGGGATTTGAATCAGCAGGTTACCGCGGCCCAAAACACGCGGCTGGCTTTGGAACCGGACGTGGAGCAAGTCCACCACTTGGTCGACGCCGATCCGGAGCAACTGCTGAGCATCCGCAGCATCGCCGGCCAGCCCGAAGTCAGTGACCTGCGCAAGCAGATCGCCCAACAGGATGCCGAGGTGGCCAACCTGGCCCAACGCTACGGCCCGCTCCACCCCAACATGATCCAGGCCAGAAGCCAGCTGGAGGAACTTCGCTCCTCTTTGCACGCCAGCATCCGCAAGGCTTCCAACCTCATCATCCGATCCTACGAATCGGCCAAAGCCACGGAAACAGCCATGGCGTCGACCCTGGCCGAACAGGAGAAGGCTTCCTTGGAATTGGATCGGATCGCCATCCCCTACCACACGCTAGAGCGCGAGGTCCAAGCCAACAACAGCGTTTATCAAAAAGTTTTGGAAAACCTCAAACAAACGGATGTGTCGAACCGCACGGCATCGGCCAACAATATCGATGGAGTCAATATCCGCGTGATCGCCCAACCCCTGGTTCCGATGCAGCCGGTCAGGCCCCGGACAAAATTGTTGCTGGCCATTTCGGCGGCCGTCGGCCTGTTCCTCGGCTGCGGCTCGGCTTTATTTTCGCGCGCCCTCGACAATACCGTGTCCTCCATTGATAATGCCGAGCTGTTCCTTGGGCTGCCCGTGCTCACCACGGTGACGCGTTCTCGCCAGCAACGCTTCAAGGGGGCGGCCGTATTAAAATACCCAACGTCGTCCCAGGCGGAGGCCTTCCGTTCCTTGCGAACGTCCCTTTCCCTGCTGCCCAATGATGACGAGCGAAAGTTCATCCTTTTTACCAGCGCGGTGCCGGGGGAAGGCAAGAGCTACTGCTCGCTGAACACGGCCGCAGCCTTTGCCCAACAGGGCCTCCAAACGCTTTTGATCGATGGCGACCTCCGCCGGCCCGGCCTGCAGAAACTCCTGGTCGATTGGAATGAAAAGCCGGGGCTCACCGATTGCCTGAGGGAGCCCGATCTTTTCGCTGCCGCCGTGCAGCCAACCTCCATCCAGAATCTCTATTGCCTCGGCGATCGCAAATGCCAGTCCGGCGGAGCCGAATTGGTGGGCAACGACGGCCTGCGCGACATTTTGGAGCGCGCCCGGGAAAACTTCGACCGGGTGATCATCGATACCGCCCCGCTGATGGCGGTCAGCGACACCCTCTATATTGCAAGAAATGTCCCGACCGTCTGCCTGGTGATTCATGCCGGGAACACCCCCAAGCGCCTGGTCCGGCGGGCGCTCAAACTGCTGGATGAAGTCGCACAGCGCAGCGCCACCGGCGTGGTCTTGAACAAAGTCTCCCCCCGCCAATCCACCGGCCATTACTACTACTCCTACAGCGGCGCCGCCAAATCAGCATAATTTTCAGCGCAAATACGCATCCTCACTGAAATGCAAAAACCAAGACAAACACGACGGGAAGCGCCCAGCCCTGGTCCAGCGCGTGCGCCCCTCAAAGAAATAAAAGGAACGAGCCATGATGGACCAAACTGCAACCGCCAAAACCGCCGTACTCCCCTTTGAACATCGGGTGGAGAACCGGCATATACAAACGCAGGTCCTGCTGACCGGGATCATCGGCGACGCCATCGTCGTTTTTCTGTCCCTGGCCTTCAGCAGCTGGCTGCGTTTCGAGACGAGCCTGGTGCACTTCGGGGTCAGGTCGCACGTGATGATCCACTGGACGGACTATTGCGGCCATGTCGCCTTTGGCACCCTGTTATTCCTCTTGCTCCTGCCACACCGGCATTTGTACGACCTGCACCGGATCATCCACCTGCGCCAGACCGTGCCGATGATCTTCAAATCCGCGCTGACCTGGCTCCTCGCCTTCATGGCCTTCTCCTGGCTGCTGCGCTCCGATGAGGAAGTCAGCCGCGTTTATGTGATCATCGCCTTCAGCCTGACGACCACCATGTTCACCCTCTGGCGGTATGGGCTTTGCAAAATTGTCCAGGGTGAATCCATTGCCCGGCGATTGCAGCAGCGGATCCTGTTTGTGGGCTGGTCCGGACATGCGACCTCGCTGGTGCGGGCGATCGCGGCCGATGACGGCCGGCAATATAAAATATGCGGTTATGTTCCATCCAGCCATGCCCGCGAGGCCAACCGTCCGGATGTTTTCCTGCGCAAACTGGGCGACCCCGGCCGCATGGCCGAGATCCTGCAGACGCAATCGATCGACATGGTCATCCTGGCGGACATGAACCTGTCGACCGACGAGACCGTGGCCCTGGCCAATCTTTGCGAAAAGGAGATGGTCGATTTCAAGGTCATCCCCAGTTGCTTTCAGATTCTTTTGCCGTGTTTGCAAATGCAGACCGTGAGCAGCATGCCTGTGCTCGGCATTTCCTACCTGCCGTTTGATTTGCCGTTCAATGCCATGCTGAAACAGCTGGTTGACCTGGTGGGCGGCGCGGTCGGCTTTATCCTAAGTGCGCCGATCATCGCCCTCTTCGGGCTTCTGGTGTATCTGGAAAGCCCCGGCCCGATCATCTACCGCCAGCGCCGGCTGGGCCAGGCCGGCCGGCCTTTTTGGATTTTAAAAATCCGCAGCATGAAGATGAATGCCGAGGGTAACGGCAAGGTGGGCTGGACGGTGAAAAACGACCCGCGGCGGCTGCGCATCGGCGCCTTCATGCGCCGCTGGAACATCGATGAGCTGCCCCAGTTCTGGAATGTGCTCAAAGGCGAAATGAGCCTGGTCGGGCCGCGGCCCGAACGCCCGGAGCTCATCGGGATCTTCAAGGAAGAAATTCCCCATTATAATGCCCGGCATAATATCAAGCCCGGGATCACAGGCTGGGCCCAGGTCAACGGTTTCCGCGGAGACACGGATCTGACCAAACGCATCCACTGCGACATCTACTATATAGAAAATTGGAGCCTGCTCCTGGATTTCCAAATCATGCTGCTGACCCTCTTCCGGCAAAAAAATGCCGCGTAAATGTACGCCCATTAATCAGCCTATGCGTGTCGCCTTTCCCACCACCCGGTTTCTCAATCCGGACAACGTCAAGTCCTGGTCAGGGCTGCCATTTTTCATGAGACGGGCATTGGAAAATGCCGGCCTTGAAGTCGTCACGATGCCGCTCATCGAAGACCTGGGCGGGGGCGAACGGTGGACCCGTTTTCTTTATTGGCGCTGGCTGCACGGGAAGCGCTATCTGCGACATTGTGACCGCAAGCTTTTGCAGAGCTACGCCCGGCAGCTCGAACAGCACCTGGCGGAATATCCGGTCGATATTGTCTTCAGTCCGAGCACATGGATGCTCGCCTACCTGGAGACGGACCTGCCCGTCGTGTTCTGGACTGACGCCTGTTTCGCCGGCATGCTCGGTTTTTATGGCGCGTTCACCGATGTGGCCCCGCCCAGCATCCAGGCCGGTCATGCGGCCGAGCAAGCCGCCTTGGATCGCTGCACCCGCGCGATTTATTCATCCGACTGGGCTGCGCAGTTGGCTGCGCAACACTATCGAATTGAACCATCCAAGATCTCCGTGGTCTCCTTCGGGGGAAACTTGCTGGAACCACCGACGGTCGAGAAAGCCAGGGCCGGAGTGCAGGGACGCGACATGTCGCAATGCAATCTTTTGCTGGTCGGCGTGGATTGGAAGCGAAAGGGCGCTGATGTCGCGGTTGAAACCGTGGAGGCGTTAAACGCCGCTGGCTTGAAAGCCCGGCTGACCGTGGTCGGATGCAAACCGCCCGCCTCGCGCCAGCTGCCCGCCGGCGTCGAGATAATTCCTTTTATCGGGAAGGATACCATCGAAGACCGCCGGCGGCTGGGCGAAATATTTGCCCACAGCCATTTTTTCATCATGCCCTCGCGGGCCGAGGCCTTCGGGCTGGTCTTTGCCGAGGCCAGTGCCTTCGGGGTTCCCTGCCTGGCCACCAAGGTGGGCGGAATTCCGTCCGCCGTCGTCGACGATATCAACGGCCGATTGTTTCCGCTCGAGGCCGGCGGCGCGGAGTATGCCGATTACATCCTGAAGCACATGCGCAAACCCGTCCGTTATCTCCAGCTGGCCTTGCGAACGGCGGAAGACGCCGCCACCCGGCTTTCCTGGGATGCGGCGGGGCGCAAAGTCGCAGAAATATGCAATGATATCGTTCGCCAGGGGCCCTCTGCGGCAAAGGCCGAGTGGACCGTTGGGGCGGCAAAACCATGAACCATGAATTCTTCCGCCCTGATTTCCCATTCGAATTTGTTGCCTGGAACCCCGGAAGCAAATGCGTCCGTCGCTGAAGTTCCGTCGGGCCGTGTCTGGTTGTCGCCCTCGGCCTGGATCTCCTTCCTCGCGGGTTTTCTCACGTTCTTCACGATTTCGTTCGTGGGCGAAATGCCGGTCGGCGAGCTTGTCTTGATGGCCACCGCGGGATGGGCCGTGCTTTGCGTGGCCCTCAACCACACCTGGCCGGGACGTTTGTTGCCGGGCCGGTTTTTATGGAGTTTGTTGATCGCCCAACTGATCGCCCTGGGCGGCTATATTTTCTCCGACCTGTACCGGCACAGTTTCCCGCTCGACATGGCGCGCGGCTGGAGCCGCATGGTTTTCCTCGCCATTGATCTTGTTGCCATCGCCTATCTCTTTGGCTGCGCCCGGCGAAACTTTTTGATTTTTGTCCTGGGACAATGCTTGGGCGCGGTCGCGAACGCCTTGATCTTCGGCCCCTTGTTCGGGGACATGTGGAAATTCGGGGTCGGCTACCCGTTGACCTTCTTGATTTTTTTCATCGCACCGTTGGCCGGGCCGTTCGCGACGATGCTGGCCGCCGGTGCCATTGGCACGGTTCACTTCATGCTGGATTATCGCAGCCTGGGCGGACTTTGCCTGCTGGTCGGAATGCTGACGTTTTTGCAAATCGCGCCGCGGCGATTCCGGCTGTGGCTGGCACCGTTGCTGATGATCGCCGCGTTGGGCGCGGTGTTCTGGATTTACGGACAGACGCAGGGCGATAGCACCCGCGCCACCCGCTCTGACGTCGAACGCGCAGCCATGATCACCGCTGCGCTCGAGGCCTTTGAGCAATCGCCGCTGATCGGACATGGCTCGTGGTTCAGCAACACCGATGTCTATGACAATTTCATGGTGATCCGCCATGCGGCAGCCAAACAGGCGCACGTCGGTGGCTTTATCGATCCCAACAAGGAGCCGGGGGCGATCGCGGTTCACTCCCAAATCCTGGTGGCGCTGGCCGAAGGCGGCTTGTTCGGCGGCGCGTTCTTTTTCGTTTATGGCGCGGGTCTGTTTCAGGCCCTTTACTCCATGGTATTCGTCCGCCGCTGGCACCGGCTTACTCCATTTTGCACCTTGGTTCTGCTCTCTGCGCTTTGGGATCTGTTCTGCAGTCCCTTTTCCGGGGCGCAGCGCGTCTCCATCGCGATGACCTCCGGCCTGATCCTCCTGGTGCAGATGGACGTGATGAACCCGAGCCCGGCAACGCCCTCCCGCGCATGAATCCACTTTCTCATCTACGGCAACGCTTCACCCGGCTTTCTGGACGCTCCAAGGCGGTGGGTTTGTTTTTTGCCACATCCGTGTCAGCCCGGGTGTTCGGGATTGGCTGTCAGCTCCTGCAAGTCCCCATCGCGGTCAAGGTGCTCGGCACCGAGGCCTTCGGGCTTTGGATGGCGCTGACGAGCATCGGCACCATGATCATGTTTGCCGACTTCGGCATGGCGCAAGGCGCCCAGAACAAACTTTCCGAAGCCTTTGCCGCCGGAAACAAACAAGTCGCCCGGGAGCTTTGCGGGAGTGTCGCGGTTTTTCTCTGCTTATTGGGGCTGCTGCTGGCCGCCATGGTGGGGTTGATTGTGCCGACGCTCAATTTCACCGCGCTTTTCAGCCTCACCGATCCCGTGGTCCAAGCCCAGGCGCCCCGGGCCATCATGGTCACACTGCTTTTATTCTGCGCAAATTTTCCGCTCGGGCTGGCGCAGCGGCTGGCTTACAGCCGGCAGCAGGGCTGGATGCACAATATTGCCCAGGCGCTGGGTGGAGCGGGCGCCTTGGCCGGCGTTGTGCTGGCGGCACATTTTCACCTGGGCCTGGCTGAGTTCATCGCCGCGGCGCAACTTCCGTTGATCCTGTCCAATGCCGGGTTGTTGTCGCTGCAGCTCATCCAATTGGGTTGGTTTAATTTTCGCACGGTCCGCTTTCACTGGGCAACCATGCGCGAGTTGCTGGGCCTGGGCGCCTGCTTCGGCATCCAGCAAGTCCATCTTGTCCTGCTGATTTCCCTGCCGCAGATAATCATTTCCACGGGTCTCGGCGCCGCGGCCGTCACGCCCTACAACCTGGCCCAGCGGATTTTTAATCTTTTCGCCATCGTTCAAAACGCGTTCATGCTGCCGCTCTGGCCGGCCTACTCGGATGCGAACGCCCGCGGGGAGTTCGGCTGGATTCGCCGGACGCTGGCTTTCTCCCTGCGCCTCACCCTGCTGGGCGTGATCGCGCCCATGGCGGTCGGCGCCTTGTTCGCCAAGCCGCTGCTTGTCCTGTGGGTTGGCCGCAACGCCGCGCTTCCATCCGAACCCTTGATCTGGCTGCTTTTCATTTGGAATGCGGTGTTCTTTTTGGAACAGCCGTTTGGATACATGCTGGCGGGAATATCGGAAGTGCGCCGGCTGACTTTTTA
>Ga0210392_10000294_pt1 | contig 34728 bp, 51 predicted proteins | sample IncBWC30OmetaG_FD_161057 | JGI IMG/M metagenome (GOLD analysis project Ga0210392, IMG submission 161057) | Forest soil microbial communities from Barre Woods Harvard Forest LTER site, Petersham, Massachusetts, United States - Inc-BW-C-30-O ... | reverse complement strand
TGCACACCGTCGAAATCGAAGACTCGCCGGGAGCGCGTCTGATTCAACCGGCGATCAATAACTACAGCCTGACGACCGGCTGGGACATCTTCGTAACGTGGGTGGACTTCCAGGGCGACGGCGGGGAGCGCGACACCCGCATCCGCAGCATCGAGCCGCTACTGGCATCGTCACGACTCTACTTCTCGACTGGCCTCAAGACCAAGCCGCTGATTCAGGGCTTCGTGCAATACGGGATGACCGACGACAACGGACTACCCGATGTAGTCTCGCGGATTGCCGACAACTTGCCGGTGAGCATCGCCGCGACCGAGCTTGACGACGAAGACCTCGCGTGGGAGATGATGCGCGAGAGGGACAAGTACAACCTGATTTATGGGCGCGGTGCCTACACGCCTTCGGAGCCGGAGCCGGAAGAAATAGAGGTCCCCGGCGTGGAGGAGAGGCTGTTCAACGAGCTTGGTTTGGAAGTGATGATGCCCGGACTGGAATAACTACATTGGCGAACGCAAGGCGAACGACTTGTAACCTGTGAATTTCCCTAGTTGAATAGAAAGTTACAAAGGGCATATTATCCCGGAACTGGTGTACGTTACCAAAAGAACACATCAGCCCTAAGCCTTGATGTTACGAATGTTGCGGAAGTGGCCGTGAGTTAACTCCGACCCGAACCCGTTGAATTTTGACGAGGACCTCGGACCATGGCCGCAAGCGCAACATTGCCGCTGACCAGTAATCCCAGCAGACCAGTGCTGCCCAGGGACATCAAGACCTCGCCCGACCCCGCCATCGCTGCAAAGTACACCGACCAAGCCGCTATCAGCATCGTAGTACAGGACTATGAGAGGGCAAGCGCGTGGCTCAATGACCGCCGTTGGCCCCTGCAATGGACCGAGAGCGACGTACTCTACCAATCGCCGCGGACCCTAAGCGTCTTCGAGGGGTCCACCGTCACGCGCTCGAACGTCTCACGCTTCACAGTGGCGAAACAAACGAACTCTCTGGCCCCGGCAATCACCGGGGCCGTTTTTTCGGACCCGACCCCGTTCCTGGTTCGCCCCCGGCCCAACACCCATCAGGACACGACGAGGGCATGGACGGAGCTTGTCTCCGAACTCCTCGACCAGATCAATTTCAAGCAAGAGTGTAGTTATGGCATCCAGGCGATGGTCAACTCCGGCACCGTCATCTTCAAAATCGGATGGGTGACGGAGACGACGGTGGAGACGCACTACCACAGGAAGAGCGCACCGCCGCAAGTGCCCATGCCCTTTGGCAAGCCCCTGACCATCTACACCGAGGAGTCAGACGAGTTTGAGGCCGTGGACGTGGAAGTGACGCGCAACCGGCCCTTCTTCGAGAAGTGCAATATCGGTCAAGTGTTTGTAGACCCCAAGTGGTGCAACCCCAACCAACTCTGGAAGGCGAAGTGGATTGTCTATGAGGACTACCTGAACTATGACGACCTCACGAAGCTCCGCGAGAACCCCGACTACGACATCCCGCCCGACGACGTTCTCCGCCACATCTTCATGTCCGACGAGGAGCAGACCGAATCCGCGAACTCGCTTGAGCAAGCTATGGTGGCAAGCACCAACGTCCACCATGCCGCGATGCCGGACCAGGACTTCAGCGAGGACCCGCTACAGAAGCCGATGCAGGTCCTGGAGTGGTACGACAAGACCCAGGTCCGTGTGGTGCTACAACAAAAATGCGTTATTCGCAACGGGAAACACAAACTACCGGACAAGCCGTTTCTGAGTGCGAACTATTGGGACATCGAGAACTCCGGCTATGGAATGGGTGTGGGTCGCATCTCCGGCGCGGACCAGCGCGTCGAGCAGGGGATGATGAACGCGATCCTCGATATCCTGGCCTTCGCCGTCCAACCTGAGTATGCAATCGCGCGGGGAGCGAATGTGCCGACTCAGGACCAGCGGCGAAGGCTGGGTGGCATCCGCATGGTGGACGGGGCCGACGCGACCAAGGCCGTCGCGCTTGTGCCGCAGCCGAACCCTCCGCCCGACGCATGGAGGGCCATACAAGCCGCCATCGGTTCGAGCGAAGGCGCGACCGGCGCAGACCAAGCAACTGTTCAAGGGGTCCTCCCAGGCCGGGGGAGCAGCGTGGGGCACTCCGGTACAGGCGCGGGGATGCTCCAGGCCGCTTCCTCGGGTCGTTTGCAATCGCCGGTCGAACGCTTCGTTGACGGGGTGTTCCTTCCCTTCCTCAACTTCCTCTGGCAGATGGTCAAAGAGCGGATGCCGATACAGGAAATTCGCGACATCCTGGGCGAGCGCACGGCTGACCTCGTGGTGGACTTTGGCGATTTCATGCGGACCAACGTCAAATTTGAAACCTTGGCAGGTACAAAACTCGCCGCCCGGAACCGCATGGCCCAGGCACTGCCATTTTTACTAGAAGTCTTTGGCAACCAGGCACTCGTCCAACAGATGAGCCAAGTCGGTTACAAGGTCAACGTCATGGAACTGGTGAAGATGGTCCTCGATATGAGCGAGTGGAAGAACCGGGCCGACCTCATTGTTCCGATGACCGACCAAGAGAAGCAAATGATGATGCAGCAGAACCCCGCCGCGATCAAAGCGCAATCGACCGCCGCCGAGCTACAGCAGAAACACCAGAACGACATGGACCTTGAAGACAAAAAAATCGCCGGTCGCATCGCGGCCAAGAGCATCGACACCACCCACCAGACCCTAGTGCAATCGCCGCTCGAACGTGCCGCCGCCTTTGCCGAGCGCACCGCCGACGAGCGCGGGATGCAAGCCAGCCAGTTCTACGCACCCACAGGAGGCGGATGATGGGCAAACCCCTTTGTGACACAACGATGACTCCTCGGAATCCACGCACGAATTGCGCGTGTTCGACCTACCCGGAAAATCTTGGCCCTTGTGATGATTTTTTGGAGGGAGGACGTTCGGACTACTGCGTCTATTGCGATCACCTTAAAGCATGTCACCCAGGAGGCGGATAAATGCCAGCGTCCGACCACTTCATGCCGATTCCCCCGCGCCACCGCCGCGCCCTTGAGCTTCTGATGGACCAGAAGAAGCACGACCCCTACGGGGCCATCGGGACCGGCGCACTCCGCGATGAAGACGACCCGTTCACGCTGGAGCAGATCGCGGGGCCGCTGTTGGAGCGTGGGCTTATCGAGGACCTGACCAATACCGACTTTGGCAGGGGCGCACGATACTTCATCCACATCACCCCGCTAGGCGAAGTGTGCCTGGGACTCGGTTACATGCTCCGCGACCCGCGCAGGACCAGCGAGGCGGAAATAAGGAAGTATCTCGCGTCAGACTCCGACGAGCAGACGAAGTTGGCCAACGTCCTACATCCCCCGGCACCGCCGACCGAGGCATTTGAAGCGATAGGACACCTTCAACGTCAAACGGAAGCTCTCACTGGAGCCGACCCACGAGTTTTAGCGGTCAAGAAACGCGGCGACTCGAACGAGGAGAAGGAGGCCATCGCATGACGAAGCTCCGCATCATCAACCGAGGCACCCGGTATGACGTATCGGGAAAACTGCGGAGCCTAGTCCGCGAGATTGAATGCGGCGAGATTGCCCCGCGTGACGTTGTAGTTATTACCCGCGAATTTTATGGACCGAACAAAAGTTGCAGAGTGGGCCTCCGGCACTACGGCACCGGAAGCACCGAGGACATCCACTGGATGCTATCGACCGCGAAAGGCAGGGTGGAACCGCAATGATCGAGGTCCGCACCGAGCGCAGGTTCGGCGTCACCGCAGGGCTAACCGCCCTGCAACGCCGCAACCTCTACACCATTCGCAATAGCGACGGGTGGAGTGACGTGCTGGACGTGATGGAGATGTGTTGTATCGAAATGGAAACGAAACTAATCAATACCGAGCCAGCCGCCGAAGCCGACGTGTTGGCCAATCACCGCATGGCCAAAGCAGCGTGGCAGATATTCACCCATCTGCAAGCCAAGATTGACAACGAAATATCTTTCTACCTGTCTGGTGTTGCCACCAAGCCTCTGATACCGGCGATGACTCGCGAGGAGCAGGAAATAGAGAACATCCTGGACCCGACCAAGCCACCGCCCGAATACGAACACTGAACCCTAGAAAGGGAAAGACAATGCAACCCAAATGGTTGAACGACGGAGAGCCGGATGAAAACGGCGAGTATATAGCAGTGATTGAGAACACGGCGGGAGCGCGAATCTCCACCTTTAAGGGCAAGACGTACAAAGAAGTGGCGGACAAGCTGCTCGAATCCCAGGCGAACGCGAACCGCGAGATTAGCCGTCTGAGACGGCCTGACCAAGCGAGGGTCCCCCAACAACTCAAGACCGAACCGAAGACCCTGACGCCGACCGACAAACTTCGGTTGGCAACGGACATAACCGACCCCGACAAGATCGTGGACACTATCACGGAAATTGTGACGGCAGCGCAGGACGGCGTGACGCCGCGCCAGAACGTAAATAACGTGGCGACCATGACCAACGAGCAGCGCGATAACTACTATCGCTCCGAGGCCGAGGAATTTGTACGGGCCAACCCGGACTACTATCCGGTACAGCAGAACCAGCAAAAACTCTTTGCCGCGTTGGAGGCCAACAAATATGACCTCACGCGCAACAACCTCACCATCGTCTACCAAGCCCTGCAAGACCAGGGCGAGTTAATACCGTGGCCCACCAATGGCAACGGCAACGGTGAGCATGTAGGACCCGAACCAGCAAGACCCAACGGACGACCGGAGCCTAATTCTCCCTCTCCTAGACCACGGAGCGTTGCAACGGGGATTAGAAGTTCGGACGCATCGGCTTCACCACCCCCGCCGCCACCTCCCAAGCGACTAACACGCGCAGACGTTGAGCGTATGCCGAGGCGGGAGTACATGGACAGATTGGCCAATGACCCAGGCTTTCGGAAGGCGGTCGATGCTTTAGGCGCGTGACTCCAACCCGAAGAGGGGGATGGTCACATGCGAGACAATTCAAGGGCCGCAGAGCGCGGCAGACAGTTTTGCCGAAATGTAGTTATTCCGTTCATCGAGTTTGCCGCCGCAGTCGGCGGACAACTCTTCTTTTGGACGGGAGACGTGGCGCGTTATCGCGTCCACGGTGCGTTGGCCGTTGGGGTTTCACCAGCGTCTAACTTGACCACCAACCTACCGCAGTCGGTCGTCACCAGTTTTGACAAGGTTTTCATCGAGAACCTTAAAGCTGAGACGCCCTGGGTCCGCTGCACGTCTCGCCGCACACTGGACGAGAACGCAGGTAACAAACTTGCGCTCTTTATGTATCAAAACCTTCCGGCCCCGCCGCTGACCCAGGCACCGGAAGGCACGATACAGACCGGCCTCACGGTTTCGGTCGTGCAGAACACAAGCACAATCGGCAACTATGCAGACTACGCGAACATCTCGACCTATGCCCTGCAAACCGCCATCGACCCCGCGCTTGAAGCGTTGGGAGTGCAGATGGCCTACCGCATGGCCCAGGTCATCAACCTTATCGTCCAGAACACGGCGGACGGCGCAGCAGTCGTAGACCCATCGGTCATCCACGTTCCCATCGACTCGACCGGCCTCATCGCGCAGGACATCACTTCGATGGTGCAATCGTTGTCTGCGGTCAATGCCCTGCCCTTTGAAAACGGCCGCTTCACCGGAGTCATCCACCCGTTGATCGTGGGCGACATCCTCATCTCCACGCAGCCGAACGGCATCACCGACGTTCTGAAGAGGACGGCGGAGGGCCAGGAGAAGTTGCGGGAGCTACCGGCACCGGACGGCGACGAAGTAACCGTGATTGATTGGGGCGGAGCGCGTTTCCATCAATCCACCCTTGTCACGCAGACCGGCACCGCGCCCACCAAACTCCGCACCTATGTTGTCGGAAAAGACGCCGTAATCGGCATCTCGTTCGGCGCGAAGGAAAACACGCAGATTGGCGACGGCGATTGGCGCAACCTGCAAGTGTGGGTGCGGCGATTGACCGAGCCGAGCGGGTATGACCCGTCCAGGATGATTGGAGGTTTCGCTTCGTACAACACGATGTACACCGCGACCCTTCCACCCGACCCGGTAATGCGTCTCCGCTACTCCGACGCGGCCTCGGCCATCACCTAGAAAGCTGGAGGAGTCGCGCTCAAACCGCGACGAGGGGAGAGGGTCCAGGCGAAACTCTCCCCACTCCAATAACTACACACACGCGAAGGAGTTTTTATGGCGCAAGAACGTCTCGATAAAGCAAAGATCACCAATGAACTTGAAGAACTGCAACTGGAGGAGGCGCAGGAGCGCGTCAACCAGATGCGACAGCGGAAAGAAAGCAGCCGCCGCCGCTTGGCCTCACGCGAAAGCGACCTCAAAAGAGGCCGAGACATGGACAAGGCCCGACAAGCGAACTGTTGGCACAAAAAGGGTGGCAAGGGTGTGGAGATGCTGTCACGCGGCAACGACCATAACTACGCGGTCGTCAAGCACCAGCTTTGCCACGGTCCCATCATCATCATCTGTCAACGGTGTTGGCACGTAGCCGAACCGCCCGACACCGCGCTCAACCAGCGCAGGGCCACCGCCGAGCAGAAGGCCGAGTACAAGAGGCTTTATGAAGAGTACCAGTGGTGGCTCAACCTTCCGACCGACAACGTGATGAGCGGCACCCAGCTTTTCGTCGTCAACCGCGACGAAAGCGCAGCCTGACGACCATGCCGAAGCCTAAACCGAAGCCCCGACCCGCGAACCCATCGCAGAAAGATGAGTCCACCATGACCACCAAGCAGCGAACCACATACCCAGCCCATGTCCCGCAGGACGGCAGTACGGGGCAGGACGAAGTAGTCAACCAAGCAGCCGACGAAGTACCCACCGAACAGCGCGGAGCGGGCACCGGAGAAGAGGCCGTCATCACCCGCGAACGCAATTACGACGAGACGGTCCCCGGCGCGTTCCCCGCCGTTGTGTCTCCGACCAGGGAGCAGAAGGCCATGATGCAGGAACAGCAGAAGCAGAGGGAGAAGGAACAGGCCGAAACGCTCCCGATATACGAAGAGAAGCCCAGGGACCCGCTGAACCCGTAATCGGAGGCATACCGTGGGGAACTCCAACGTAAGGATTCAAGAAATCGTGGACGAGGTTGCCGTCATTGGCGACCTCACCCCGGTCCTGAAGAACACCGGAGGCTACGCGAACCAACCCGCGCTCACCATCGCTAACACGGTGATGCAGGAGCTTATCAGTGTGCGTTTTCCGTGGAAGTGGAACCGCATGAAGATACCGCCCTACACCCTGACCCCGATTCAGCAGGACTACGCATCGCTCAACATCTATGACCTTGGGTGGCTTGAAAACGGTGTCCGCATCGACATCAACAACACGCAGGTCCCGCCGCCGTCTTGGAAGATCACCGCCGTCCGCGACCTGGAGATTGACAACTCCATCGGCGGGTTTCCGGGCCAGTTTTGCTGGTTCTATAACCATCTGCTTGAGTACGCGCAGTGGCCGGGGCCGGGCAAAATCTACACCAATCCCATCGGCCAGAACGCCGTCAACAACAACCCGCCGACGAACATCTATGACGCCGACTGGAACATTCTGGTGCTGACGAAGTTCGGTGTGACCGGCCTAGTCCCTCCGGTCGCGCCGCCCCCGCCGCCCGATGCACCGGACAACTACCCTGTGGGTGTAGTTATTCAGGACGGCACTTGCCAGTGGACGGTGGCAGACCCGAACGCCCAGGGCTTCCGCTTCACGCCGCGACCGCCCTATGGCGGAAACGTGTGGCTGATTCGCACCTTCGCGCAGATGAAGGCACCGCCGCGCTTCGTGGAACTCTCCGAGTTTATCGAACCGATTCCAGACGAGTATTCCAAATGGTTCGTTGACGGCTTTATCGCCTACGCCCACCGCTACTCCTCGAACCCCGCCGTCCTCAACCGCTTCGAGCCGATGCGCCGAGTGTGGCTTGACGCCGTAGCAGCCGCCGCTCGACAGGGCGACCGCGAGGACGAATCCAAGGGCTTCTATCCCGACACCGGGGTCATGTCACCCAACTACGTGCAAGACCAAGGGCCGTATCCCTACCGATGGGGATGGGGTTGGAGGTAGACGATGCCAGCGACCCGGAACCTGCAATCGAGCATCTTGTTCACGTTGCCCTTCATCGGGTATCAACCGGCGAACATCTCGAACGGGCAACCCGCGCTCGATGCGGCCAACCTCATCAAGCAAACCATGATGGGACCGCCGTTCAAATGGCCGTGGAACCGCATCGCGTTCACCGTGCCGATTCCGACGACCGACTACAACGGCGACCCCATCGACCCGGTGCAGGACTATTGGTTCGATACGACCGACTTTGGGTTTCTTGAGCAGGTCTGGCTTATCGACGCCCTTGGCAACGTGAAAGAAGTTGCGATCAAAAGCACCCTTGCCGCCGAAAGTGCCACCCAGCGACCGCAGAGTGTTGCCGTGGAGAGCCAGGACAACGACGGCATCGTTCTCCGGCTCAACAGCATCCCCGACCAAGCCTATCTCCTGAGCGGCTTTTATCAGCAAGCCCCGAACCCGATGACCTCTCTGGCCGCTAGTTGGGGACCGATACCCGACAACCTTGGCTACATCTACGATTGGGGCTTTTTGTCGATGATGGCGATGATAACCAAAGACGCTCGACAGGCCCAGTTTGCGCAGAAATTCGTCTCGCACCTATTAGGGGCGCAGGACGGCCTCACAGCGACCCAGCGCAACATCTTCATCGGTGAGTGGCTTGCCCTGACCAGCGAGGCAGGACGCAGCCAGTTGAGTACCCAACAAGGCGTCCAGGCGAGAGGGGCAAGCTAATGGCCGACCTTCTCCAAATTGCGGGAGCGCAGAGCGCACCAAGCGACTTTGCGCCGTTGCACATCAACCGCATGGTGACGGGCTACTGGACCAACACCAACCCGCTCCGCGATGCCGCGACCAGCATGTTCATTGAGAAGTTTTACGGTGGACGGCAGGACCGCATCGCAGCCGGAGTCAATGTCGAACTCAGCACCAGACTCACCCTCCGCCGCCGCCCCGGTACGAGCGTCTACAACCAAAATACGTTTCCGGGTGGAATCACGCGCTTTTACGGCTGGAACACCTTCACGCTTACACAGGAAGCCGTTCGCGTGATGGCCGACACGAGCGCATATGTCTATGACGTGACCGGGTTGAACGGCAAAACGATGATCTGGTCGAAGGCCGTTGGTTCAGGGCCGACCTTTTTTCTCGGTGTGGGGAACATCCTCTACTTCACGAACGGACTGGAAAACAAACAACTGAGCAATGTAACCGGACAGGTTACAGATTGGGGAGTGACGGCACCGACGACTGCGCCGACGCTATCACAGAACGCACGTCCGAACCCCTATCCGGCATGGCAGGGAAACTCCGTTTTTTGCACTACCGCCGTCATCGGAAGCCTGGTGATAATAGACCCTAACGGATTTCTGCAACGGGTGATTATCGACGGCACGACAGGGCCGACGCCGCCGACGAACTGGAACCAAATTCCATACCAGTCAACGCAAGACGGCTCCGTGACCTGGCAGAACATGGGGCCGTATCCGTGGGCACCGAACCACCAGTACGCCTACGGTGATGTGTGCGTGGGGCAGACACCCGATCAAACGGGTATTGAAGCGGAATTATTTTGGTGTACTCAGGGAGGAGTGAGCGGGACGGACGTACCGGGATGGGTCACAGGCATGGGGGTTTATGTCGCAGATGGCCCCAACGGAGTGACGTGGCGGAACGGAGGGAAGGCACTTCAATATTCCGACATCGGCTCCAATACACCCATCATCGGGACGGCACCGCAGAGCGGACAGACCGCCGCCGCGATAGTGGACGGCAACGGCAATCTTCAACTTGTGGCGCAGCCCGGTAAGACCGGCCCACTCCCGCCGAACCCTTGGCAGACCCAGCAAGGCGCGTACACCACGGACGGGACAATGGTATGGCTCAACGGAGGGCCGTTCGCAGTAGCGGCCACCGCCGCCGCGCAATACGGCTACGCCTATCAGAACTCAACGAACACCGACCTCAGTAATATGTCACCGCCAAGCGTACCTATTACGGTGAGCCAGGGCGGGCAGGTCATCGTTCAGGGGGTTGGGTCAGGACAGGCGGGCATCGACACAATCCCCATCTACCGCACCCCGCAGGGAGGCTCGATCTTTCTGCTACTAGCGACGATTCCGAACCCCGGCGCAGGAAATATCTGGACGTACACCGACAACACGCCGGACAGCGGACTCAACCCGACGATCCAGGCGTTGGTGAACGGCGAAGGGACTCCGCTACCCATCGGCGCGACCTGCCTTGAGTACAACTATGGGCGAATTTGGGCAGCAGTGGGCAATGTAGTTTATGCCTCCTCCGGCCCCGATGCGATAGTGGCCGGGTCAAGCGGAAATGCCGGGTTCGATATGACGTTCACCTTTCAATCGCTGGTGAAGCGTCTATGGGCCACACCAGCGGGCCTCATTGTCTTCACCGTGAGGGACGTGTACATCATCACAGGCAACGGCGCGCCAGCGGCGAACGGAGGGGCACCGTTTGTTCCAGGGCGATACATCGACAACCTACCGCTGTTGAACTATGACGCCTTTGCAATCTTTCTCACAACCCCTTATTTACTAAGCGGTCACGGAATGGTTAACGCCCTGGACCCGTCCTCCGGCATCGTGGAAGCCAGCTTCCCTATAGCCGATCAGATAGCCGCAATGAACCCCAAGACGGCCTATGTCACTTTCCATAGCGGAGGCAGCGGAGAAACCGCGCTGTATGTGGCAGACGGGACTAGTTCATGGTATCGGATGGCCCCCACATCCGCGCCGGAATCGGGTCTGAACTGGAACCCACAGGCGACGATAGTAGGCGGCACAAGTGCCGTTCAATCCGTCGAAATTCTCCCCGGACAGTTCGCCCTTTTGATTGGCCCACCCGCCAGTGGAGGGCCAATTTTGATGCGTGACCCCACCCTTAATACCGACAACGGGACCCCCTTCGCTGCATGGGCGCACGTCGGAAATATCGTACTCGCACAGAGCGGGAAACTGGCAGGTTTGGCGTGGGTTGGAGTGGAGTCGGAGGCCGAAGGTTCGGCCACAGAACTAGCCGTAATGTTGGATGAAATAGCAGAGATTCCGAAGTCGCAATCTGCCAATTTTTACCCCGTTCCACGCAGCCGTCAAGACCCCCCGAACATGCCCCCGAGTGAGTCACTTTTCAGCAACCGGCACAGCCTTTTACAAGGGCAAAAACCAGTGTGGTGCAAGAGCCTTCAACTGATGTTTTATTGGCCCAACGAAGACGCCGCAAACGAGCTTCTAACCTTCACTATTGTGGGCGAAACATGGGCCGAACAAAGGAGCCAATAATGGCATCCCCGAGACAGGCCGCGAGGGTGAATATGCAAGGCTGGAAACCGGCCCCGGCACAGCCCATTTCTACCCCCTCAAGACCCCCCGAACCAACTACGTCAGTACGCCACCCAAACATGCTTGCGTCGATGCCTCTGATGGCGACAACGGCGGATGCTTTTCAACGTCAGTTTTATGGTGGAGCAAATGTGCCAACCTACCGCACTTTGCCAGCCGGAAAAGGTAGCGGGACATGAGCAAAACAGTCTTTCACTTCGACAATTATGTGGTGCGGCCAGTGGAAGAACGCGACCGCGTGTATTTGGACTCTCTGATAGAGGCCGACGAATATCACCGCGACCAGATGGACGCCGATTACTTCCTCGAACTCAAGCCGGGGGAGGACGCATGGGCACTGGAGGACGAGCAGGGTAAGGTGCTGTTCTACTTCAAGACACAGACCGCCGTGAGGCTGAGTATGCAGTTCGCCCAGGCGGAGACGACCCAAGCCAAGACCCGCAACCGTGTTGCGCTAATGAAAGGTCTGGCATGGATTGAGGCGCAGCTACGCGCCAACAGCTTCCGCGAGATTTTATTTCAGACCGACGCCCCAGAATGGACCGCGATGGCAAAACGGCGGATGGGCTTCAGGGAGGTTTCCGGGTTGGCGAGGGACATTGGACTACCCCCGGCACCCTCGCAGGGCCGTATAAATCATTGGGACGCAGCCCCACAGGTATCTCAAGGGGAGACGGGAGGGGCCAATGTGCGGAGCTTCGCAACAACAGAAGGACATTAGCAACGAGGAGAACGAGTTTTACCAGCAACTCACTCAGCAATACTCGACTATCTTTGGCCAGTCTCAGGCGATCACCGGGGCTTTGACCTCCGCGTTCACGCCGATACTCGCAGCGGGGCCGTCGCAGACCGGCTTTAGCCCCTCCGAGACAAACGCTCTGGAGACGCAGAACACGCAGAACGTTGCCACCGACTATGCCCAGGCACAGAAGGCCACCGCGCAGGTCCTTGCCGCGCAGGGCGGGGGCGGGGGCAATCCCCTGCTACCGTCGAGCGTCAACGCCAACATCCTCGCGCAGAACACCAACCAAGCCGCCCTGCAACGGGCGCAGGGCCAGAACACCATCACCCAGGCCAACTATGCGCAGGGCTATCAGAACTGGCAGCAAGCAGCCGGTGTACTTAGTTCAACCGCAGGGCTTCTCAGCCCAACCAGCTTCGGCGGAATGACCAACACAGCCGGAGGGTCCGCGATGACCGGCGCGACCCAGGTGGCGAACTCTGCCAACAGCCCTTGGAACGCCGCCATAGGCGCACTTGGGGCCGTAGGTGGGGCCGCACTGGGAAACTTTGGCCTACCCAGCTTCGGTAGCAACCCCGGCATTCCGAACCTGTCCGGAATGGCCTCAAGTTACATGGTTCCGCAGATACAAGCATAAGGGAGAATTTTTATGGGAGATGCAGCCAGCGTTTTAGGAAGTGTGACCCCCGATTATTCCATGCCACCGGGGGCAACTGGACCCACTGTTCCCCTACAGCAATTACAGCCCCCGGGGATGCAGGACCAACCCCCGCAGCAGCAGCCCCAGCAGCAGCCTCCGCAGCAGTATCAAACCACCCCCGCCAGCCAGGACCCGGAGGTAGTCGCAGGGGCCGCGCATCAGTCATGGTTGGCCCACATTATGGACACGGTTAGCAACATCCTTGGAGGGGATACGACGCTGCATGTGACGAAGCACCCGGACGGCACCGTGGAGGTAACCCACGACCCCTCTACGACCGGGGAAAAGTGGGGCCGGATAGCCCAGGCCGCGCTAGGCGGAGCAGCGAAGGGAATGGAGGTAGGGCAAGGCCCAGGAGGGCCAGCAAGGGCAGCAGCCGGAGGCATACAAACCGGCATGGCGCAGCCGCAACAAAGACTCGATGCGGCCAATAAAGATGCAGAGGCGCAACAGCAGATCATGGAGCGCAACGCCAATAACGCCCTTCTCAACCAGAGAATCGTGGCTGGAGCATGGAACAATTTGCACCTGGATCGCGATGACCTGCAAAAACAAGAGGACATCGCCCTTGACCATGCCACGAAGCTACGGGACGCAGGGTTTACGCCCCTCGCGATGGGGGTCAAAGACTCCGCAACACTGGCAAAGTACGGGGCCGCGAACCCGTTGGCAGTCGGAGCGCACATGGGGGCGGGTGGAGACATGATCTACAACGAACCCGATGGTAAAGGGGGAGTGAACTTCTACCAGCTTTCCGCAGATTCAGCCAATCAGCCGACGACGGAACCCACCACGACGGAGCTTAGGACCGTTGACCCGGACGACCCAACGAAGACTATAAGCAAGCCCTTCACCATCCCGGCAGGGACCAAGAAAGGAGCCTTGGCAACGCAACTGATGGCATTGAACGTGGCGAACGATAACGCGATCAAACAGGCCAATGAAGCCAAGATGACGAAGCAGGAGCGGGACACTCAGCAGGGCGAACTCGCCCTGAAACAAAAGGCGCAACCGTCAGAAATCGCGGAGAAGCAAGCCACAGCCGCGAACCAATGGTCCGAGGCGAAAATACACCAGACACAGCAGAAGATTTTGCAAGGAGGCGCAACCGCAGCAGGGGCCGCAGGACTCCACGGAGACGCCTATCTGCAAGCCTCTGGACTTGACCCCTCGACTTGGCAGCTAATCAAGGCCACCGCCAACGGCGACGTGAAGATGCCGACCGCATCCAGAAGTCCCGCGAATATAGCCTTCAGACAGCAGGTAATGAACTACGACCCAACGTTCACCGATGCCCGGTACGACACTAAACAGAACTTCAAGACCAAGGGCGACGCGACGAACCTGCAAACACTTTCAACGAGTCTTGAACATGCAGAAAATGCTCAGAAAAACTCCGCGAAATTAGGCAACTCTCCCTCGCTTCTCACCGGCAGAAATCTTTCCGGCGATGCCGCAGCCTACAACCAGGATGTGCAGTTATTGAATGAAGAGATTGGGAAACTCGTTAAGGGCGGAGTGATGGGTGAGCATGAACTGGACTCGCAGAAACAGAACATGCTTTCACCAGTGCAGAGCATCCGCGATAAAGGCATCAGTGAAACCCTAGAGCTTCTCGGTGGACGAGTGAGGGCCGGTTTCCAGAAGTACAAGACCGGCGCACAGCAAGAGCTTCCGGTCGAACAATACTTCGACCAGCCAACACAGGCGCGATTGAATCGGTATGGAATCACGCAGCAGCAACCAGGAGGCGGAGGAGCGGGGGCAGGGCAGGGCGCGGGAGCCGGAGGGCCAGCAACACCACCACCGATCAATCTCATTCCGCCAGGGCATGACGTAAGTTTCAAAAATCATGGTGGGATTTGGAGAAACGTCAACGGTGTAGCTCAAAAGGTAGGGGAGAACTAAGATGCCCGACCCGCAATGGCAAGTCGATTCCGTCACGCCAACACCACCCCCGGCACCACCGCAGGGCAACGGGCAATGGCAGGTCGATTCCGTCACGCCTACCGCACCGCCGCCACCGCCGCCGAGCGGCATTGACCGCGCTTTGGAGATGGCGAAGGCGATGATTCCGGGCACGGTCGTCGGAGGAGCGGAAGGGGCCGCGAGGACGTTGGCCGGGTTGGTGGACATGGCGAACAAGCCCATCGTTCCATCATTAGCCAAGGACCCCAATGCTCCCCTCATTCCGCAGGTCAAGCGAGCGACCGATTGGGTAAGAGCGCACACGCAGCCGACGACCGTAGGACAAGAGGCGGGAAACGTTGGGGAGTCGATTGGCGAAGTAGCTATACCGGGCGGAGCCGCAGCCAGAGCAGCCGAAGCCGCGCCGGGATTAGCTGAAGCAGCCGAAGCCGCGCCGAAACTCTCCGAGCATTTCGCCGGATTGAGTAAGTTCCTAAAGGTAATGGAGGACTACCCCGCCATTCGAGCGATGGTGAAGACCGCAACCGGGGCCGTGGCGGGTGGAACACGCACCGCAGCCGAGGCAGGAGGGCAGACCTACCTCAAGACCGGAGGCGATATTGATGCAACCGAGAAGGCCGCAGTTACAGGCGGAGCGTTAGGCGGAGGGTTGCAGGGTGCGACGACGTTAGCCGGAGAGACAGCCGCAGCACTTAGACCGACAACCGAAGCGTTGGAGGACGAGACGATTCCGGTACTCGCCAACCAGAGGCCCAACGCCCCTCTCGTCTCGAAGTTAATGAGCAGGGCCAGCGATCTTCCAGATGTTGACGCAGCGCAGCAAGCCGCACCGGACAAGGTGATTCAGACCGGAGCGCAACGTGCCTTAAAGAACGTCATCGACAAAGTTAACGAAACCCGGCAGATACAGGGGCCACCCGACCCGTCAGGGATTCAGCCAGGGCAGTTCAAATTTTCCGTTGACAACTTCGACCCGCGCATGGAAACGGAGCCGCTTGAGGGAGGCAACGTTGCAGAGCAACAGCGGCAGATGGGGACCACAGCCACCACGGTCCCCGAGCGGTTGACAGGAGGGCCGGTATCCGACGCGCAGATGCGACAGCAGGGAATGGGGCCGCTAGGCTCTACCGTCCCATCGCGACTTCTAACCGGCGAAGGGGCCGCACCGCCGCCCTATGTGACGACCGACCCGATGGAGGCGCAAAAACTACTCACCGAAGCGCAGCGCATCTCCGAGAACCCAATGATCGGTCCGAGGCTCAAAGCCAGAGTGGACGCGAGGATTCAGAGCCTCAGCGACCAGCTAGACCAGTACAGCGATGCCCAGGCGACCGTGCCCAACTTCAAGCCCATTGATCCAACGCAAGCAATGAAGGGTGTCCATGACTTCAGGACCGCCGGGGACCTGATGCAGAGGAGCGTCAGTGACGTTTACAAGCGCATGAACGCCGCGACGGACGGGGAGATGAGTACGCTGATTCAGCAGCCGCGCTATAAAGCCGCCGCTCGAATGAACGAACTCTTTGACGAACATAGTTCCGAATTTACAAAGCCGGAATGGGAAGCTACGACGGAGGCGTACCGCAAGGGGTTCGTCGCGAAAGAATTGGACAACGCAGTGCAAGGCGCGTTCAACATCACGAAACAAACCGCAGCGGACACCGCCGACATCGGCGGGGTGAGACGGTTCTCCGGCAGTGAGGCGACGGGCAATGCTATCGACAAGGTAATTGCCGACCACGGCGACGACGTGAAGGACATGATTGGCAATCAGGGAATCAGGAGCCTTCGACGCATGAACATGCTCTTGAAGGACCCGGAAACCTCCGGTCCGTTGATGAAGATTCTCGACAAGACGGCAAGTGTGCTGCGAAGGCATGGAGGGCCGATAGGTGGGGTCCTGGGAGGCTATGCCGCGCCAATGTTGGGATTAAGCCATGCGACCGGCTCACTAGGAGGAGTCGCAGCGGGAGAGGCAGCAACGAAGGTCGTTAACTACATGGCAACCGACCCTCAGATTGCCGACCGTATAGCTTATGCGACCGCAAATCGGATACTGCCATCCATTGCAGGGCCGCTAGCCGCTTCAATGATTATCAGGAAAGACCAACCACAGGAGCCACAATAATGCCAGAGGCCGGTGAAGTACGTTCCAATCTCAAGCGGGTCGAGTGTAGTTATGATGAGGAGCTACCGACGCCGGTAGTCGCGGACCCGTTGCCGTACACGAACACAAGCAGCGAGGAGCTTATCGAGGCCGAACAAAAACTATGGGAGGACAACTACCGCGCTTCCGCCAAGCAGCGATGGAAGGGACAGGAGCGTTGGATGGGCAAAGAGAACGAAGAGATGCGGTTGGTCAATATCCTTCACCCTCACGCCGTCTTCCGTAAACTGCAAAAGGCCGGAGTGGATTGCAGCATCGAGGCGTCCGTGGTGTGGGTGTGGGACATCGACCATGCGACCGGACTTACCGTCCCGGCCCAGCGCACCCGCAACAACTCCCGCTTCTGGCTGCATGACGTAGTTATCAAAGACCGCGTGGGAATCAGCGGATGGGTCAACCGCAAAGGCGAATACACCGCGCAGTACATAACGTATATGCAATACCCACTGGGGCCGGAGTGGAGCATTATGCGCTTCAACGAATACGACGTGCCGACCTTTGAGAAATACCGGGGATGGCGCACCGCGGTCCTCCGGCTGATCCAGGAAGGGCTTGTGACCGAGGAGGAGGTAGACCGGGCCTTCGGGCCAGTGGCGCAGAACGAGGCCAGCAAACTTTACATGGAACAGATTGAGGAGTTTCGCAAGACGAAGGGAAGGCCATGACGCGACCGCTACTCATCGCCGCCGCCGTGCTGCTTCTGATGCTGCTAACGGGTTGCTACAACCTCATCGTCGTCAACGTGGGGGTAGCGAACAAGAGCGCAGCCGCGCTTGCCTACCCGATGGACGCGAAGGCGTTCTGCGAAGCACTCGCATCGGGTGGCATCGAGCTTTCAAGAGACGGGAACACGCTCGAACAAGCGCAGCAGTTTTGCGAGACATTGGCGGCGAAAAAGAAAGGGAAGTCGTGACCTACGAGAACTACATCAAGGCGCGGTTAGTGGATTACGCCGTCAACGAGGCGTACCACCACGGAGGCATCGAGGGGATGTGTGCCGTCGCCCAGGTCATCGCCAACCGTGTCGCGTCCGGGTGGGGAGAGTGGAAGGCGGTCATCGACACCGCGCCGAAGTACACCGGCACCACGACCATCGCCCCGAAGTTCGAGCCGCGAGACATCACCTTCCGCCGGATGCTGTCAATGGTGGACGACATCTACCAGGGCACGTCCGACAGCACGAACGTCAACATCGAGGACGACCGGGGAAGGACGATGTCGCTCTACTACGCGGAGCTAAACAACATTGACCGCGCATGGTTCCGCGAGAACATCACCGCGCACCCCGACCGGCACCCGCGCCTTGCGACCGTGGGGCCGCTGACTTTTTTTGGATGAGGTAGAGAGAGATGGCGACAATTAGCGGGACCCTTACAGGAGTTATCGAAGACGCGCCGGAGGAGGGCAGTGTAGTTATCGCGCTATGCGGATATGGGCCGCAGGTCCCGCGTGTGCAGGGGTCCTCGCTCATGGCCAGGGTGACATCGCTACAGATCGACGCCGACCCTGACGGCAGCTTCGAGGCCGAGGTAGCCGGTAACGACCAGATTCAGCCAGCCGGGACCTACTACACCATCACCGTACTCGACGCGAACGGTGACGTGGTGCAGGTCAACGCCTACGTCTTCCTGGGTGACAACGACTATGACCTCGACGCGACGGAACCCTTCGACCCCTCACAGCCGATGCCGCCGTTGCCGCCGCTCATCATCAACCAGTTGAAAATCGTCTCGCCGCCGTTCAGCCCGACCCCGAACTTCCCCGGCGACCAGTACACGGCTTGGGGATTCAACCTGATGGGTGACGTGACCTCATCCACAATGAGTGGAATTGTGCAGGGGAACCTCTACACCTTCCTCATCACGCAGGGCAGTCCTGGAGGGTGGACATTCACATGGCCGCCGATGTGCTTGAACGCAACGCCGGTTGACCCGACCCCGAGCAGCATGACCGTCCAGACCTTTATCGCCATTGCCAACAACGGACCGCTCTTGCCGATTGGTCCCGCAACCTACTACCGGCCAATTTAAAATGAATACACGACCGACCAAAACGATTCACACAAACGCTGTGCCGCTCGTCTTCGACGGCAATCTGGCCCTGTGTTTTTTAGTCGAAGTCGTGAGCGCAACAAGGGACGCGATTGTTAAGAACATTGCGCCGGGGGCAATCTATACGTTCGTCTTCCACCAGGACGCGAAAGGGCACCCGTTCATCTGGCCGGCAAGTTGCCTCAACGCTTCGCCGGTTGACACCACGCCGGGAGCGACGACCGTACAAAATTTTGTTGGCAACGCAGACGGGAACCTGCAAGCGAACCTGCCCGCGACATGGAGAGAACTGTAAGGGAGAAACCGTCATGGCAACGACTACGCTGATAGCACCGACGACCGCGCCGTTCTACTTCGCCATTGGAATCTCGGATGGACTTGTGCCCGATGGGGCAAGCGTCATGGACTTCGGAGCGAACACCGGGCGATTCATGGCGAAGTCAACCGCCACCAATCTCGCGGAGATTCAGCTTATCGGACTCAGCAACACGGCGGACGGGCGAAGCGTGGGCTACCTCACATGCGGGGAGTACGGTGGCCCCGGCTCCGCCGAAGCAATTGTCAGTGTGCCGCTGACCGTCAATAGTACGGCGATGGCCACAGGTTTCACCGACCTTGACCTGACGATTTCGCATACGCGCATCGGTGTAGCCGAGGACATGGCAAGCCCGATGCTGATTATGTTGAACGCATCGGCACCGGTCGATCAAAGAAACTGGGTATTCGCAGCACTCACCGACCAGTTGGTTTTCTCCGCAGCCAGCGACATAGGCGAGGACAACTACTGGCTGGTGGCGGACCGAAGCGGGACCACGATCACAGGGATCACATTGACCCCGCCGTTGACCGCACCGTATTACGTGGCGAACGGCCCGGTCCCGGCAAGGGCCGCGCTACCCGATGGTTCGGTCGCGATCAACTACTCAGACCCCGTAGCCTACCTATGGTCTAAATCGCTGGGAGGCGGACTAGGCGCGATTGAGTTAGTGGGGGTCGATAACACCGGGCGGCAATCTACCTATCTGGAGTGCGCGGAGCCAACGCCGGGGAATCAAATCGTGGACGTGAATGGGAACCTCACCGCCGAAGGACAGATCACGGCGCACTATGGTCCCAACAACACGATTGACGTTACCCAGCCGAACGCTTTTCTCAACGTTATCGCCGGAGGATGGCCCGGCCTCAGCCTGATCGACACATCGCAACCCAGCGGGGCAAGGGTGTGGAAAGAAGAAGTGCGAAATGGAACACTGCTTTTTCTCACACAGAGCGACATCGGTGCAGGGGCAACGTGGATGGGGGTCCAACGCAGCGGCAACTATGCGACCGAGATTGACATCTACACGCCCCTCGTCTCTACACAGCCGATCACCGCGCCCACCGCGAACTTCAATTCATGCTTCGTGAACGGGTCCCCGGTCGTCACCATCGCCACCATGCCGCCCACCGCCCCGGAGACAACCAACATGCTTGCGGGAGATGGGAGCGGAGGGTTCACCGACACCGGCATCGACCCCTCGGACGTGGCCCTGCTCGACGGCAACAACATCTTCACCGGGTCAGTGACGACACAAGGCATCTTCAACGCGCAGACGGCCATCATTCAGCAGTTGACCGTGGGCATCAACGTCCTGGTGGGCAACAACGTGACCATCAACCAAGGACTCACTGCGGTTGCCGGTGCGTTCTCCGGTACGCTGACCTGTGCCGGTTCGCCGGTCCGCACCTTCGCCAACACCGGGACCGGAGGCGGACCGCCGATTCCCGAGACGACCAACCTACTCGCGGGAGACGGCGCGGGGGGGTTCTCAAACAGCGGAATCGTGATCGCGAACGTGCCCCTGCTGAACGCGGCCAACCAGGTCTTCACCGGCTCGATGACCGTCCAGAGTGGGATGACGATCAACCAGAATGGTGTCTACAACTCAATCGTCATGGGCTATCAGAACACCATGAAAATCGGCACTGGTGCCGGGTGGAACACCATCACCTTCGACCAATACAACAGCGTCTTCATCAGTGGCGATTCTTACTTCCTCGGGACATACAGCATCATCATTGAAGTGCCGGGGAACCCAGTGGTGCAGGGCGAACGACCCGTACCACAGGACGGCATCCAGGCGACCGCGATCACCATCAGCGGCGTGTACTTTCCATCGAAGGGCACGGCCCCGGAGCTATCGTTTGGGATTGTCGATAACACGTGCTGGTTTCCCGCGACTTCGACGGCACCGACCGCGACCGCAGGGTCCGCGGCCCTGCCAGCAACTCCCGCTGGATTCATCAGTATGCTTCTGGCCGGGGCCGCGATCAAAGTTCCCTACTACAACGCTTGACACTGGAGGCAGAGATGGACGAAGTAACCGAACTGGAGCGCGTGAAGCTGGAGAACTACGCACTCAAACACAACAACCTGCAACGACAGCTACAAGATAATCTCGCGGAACGTGCCGCCTTCATCAAGGAGGTAGAGGCCGCACACCCGGCACTCCGCTGGGACGACCAGCGCGGCTTCGTGAGCAAAGAGGAACCGCGTCCACAACCCATATCGCCAAAGCGGATGAGAGGATAAGATTTAGAAACAAAAAAAGGGAGTCACGAACCTCTCGTGCAACAACCAAGGATATTGCCCGGAGGGGCAGTTGGCCCTCTCCGGGCGTTTTTTATTTCGCCTTCTGTTTCTTGAAACTGATGACCTCGCCGTTGGCCATGCGCGTCCTCATCGCCGCTCGACTCGCAATCGACCGACGCCGCTTTGTCAGGGACTCACGTTGCGCTGCAATAGCGTTCGACACCTTGGGGGGAAGCACCAGCCGGACCAGGCCGTTCTCATCGGCGCACTCCACAAAGATGAAGTCGCCAGTGTCCTCATGCCGTACCGTTTGGACGATGAAAGTCTCCGCCCGACCGGTGAGGGGCTGGACCACCTTCACGGTCGATGGCTTGGTTGAAAGTGAAACGTCGATCAGACCGCCGTACAGCCGGTCATACTTATCAATCTGGTTATCCATTGTGGACTCCTGGGTGTAATGGGTAGTATCCTACCGGAATCTATTATATCACAACAGAATCCATACTGTCAAACGCCAGAAAACTTGACAACGGAATATAGCGGAGTATGGTAGATGATATGGACAAAACAAAGGTCAACTTCTTCTGCCCGTCTGCCACGGTAAAAATCATTGACGAGATGGCCGCAGCCGACCACCGCGACCGGACTTCAATGCTCAACACGATGGTGGATTTCTACCTCTCCCACAACAACCCGAACACCAAACCCGTCACCAACGGGGCCAAGCGCACCGCGACCAAAAAGAAGGCGGGTGCGCGTTGACTAACCAACAGCTATACCTCACTATCGGCATTCCCTCAATCCTTGTCATCCTCGCTTGGCTTTCCAATAACTCGAAACTGGACAAGTTGAGCGACAAGGTTGACCGGCACTATGAGAATTTCAACAACCAGATAACTACGTTGCTGACCACCATCCACGGAGTAGATACCCGCGTGGCCCGACTGGAGGAGCATAAGTGAGGTATGAAGTGGAAGTAACGGTCCATGCCTTATGTTCGTACACGGTGGAGGTCGAAGCCGATAGCGAAGACCAAGCCGAAGAAACTGCTACCGCCATGTGGCGCGACGAACTCCCCGAAGATTTTCAGATAGCGAAGGGCTACATCTCCGACTGCGACATTGAGGACGTAACGCAACTATCGTGGGAGTGCGGGGAGTGCGGCAAGGAAATCACCGTGGAGGAGAGCGACAAGAACGATGGCCTCTGTGGTGACTGCAACACGGAAGAAGAAGAAGAGGAATAACTACATTGCGAATAATTGGAATCAAGACTGAAAACGTGAAGCGTCTTGGCATCGTGGAATTGACGCCGAACGAGTACATCAACCGCATCTCCGGCGCGAACGGTTCCGGCAAGAGCAGCCTGTTGGACGCTATCGAATGGGCCTTGACCGGCACCAGCAACGTAGCTTCGCAGCCGGTCCGCAAAGGCTCCGGCAAGGCCGTCATTCAGCTAGACCTTGGCGACATCGTTGTGACCCGACGATTCTTCGAGGGTGGCAACAAGAACGGGACCCTTGCGCTCGAATCGAAGGCGAACAAGAGCCGCTATCAATCGCCCCAGCAAATGCTCGATGCGCTCATGGGGAAGATCAGCTTTGACCCGCTGGAGTTTTTGCGGATGCACCCCAAGAAACAATTCGAGGTCCTACAGGGACTCGTGAAGGTGGACGTGGACCTGACCAGCCTGAAGGCAGACTACGACCGCGACTACCTCCGCCGCCGCGAACTGAAGAAGGAGCGGGACAACGAAGAGGTCCGCCGCAACGCCATCGCCGTGCCCGACAATCTGCCCAAGGAGAAGGTAGACGAGGCCGCGCTGGTGAAGGAGCTTCAGGAGGCCAGCAACTACAACGATGGCATCGCACGGCAGGAGCGGGAGCGCAATGAGAAGGCGAGTCACCGCGACACGCTATCGACCGACATTGCAGACCAGCGGGAGCGGGTCGCTGAACTTCGCGCCCAGGCCGACCAATTAGAGGCCGAGGCGAACGATTGGGCGAAGACGTTGGCGAAGGTTGACGCGGAGATAGACAAATGGGAGGACTTGCCGAAGCTGAAGAACGCCGCCACACTCGCCGCGAAGATCACCGAGGCCAGGGCGATCAATCAGGGACTCGACCGCCGCCGCTTGCGCGACAGCTACACCGAGGCCATCGAACGGCTCGACGCGGAGATTGCGACCCTTAGCACGGCACTCAAGCACAGCGAGGAGACGAAGACCAAGGCCATCGAATCCGCCGAGTTTCCCGTACCCGGCTTGGCCTTCGGTGACGATGAAGTTATCTATCGCGGGTTTCCGTTCGCGCAGGTATCGAACGCCGACCAGATCAGGGCCAGTGTCGCTATCGGCATGGCGACAAACCCCGAGCTTCGCGTGATGCGTATCAAGGACGGGTCCCTGTTGGACGACAAGAGCCTGAAGATCATCGCGGAGATGAGTCACGCTCACGACTTCCAAGTATGGATCGAGCAGGTCAGTCAAACGGGCAAGGTTGGTGTATACCTCGAAGACGGCGAAGTAAAGGCCATCAACGAGGAGCCGCTGGACAAGACCCCCGCGCCCATCGTAAAGAAAGCGACGGGCAAGAAAAAGATTCCGGCGACGGCCTAAACCCGAAGCTGGAGGCGTGGAGGACCGCTAACGGACGGTCCCGGTTTCACGCTGGAGGGGGAGGGTTGGCTATTCCGTGAGTGCCAACCATCCCCCACCTAACAGGAGACACGCGGCGATGTGCGACGACGAGCAGAAGGCACGACCCGAGGGGCCGATAGCGGACGGAACGAGCGGGGCCGAGGAACCGCTGTGGGGAGCGCGGTTGACCGAGGACGGCCAGATCACATGGCAAGACCTCTACTATCGCGCGGGACGCAGCCCCAGGCCCAACAAATACTACCCTGATGGCAAACCCATCCTTGACGACGACCTTCTACCCGCAGAACTCAAGTGGGCGATGCTCTTTGAGCAGCAAAATAAGGAACGCATCGTAGGAAAGACCAAGACCCTGTACGGCGAGTACCTGTCAACCGTCTGGCTTGGCCTTGACCACAACTTCTTCCAGACCGGCCCCCCGCTCATCTTCGAGACGATGCTCTTTGCACCCACCGACCGCGAGGCCGACCGCGAGTACATCACGACCGCCAGCTTCGACAAACCCAACGACCCGGAGAAGGAGGAGGGTTACAACCGCCGCCGCGCCTACATCAGAAAATACTATCCGCACGACCAACTCCAACTTCGCTACAGCACCCGCGAGGAGGCCGAGGCGATGCACCGCCGCCTTCGCTTGCACTGTCTCATCCCCCCGCCGTGGCGGTCCTACCTGCTAGGCCGACTCGCCGGAATAACTATATGGCAAAAGGACGAAGATGTTAGACCCGAAGAAGACCAATGACCTGTTGAATCAATTCCTGATGGTGGCGAGGGAAGACCGCGCCAGCAAGCCCTACAGCCAGGACGAAGCCTTTGTGCCGAAAATCGCGTTTATCGGACCCGATGACGAAGCAATCGTGGCCGCGATTACCTGGAGGGACGAAGCTGAGAAGTACGAGAAGATGCGGTACGCCGCCGAAGCCGCAAAGATAACCTTCAGTCAGGCCATCATGCTTGTCAGCGATACCCGATGGTTGCGAAGCGACGACTTCAACGAGCATTTCAAGATCGAGGGACCAACCAAACCGTTGAACGAGAAACATATGATGGAATACCAGGACCGCTACTATGCCGTCCTCCGGCAATACGGTGGACAGATAAAGAACCTTCCCCGGCACCTGTGGAGCGAGGCCGTAGTCGTGGCGATCAAAGGCCCGCGTTGCGGCACCCATACCGTGATGGCCCCGTACACCCAAGGCCCAGGAGACAAGGTGCAATATCTTCTGCCCGACCAATCGCCATTGGGCAAACGCGACGACGACACTTGGCGAATGAACCTGATACCCGCATGGTGGCAGTGATGAGAAGCATGTTGCAGATCATAAACCTTGTGGTGGACAGCAAGATAACTACAAAGGAGCAAGCCGCCGCCCTCGTGAAAGAAGAGGCCGCAGAAGCAAGCGCGTTCTATAAAATCACCAACGAACAGGCCACCGCGAGATTGTTAGAAAGCATTGGCTACGTCACCGGATATTTTTCGCACGAACAGGCCGACCGCATCATGGAGTTATTCGACACGCAACACCCAATCTTCGGACGACAACACCCATCAGCGGAAGAGGCTTTCCGCATGGGTCAGGAATACGCGCAAAAACGCAACGCCAAAAAGGAGAACGATTGACGACCACGAAAGCCAACCACCAATGCCCCGACTGCGACCATGCACCCTACCCGACAGCCAAAGGACTCGCCACCCATCGCCGCTTCGCGCACGGATATGTGGGGACCGGAAGATCGTCCGTCGCCAAACGGAAGCAGCACCAGAAGGCCATCAACGGTCGGGACCTCAGCACTTGGCCCAACCGTACCAAGGGAAAGTTCCCCTGCCCGGAGTGCGACTTTGTAGCGTCGTGGGTAGGTGGACTCAAAAACCACATAGCCAGGAAACACAAACCGAAACGCACCGACACCAAGAGGAGCCAACTTGCCAAAATCACCGAAGCCATCCCCGTTAGTCAGAATGGACACCACGCCCATGCCGAAGAAGCCAGCGTTGCAGCTAGTGACCGCGCCCTTGAGGTCGCCCTCGCCATTACCCTCGGCAGATTCACCGAAATTTGCCGCAGCATGGCGACTCAGTACGACATTCCTGAACGCATGTTTGCCGCCCGGTTCGCAGAGCTTGTATACCGCACGCAAATACGGCAACCACATCGGGGTAGCGTGTCAATGCCCTCGCTGTGACGCACGACCACCCCGCGACGTGAGGCCGTGGAACCGCTGGAGATGGATGGCGTTTCACGAGATGACCGCGCACAAAGGAGGCCGATGAGCAAGGAACTCAACTATGACCCGGAGTGTGAGAATCTGGCCCGGTACTTTCTCAGCGACAAGGCGCGACCAGAGACGGTCCAGTGTCTCGCGCAGCACATACAAAACGCCGTGGAGGACTGGATAACCGCAGGAGTGATAGTGAAGCGCGTCAACTCTGAGGAGGTAGGCCAGTGACGAAGAAGCCGGAGGAGCCGAAGCCGCCCGAGCCGCAGGAAATCTTCATCAACGGCATCGTTGCGGCCAGGGACCAGCAGCCCTACATTCAACTGACCACCAGCAACGGCATTATGAGCCAGTGGAACGTGACCGAGGCCCGGAAGATCGCGAACGACATCCTCGTGATGTGCAGCCGCACCGAGGCCGACGCGATGCTGATAAAGTTTTTTGGCAAGATGGATTTTCCCCCAGGTGCCGCCTTTGAACTAATGAAGGAGTTTCGCGACTACCGGCACGAACTCGACATGATCGAAGTCGAAGGAAAGGACCAGACAGAAGAATGATGCGCGGCCTTCACAGGTGGATGACTTGGGTCTTTCGTTCGCGCCTCACGCCCGACGCGTCGTGTGTAGGTTGCGGACGCTTAGGTTCAAAGGCGACGATGCACCACGACCCCGTTTATGGCTGGTTCTGTAGCGAAGAAGAACTTCACTACTGGTGGCTGACCTGTCAAACTTGAGGACACAAGAAAAATGACACGCGACGAACACATCGAATGGTGCAAGAAACGCGCCCTCGAATACCTCGACAGCGGCGACACGCGAAACGCCTTCACTTCGATGTTGAGCGACGTGCGGAAACATCCGGACTGCGAGAACCATGCAGGACTCTTGATAGGAGCCGGATTCATGCTTCTACCCGGCTGGATTGACAACCGCGAGGAGCTTCGCCGCTGGATTGTGGGGTTTCGATGATGGACACCAGTGACATCGCCGCCGCCGCGCTGAAGGCCGATGGTCGAGGCCGATGCAGTTGCGCCCGACACACCAAGAGCCACAAGCCTAACCGCAATTGTCCGAAGTGCGGAGGCAAGGGAACACTAGAGGCTTGTCTGCGATGCGAGGGTTCCGGCTGGAACAGTGTCGCGAACAAGGTCTGTGCCCTCTGCGGAGGCCGAGGCTACCACTTGCCCTTGCCGCCGACGCCGACGTGAGCCGCGACCTGCTGCTACCACACGATTGTCCCGACGATGCCGTGCTTTGAATGCCGGAGCCAGCGAGAATGCGACAGGCCCATCGCGGCCACCCACGACCGCAGCGGCCAGATGTTCGCGGTATGTTGGCACCTGGAACGCCGGTTGGCCGACATCGGCGGATGGAGTTTGAAGCGAATGGGCAAGGAGCCAGAGCCATGAACCGACCGCGCAAAGACGTTTTCCCCTACACAAGCCAGCTACGTTACAACGCCCTCTTTTCTCTTGTCGGAATCAATGTGGGCATCTCTGTAGCGTCGAACCTCTACCGCAGCTTGCCCATGCACCGCGCAATGGTTTTGACGACGATAGCCGTGGGAATCTTGGGCGCAATGCAGATCGTCTTGCTTCTCATCGAGGGACTGAGGCTACGGCGCGTGAAGCGCGAACTCGAACAGGAGCGCGACGAACTTCTGACCAATATGAAAACCGAGTTAGATAAAATCTTCCCCGGCGACCCCGTAAGAGTGGCCGGGTTGGTCCTTCATTTCAGGGAGACGCTTACTCCATGACGACATGCCCCTATCGGTTCCCCCTTCGCCCCGACATCGCAGGGCCGCCCAGGTTCATGCAGACGCTACCCATCGACAAACGAGGCTACCCGGTCCCCTGGTTTGTCCAGTGGATACACGGAGAGCCGGAGTTTCGCGCGATGGATTCGCGCAAGTTCAGGGCCGCGATCAATGGCCGTCTTTGCTGGACCTGTGGGAGCAAACTTTTTTTGGAAGAGATTTTCGTCATCGGCCCGATGTGCGCCGTGAACCGGATTAGCTCTGAGCCGCCGAGTCATCGCGAGTGTGCCGAGTATGCCGCGAAGAATTGCCCGTTTCTATCCAAGCCCAACATGCACCGCCGCACCGACGAAAAACTCGAAGCAATGAAGACCCCGGCCCCCGGCGTGATGATCGAGCGCAACCCCGGAGTGACCCTGTTGTGGTACACCCGCCGCCATGAGCTTCAGACCGTTCGCAACCGCCCAGGGGCAGCAGACGGTGTGCTGTTCAAGATTGGCCGACCGTTCAAAGTGGAGTGGTATTGCCGAGGCCGCACCGCAACGCGAGGGGAGGTCCTAGATGCCATCGAGAGCGGAATCCCGCTACTCCGCGAAGCAGCGGAGAAGCACGACGGCCCCGAGGGAATCGCGCACCTTGAAACGCAGATCACCGAGGCACGGAGGCTAGTTCCGCGATGATAAAAATATGGGTCATCTACGAGCGGCCCAAGGACTTTCCGGACCAGTTCGTCATGCGGGAACACCACATCAAAGGAGGCAAGAACGGAGGACCCAACGAAGTCAGGCCCACGGAACACTTCTACACCGCCAACTCCATCGCAGAGCTACGCCGCAAGGTCCCGGCAGGGAAGCAGCGCATCGAGCGCATCGAAGGCGACGAACCGCAGATCGTGGAGTGGTGGTTTTAGCCCCCAAGAGAAAAACCCCCTTGCGGGGGCTTTCTCCGTGCCGTACTATTACCTAAGCAGCAGGTAAAGCGCGGCCACTATCGCAGCCAGCGTGTTACGGTCAACTTTGATTGTGATTTCAATCATCGTTGTGTACCACCTTTCCAGAGGAGGCCCGGTGTTCATGCACCGGGCCTTTCTCTTTGATCGTTGCCAGAGGCAACGTCTTAGGAGGGGCTAGGTGAAGACTCCGGCAACCCAAAAGGAAAGTTCTGGAATTGCGACTGTAGTTATTCTAGCAGACAAAAAGGGAAGGGAGTAGACTCTAACCGCGCCCCTAATCGGCCATCCCACCCAGGAGCCGCCCCCATGTCAATCGTCACGAAGTCACGCCCCGCCGCCGCCCTGACACTTACCGAAGACGTTCAGATCATCCCAGCCGCCGACAACGCCAACGCGCCGTGCATCCTGACCATATCGGGAGCGTCTGATTTTCAGTTGCGCCTGTTCAATGTGACAGCTACCGGATTCATCACGCCGAACCAGGCCGGGAGGCTATCACTGGTATTGTTCGGACTCCCCAACGCGCCGAACATGCCCAGGCCAGGACTAGACCCGACCCAATGGGTAGCGATGGCGACGACCCCCGGAGAGCCTGTAGGCAGACCCCAAGACCCGCTATCAACCCAGTGGATGCTGCAAGGGACCCGGATGATGTTCTACCTTGCCAGCGGGAAGATGCAGGGAGAGACATCAAGCAACATCGCGGACAACCCCGTACCCGCCCAAAATCTGGACAACACCCTGCTAGGTTTGGTGAAGAACTTAGACCCGGTTTGTCTCTTCGCCATCGGAGCCAGCTTCGCCCCCGAAGTTGACCCGATCACCGCCCCGGCCCCGCTAGTCCAACTAGTTCATTTCGAGTTAACTGACGGAGCCTAGAAAACGCCCGTAGACGCGCCGGAGCCGCCCGGACGACAGTAACCACCACCCCGAACGCAGAAAAGCCGTGGAGTGCCACCCCACGGCCCTTCTGCAAGCGATTAGCGAGTGAATCGCGCCTAGACTTCACCGAGGTATTCAAAAACGAGGATGCGCTTGCCGGAATCGTCAACTAGAGTGTCATCCGGGAGCCGCCGAGTGATGAAGGTAGTCCGGACCGCCGCCATCAGAAAAGTGACATAATCCACGCCGACCACCTGGACCCATGCCGTCACCATCCGCGCCCGATCAATGCGGCCCAGGACGATCACAGTTCGCGGCACCAACTCCGCCGCCGTCAGTTCGCGGCCTAGTTCGTTGTCAGCCATTTGCGCCCCTTCGAGAATCTAATGCCAGCCACAGAAACATGAGAGCCAACCCTGTCCACCCGGAAGGCAGGTAGACAAGCAGTAGCACGGTCAGCGCAATCCGCAAAAAGATCGTCATTCGTCACCCTCAAAATCTTCCCCCATCAAAGCTAGCCACTCCCTCTTCTCGCGACTAACTGGCTTTGGTGGACGTGCGTTCGGGGGAATCGAAGGAGCCGGAGGAATAGAGGGACCCTTACCCGGTGCCGCCAAGCGGCAAAGAGTGACGATAACGATACAAGCGTTGATGACAATAAAGGTCAGCATGGTCGTCACCGCCGCTTCCCACCGCTTGCCGCCCCAGCAATTACCATCAGCGCGACGCAGAACAGGCTAGAGGGACTAGTGTGTTCGATCATAAAGGCCATTGCGATGAATCCAAATATCATCAAAATCATTTTGCCCCACCCTTCCGTGCGAGTTTCGGCAACGTTTCCGGGTCATCGAAATAAATCCTATCGAGACACGCCACAAGCCCGATTTGCGTCTTGGTGCCCCACCCGGTTTGTCTGCGGTCCTTGTGTTCAGGATCACGTTTGAGTGAATCCCATAAAAGTGCAACTACCTGTTCAGCCCTTGTCATTTTGCCCTGTCTCCCGCCGCGTATTCGTTGAGCGCATTCGCGATGCGAACCGCCATATTTTTTGATTGAGCCGTGGCGACCGGAACGCCCTTGTAGACGACGACCAGACCATCAGCCACAAAGACCGCCATCCGCCGTTCAGGACGCGGGAGAAACCCTCCCGCGTCCAGAGCTTCAACGATGCTGCGACCGGAGCTAACCAGCCGCGTCCGACTGAAGACGTGGTACGCCCCATTGAATTGAACGAGAGCCGGAGCGTGTACCCGCGACTCCCGCAAGACCTGTATTCCTTCGCGATAATCCATCAGCCTAATTCCTTTCTGTTAGTCCAACGACCAAGGGAGCGCATCATAGCCCGGAAGATGCGAAATCAATGATTCGCGGAGCTTCGTGCAGAAAAAGGCAGCATCCGAGGCTTCCCACCCGTCATGCTCACAAGACTGATACTGGTAGCAGTCGATTAGTTTGAGGACAGCGAGAGCAGGGAGCCGAGCGAAGCTGGAAAAGTCTTGCATGTAGCTATAGCCATCAGCCGGGGTGCCCCAACGCCCCGGATAACGAGCCGCAAGCGAGGCTTCATTTTCGCGAAGCAGCGCGAGGCCCAACGCGGAGCCGTTAGAAGGTTCACAGCGAAGGCCGCCGACACGACCGAAACGTGGAGGACTCCAACGTTCCGGGTAGGAGCGAACCTCAGCGGGACCGAAAATTGCAGCCGTCACGATAGCGTCAAGGTGAGAATCAGAGACGAGAAAAGCTGACATAAGAAATTTCCTTTCAGAGTTAGGGAGCGTCGCTCCGTTGACGTTGAATAACTACACTATGAAGTGTACCAGATTAGATAGCTTCCGGCCATGCGGCCTTAGCCTCTGCGAAGCTACGATAACCGCTATCGAGAATACCCGCTCCGCCCGGAGTGATGCCGACAACGACGAACAAGGTATCGACAGCCTCGCCTTCATTGAACAGGGTAACGCTAGTTGTATCGCCGTCGTAGGCGTCGATTCTCAGGATAAATTTTTGCATGGTGAAATCCTTTCATGGTTAGGGAGCTTCGCTCCGTTGACGTTGAAATAACTACGCGTCTACCAAGGGTCAAACTCGCAGAGAAAACTATATGCGCAACCCAAGCAGGTATGAAGCTGAACCCGCGCACTCACATCTTTGAAGTCAGTACGGGAGCCGCATTTAGGACAGGTAATGGGTTGGTCTTCGTCCGCTGCGATGGGCATTACATCAAGAGCCGTCACGGTTGAATCCTTTCAGGGTTGGGGAGCTTGGCTCCGCTGATGTCTACGTGAGAGGCTTTGGACTCCCACAGCCGCATTAATGCGGGGTATCGCTACCCCGCACCCATCTGCGATGCTACGCCGCTACCTGCACCCCCTTCAGTTCGGCCATACGCTCCGCAAGCTGCCAGAGTGCCCGATTCAGCCTAACGTCTTGGTCAATGCCGCGAACCTCGCGAGTAGTCACCATGCGGGATGGAGTCTCGCGGGAGCCGGGACGACGTGCCGACAATCCGCCCTTTATTGCGTTTTCCTGCACGACGTTCAGAGTGCGGTATAAATCGGGAGCAGGACGCGTCCAAGCCCCTGCAACGTCCCTATCCTCGATACGGCGCGGGGTAAGCAACTGCGATGCAGTTATGGGGGTGTCAATCTTGCCGTCCGAATCTGCGAAGCGAAGCGAATGCGCGGCCTCTGCAAACGCGTTTTGCTCACCCGCTGATAGGCGAAGATTGGACCAGCGGTCTATTGTGCCAAGAGCCTTGCGGGAATCCTCGATAATCTGGAAACTACCCTCGATTACCTGATGGACCACGTTGCCTTTGTGGGGGATGGAAAGTTCGCCCATGTTGCGCTCATAGATCACTAGGCCATTGGTGCAGATCACGCGGAAGATACCAGATAGGAGTTTGTATGCGCTCGTTCCGTCGTGCGAATTGATTAGCACAACCTCCGGCACGTTGCCGCCTACTTGAATAGCAGACGCATCCGCGTGACGGAAACGAATCATGTGTTTTGTAAATTCGGTTTTACCTTCGATGCGGGAGCGAGATTGGACGGCTTTGAACGGAGAAAAGCCTTGCGCCACTAGCCCCTCGATAATTTGACTCGTTTCGATGTAGGCGTAGCGGGAGGAGCGGGAGGAGTGAGGGGAGGTCGCGAATGCAGAGGGTACATAGTGCCGGAGTGCATCAATCGTTAGCGCGTTGGTGAAGTTGGAATTGAAACGAGAATTGAAACGCATGTGGGAATCCTTTCAGGGTTGGGGAGCGCGGCTCCGTTGACGGTTGAATAACTACACTAATAACTATACGCGGGGAATGACCCCCCGCGCAAGGAAAATTTTAGGCCATCATCAATTCCTGTTGTAACTGCATAAGGGAAGCGCGGATATTGTTGTTTGATTCCTTCACGATCCGCTGAAAGTTTGGCGCGGGAGCATCCGCCGGAGCCTCTTTGCTCCATACCTCCGCAAGCATCTCCGCAGCTTCCTTCGCGACGCCATAGGATGAAAACTCCACAACCCCGCATCGGGAGAGAAAACGAGCCTCAAGACGCAACGTTTCGTTGCAGGTAAAAATAAAGATTGTGTTGGGAGCGCGGTTCGTAGAATCAAGCATAGACAGCAGAGCCAATTGCGCGGGAGCCGTCATTTGATCCGCTTCATCGACTAGGACCAAGTGCAGACGTTTACCCAGCATCGGAACGTACTGGCATTGACGGCGGACGCGCTCTATTGCCTCAACCGTGCAACGTTGCGAGGGGATATGGTGTAATTCCGCGTCTAATTCAGCGGCGATTGCCAGGGCGAGGGTAGTCTTTCCCATGCCGGAGCCACCAACGAAAACCCATGCAGAATCGAACGGTTTAGCGATGAGTTTTGCAGCAAGTTTTTTGGCCTTTTCCAATCCGATGAAGTCAGCGACGCGGAGCGGCCTATAGGATTCGGTTAGCAAGTTGGATTCGGGGAGTTCAGCGAATAGAGACATGGTGAAAAATCCTTTCAAGGTTTGGGGAGCGCGGCTCCGTTGACGGTTGAATAACTACACCTAGCGCGGTTGCCGGAGTGTACTGCGGAACTCATGGCCAACTTTGAACGGGGTATCTGTTTCAAGGCATGAGGCTATGCATTTTTGCAGGTCGCCCAAGCTGTCGAACCATTCAGGGGTTCCAATGCCCGGAGCGAAATAAACGACCATGTAATAAGGGGAGGGAGTGCTTTTGGCGTTGTTTTTTGCGGCACAATCGGAGCATCGCTCCGCACCGGTATCCTCACGATGATCGCCGCATGTTGGACGACCACAATCCCCACAGTAGGAGAGTGCGTCTTTAGAGGGAACGTTTGCAGTTGAGACGGGATGTTGGCATATGCAGCAGTTGGCGGTATTCGGAAGCATGGCTGAGAATCCTTTCAGGGTTGAGGAGCGCGGCTCCGTTTTAGTTTGGACGATACAACCAATGTAAGGTTAGCAGCGAATTGTTTGGGACGCAACCCCACAGAGAGAAAATCGAGTGCGAATGATGCGCGGATGACGTACTAATTGCGCTCAAAAGACCGCAAGACGACCCCGCAAAGCCCCGGCCAACCCACAAGCAAAACCCGCTAAAGCAAGCCAAAAAATAATAACA